>Ga0302322_100002138_pt1 | contig 16607 bp, 16 predicted proteins | sample Fen_T0_2_FD_203757 | JGI IMG/M metagenome (GOLD analysis project Ga0302322, IMG submission 203757) | Peat permafrost microbial communities from Stordalen Mire near Abisko, Sweden - Fen_T0_2 | ecosystem: Environmental > Terrestrial > Soil > Wetlands > Permafrost | place: Sweden: Abisko... | reverse complement strand
CCCTCCGCCGCGCCGTGGTAGAGGCGCCAGCAGTCCGTGTCCTCGGCCTCGAGGCGCAGCGCGAGCGCAGTGCGGCGCTCGAAGGCGCGCTCGAGGAGCCCGCGGAGCTCCACGGCTAGCGCACCGGCGAGCCGGCGCCCTGCTTCAGCACGTGCAGTGCATCCGCCGCGAGCGGGCCGAAGCTCTCGCGCGTGCCGTCGGGCCAGCGCACGCTCGCCATCCCGGGTTGTGCGAGCGCTCCCAGGCCGATGTGCACGCGCGGGTCGTCGGCCGAGGCGTAGCTCGAGCAGACGCGCACCTCGCGCGTGAAGGTGCGCGCGCCCGATTGCAGGCTGACGCGCGCCGCGAGCGCCGGCGCGCCGGCGCGGTTGCGCAGGTCGAGCTCGACCCAGTGGCCCTTGCGCGGCGCGCAGTTGCGCAGGAGCCGCAGCGGCCCGTTGTTCTCGACCACGGCCACGTCGATGTCGCCGTCGCCGTCGTAGTCGGCAAAGGCCGCGCCGCGGCTCGTGCCGTACAGATCCGCGGAGAGTCCGCCGTGCGGCACTTCCTCGAAGCGCTTGCCGTCCACGCCGCGGAAGAGCTGCTTGGGCTCGGCGTAGAGATCGGTCGCCGAGTAGTAGGGCTTCCAGAAGCCCACGCGCCCGTTGACCACGAACAGGTCGAGCACGCCGTCGAGGTCGAAGTCGAAGGCGCCGTCGCCGAAGCCCGTCATGGACTGGCTGGCCGTCATCATGCCGGTGCGCGAGCTCACGTCGCGCAGGTTGCCCTTGCCGTCGTTGTCGTAGAGCGTGGTCGACTCGCCGCGCAGGTTGGTGATGAACAGGTCCGCATCGCCGTCCTGGTCGAAGTCCGCCACGACCGTGCCCATGCTGGCCTGGCTCGCGCCGTTGCGGTTGACCGCGCAGCCGCGCAGCAAGGCCTCGTCGACGAGCTTGCCGCCGCCGCGATTGATCCAGAGCTGGTTGGGCATGCCGTCGTTCGAGACGTACACGTCGGTGCGCCCGTCGCCGTCGAAGTCCGCGAGCGCCAGTCCCAGGCCGTTGCCGAAAGCCGCCGCGAGGCCCGCCTGCGCGCTGCCGTCGTGGAAGTGGCCGCCGCCGTCGTTCAGGTACAGCACGCACTGCGAGGGCGCGTTGTAGTTGTTGGGCGCGCAGTAGTCGCGCTCGCCGTAGGGCGACTTGCAGGGGATCTCGGTCTGCTTGCGCCAGCGCACGTAGTTCACGACGAACAGATCCAGGTCCCCGTCGCCGTCGATGTCGACGAAGCCGCAGCTCGTGCCCCAGCCCGCATCGCCCACGCCCGCGGCACTCGTCACGTCGCTGAACCTGCCTCCGCCATCGTTGTGGTAGAGGATGTTCGGGCCGACGCAGGTGACGTACAGGTCCACGCGCCCGTCGCCGTCGTAGTCCCCCGCCGTGCAGCCCATGCCGTAGCCGTGGCCGGCGACACCGGCTTGCGCCGTGACGTCCTCGAAGCGGCCGTCACCGAGGTTGTGGAACAGCTTGCAGCCGGGCAGCGGCTGCGCTCCGGGCTCGAGGTCGCCGCTCTGCACCACGAACAAGTCCGGCCGGCCGTCGTCGTCGTAGTCGAACCAGCACAGGCCCGAGCCCATGATCTCGGGGAACCAGAAGCGTTGCGTCAGACCGCGCACGTGCTGGAACTCGAGCCCGCTCGCGCGTGCGACCTCTTCGAACCAGGGTGCCTCAGGCGCCGCCGCGGGAGGCGTCGCGTCCTGCGCGGGCTTGCCGCAGGCGCACAGCGCAGCGAGACACAGCAGACGACCGGGAGCGAACATCGATCGGGCTCAGTGGCCGGACTTCTGGAGCTGCTCACGCAAGGCGACCGTCTTCTGATCCTGCGGCGCGAGCCGCTCGAGCACGGCCAGCGCGGCGCGCGCTTCATCGAAGTCGGAGGCCTGCAGCGCGAACACGCCCTGCATCAATCGGCCAGCCAGGGAGTTGGGTTCGAGTTCGAGGCCCTTGCGCGCAAAGGCGCGCGCCTCCTCGAGGCGCCCCAGGCGCCAGCAGGTGTCGCCGAGGTCGAACAGCAGGCGTGTATCGCGCGCGTCGAGCGCCGCGGCGGCCTTGAGCTCGCGGTAGCGACCGTCCTGGTCGTTCTGCGCCGCGAACACCTTCGCGAGCTGGTAGTGAGTGCGCCCGACCGTGCCGCCGCGATCCACGGCCTTCTGCGCCGCGTCGCGTGCCTCGGGCAGGAGCTTCTGGCGCAGGTAGAGTTCGCTCAGGTTGAGGTGCACGGCGAAGGACTGCGGCGCGAGCGCCAGTGCCTTCCCGAGCACCTCGGCCGCGCGATCGAGCCGCCCGAGCTCGATCAGGTTCGCGCCGAGGTTGTTCTGCATGTCGGCGTCCTCGGGCTTGCGCTGCGCGAGCTTCTCGTAGAGTTCGACCGCGCGCGCATAGTTGCCCTGCACATTCGCGCTCGCGGCGCCGGTCGCGAGCGCGTTCGTGGTGAGCTGGTAGGAATCGAAATCGCGCGAGAGCTCGTCCTGGCACCAGTTGACCTTGGCATTCAGGCCCGCCGCGAGCTGCGGCTTGGCCTCCTCGGAGCGCCCGAGTCCCTGCAGCGCCTGGCCCGCGACGAAGTGCCCGGGCGCATAGCCCGGATTGCCCTTGAGCGCGCGCTTGGCGAGCGCGAAGGCCTCGCTCCAGCGTCCGCGCGCGATCTCGACGCCGGCGAGGCCGGTCAGGAACTCGGGCTGGTCGGGCCGGCACTCGAGCGCCTTGGAGAACGCGGCGTGCGCGCCGTCCGCATCGCCGCCGTCGAGCAGCCATTGTCCGAGGCGCTGCTGCACGGCGGCATCCTTGGGCCGCTGCTCGGCCGCGCTGCGCAGCGCCGCGAGCGCCGCCGCGCTCTGGCCGCCTTCACGCAATGCGAGCGCGCGGTGGTAGAGCCAGATCGAGTTCGAAGGCTCGATCGCGAGTGCATGGCCGAAGCTCTGCTCGGACGCATCCCACAGTCCGTTGGCCTCGTAGACCAGGCCCAGATCGGCGTGCGCGCGCGCGTCCCCGGGAGCCGCGCGCACGGCCGCGACCTTCTGCTCGATCAGCTGCAGCACCTCGGCGTCGAGTTCGCGCGTCTCGCTCAGGACGGCCGGCTCGAAGGACGGTTTCCTGCAGGCGCAGGGCAGGCAAGAGAGCAGCAGCGTGAGGGCGATCAGGACTCGTCGCATGGAGTGGAACAGCATAGTCGCAGCCCTGCAGGATCGCACGCGTGGCGCCCGGGCGCTAGGCTCCGCGAATGCCGCGTCTGGCCGGAATCGAAGTCTCGGGCATCTCGATCGCGGGCCTGGAGACCTGCATCGACCTGCCCGAGTGGAAGCTGTGCTTCGACCTCGGCCGCGCGCAGTACTTCGCCCTGGCCCGGCCGCTGGTGCTCTTCACGCACCCGCACATGGATCACCTCGGCGCGATCGCCTGGCACTGCTCCACGCGCGCGATGCGCGGCATGCGCGAACCGACCTATGTCGTCGGGCGCGAACACACAGCGTCGCTGCGCAAACTCTTCGAGGCCTGGCGCGAGCTCGATGGCTCGCTCTTGCCGCACCGCCTCGTCGAGCTCTCCCCGGGCGAGGAGTTCGAGCTCGGTTTCCAGCGCGTCGTGCGCCCCTTCCGCTCCTTCCACCGCGTGCCCTGCCAGGGCTACGTGGTCAGCGAGCGGCGCCAGAAGCTCAAGCTGGAGTTCCTCGGCCTGCCCGGCCCCGAGATCGCGCGCCGGCGCGCCGCCGGCGACGAGTCGCTCTTCGAGGAGCAGCAGACGGAGCTGTTCGGCTTCTGCGGCGACACGCTGATCGACGTGCTCGAGCGCGAAGAGGCGCTGCGGCGCGTGAAGCTGCTGGTGCTCGAGTGCAGCTTCGTGGACGAGCGCGTCAGCGTGGCCGAGGCGCGCGCGATGGGCCACGTGCACCTCGACGAGATCGTCGAGCGCGCCGAGCTGTTCGGCAACGAGGCCGTGCTGCTGACGCACTTCAGCGAGCGCTACACGAGCGAAGAGATCCTGGCGGCGCTCGACAAGAAGCTCCCGCCCGCGCTGCGCGCCAAGGTCACGCCGCTGCTCGCGGGGCGCAGGGACTGACGCGTGAAGCAGGCCCAAGGACTCCGCTCACTTGCGCGCTTTGCGGGTAGCAGCCGGTGTGCTCAGTTCCGCCTCGATTTCCTCGACCGTCGGCAGGCTCTCACGCAGGCGTTCGGGAAGTTGTTCGACGAGCTGCGTCTTCCACTGTGCGACTCCAATGGGCTTCTGGCAGCCACGCAGCGCGTATTCCACTCGCAGTCGATCGCGTGAGCGGCAGAGGAGGAGCCCGATGCTCGGCTGGTCGCCCGCGCCCTTGAGCAGGTCGTCCACCGCAGAGAGATAGAAGTTCATCTTCCCGACGTGCTCCGGCTTGAAGGCCGTCGCCTTCAGCTCCACGACCACAAAGCTGTGCAAGCGAACGTGATAGAAGAGCAGATCCACGAAGTAGTCCGCATCGCCGACCACCAGCTTCACCTGGCTGCCGATGAACGCGAAGCCTGACCCCAATTCGAGGAGAAACTCGCGCATGTGCTCGAGCAGTCCGCGTTCCGTGCTGCGCTCGTGCGCCCCCCCGCCCGATCGTGAGGAAATCGAAGGCATAGGGGTCCTGCAATGCCAGCTGCGCACGCCTCGACTGCGCGCGCGGCATTGCGCGTGCGAAGTTCGTGGTCGCGCGGCCGCGCCGCGCGTGCACGCGCTTCGCGATCTGCGCTTCGAGCGCCAAGCGGCTCCACCCCAGTCTGCCGGCTTGCTCGGCATACCAGAGGCGATCCTCGCGGCGTTCGAGCTTCTGGAGCAGGACGATGTTGTGCCCCCAGGGGAGCACGCCAATCGGTGCAGGCGGAGCCTTCGTCGAGGGCGCAGCCTGCAAATCTGACACAGCCTGTGTCAGTTCTTCCGGGCCCTCACTCCAGGCGAGGAAGAAGGCGCGCATGCGCCAGATATTGCGGGGCGAGAACCCCTCGAGCAGGGGAAACTCACTGCGCAGATCACTGGCCAGGCGTTCGACCGTGGCCGCGCCCCAGCCCGAGATCCCCTGGCGCTCGACGATCGTTCGGCCGAAGTGCCAATAGAGTGCAATCAGTTCGCGATTCACGGCCCTCGCTGCGCGCCCCTGCGCAGCCGTGATCCGGGTCTTCAGCCCAGCGAGGACGGCCGGGTAGTCGGCGGGCAGCGCAATGGTCTTCACCGGCGAGCGGAACCTTGCTGCTTCGGGTCGTGCACGGCCGCCTGGTCCCTGAGCCGCTCGCAGTTTCCCGACGCCGCGTCGCGCCGCACCGGCACGACCTTTCGATGACCCCATGGCTTCCCCCCCCCTCGGCGAACCGAGAATCAATCTGATTCCAACTCGATGGGGAGCGACCCGCTACGCGCGGGGTCGCCGGAACGCTTGCGGAATGAAACCGCGGGGTCGGGCATCCGTCAAGGCCGAACGGCAGCTCACACTTCTGCGCCCTACTCCCAGTGCTTCCCCGGCACGTACGTGCCGAAGTACCACTCGTTGCCCTCGGGATCCTTGGCCATGTAGCCGCGCGAGCCGTACTCCTCGTCCTTCAACGCCTGCGTGATCTCGGCGCCTTGCGCCCTGGCGCGCGCATGATGCGCGTCGGGATCGGCGACGTGCACGCAGACCGAGGCGCTGCGGCCCTGCTTGCCCGGTGCGACCCAGTTGCGCTCGCGCTTGGGCGAGCTGACCATGATCACGCCGTCCTCGTACTCGAGCTCGGAGTGCAGCACCGTGCCGTCCGGGCCCGGCACGACGAGGCGCTCCTTGAAGCCGAAGGCGCGCACGAGGAACTCGATCGCGCGCGGCGCGTCGGCATAGCACAAGCAGGGATAGAACTGGCCGTGGGAAGCGGCGCGAGCGGGCATGCGAACTCCTTTGGGAAGGCGGGGGAGCGCGTGCAGTCTAGCACCCGCGCCGGAGGCCCGCAGGAGCGCTCGTTCAGCGGTAGGCCGGGATGCCGGTCAGCTCGTGGCCGATCGCCAGCGTGTGGATGTCGTGCGTGCCCTCGTAGGTCACGACCGACTCGAGATTGCACATGTGGCGGCCGGTCTGGTACTCGAGGCTGATGCCGTTGGCGCCGAGCATGTCGCGGCACACGCGCGCGACCTCGAGCGCCAGCATCACGTTGTTGCGCTTGCCCATCGAGACCATCGCGGGCGTGAGCTGGCCCTTGTCCTTCAGGCGCCCGAGGTGCAGCACGAGCATCTGGCCGAGCGTGATCTGTGTCGCCATGTCGGCCAGCTTCTTCTGCGGCAGCTGGAAGCCCGCCAGCGGCTTGTCGAAGACCACACGCGCCTTCGAGTACGAGAGCGCCTCGTCGAAGCAGGCGTAGGCCGCGCCCAGCGCGCCCCAGGCGATGCCGTAGCGCGCCTGCGTCAGGCAGGCGAGCGGCGACTTGAGCCCGCCCGAACCGGGCAGCAGCGCGTCCTCGCCGACGCGCACGTCCTCGAGCACGAGTTCGCTCGTGACCGAGGCGCGCAGGGAGAACTTGTGCTTCTGCTCGGGCGCGCTGAAACCCGGCGTGCCCTTCGTGACGAGGAAGCCGCGGATCGCGCCGTCCAGGCGCGCCCAGACGACGGCCACGTCGGAGACGGTGCCGTTGGTGATCCACATCTTGCGGCCGTTGAGCACGTAGCCCTTGCCGTCCTTCTTGGCCGTCGTGAGCATGCCGCCGGGATTCGAGCCGAAGTCCGGCTCGGTCAGGCCGAAGCAGCCGATCGCCTTGCCGCTCGCGAGCAGCGGCAGCCAGTGGCGCTTCTGCGCTTCGCTGCCGAAGGCGTGGATCGGATACATGACCAGACCGCCCTGCACCGAGACGAACGAGCGCAGTCCCGAGTCGCCGCGCTCGAGTTCCTGGTAGATCAGGCCGGCCGCGACGTTGTTCAGTCCCGCGCCGCCGTACTCGGCCGGAATCGTCGGACCGAACACGCCCAGCTCGGCCAGTTCGGGCACGAGCTGCATCGGGAACGTGCCGGCCTCGAAGTGCTCCATCGCGAGCGGCAGGTAGCGCTCCGTGACCCACGAGCGCACGGCGTCGCGCACCATGCGCTCGTCCTCGGAGAGCTGGTCTTCGAGGCGGACGTAGTCGAGCTGCTGGAAGGGTCTCATCCGGACTCCGGGGGGCTGCTGGAATGTCTTGCGGGGCGAGGGCGTAAAGGGTGCATTCTAGCGTCCGCCCGCGTCCGGCGGAACCCGCCCATGCAGCCGCTCCCCTGCCGAACCTGCGGCTACCACTCGGCTACCGAGGAATGCGCACTGTGCGCGCATGCGCCGCGCGATCCGTCCCTGAGAGCCCCGCGCGCGCGCGGGGCGGCGCGCCTGCTCGAGGGCCCGCGCGCGATCGGGCACGGCTTGCGGCTCTTGCTCTCCACGCCGCGCACCAAGCGCCTGCTCGTGCCGCCCTTCCTGCTCAGCACGGCAGCTTTCGCGCTGGTCTTCGCCTGGGCCTGGTCCCTCGTGTCGGGAGTGCTGCGCACGCTCGACCAGGGCCTGGAAGCGACTCTGCAGAACCTGCCGCGCTTCCTCGAGCCGAGCGTCGCCTGGCTGCTGCACACGGGCGCCCTGCTCGTCTCGGCACGCGTGCTGGCGTTCTGCGTGCTCGTGCTGCTCGCGAGCCTCGTCTGCCTGTGGTGCTTCTCGGTCGTCTACGAGGCCTTCTGCGGACCGTTCCTCGACAGCGTGCAGGCGCGCATCGAGCAGCGCTGGTTCGGAGCGGATCCGCGCGCGCGCCTCGAGGAAGCGGGTCAGCGCCCGCCACTCGCTGCGCGCATCGGGCGCGAGCTCTCGACGCTCTGGACGAGCATCAAGGCCTCGCTGCTCGCACTGTTCGTGCTGCTCGCGTTCCTGTGGGTCAAGTTCCTGCCGCTCTTCGGCGTGCCGCTCTTCGCCGTGGTGGCCGGCTTCGCGACCGCCTTGACGCTGCTCGACATCCCCTTCTCGCGCAGGCGCTGGAGCCTGCGCCAGCGCGTCGCCTTCCTGCGCGCGCACCTGCTCGAGTGGCTCGCGCTCGGGATCGGCAGCGGCCTCTTGTTCGTCGTGCCCTTCCTCGGGCCGCTCGTCGGCGTGCCGGTCGCCTCGATCGCCGGGCTGTGGCTCTTCGTACGCCTGGACAAGTCGGAACTGCGCACTCCGGCCGGCCCGCCGCGGGCGTGACGGGCGAGTCACTTCCTCGGCAGCCGCGGAATCCGTATGGTGTGGGCGAGGTTCACCCGCATGCGTCTGCTCGTCGTCGATGATGATCCCAAGTTCCGCGCCTTCGTGGCCGCCGGTCTCGAGCAGTCCGGCAACGAGTGCGAGACGATGCCCGACGGCGCGGCGGCGCTCGAGCGCCTCGCGCAGGCCAACGTGCCCGGCTTCGACATGATCCTGCTGGACGTGATGATGCCCGTGAAGAACGGCTGGGAGTTCCTGCACGAGATCCGCGAGCGCGGCCGCGAGACGCCCGTGATCTTCGTCACCGCGCGCGACTCGGTCGAGGAGCGCGTCAAGGGCCTGCGCCTGGGCGCCGACGACTACATCATCAAGCCCTTCGCCTTCGAGGAACTGCTGGCGCGCATCGACTCGGTCGTGCGCCGCCGCAAGTCGCTCGCGCCGATCGAGCTCGGCGATCTGCGCCTGGACCTCGCGCACCGCAGCGTCGTGCGCTCCGGCCACAAGGTCGACCTCTCGCCGCGCGAGTTCGACCTCCTGCGCGTGCTGCTCACGAGCCCCGACAAGGTCTTCTCGCGCGCCGAGCTGCTGCTCGAGGTCTGGGGCATCGACTTCGATCCGGGCACCAACGTCGTCGACGTGCACGTGGCACGCCTGCGGCGCAAGCTCGAGCGCACGGGCGCCGCCGTGATCCAGACCTCGCGCGGCGAGGGTTACCGCATCGCGCCGGTGTCCGAATGGGAGAAGCAGGCGCCCCGGACGTGAGGCAGGCCGGCGCGCGCAGCGCGCGGCCGTGGTCGCTGGCGCGCCGCCTGACGACCCTGTTCCTGGTCAGCACCTCGCTCTTCGTGGTCGCGATCAGCGCCACGAGTGCCTTGTTCCTCGAACGTTCCGTCGACCGCGACGTGCGCGACCTCGCGCACGAGGAACTCGACGAGATGGACAACTTCCTGGAGAAGGATGCGCGCCCCGAGAAGGACGCGCCGCCCAAGGAAGGCGACTTGATGTCGGAGGAGGAGAGCCGCTGGCCCACGATCGAGAAGATCCGCAAGTACGCCGGCGAACTCGGGTCGATGCACTCCGACTGCCGCTTCGCCTGGCTGATCTGGCGTCCGCGTTCGGACGGCACGCAACCGGCCTGGGGCCAGTTCGGCGAGACCAATCGGCTGCTCTCGAGTGAGGTCCCGCAGGCTTGGCCGATCGAGGGCGGCGCCAAGCTGGCGCACGGCCGCTACTGGCAAGCGCAAGTGACCAAGACGAGCAAGTGGCACGTGCTGCTCGTGATCGACGCCCTCGAGCGCTACCGCGTGCTGCGCGAGTACCTCGCCTACGCGCTCATGCTGATCCTCGCCAGCATGGGCCTGGCGCTGGTCTTCAGCCGCTTCTTCTTCGTGCGCGTCTCGAACCTGCTGGGCCAGGTCGCCAGCCGCGCGCGCGAGGTGCGCAGCCTCGACGAGCCGATCGCGATCGAGGTCGAGAACGCGCCGGTCGAGATCGCCGCCATCGCCGACGCGCTCTCCGAGATGCTCGAGAAGGTGCGCCGCGAGACGACGCAGGCGCGCATCTTCACCGCCGGCCTCGCGCACGAGTTGCGCTCGCCCGTGCAGAACCTGCTCGGCGCGACCGAGGTGGCGCTCTTGCGCGAGCGCGACGCCGAGACCTACCGCAAGGTGCTCACCTCGCACCTCGAGGAGCTGCGCTCGCTCGGCGATGCGGTCGACAACCTGGTCACGATCTGCTCGGCCGGCGAGGCCGGTCGCGCGCACCCGCGCGAGCTGATCGACCTCGGCGAGGAGGCGCAGATCCGGCTCGCGCGCGAGAAGGCCCAGGGCGCGCGCCACCAGGTGCAGCTCGAGCTCGGCATCGAGGGCGACACGCGCATCTGGGGCGACCGCGAGGCGCTCCTGCGCGGCATCCGCAACCTCGTCGCCAACGCCATCCAGTGGAGCCCGCCGAATTCGAAGGTGCTGACGCGCATCCGCGGATTGCCGCACGAGATCGAGGTGCTGGTCGAGGACGCCGGCCCGGGTATCCCGGTCGAGCTGCGCGAGCGCATCTTCGAGCCGTTCTTCCGCGGCCCGTCGGCCGCCGGAAGACGCATCGGCTACGGCCTGGGCCTGGCGCTGACGCGCATGGCGGTCGACGAGCACGCGGGCAAGATCGAGGTAGGCGAGTCGAGCCTGGGCGGCGCGCGCTTCCGCGTGCTCCTGCCGCGCCGCGCGCCGGACGCCGAGGGCAGCGCGGACACGGAGACGGAACTGCCGAGCTGAGCCCCCGCGAACGCGAGGCGCTTGCGCATGATCGCCACGGCTTGCGGGTTCGAGTCCACGAGCACGCACGCGCGCCCGTTGCGCGCCGCCGCCTCCCCGAGCGTCCCGCTGCCGGCGAAGAAGTCGAGCAGGCGCTCGCCCGGCTTCGAGTGCACGCGCACGATGCGCTCCAGGATCGCGAGCGGCTTCTGCGTCGGGTAGCCGGTCTTCTCCTTGCCGGTCGGGCTGACGATCGTGTTCCACCAGGTGTCGGTGGGCGTCTTGCCGCGCGCGGCCTTCTCCTTGCCCACGAGATCCGGCGCGAGGTACGGGATGCGATCGATCGCGGCGTAGTCGAAGGTGAACTTCGTCGGGTGCCGCGTGTACCAGAGGATGTTGTCGTGCTTCGCCGGCCAGCGCGACTTCGTCCGCGCGCCGTAGTCGTAGGCCCAGACGATCTCGTTCTGGAAGCACGCGCGGCCGAAGAGCGCGTCGAGCAGCACCTTGACGTAGTGCACCTCGCGGCAGTCGAGGTGCACGAAGAGGCTCCCGGTCGGCGTCAGCAGCCGGCGCGCTTCGACCAGGCGCGGCTCGAGGAAGGCGAGGTAGTCGTCGAAGCGGTCGGCGAAGGACTGCGTTCCGAGCTTCACGCTCGCGTAGCGCGCGCCGCGAAAGCCCGCGTGCGCGCCGGCTTCGTCGCGCACGACCCGCGTCTGCGAACGCGTCTGGCGCTTGCCCGTGTTGAAGGGCGGATCGATGTAGACGAGGGCGAAGCTCGCGTCGGGAAGTCGCGGCAGGATCTCGAGGTTGTCGCCGAGGTGGATCTCGATCCGGGGCATGGGCAGGGGCGAGAGTACCTCCGGGTCCGGTCGCGTGCGTCCGGTTGCGTCCGGGCCTTAGTGCATTCTATTTTATGATTTATGCTTGGCAGACTGTTTTTCCGAAATACAATGCACCCATGAAGACCGGGCTCGGACCGCTGGAAACGCGCCTATTCGCCTACGCCCAGCTGCGCGGGAAGCAGGTGGTGCGCGTGGAAGAAATCGAGCGCAACCTGCGCCTGCGCCGGGCCCAGGCGGCCGCGCTACTTGCCCGCCTCTCCCGTGCGGACCTGATCGCGCGCGTGCAACCGGGCGTGTACCTGCTGCCCGGGCGTCTGCCGCTCGGAGGTGCCTGGAGCCCGGACGAGTCGCTCGCGCTCGACACGCTCATGCGCGAACGCCGCGCGCGCTACCAGATCTGCGGGCCGAGCGCTTTCAACCGCTACGGCTTCGACGGTCAGATCCCCAACCGACTCTACGTCTACAACGACTCGCTCTCGGGTGAACGCAGGATCGGATCGGTGTCGCTGACGCTGATCAAGGTCGCGCGCAAGCGCCTCGGTGACCGGGAGACCGTCCGGAGCGCCGCGGGAGTCGGCGCCCTGTACTCCTCACGCGTGCGCACGCTGGTGGATGCCGTCTACGACTGGTCGCGCTTCAACGGACTGCCGCGAGGCTACGAGTGGATCCGTGCCGAGTTGCGCTCCGGCCGCGTGAAAGCCGTGGAACTCGCCGCCTGCACGCTGCGCTACGGCGACGTCGCGACCGTGCGCCGCATGGGAGCTCTGCTCGAGCGCGAGGGCGCCCCTGACACGCTCCTGCGCGGACTCGAGCGCAGACTGCGCCCGACGACGAGCACGATCCCCTGGATTCCGACACTTGCCAAGCGCGGCAGCGTCGATCGCCGTTGGGGAGTCGTGTGGAACGAACGCGAAGTTCTCGATGGCCGCTGAGCTGCACGAGGACCGGGAACTCTTCCGCGCATCGCTGGCCTACACGGCTGCGCGCACCGGGTTCGTCGCGCGCTTCGTCGAGAAGGACTACTACTGCACGGTCCTGCTGCGGCACCTCGCCGCGCAGGCCCCGGAGCTCGTGTTCAAGGGCGGCACCTGCCTCGCCAAGGTTCACGTCGGGTTCTACCGCATGAGCGAGGACCTCGACTTCGTGATCCCGGTCGAGCTCGGATGCGCACGTTCGGAGCGCAGCCGCCGCATTGCGAACGCGAAGCGCGTCCTCGGCGAGATCGAAGCTCCCGGCACCGGCGTGCGCCTCGAGAGCCCGCTTGCGGGAGCGAATGCCTCGACGCAGTACGCCGCCGTGGTGGAGTACTCCTCGGTGCTCGGCACACGCCGCGAGACGATCAAGCTCGAGATCGGGCTGCGCGAACCGCTGCTCCTCCCCGCGGAGCCCGCTTCCGCACGGACACTGCTGCTCGATCCCCTCCGCGGCGAGAGCATCCCGGCCTTTGAGCTCTCCTGCATCGCGGCCCTCGAGGGACTGGCCGAGAAGCTGCGCGCGGCGCTCACACGCCGGGTGCCTGCGATCCGCGACTTCTATGACCTCGACCACGCGCTGCGCGGCGGCCGTCTCCAGCCGGCGGACCCGGCGCTGCTCGGAATGCTACGCTCCAAGCTCGCGATGCCGGGCAATGCGGCTGTGGACGTGTCGACCGAGCGCCTCGCAGCGCTGCGAAGGCAGGTGGAGGCGGAGTTGCGGCCTGTGCTGAGAGAACCGGACTTCTCCGTATTCGATCTCGATCGGGCGTTCGAACTCCTGCAGGGCATCGCGGCTTCCATCCGCATGCGGTGAGGCTCGCAACAGGACCCCGGAGCCCGCATCATGGTGGGGTGAGCACCTCCACGAAGCCCCGCTACCTCGTCACCAGCGCGCTCCCCTACTGCAACGGCCCGATCCACTTCGGCCACGTGACCGGCGCCTACCTGCCGGCCGACGTGTACGTGCGCACGCTGCGCATGCAGGGCGAGGAAGTGCTCTACGTCTGCGGCGGCGACGAGCACGGCACGGCGATCACGATCAACGCGGAACAGGAGGGCGTGCCCTACGCCGAATACGTTGCGCGCTGGCGCGCCTCGATCAAGGACACCTTCGATCGCTTCGGGATCGAGTTCGACGTCTGGTCGGGCACGAGCATCTGCCCCGAGCACGCTGGCACGAGCCAGGAGTTCTTCCGGCGCCTCGATCAGAACGGCTACCTGCAGAAGCAGTCGACCGAGCAGCTCTATTGTCCCAAGGACAAGATGTTCCTCGCCGACCGCTACATCCTCGGCACGTGCTACTTCTGCGGCCACGAGTCGGCGCGCGGCAACGAATGCCCCAAGTGCGGCCAGGAGCTCGAGCCGCTCAAGATGAAGGTCGCGCGCTGCAAGATCTGCGGCACGACGCCCGAGAAACGGCCCACGCTGCACTGGTACCTCGACCTGGCGAAATTGCGCGACGAGCACATCGGCGCCTGGTTCACGAATCATCCCTGGAAGCCCAACGTCACGGGCTTCATCGGCAACCAGCTGGCGCAGATCGGCCTGCGCCCGATCACGCGCGACATGAGCTGGGGCGTGCCGGTGCCGCAGGACCGCGCCGGCGGCGAACAGGGCAAGGTGCTCTACGTCTGGTTCGACGCGCCGATCGGATACGTCTCGTTCACGCAGGAATGGGCTCGTTTGCAGGGCAAGCCCGAGGACTGGAAGCGCTGGTGGCAGAGCGACGACACGCGCCTCGTGCACTTCATCGGCAAGGACAACATCTCCTTCCACTGCGTGATCTTCCCCTCGATGCTCTTCGGGGTGAAGCAGCACTACGTGCTGCCCTGGCAGGTGCCGGCCAACGAGTTCTACAACCTCCAGGGCGGCAAGTTCTCGACCTCCGAGAAGCGCACGATCCCGATCGAGGATTTCTGCACGCGCTTCGACGCCGAGGCGGCGCGCTTCTACCTGCTCGCCTCCGCGCCCGAGACGGCCGACAGTGACTGGCGCTGGGAGGACTTCCAGGCCTGCGTCAACTCCTCGCTGGCCGACAAGATCGGCAACCTCGTCACGCGCGTGCTGCGCTTCCTCGACAAGAACTACGAGGGCAAGGTGCCCGAGTGCGACGCCGCGACAGCGGCCGAGTTCGAGCGCGTGCTGCTCTCCGAATGCGGCGCGTTCGGCGACCCCGCCGTCTTCGTGCGCGAGTTCAAGTTCCGCCGTGCCGCCGAGCAGCTCGTGCAGAACGCCGTCGTGGCCAACGTCTTCGTCGATCGCCTGGCACCCTGGACGCTGCGCAAGACCGACCCCGCGCGCGCGGGCGCCGTGCTCGCGATCTGCTGCGAGTGGCTCGCGCTGCTCGCGCGCTGGATGGCGCCCTTCCTGCCGCGCAAGGCGCAGTCGGTCTGGGAGATGCTGGGCAACAGCGGCTCGGTTGCCGCCACCGGCTGGCCGGAGCTGCCTGTCGCCGGCCGCTGGCGCACGCTCGCCGCCGGCCAGAAGCTCGGCGCCGTCGGCCCGCTGTTCGCGAAGATCGACGACGCGACGGTCGCCGCGGAAGTGGCCAAGCTCTGAATCGATCGGCCGGCCCGCGGAGGATTCCGAGGACCGGCCGAATGCGTTTTGCGGTCGTTCAGCGGGTCAGAACGATTCCTTGAGGGCCTTGCCCACTCGGAATCCGACCCGGCGACCGGGAGCGATCTGGATCGGCTCGCCCGTGTGCGGATTGCGCCCGACACGCGCCTTGCGCGCCTTGAGCTCGAAGGTCCCGAAGCCGGTGAGCGTGACGCTCTGGTCCGTCTCCAGTCCCTTGCGGATCCCGCCCAGCACCGTCTCCACGAGGAGCGCGGCCTGGAGCTTGGACGTCTTCAGCTCGCCAGCGACCAGATCGATCAGGTGGCTCTTGTTCATTCGAGCCTCCCTGGGCTCAGCTCACTTCTTCTTCTTGCCGGCCTTGCGTGCGCCCTTACGAGCGCCCTTGCGAGCGGCTTTCTTGCGGGTCTTCTTCTTCATCGCCATGAGTCAATCTCCTTGGACGTTCCGTCCTGTGGTTTGCGCCCGGTATGGGCGTCGCCACGACATCCCTGGTTACTTCGGCGGCACTTCCGGAGTTCTTGCCCGCGACTTTGGAACTTTTTGCGGGAGCGCGCCGCGGCAGCCTCGGTCGGTGTGCAGGAATCGCCCCCAAGGAGCTTTCAATCGCCGAGCGCTGCGGCCCAGTCGAGCTCGAGAAATGCGTCGGGGCGCCGCTCTGGCGCCCCGAGGAATCGAGCCTGCGGTCGCGGCGGGCTCAGCTGCCGCGGCCGATGCTGACCTTCTTCTGGATCGCGCCCGACTTGAGGCAGCGGGTGCACAGGCGCACGCGCTTGGCGACGCCATCGACCACGGCGCGCACCTTCTGGATGTTGGGCTTGAACTTGCGCAGGGTGTGGCCGGTCGTCTTGAGACCGACGCCGCCATCCTTCTTGGCGAGACCGCGGCGGGCGATCATGCCACCGGATTCGGTGCGCTTGCCGCAAAAGGAACAGACGCGTGCCATGGGGTGAGGCCTGTGTGGAGGGTTCGACGAAACGAGAAGGGCCGAAGAGGGTAGCGAACCCTGCCCGGCCCCGCAAGCCCCTGTCTGGAGGCCTCTAGAACAGCTTGTCGAGTGCCGCCGCGGCGCTGGATCCGAAGTTCGAGTCCAGGCCCTCGGCCGGGTTGAGCGACTGCGGCGAGGCCGCGATCGCATCCAGGATCTTCTGCAGCTTGCGCGTGGTCTCGACCGCGTAGTAGCGCACCAGACCGAGGTTGGTGCGCTGGTCGAAGACCATGGCGAAGAGCGCCCGGTCGCCGACGAGCGAGACCTGGATCGAGTCGCGGTTGCCCTGGTGGAAGAGCGTCGTGAACTGCTCCTCCCCCATCAGGCGCGCGAGCTCGCGCGTGGCGGCGAAGGTGCCCGCCACCAGGGCCGAGACCGACTCGAGCGAGCTCGCCGGGACGTCGCCGCGGCGCGTCACGAGGTGGCCCTCCTTGTCGATCAGGAGCGCGCAGCGCGCGCCGGAGAGCTCGAGGAAGCCGTCGAGCTCGCTGTCGAGGCGCGTGACGTCCTTGGCGTAGAACACCAGGCGATCCTGGCGCAGCTTGGCATCGGAGATTTGACCCATGGCGATTTCCCTCGCTGGCTGGCCCTAATGAACTCTCAGAACAACGAGAAGACGAACTTGGCGACGGCCGCGCCGACTCCCAGTGCAGCGAGCACGAAGATGCCCGTGTAGAGCATCGACTTGCTCTTGCGCGGAGCGACCGGGATCGGAGCCGGACCGGAGGCCGCCGTGGCGGCCAGGCGAGCCGGCGGACGCGCGCTCGGAGCCGTCCGGCCCTGCGCGGGCGC
>Ga0302322_100002137_pt1 | contig 16610 bp, 15 predicted proteins | sample Fen_T0_2_FD_203757 | JGI IMG/M metagenome (GOLD analysis project Ga0302322, IMG submission 203757) | Peat permafrost microbial communities from Stordalen Mire near Abisko, Sweden - Fen_T0_2 | ecosystem: Environmental > Terrestrial > Soil > Wetlands > Permafrost | place: Sweden: Abisko... | reverse complement strand
GACTTGGCCAAGTCCTCCGCGGACATCCGGAAGTGCGTCGTCGACGCCGGATGGATGACCAGCGACTTCGCATCGCCGACATTGGCCAGGTGGGAGAAGAGGTTCAGTGACTCGATGAACTTTCGAGCCTGCGCGCGCGTGCCGCGCAGGTTGAAGGAGAACACGGCGCCGCAGCCGCGCGGCAGCAGCGTCTTCGCCAGCGCATGGTCGGGGTGGCCGGGCAGCTCCGGGTAGCCGACGCTCGCGACCAGCGGATGCGCGTCGAGGAAAGCCACGATCCTGCGCGTGTTCTCCACGTGCCTTTGCATGCGCAGCGGCAGCGTCTCGATGCCCTGCAGTATCTGGAAGGCCGTGAACGGCGCCATGCACGCGCCGAAATCGCGGATGCCCTCGCGCCGCGCGCGCAGCAGGAACGCCGCGGTCGTCGACTCCTCGCTGAATACCATGTCGTGGAAGCCGGCGTAGGGCTCCGTCAGCGTCGGGAACTTGCCGCGCGCGGCGCCGGCGTCCCAATCGAAGGCGCCGGAATCGACCAGCACGCCGCCGATGACGACGCCGTGTCCGGAGAGGAACTTGGTCGCGGAATGGAAGACGAGATCGGCGCCATGCTCGAACGGGCGGACGAGCCACGGCGTCGTGAAGGTCGAGTCCACGAGCAGCGGCAGGCCGTGCTCGTGGGCCAGTTGTGCCACTCGCGGTATGTCGAGGACGTCGAGGCCCGGGTTACCCAGCGTCTCGCCGAAGAAGAGCCGCGTACTGGGCCGTACGGCCGCGCGCCAGGCGTCGATGTCGCGCGGATCGACGAAGGTCGTCTCGATGCCGAACCGCGGCAGCGTGTAGTCGAGCAGGTTGTGCGAGCCGCCATAGAGCGACCGCGAGGCGACGATGTGCGATCCGGCCCCTTGCAGCGTCGCGATCGCCAGGTGCAGCGCCGCCTGCCCGCTCGCGGTGCCGATGGCGCCCACGCCGCCCTCCAGTGCCGCGACGCGTTCCTCGAGCACCGCGACTGTCGGGTTGGAGATGCGCGAATAGACGTGGCCCGCGCGCTCCATGTTGAACAGCGCGGCCGCGTGGTCGGTGTCGGGAAACACGAATGACGCCGTCTGGTAGATCGGTGTCGCGCGCGCGCCGGTGGCGGGGTCGGGCACCGCCCCCGCATGCAGCGAAAGGGTGTCGAAGCGGTGCGATTTCGGTTTGCTCATCGGCGGTCCTCGCGGTCGCCGATTCTAGGCGCATTCGGCGGCTGCCGCCACGCGCTCCGCGCGTAAACTGATGGCCATGAAACGCAGCCAGCCCCCTGCGGAAGATTCGCTGCCCGCAGCGCCCGATCCGTTGCGACGCGCTCCCGGCGAGACGCCCACGCGCGGCCGCGGCGCGACGTTCAACCCGGCGAACCGCTTCCGGCGCGAAGGCCGGGAGGCGTACGACGACGGCTGGGCGCCGATCGTCGGCGACGCCGAGGACGCCGCAGCCGACGACGAGCCCGCGCCGCTCAGTTCCCAAATGAGGACAACGGTCACGATCCAGCCGGCGCGGACCATCATCGCGCACAACGCATCGCCCGACGTCCCGTTCAACCAGTCGATCAATCCCTATCAGGGCTGCGAGCACGGCTGCGTCTACTGCTTTGCACGGCCGACGCATGCGTTCCTCGACCTGTCGCCTGGCCTCGATTTCGAGACGAAGCTCTTCGCCAAGCCCAATGCGCCGGCGCTGCTGCGCGCGGAGCTCGGCAAGCGGGGCTATGTATGTGACCCGATCGCCCTGGGCACCAACACCGATCCGTACCAGCCGATCGAGCGCGAATGGAAGGTCACGCGCGGGATCCTCGAAGTGCTGTGCGAACACGAGCACCCGTTTACGATCGTGACCAAGTCGGCGCTGGTCGAGCGCGACCTCGACCTGATCGCGCCGATGGCGGCGAAGAACATGGCGCGCGTCTATGTCTCCATCACGACGCTGGACAAGGCGCTGGCGCGCTCGCTGGAGCCGCGCGCGGCCGCCCCACACCGGCGACTGCAGGCGATCAGGACATTGAGCGACGCCGGCGTGCCGGTGGGCGTGCTCGCCGCACCGGTGATTCCGCAGCTCAACGACAGCGACCTCGAGGCGATCCTCGAAGCCGCGGCAGCGCACGGTGCCCGTCACGCGGGCTGGATCATGCTCCGGCTGCCGCTCGAAGTTGCTCCGCTGTTCCGCGACTGGCTCGACGCGCACTATCCGCTGCGCGCCAACCATGTGATGAGCGTGCTGCGGCAGTTGCGCGGCGGCCGCGACTACGATGCGCGTTTCGGCGAGAGGATGCGCGGCACCGGTCCGTTCGCGGAACTGATCGAGAAGCGCTTTGCGCTGGCCTGCAGGCGGCTCGGTCTCAACCGCGACCGCACGCCGCTCGACACGTCGCGCTTTCGCCCGCCCGTCGCGCCTGGGCCGCAGCAGCTCGACCTGCTGTAGTCCGCGTTCGAGTGCGACGGGTGCCTAAAGGGCCCCGCCGCTGCCGGTCTTTGCGCCGCTCCCTACTTGAACGAATACGTGAGACTTCCGTACACGAATCGCGCGCGCGCATCGTAGTACGACGGGTCGAAGCCGACCTGGAACGTGTTGATCTGGTTGGTCACAGGCGGATTGGTGTCGAACAGGTTCTTGGCGCCCAGCGTGAGCGTCAGGTTCTTGAACCCCGTGTAGCTTCCCTGGATGTCCCATAGGCTCAGGCTGCCGGCCCGGCGCAGGTTGCCGTCCGGGTCCGGCTGGAAATCGACATACGAGCTCTGGTACGAGTTGCCGAGCGTCGCGGTCCACGGTCCCCGCGTCCAGTTGAGCGCCGCATAGCTCTTCCACCGCGGCGTGATCCCGGTGCCGGGCGCCTGGAAAGCGTTCGACACGAATCCGGCGAAGCTACCGTCGCCCTGTTGTACCTGGTACTGGATGTAGTACGTGCCCGTCACCGTCGCGGTGAACTGGCCGATGTCGGCCGCCGGGAACCGGAAGCGCGCGTCGACGTCGACGCCCTGGATCTTGGTCTGCCCCAGGTTCACCCAGTGCTCGTAGATGGACGTGATCGGCCCGGGCAGCGTCGGGAAGGCCGGCTGCACCGGACCGCGCGTCACGAGATGGCCGTACTGGTTGAGGTCGCCCAGGATCGTCGCCAGCGGGACGCCCGGCACCAGTTGGTCCTTCAAGTCCAGGTAGAACCAGTCGAGCCCGAGCGACGTGCCGCCGACCGGTTCCCACACCGCGCCGATCGTGGTCTGGTTGGACTTGGTCGGCTTCAGGTCGGGACTGCCGCCGGTGGATGTCGTGAACTGGGTGTCGCAGTCGTTCGAGTCGGCCGTGGTCGGACAGCGCAGTGGATCGGAGACGCCGGGAGCCGTGACGCCCTGCACGGTCGAGTTCCACAATTCATACAGCGTCGGTGCCAGGAAGCCCGTGCCCCACGACGCGCGCATCAGGAACGTCGGGACAGGCTGCCAGCGCATGCTGACCTTGGGATTGGTCGTGCTGCCGAAGTCGCTGTAGTGGTCGTAGCGCAGGGCGATGTTGCCCTCGAGCGACTTGATGATCGGGATGTTCAGCTCGCCGAAGACCGCCCACACGGTGCGCGAATGCGAGAACGGCGCCAGGTTGCCGCCAAAGCCCGAGACGTCGCCGGTGGCCAGGATCTCCGCCGGGTTCTGCGTCAGCGTTTCCTTGCCCGCCTGCATGCCGAGCGCGAGCGCCATCGGACCTGCGGGCAGCGTGTAGACGTCGCCCGATCCCTTGATGTCGACGCCGTAGCCGGTGAGCTTCCCGTCGAACGTCGGTCCGTTGTAGTTCGTCGCCTGGATCAGCTGGGTCACCGCCGGTGTATTGGGGCCGAACAGGTTGACGACGCCGCTGTTGAGCAACGGCAGGATGCGCGAAAGCAGCGGAAAGCCGCCGTTCAGCTTCTGCTTGGTCGTGTTCTCACCGTAGTTGAACGAGCCGTCCCAGTCCCAGTTCCATGCAGTGCCCTTCGCCCCCGCGACGATGTTCCACTGCTGGTTCGTGTCCGTCGTGTCGCGGTTGCCGCTTTCGACGGCGCGATACCGCACGTTGAGCGGCTGGCCGTCCACGCCGGCCGCAATCGCCTGCGCGTGCGGATAGTAGGGACTGGTCGGCGGCAGCAGTATCGTGTTGAGCGGGTACTGCGCGAAGATCGGATTGTTGGGCGGCGTCGCGAACTGGTCCGACAGCGGCACCGGCTGGATCACGTAGTTCGTCTCCTGCTTCGCGTAGCTGCCGAACATGTACGCCTGCCAGTCGTTGTTGATCTGGTAGCGGCCCGAGCCGAAGAAGTTGAACTGCTTGGTGTCGGGAATCTGCTGCACACCCTGGTATTGCGAAGGATCGAAGCGGCAGCGCGTGCCGGCATTGAAGTTCGGGTTGGGACAGGCCGGGAACTCCAGGAAACTGCCGATGCCTCCGGTGGAGACGAATCCGGGGAAGGTGTTGCCCGAAGACGTATCGAGGTTGATGGACTCGTTGTAGCTGTGTGCCGAGAAATTGCGGTCGCTCTGCAGCAGGTTCTTCTGCTGGTCGTACGAGGCCGTCAGGAAGACGTTGTACTTGTCCTTCGACAGGTCGCCGTACCCTGCGGTCGCCTTGAAGTTGTACTGGTCGCCGCCGCCCTGCCGCGTGGGCGTCCCGCCCCACACCGTCGCCTCGACGCCGGTGTAGTCCTGGCGCATGATGAAGTTGATGACGCCGGCGATCGCGTCGCTGCCGTACACGGCCGACGCGCCGTCCTTGAGCACTTCGACGCGCTCGATCGCGCTGAAGGGGATCGACGCCAGGTTCACGCCTTCCGCGCCGTTGATCGCGCCACCGAAGGTTCCTACCCGCTTGCCGTTGACCAGCACCAGCGTGGCCTGTCCGCCCAGGCCCCGCAGCGACGCGGTCTGGTTGCTGAACGTCAGCGAGCCGATGACGTTGCCGAGCGAGACGTTGCCGGCACTGTTGTTGGCGGAGATCATGTTCATGATCTCCATCGCGTTCTGTGCTCCGCTGCGGTCGATCTCGTCGCGGGTGATCGTCTGCACCGGCAGCGCGCCCTCGCCTTCGATCCGCTTGATGTTGGAGCCGGTGATCTCCACCTTGATGCTGGTGCCGGAGACCTCCACCTTGTTGTTGTCAGCCCCAAGGGCATGGCCCGCGCCGCAAGCGTACATTCCCGCAATGGCGGCGGCCACCAGCACGCGCCGATTCTCGATTCGCTTCGTGATCATGCCGTCCCTCCCCCGATGAATTGAATTCCGCGATTTTGATGAACCCCGCCGGCAGGCCGGCCGCATCTGACTGCAGCGTAACGAGCGCGAATCGGAGCTCGCAATCGCTGGTTGGCTAACGGAGGAACGCCGGGGGTGAATGGCGGATCGGCGATGGCGAAGCGCCACGCGATTGCCCGGTCCGCATCACCCGAGTGCGCATCGCGAGGAATTGCGGGCAAAAAAATGTCGAAGGGCGCGTTCCAAGGCGACTGGGGGTCCCCGCTGGAAGTGTGAATGCGCCGCTTCGACAGGAATGAAAGATAGCGCGGCCGGTCCGCCGCATCGCGGTGATTGGCGAGCGGGACGCGGGCGGTGGCGAAGCGTTCGCAGACAGGGGCGAAGCCATTCCCGCCGTCGACCGCCACCGGCACCGGGAGCGCGGCCTTGCCGGCGGCCGCAATCGGCGCTATCGTGGCGAACGGATTCAGATGCATATACATTGGTCGCGGCGGCCACAAGCTGCCGGCCAGGGAGACCCCGATGCCAAAACCCGCTTCCAGCGCCCCACCACGGAGCGTCGACACTGTGCTCGACGGCTACGCGATTCGCGGCAACGAATGTGCGTACGCCAACCTGAAGTTGCTCACCCGCGTCGTCACCACGCTGTACGACGAGGCGCTGCGCCCGGTCGACCTGTGCGCCGGCCAGTTGGCGCTGATGTGGGCCATCCTTGCGATGGAGCCGGTCGAGATCGGACGGCTGGGCGTGACCACGCTCACCGACCAGACCACGCTCAGCCGCACGGTCGCCAAGCTGAAGAAGGCGCGGCTGGTCAGCGTGAAGGCAGGGCGCGACCGGCGAGTCAAGGTCGTTTCACTGACGCCGAGCGGACGGCAGCGCTTCCGCGACGCGATGCCGCTGTGGGAAGACGCGCAGAGGAGCGCCGGTGCCATGCTTCCGCTGGCCGAGGTGCGCGCGCTGGCGCGCCAGGTCCGCAAGGCTTCGCGCGCCGCGACCTGACCCGCGGCTGCGTCCACTGCCGTCACCTGCCTTCCGGCACCCGCCACCGCATTTCATCCCATGCCGCTTGTGTCCGCATCCGAATCGCGCTATTTTACATGCATATGCATAGTTCTACCGCCCGGCGCGCGGACCGGGCCATGACGGCAAGGCAACGTACCCGGGCGAGGTGACATGCGCACACCACCAGACGGCTTCAGCGGCGATGTCCGGCAGGAAGCCAAGGACGCGCGCTATCCCGTGGACGTGTCCTGGGAAAGCCTGGGCGGCGCGCAAGCCCAGGTCACCCGCATCGCCGTCAAGTCGGTGAACCGCATCGTCATCGTCAAGGTCGCCGACATCGTCCGGATCGAGGCCGAGGACAACTACGTGCGGCTGTGGGCCGACCGGCCCTATCTGCACAAGGAGACGCTGACCGGGCTGGTCGCGCGTCTTTCGCCGCTTTCCTTCCTGCGCATCCATCGCTCGCACGCGGTCAACGTCCAGTTCGTGCGCGAGCTGCGTCCGCAGCTGCACGGCGAATACCTGATCGCGCTGACGGACGGCACCGAGCTCACATCCGGTCGTGGATTCCGCGCGTCCATCCAGTCGATGTTTGGGCTGGCCTGAGGGCCCCTCGCCGCGATACCCCCCGTCTTGCGCCGGCCCGAGGCAGGAGGCAGACTGCCAGCACAAGGCGCCGCCCACGCGCTCCGTTACTCGAGGGGGATACCGATGAAGTCAACCAACCATTTCGCCGTGGTCGCCGCCGCCGCCGTCTTCTTCGCGCTGGGCGCCGGCTGGTACACGGTCCTTGCCGATCCCTGGGCCGCGGGCATCGGCAAGTCGATGGATCAATTGCAGAAGGATACCAATGGCTCGTACATGCCGATGGTATTGGGCTTCGTCGCCATCCTTGTCATGTGCTACACGCTCAACTCGCTGCTCAACCGGCTGGGCGACACGACCGCAGCCGGCGGCGCCAAGGTCGGCGCATTCGTGGCGCTCGGATTCGTCGCGGCGAACATTGCGCTCAACTATGCGTTCGAGGTTCGCGGCGTCACGCTGTGGACGATCAATTCCGGCTACGTGCTGGTCGGACTGACGCTGGCAGGCGCCATCATCGGCGGCTGGCGCAAGAAGTCCTGACGCGGGCATCGAATGGACGCTTCGACGCTGACCGCCCGCCTGGCCGCGTGCTACACGGGCGCGGTGCACGACGTGCTGCGGATGATGGGGCACGACAACATCGTGCTGCCGCCTGCGATCAGGGCCATCTCACCGGGAACGCGGCTGGCCGGCCCGGTGTGGACGGTGTCGGGACACATCGACCGCACACGCACACGGCATGAAACGCTGCTCGGCTGGTGCACGCTGCTCGCGCGCGCACCTTCCGGGCACGTCGTCGTCTGCCAGCCGCACAACCACGAGGTGGCGCTGATGGGAGAGCTGTCGGCGCAGACGCTGCAGGCGCGCGGCGTTCTGGGCTACGTCGTGGACGGCGGATCGCGCGACACCGATCTCGTGCTCGAGCAGCGCTTTCCGGTGTTCTGCTCGTTCCTGACGCCGTCCGACATCGTCGAGCGCTGGATTCCCGACCGGTATGGCGAGCCGGTGACGATCGGATCCGTCACCATCCGCACCGGCGACTATCTACTCGGCGACCGCGACGGCGTGGTGATCATCCCGCGCGAACTTGTGGAGGAAGTGATCGTCAAGACCGAGGAGGTCGTTGCGACCGAGACCGACATGCGCCGCGCGTTGATCGGCGGCATGGACCCGGTCGAGGCTTACGAAAAGTACGGAAAGTTCTAGCCGCCCGACCGTGCCTGCCTGCTGCCCGGCCGGGCGAATGCTCGTCTGGCGGCTTGAATCAGATGCTGCCGCCGCGCTGCCGCATGAACGTGAACGCAGCGATGCCGGCGAGAGCCGCCGCGAGCAACAGCATCATGGCATCGGAAAGCGTGGGAACCGGCACCTGTGCCTGTGCGATGGGCACGAAGCCAAGTCCGCCCCCGACCGCGCCCAGCCCTGTCGGCCCGACCACGGACGATGCCGCCGTCAGAGGATTGATCCGGTAGAGGTTCCCGTCCTGCACGCCCAGCCCGTAAAGGACGCCGGCGTTGGCATCCATCGCCAGCCCGTCCAGGTCGAACAGAACGCCGGTGTTGCCCACGAGCGCCCAACTGTCGGTCCCGGGCGTGTATCGGTAAAGGTTGCCCTTGGGTCCGCCGTTGCCGGCGAGGCCGTACACGACATTGTTCTTGTGATCGCAGGCCAGGCCCTCGACGTCGGCATTGCCTGGCGGCGACGCCAGCGCTGACTGCGCGCCGGTCGTCTGGTTCACGGTGAAGAAGGCTCCGTTGATCGACCCGTACAGGATGCCGGAGGGAATGCAGTACGCCAGTCCTTCTGCCCCCGACGGCCCGATGGTCGTTGGCACAGTGCCGTCAGAATGGAAAGAAATCAGATTCGTCCACGTCGTCGCGTACATGAAGCCCGCGGGCCCCTCGGTCAATCCGATCGTGGAAGAGGTCACCAGCGGGATCGTCGTGACCAGCGTTGCCGCGCCGGTGGTCGTATCCAGCCTGTAGTAAGACCCGTTTCCATCCTGCAGGAAGTAGAGTTGGGCAACGGCAGATTGAGCAAATGCCAACAGCGCCGCCGCTAGAATGAGTATCGTTCTGGTCTTCATGCCGTCCCCGGTTTTTCAGCGAAATTTCAGCGAAATAATCCTATCGTAAATGAGGTTCGGCACGACAAGCAATGCATTCGCTGCGTTGCCGATGCCTCTGCAACCGAAACGTTGCAGTGGCACAACCGACGCCGGTGCGCTCGAACCCCGAGCCGGCCCCGCAAAGGCAGGCGGGTACCGTAGTGCAGCAGTTCCGCGATAGTGCAAATGCGGCTACGATCCTGTTCGTGAAACCCGCCCCCGTGCAAACCGACCGGTCGCCTTCGCTGTCGCTGCGCGGCGTGCGCGCAAACTGAAAGCCGCGACGATGCATGTTGAATCGCGATTGCTGGCCATGGAACTCGCGCTGCCTGCGCCGATCATCATTCCACCCGGTGCGCGCCTTCCGTTCGCGTTCGTTCGCGTCCGCGGCAACCGCGCCTTCGTGTCCGGGCATGCCCCGCAGAACGCGGACGGTTCCGTTGCGCGGCCGCTCGGCAAAGTCGGCCGCGACCTGACGGTGGAACAGGGTTACGCCGCGGCGCGGATGGTGGCGCTGTCGATCCTGGGCAGCCTGCAGCGTGAGCTGGGCGACCTGGACCGCGTCACCGCGTGGCTGCGCGTGTTCGGCATGGTGAATTCGGCGCCGGGGTTCTCGGCGCAGCCGTCGGTGATCAACGGCTTCTCCGACCTGATTCTCGAACTCTACGGTCCCGAGCGTGGCGCACATTCGCGCTCGGCCGTCGGCATGGCCGAGCTTCCGTTCGATATCCCGGTGGAAATCGAGGCGGAGGTCGAGATCGACACAGCCAAGGACAAGCCATGACCTTCGACGAATTTCTGGAAACCGCCTGGAACGACCACGGCGACCGCCCGCAGGAAGTTGCGGATCGGCTTGCGTCCTCGCTGCATGTGGTGACGACGGCAGAGCATGTTCCCCAGTTTGCGCGGCTGCTCATGCATGTGTACGGCGAGCATCTCGGCCAGTGGGACAATGGCATCGCGCTGCTTGAATCGCTGCGCCGCCTGCCCACATCCGCCGGCAGCGCCGCGGCTGCCGGCGCGCTGGACCGGAACATCGCGACGCTGCGCTATGCCGGCGGCGACACAACGGTACTGGAGTCCCTCTCCACAGAGGACCGGATCAGCGTGCTGGCACTGGCCGCGTCCGCGTTCTCCGGCTGCAACGGGATGAAACGCGCGATCGCCACTTACGCCGAGGCGCTTGAACTCGCGAGTGCCGGCTTGCCGCCGCAATCGTCCGCGTTGCGCGCGCTCGCTGTCGGCGGCAACAACCTCGCCGCTGCGCTCGAGGAAAAGAAGGACCGGGACGACGCCGAGACGGAAGGCATGATCGTCGCCGCGAACGGCGGGCTCAAGTACTGGAAGCTGGCCGGCACGTGGCTCGAGGAAGAACGCGCGGAGTATCGGCTCACACGAAGCTTGCTGCAGGCAGGCAGGCCGCACGACGCGATCGCGAGTGCGCAACGGTGCATCGATGTCTGCGCGCGCAACGACGCGCCCGTGATCGAGAAGTTTTTCGGTTACGTCGTGCTGGCGCTGGCGCAACGTGCGAGTGGCCACACCGCAGCGTTCGCAACCTCTAGGCAGCAGGCGCTGGCGCTGTACGAAAAGGTGCCCGCGGATGAGCAGCGGTGGTGCCAGTCGGACCTGGTGGAAATTGCAAGCTGAGCTTGGGAACTGAGCTTGGGAACTGAGCTTGGGAACTGAGGTTTGGAACTGAGCCCGGCGACTGATTCCCGAAACGTCCAGCGCGCCGTCTACCTGAGCGGCGCCTCGAGCAGGCAGCCGAACTCGCGGGCAAAGTCCACCGAGACGCGCGCGTGGACCGCGCCCTGGCGGTCATGGAAGCGCTGGGTGCCGGCGCAGGTGAACACGCCCTCGTGCCAGATGTCGGGGTGGATGTAGAGTCCACGCGTTCCGTCGAAACGGAAGCAGACGAAGTTCTCCGGCCGCACGTCGTCGCCGGGCAGCGCCAGCGGCACCAGGAACGGCTTGGCATCGATCGGGAAGAACAGCTGGCCGCCGTCGGGGTGATAGTTGGCGTGCCATTGCAGCATGACGTCCGGATCGCGCCGGTGCGCTTCGTCGGCGCGCCCGGGCTCGGTCGCATACGCCAGGATGTAGTGCCCGCCGACCGCCTCGTTGCGCCCGTACAGGATGTCGCCGCGCCACTCGCTGACGAACACGCCCTCGGTCGTCCCGCCTTCGTCGCCGGTGTCGGGATCGACGGGGCGCCATCCTTGCGCCGGCCACCGGACGATCTTCACCGTGCAAGTCGTCGGGTCGTCGACCAGGCTTCCGAAGCCTTCGAGCGTGGCGTTCGTGGCGTCGACCACCGGCATGCGAACGCGCGCAAGTCCCGGGGGCAGATCCGGATTCAGGTAGTCGGGCATGCCGGGCATTCTAGCCGCCCTCGATAACGCGGGCCAGGCGCGCCATGCCGGCAGCGATGCGCCGCTCGGTCAACGCGGTGTAGCCAAGCAGCAGCCCGTTGCGAGGCTGCAGGCCAGACGCATAGCGCGACAGCGGCTGCACGCGCACACCCGCCGCCGCCGCGCGCGCGACAACGCCGACGTCCGCGAGCCGGGCCGGCAGGTGCAGCGCCACGTTCATCCCGCTCGTCGCGGGGCCCAGGACCGCCGTCGCCGGCAGCGAACGCGCGCACGCGGCGACCAGCGCATCGCGCCGCTCGTGATAGAGCGAGCGCATCCGGCGCAGGTGCGCGTTGAAGTGACCGCCGTCCATGAAGTCCGCCAGCACAGCCTGCATCGCCCCGTGCGTGTGGTCGTCCAGCTGGCGGCGCACCGCCTCGAACACCGGGACCAGCGGCGAAGGCAGCACGACGTAGGCGAGTCGCAGCGATGGGAACACGCTGTTCGTGTACGTGCCGACGTACAGCGTGCGCTCGCTCCGGTCGAGGCTGTGGAGGGACGCCACCGGCCGGCCCGTGTAGGTAAACTCGCTCTGATAGTCGTCCTCGACGATCCAGGCGCCACTCGCATCGGCATGGCGCAGCAGCGCGAGCCTGCGTTCCAGCGACATCGTCACGCCCGTCGGATACTGGCAGGATGGCGTGACATAGACGAGCGCCGGCGCCGCGCGGCGCGCACCCTCGTCGATGTCGAGCCCGAGAGCGTCGACCGGGACCGGCACGATTCGCGACCCCGACATGGAAAGCACCGATCGCAGGTTGGGGAAACACGGGTCCTCGATCCAGACGGCGTCGCCGCGCTCGAGCAAAACGCGGGCGATGAGATCGGCCGCCTGCATCGAGCTGTTGAGGATCATCACCTGCGCGGGTTCGCAGGCGATGCCTCGGGTTGTCGCAAGATGCCGCGCCGTCGCCTCCCGCAAGGGGCCGTGGCCGAGCGAAGGAAAATAACCGAGCAGCCCGCCGCCGCTGACGCGGAAGCGCCGCGCCGCCAGTCGTCGCCACAGCGTCAGCGGAAACGCATCGAGCGCCGGCATTCCTGCCACGAAAGCCTCCGCGCGCGGCGCGCTGTTTGGTGCATGCAGACTCGTGGCGCTGCGGCCCCATGCGGAGACGCCCGCGAGCGCCTTGCGGCCGAGTGCGCTCGGACGGCGCAGCTTCGCCCGCGCGTGCGGCGCCACGCGCGCCCGCGCCGACACGAACGTCCCGTCGCCGACCCGGCGCACGAGTAAGCCTTCGGACTGCAGCCGCGCGATCGCATCGTCGACCGTGTTGCGCGAAATGCGCCAGTCGACAGCCAGTTGCCGCGCCGAAGGCAGCCGCGCACCGTCGGCGAGGCGGCCGTCGACGATTGCGGCGAGGCAGGTCTTGTAGATCTGGTCGCGCAGGCTCAAGCCTTCCGCGCCCGGGCCAGTCAGCAGCGGGATCATCGCGGCGCTCGTGTGTTTTGGCATCGTCGCCTCGGTGTCGGGATGGGCTCCGGCAATGGCCCTACAGGCTACAACATATTGGCTCTTGCGATAAGGCCACTTCGGCCGCAACATCCGTTTGCGCAATTCGTGCGCGACGCCGCGCCAACGAGGAACCCGATGCCTCTTCACCGAATGGGAATTGCCATGGCCACGACCATTTTCCTGGCGGCTGCAACGGGGGCCACTTCAGCACAGACCATCCCCCCTCCCGCCGTCGCGCCCAAGCCCCCTGCGTGCGTCGCGCCGGAGCACCGCCAGTTCGACTTCTGGCTGGGCGACTGGGATGTCCGCAACGCTTCGGGAAAGCTGCTGGGCCAGAACCGCATCACCCGCATGCACAATGACTGCGTACTGTTCGAGAACTATCGCGCCGGTGAATTCAGCGGCTCCAGCCTCAACGTCTATGACGTGGATCGCAAGGCGTGGCACCAGACTTGGGTGGACAGCAGTGGCGGACTGCTGGTCATCGAGGGCGGCTTCCGGGACGGGAAGATGATCCTCGCCGGCGAGACGGTTGACGCGGCCAAGCCGGACGGCAAGGTCGACAACCGGATCACCTGGCAGCCGTTGCCGGACGGCCGCGTGCGGCAGCTGTGGGAGACGTCGACCGACAAGGGCGCGACATGGACGACGACGTTCGACGGCTACTACGCGAAGCAGAAGTAGCGCCCGCGCCCCGCGCGCCTGCCGTGCGCATTGTGGTGCGCTCCGTGGGCCGCGTCGTTATCGTGCCCGTGCACGGCATCATGCGGCTCGAGGCGTGCGACAACTACGTGCGCATCTGCGCCGACTGCGCCTATCTGCACAAGGAGACGCTCCACGGCCTGATCGCCCGGCTCGATCCCGCGGCCTTCGTGCGCGTGCACCGGTCGCACGCCGTGAACGTGGCATTCGTCCGGGAATTGCAGCCGCAGGTACACGGCGAATACACGATCACGCTGGCCGATGGCGCGCGCGTTTCTTCGAGCCGAAGCTACCGCGCGCAGGTGCAGCAGGCGTTCGGGCTTGGGCCGCTGCTGTAACCGCCGCGGCCTAGTGGCTGACCTTGCCGACCTTCGCGCCGGAATGGCCGACCAAAAAATCGAGGTCGACGCCGCGGTCGGCCTGAAGCACCGTATCGCAGTAGAGCTTGACCCAGCCGCGGTCGGAATGCGGCGGCAGCGGCTTCCACTTGGTTCGCCGCCGCGCGAGTTCCTCGTCGGTGACGTGCAGGTGGATTTTCCGCTTGGCGACGTCGAGCTCGATGATGTCTCCGTTGCGCACCAGCGCGAGCGGCCCGCCGGCGGCGGCCTCCGGCGCCGTGTGCAGCACCACGGTACCGTACGCTGTGCCGGACATCCGCGCGTCCGAGATGCGGATCATGTCGGTCACGCCCTTCTTCAAGAGCTTGGCCGGCAGCGCGAAGTTGCCGACCTCGGGAAAGCCCGGGTAACCCTTCGGCCCGCAATTCTTGAGCACCATCACGCATGACGCGTCGACGTCGAGCCTGGGGTCGTCGATGCGCTTGTGCAGGTCGTCGATATTCTCGAACACGACGGCGCGGCCCTTGTGCTTCAGCAGCTGTGGTGTTGCCGCCGAGGGCTTCAATACGCAGCCGTTCGGTGCCAGGTTGCCGCGCAGCACGGCGATGCCGCCCTGCGGCTTGAACGGCTTCCCGATCGGCGTGACGACCTTTTCGTTGTAGTTGACGGCGTCCTTGCAATTTTCCCAGATGGATTTTCCGTTGACCGTCAGCGCCTTCCTGTGCAGGAACTTGCCGATCTCGCGGATCACCACCGGCAGTCCGCCCGCATAGTAGAAATCCTCCATCAGGTACTTGCCCGATGGCATCAGGTCGACAAGGCACGGCATGTCGCGGCCCAATCGATCCCAGTCATCGAGCGACAGCTTGACGCCGATGCGGCCGGCGATGGCCAGCAGGTGGACCACGGCGTTCGTCGATCCGCCGATCGCGCCGTTGACCATGATCGCGTTCTCGAATGCCTGCTTGGTCAGGATCTTCGACATCCGCAGATCCTCGTGCACCATATCGACGATCCGCCGTCCGCACATCCGCGCCAGCAGCTTGCGCCGCGAATCGACGGCCGGAATGGCCGCGTTGGTGGGCAGCCCCATGCCGAGTGCCTCGACCATCGACGCCATCGTCGACGCCGTGCCCATCGTCATGCAATGGCCGGCCGAGCGCGACATGCACGACTCCGCCTCGACCAGGTCGGCCATCTTCATCTCGCCGGTCTTCAGCATCTCGGTGAACTTCCACACGTGCGTGCCGGAACCGATGTCCTCGCCGCGGAACTTGCCGTTAAGCATGGGCCCGCCGGAAATGCCGATCGTCGGCAGGTCGACCGATGCCGCGCCCATCAGCAGCGCGGGCGTGGTCTTGTCGCAGCCCATCATCAGCACGACGCCGTCGAAGGGATTGGCGCGTATCGACTCCTCGACGTCCATCGCCGCCTGGTTGCGGAACAGCATCGTCGTGGGCCGCATCAGCGTTTCGCCCAGGCTCATCACCGGGAATTCGATGGGAAAGCCGCCGGCGTCGAGGATGCCGTCGCGCACATGCTGCGCCAGTTCGCGGAAATGCGCGTTGCACGGCGTGGCCTGCGACCAGGTGTTGCAGATGCCGATGACCGGACGGCCGTCGAACTGGTCGTGCGGGATGCCCTGGTTCTTCATCCACGAGCGGTGGACCATCGCGTCGCGGTCGTGGCTGTCGAACCACGTGCGGGAGCGCAGGACGCGCGTCTTCTTCGTTGCCTTCTTGCTCATTGCCGATTTGCCCCTTATTTGCCTCTCAGGCGGCCAGCCGTGCGCCGGTTCCTTGGTCGAAAACGTGCACTTTCGCGGGATCGATCGTGAGGCCGATCCTTTCGCCGGGATTCACCTTGGGGCGGCCATGCGTGACGAGGATCAGCTGGTCGTCGCCCGCCTGGATCAGCAGTTCCGTCTCCGCGCCCGTCGGCTCGACGACGACGATTTCAGCGGCCACGGCGCCCTCCGCGTCGGGGCTGGCGAGGCGGAGGTCGCCGGGACGGATTCCATAGGCGACCGCCTGCCCCTCCGCGCCTGGACCGTGGACAAGCGGCCAGCGCACGCCGCCGGCAACCTCGACATGCGCGGCACCGCCGTCGCGCCGAACCTTGCCGTTCATGACGTTCATCGCAGGCGAGCCGATGAATTGCGCGACGAAAAGGTTGTCGGGATGGTCGTAGAGCTCGAGCGGCGCGCCGATCTGCTCGATGCGCCCGTCGTGCATGACTACGATGCGGTCGGCCATGGTCATCGCCTCGACCTGGTCGTGCGTGACATAGACCGTCGTGGTCTTGAGCCGCTGGTGCAGCGCCTTGATCTCCGCGCGCATCGCGACGCGCAGCTTGGCGTCGAGGTTGGACAGGGGCTCGTCGAAGAGGAATACCTTGGGGTCGCGGACGATCGCGCGGCCCATCGCCACGCGCTGCCGCTGGCCGCCGGAGAGTTCGCGCGGAAAGCGCTCGAGGTACGGGTCGAGGTTCAGGATCTTGGATGCATGCGCGACACGGTCGGCCATCATTTTCGGGTCGGCGCGGCGCAGCTTCAGGCTGAACGCCATGTTCTCGCCAACGGTCATGTGCGGGTACAGCGCATAGCTCTGGAAAACCATCGCGATGTCACGGTCCTTGGACTCGATGTCGTTGACCACCTTGTCGTCGATCGCGATCGTGCCGCCGGTGATCTCCTCCAGCCCGGCCAGCATGCGCAGCAGCGTCGACTTGCCGCAGCCCGACGGGCCGACGAGCACCATGAAC
>Ga0302322_100002134_pt1 | contig 16611 bp, 15 predicted proteins | sample Fen_T0_2_FD_203757 | JGI IMG/M metagenome (GOLD analysis project Ga0302322, IMG submission 203757) | Peat permafrost microbial communities from Stordalen Mire near Abisko, Sweden - Fen_T0_2 | ecosystem: Environmental > Terrestrial > Soil > Wetlands > Permafrost | place: Sweden: Abisko... | reverse complement strand
GCGTCCACCTCCCAATAGCGGACTCGTCATCAATGCCAACATCTTCTGCTCGATAATCTCGTGGCGCGCTCCACTCATGTGCAATCGACTCGGATCCAAGCCTATTCGCTTGCCCTCGACACTGGCAAATCCGGGCCCTATTGCGTCACCTTCACCCTTCGAATACCGTCCGTTGTAGCTAGGCAGAAAACGACCGCAGTCGTCGCGGTCACTGAGATCGACAGGCGACGGAGCCTCGGGTACCGGGACCTCCGCCAGCTGCTCTTGCACCGCCACTGCCAGAGCCTTGAGATAGCCGGTTTCCACCAGAGCCGCTTCCACAAGCTTCATTCCACCGAGTTCCAGTCACTGCTCATTACAAACGGCTGCGCCCGACACCGGGCCACATCGACGTGCTAGACCATTGGTTTGTAAGACTCGTTTGACGACCGTCCCACTGGTCTTATATGCGTGGTACTTGGCAACGTGCTCAACGATGACGGCTACGTCGACATTCGGATCTGCTCGCCTCAACGTGCAGATCGCGAGCTCTACTTCCTTCGGCATTGCCTGTACGACAGGGGGCACACGCCAATCTACGAGGCCATCAACTCCAAATTCGATGTAGCGCTGCTGCCAGCGGCGTAAGTTTGCCCGTGAGCCCTTCGGAAACTTCCGAAGTACGGCCGCTCGCTCTGATTCCGTTGGTTCGCGCGCCACAAAGGTTTGCAATGCTGCCTGACGCTTCTGGGCGTCCGAGAAACGTCGGATTCTGAGTTCTGGGGGCCAGTCCTGCCACAGCTCGTACCAATCTGCTTTTTTCGGCTCGTAGGTGTCGACGCAAAGGGCGTCTTTCATGAATGCAGTCGATCACCAGTGACGCAAAAAAGCGATCCCCAAAACGCCGCCCGTGAACGATTCTTCGATCGCGACAACGGAATTTGATCGCAACATCGGAATTGGCGCTCTCCATCACGAACGAGCACTCACGAACACTGCGCGTCGCTCGGATCTGCAATGGCAACTCATGTCGTCGTGTGCCGCACCAATTCCGCGGCGCGTGCCACTCAGTCGATGACTACCCCATGGTCGGCGAATCCGCAGCCAAACCCAATGGACCATTTCGGAACGTCGCTTCGCGATCTATCAGGACAAACCATAATGGTATTCTGTAGTTTCATCCCTTGAGCACCCAGTGTTAGCCGAAGGTCCTGACTGTTATGTCGCCAAGGCCCTCAATGAGTGGCTAACGGACGTAATCCAGAACACGGTCCCGGTCTTCTCGAATGAGATCTACGCCGGCACTCGGTGGTTTGAGATCATTTGCAAGCAACTCGAAAGCTCTAACTTCGCGATTCTCTGCATTACTCGGGAGAACGCCAAATCGCCATGGGTGAACTTCGAGGCTGGTGCGTGTGGCAAGCACATGGATATTGCCAGGGTAGTTCCATTCCTCATCGATGGCGAACCGACGGACTATGCGCCGCCAATAAGCATGTTTCACAGGGTGATTCGATATGCGCCGCGGGAGCGACGCGTCATCGAAGTCTTGCGGAGAGGGAGGGATTGACTATGCCCTTCGGGCATTTCTTGCTTCGCAATGACCGTCGCCCTCACTGACACTCGTCCACTGCGTGGACTCGTGCAGTTCGGGTCGCACCCTCGGTTCCCTCGGGTTCGAAACGGCGATTCATGGTTCGTCGCGGAATCGCCACGCGAAACAAGCTTTGCGGAGAGGGAGGGATTGACTATGCCCTTCGGGCATTCCTTGCTTCGCAAGGACCGTCGCCCTCACTGACACTCGTCCACTGCGTGGACTCGTGCAGTTCGGGTCGCAGCCTCGGTAACCTTTTGAGCTACGCCCGCTTAGCAAGCGGGTTTGGGTGCCTCCACCCGCTCGGCCGAGCTTTGCCCCGGCCTCCCGACCTCCTCCAACGTCATGCTCGCCACCGCTGCCGCGCTGGCTGTGCGTGGCGGGAAGGAGGTTTTGCAGCTCGCCGTTTCGCGGCTGCTACTTTCGCCGTTGCGATGCTATCTTCGACGCGTACGGGACGATCACGCTCATGGCACACGCACTGAAGTTCCACGCTCGGGTGAAGGGTAAGACGCTGCCGCTGCCGGACCTCGGCGCGTTCGAAGGAAAGCGGGTCGAGGTGATCGTGGTTGAGGACGAAGTACAGCTGCCTGCCTCCGAGGCTCCAACACTGGCTAGGCAGCGCCCCCTGGGGCTCTATCGAGGACAATTCACGATCCCGGAAGACTTTGATGCGCCACTCCCCGCCGATATCCAGAAGTACTTCGACGGGGAAGGCAGCGAGTCTTGAGGCTGTTGCTCGATACGCACGTGTGGCTCTGGATGCTGCTCGAGCCGGAACGTCTCAATGAGGAGGCGCGCGCAGCGGTGGCAGCCACCGGCAATATCGTCTTGATTTCGGTGGTGAGCGCATGGGAGATGGCAATCAAGAACTCCATCGGGAAGCTTCCACTCCCTGGTACCGTGTCACAACTCGTTGACTCGACCTTGGCTGATTTCGATGTCGAGCTTCTCTCGATCGAGCTGCAGCATGTCTTGACCGGTGCTGCACTTCCGCCTCACCACAAGGATCCGTTCGATCGGTTGTTGATAGCCCAGGCAAAAGTCGAGAGCGCGACGCTGCTCACGGCTGATGCAGTGATTCGCCGTTACGGTGGCGAGACCCTTTGGGCAACATGAGTCTAGGCGGAGGCCTGACGGTGAGTTTCGACGAGGTCAAGGCAATCGAAACCTTCTAGCTCGGCTAGCGACGGCCAGTCGACGTGGTCCCTGGGATCCACCAGGCGATTCCGTTCATTCGACGGCACGGGACGTATCGCTTGCTGCAACGGGTTGCTCATGGCCCAATGCGCACCCATTCACTGTTTAGTAGCCAGTCGACATGCGGGTCGGCACGAAACAGCGAGATGCGCAGCTCAAGGCGCTTGTCCCCAGTGCTTTCTGCTAGGTCCTCCGCCTTCTTTAGATGCCCTTGCGTGTCCCGAGCGTTGCCTTCAAGTGCGGCCACGTGCGCGAGCCCGATATGCGCCCACCCAAGGGACTGCGCATTCCGAAATCGCTCTGCCAACGCTACGTTCATTTCATAGTGCGCCTTCGCTTCAGCAATGTTGTGGAGTCCGAGATGTGCATCGCCAAGGTTTCCGTGGTTATGGCACCAGAGATATGCCCAACCTGATTCGAATGTCCTATCCGTCGTGCGCTGCTCGCACAGCCGAAGTGAGCGCTCGAGATACTCGATTGCCGTCATTCTCTCGCGAGTGTTGCAGCGGTTCCTTGGGTCGATGTTCTTGATGAGGCCGATATTTCCCAGAGCGCTTGCCACTGCGAAGGGATCGCCTCTTTCGGCGGCAAGCTCACACACTTGCTCATTGGCCCGAACTGCACGTTCGAAATCTTGCGAATGCTCGTAGATGACAGCAAGCCCGATCAGTGCAGCAAGCTCGTTGACACCTGCCCCAAGCTGTCTGGCGGCCGCGAGGCGGTACTCGTACCACTGCCGTCTCTTCTCGATGGGGAGCTCTCGATCCAACGCGCTGCTCCCGCCAAACAGGTCGGAGCCAATTTGGGTGGCCTCGTCGTCTGCTCCGAGTCGTCGTCTCGACCATTCGTAGGCCTCTTCAAAGTTCGCTTGTTCCTCCCGGAAGGCACGTCGCGCGTCGACCACTTGCTGTACGGGTCCGTCGTATTGGTGCCCAACGCGAGCCAATAGATCCGAGTAGTGTCGTGCGAACGTTTTTTCAAGACTCGTGCGGTCGGTCGGGTTCAGGTGGCGAGCTGCGTATAGTCGCAGTAGATCATGCAAGTGATACCTTCCGAAATTGTATTCAATGAGTCCACGTCGCACGAGCTGCGAGAGTACGTCCGGAGTTGCTGGATCAGTCACAACAGCAAATGCGGCGTCGCGACTGAAGTCTGCAGGGAAGACCGAGAGGGCAACCCAGACGCGTCTGAGGTTCTCGTCAAGCAATTCGTAGCTGAATTGAAACGATTCAAGCACCTCGCGTCCGTCGCATCCGATTTCCGATATTGCATCTAATCGCGTAGCTGGATCCTTCAGCTTCTGGATGCAATACTCAATCGGTAGATCAACATGTTCGCCGAGACCGGCGCTCACGAGTGACAAGGAAAGTGGAAGATTGGCGCACAGCTCGGCAATCTCGCGAGCGTGCTCATTACTACACCTCGGCACACGTTGAACCAGGAACTCCTGCGCGGAGTTTGATGAGAGACATTCAAGCCCATGCGTAAAGAATCGGTCATCGCACAATCGTTGTCGGGAAGTTGCAATGACGCGACAACCGGCGGGTGGTACCAGTGATTGCAGTTGCTCCCGGTCAGATACGTCGTCCAACACGATCAGGACGCGTCGGTCGGCCAAGATAGTCTGATAGATTCCTGTAAAGTCACGCTCCTGCGGGTCCAAATCGGGATGAATCGCTCGCAGGATGTAGGAACGAATTTCGTCGGCGGTTTGACGCTCGTGTCGGGACCCAAGAAGCGATGCCCAAATCTGGCCATCGGGGTAGTCGGTTTTGAGTTTCGACGCCAATCCAAGTGCGAATGCGGTCTTGCCGACACCGGGCATGCCGCAAATGAGAATGTGCTTGGTAGTGCTCGCGAGCTGTTCGAAATCCTGGTCGCGTCCATGAAGCGTGGTGGAGTCGGGCAATTCGCGAGGAACCCTCCCTCGGGTACCGCCATTGCCGGCGGCAGAGGGTGTCTGGACGGCGGCGAGCATCGATTCAAGATGCTGAAACTTTGCATCCAAGCACTTGAACAACTGGGTGAGCCAGTCATCGAGGTTGGTGTTCAGTGCTTCGACGGAGGACGTCTGGGAGTCAGCCGTCGCGTGTAGCTCTTTGGCGAGGGTTCGCGCAATGCCATTTATGAAGCTAGCTCGGTCATCGTGGGTGCGTTCCGCTGCCAGCATTCTCGTGGTGTTGGGATCAGATTGGAGCCGGTTCAGAAAGCGCTGAGTCAATTCCTTGGTCAGGGTACCCGTGACGACCGGGGCAATTGGGCCCAGCCCTGCCGAAGCAGCCACCAACGATACGCAGGCTCCAGTGATGGTGGCGGCCGCGTCGGCAAGCTTGCCGTTCGCCACAGCTTTGGTGACTTCCTCGATTGTCTTGTTGTCGAGTTCACCGCTCACTGCCGGCAGGATACCAGGAGACTGCACTCGGGGGGAGGGAAGAAGAGCCGCGTGAGTGCGCGGGGCACTGAAAGTCGTGCGAATGGTGCCGTCTTCGCCCAGCGAACTTTCGGTCGAATTAGTCTGCGCGGACTCTCGAGGACCATAGCAATGCGCAGAACTGTGGGACGACCAGCACTCTTCGGGCCGTAAGCAAGGCAACGTCTGCTCAGCCAATCGGGGCCGTGTTTGGTCGCCGATCGCATCGCGCCGTCTTCGCGCCCGGGCTCCGCCAGATCGGCGCACGCTCCCCGCCAAGCCGCCGTGAGCAGCGTTCCTGTATCGCCGGATTCCTCCAAGCACGTCAGTGTTCTCGTCTCGCGGCTTGTCATGGATCGTGACGCCCTAGGTTTGCGTAGCCCGGTCGCTTCAGCGGGCAAGGGATACCATGGCCAATCACTCGTCACGTCAATCCAGCCTCCAAACGCAGCTCGAAGGCCGCGCATCCGTGAAACGCCACAACCTCACGCATTCGGAATCCGCACTTTGGCAGCAACTCTCAGGGAATCGTCTCGGAATCGCCTTCAAGCGTCAAGTTCCGCTAGATCGGTACATAGTCGACTTCCTCGCACCGTCACTGAACCTCATAGTGGAAGTCGACGGCCTTTGGCACCACCGTCGCGTCGTGCTCGACGAGCGCCGCGATCGCAAGCTCACTCGCTTGGACTACCAAGTGCTGCATCTCGACGCGGCGGTCGTCATGCAGCAGCCGTCAGTTGCCGTCGAACGCATCCGTGAAACCATTGCCGTCGCGCAATCGCATTAGCCGCATCTCACGCGCTGTGGCATTGCCACGGAGCCACCCCGCCATGTGCATCACGACGATTCCGCGTCGCGAAACGCCGACCGCAACACGCCGTTTTCACGCCGCCGCAACCCAAAACCAGGCAAGCGCCAACGGCTCCCGGTGAACATCGCCCCAACCCAACAAAACAAGAAAGCGCCCACTCTCGTGTGCGCTTCAGTGCTCTTCGAAATCTTCGCGGAGAGGGAGGGATTCGAACCCTCGGTAAGATTTCTCCTACGCCCGCTTAGCAAGCGGGTTTGGCTGCCTCCACCCGTCGCCGCTTCGCGGGCGCCGACCTCCTCCAACGCCATGCTCGGGCGCGTCGCGCCCTGCGCGTGGCGGGAAGGAGGTAGCCGCAAAGAGTCTAGCCGTGGATTCGTGACACGGACAATTGCACGAAATGACGAGTACGGCGCAACGAAAGTCACGTCAAAACTACCTCGGTTGCGGTAGACCGCCAAATGGGACTGAGGTATAGGAAGGCTCAGGAGTCATGCCGAATTATATCAAGCGCATAGAGGTCCACGGGCACTACAAATGTGGCAATTTCTACGTGGACTTCGAAGCCGAATCGGGCGGTAAGCCCTTTCGACATCTGATTCTGACCGGTCCCAATGATTCCGGGAAGACCACGATTTTGACGAAACTAGCAGAGTCTGCAGCGCGCGGGATTAGCGGCAGTACGATCCATTCGCGACAGAATCGCTTGCAAAGTCTGGACAGTGAAGACGCGACAATCAACGACCGTTGCGAGTTTCCAGCGTTGATCGATCAGGCTAGGAAAGAGTTGGGAGAAAGACGAGATGCACTACTGAGAGAGTACCTCGTTGAAGAGTCATGGACTCGCATCGGTCCGTTTCTCCCTCAAACCTTCTTTGCCTTTCTTCCTGCGCAACGTACGCTGCAGATAGAGAAACCAGTGGCAACTGGGACGGTGATTCCGCCTAGTCACCGAGGTGCGAATTTCCTGTCACTACTGGTATATCTTCATGTTCAAAAGGTTCTTGCTTTGGAAGAGGAACCGGAAGTTGCTGCCGCAATGGACCGCTGGCTCAAATCCATGAATACTGCACTGGCGGACTTGTTCGAAATTCCTGGCCTCGAGATGAAATTTTTGAGAAGCAAGTTTGATATTCATCTTGTCGAGCCATCTGGGGTTGAATACGACTTCAGTCACCTTGCCGCGGGCCATGCGTCGGTTTTTGGTATTCTGGGCCAAATCCTTTTGCATGCCGAGGAGTGCGAATTGGTGGCGACGGGTGGCGCGTTTGCCGGGTCATCTGGCGTAGTCCTGATCGACGAAATCGACGCCCATTTGCATCCTTCGCTCCAAGGGCGAATTCTACCATTCCTGGTGAATGCGTTTCCCAGTGTTCAGTTCATTATCACTACGCACAGCCCTTTCGTGCTGCGCTCCTTGCCTCGCGAAGGATCACTCGTTGTTCGCTTGCCAGATGGTCGCGCTTTTCAGCAGGACTTCTCGTCGTGGGGCACGGACGACATCCTAAGCGCAGTGTTTGAAGTCGAGGGTGGCTGGTTGCCAGACATTCAAGAGAAACTCTCGGAACTGAGGCGCCTTGCTGCACAAGCCGAGACGCGTGGCGACGCACTGAGACTCTATTGGGAAATGGCGAATCGTAGCGAACCTCTACGTGCGGCTTGTGACGGTATTGTTGCGACGGTAGCACCTATGGAATTGCGTGACGCGATTCGTGCGCACGAAGGGCTTGCGAATAATGAGGGGCGCCCATAATGCGACAGGTTGTGCGACCATCGACACCTCCTCCGCTGGCGGACACCGCGGCGGCTGTCGTGAAAGTGTCGGCTACGGGAAGAATCGATCAATCTTTGTATCGACACCCGCTTGTTGTTTGCGCATTACGAAGCATGTACCTTGATAAGTGCTTTCTTTGTGAAAAATTCGTCGGTGCACCAGGGGAAGTTGAACACTTCCATCCCTGGAGCCTGTCTCATCCTGCTCGCGCGTACGAATGGGCCAATCTCCACTGGTCTTGTGATAGCTGCAATCAGCGCAAAAGGAGGGCGATGTTTTGTTGTCAGCCGTCCGGATCCGTCAAGACCACCCAGTTGCTTGACCCATCAGCAATCCCAGGCGGATTCTTGTTGAAGGACCTACTCAACTTCACGGAGGATTGCTGCGCGATGTCACTGGCGGCCAGTCTGCCATCGCCCGAGTGCGATCTTGCTCAGAATACCGCCTTGTTCCTAAATGACGCGGAAGTCCGTACAATGAGGCTTACTCGACTTACGGACATGATTTCTGCGGCGGCTGTTCATGGTTTCATCCCAATATGGCGAACAGTCTGTCAGGAGAGATCCATTGATCCGGCAAGTTGGTCACCCGAAAAACGCTCTGAATTGATGGAGCCACTCGACAAGGCGGATGCACTGTACGGGACGTTTCTTGTAGAGTCGCAGCCTTATGCAGCCTGCCTGCGTGCGATTGTCTTCGGGCGGATCCGAATAAGCTGCGACGACTTTAGGCGTATGAGCGACGCCATCCGAGATTACAAGTCCACACCTCGCCTGCTGCCCTAGTACTTTCAGGATGATTCGGGGATGTGACTATGTGAAAGCCGATTCCCTTCGCCCAGGCGCGCACGGGTGCATTGGGCCAATTGACGACACTCTCCTCCCCGATATCACCCATTCACGTTATGAGTAGATTGCGCGTGGGGCTTGCATATCCTGCTTGGTGTGCTTGTGGTCAGCTGAAATGTAACCGCTCACGTTTGGGCGCCTAGCTAGGTCTTGTGAGATATCGTTTCGTGCGACCGCACAATGACGGGAACGTCAAGCGGGGAATCCAATTGTTGTCGTTGGCTGCGTAGATCCGCGGCGACCTGGTGAATCAGATGCCCAACCAGAACTCCATTTTGGTACCCCTCGCTGGCACCGACTGGGACTGGGCGCGGTCATCCTAACGCATCGCGCCGCCTGCGCTCCCGGGCTCCGCCAGAACGGCGCACTCTCCCCGCCAACCCGCCGTGATTGCCGACGTTTGATCAAGAAGTCCCTCCAAGTCCGTCGCGGTTCCGTCTCGCGGCTTGTCATGGATCGTGACGCCCTAGGTTCGCGTAGCCCGGTCGTTTCAGCGGGCAAGGGGATACCATGGCCAATCACTCGTCACGTCAATCCAGCTTCCAAACGCAACTCGAAGGGCGCGCAACCGTGAAGCGCCACAATCTCACGCTTTCGGAATCCGCACTGTGGCAGCACCTATGCAGCAGCCGGCTTGGGGTCGCATTTCACCGTCAAGTGCCGCTTGATCGGTACATCGTAGACTTCCTCGCACCGTCCGTGCGTGTCATCGTGGAAGTTGACGGCCTTTGGCGCCATCGTCGCGTCGCGCTCGATGAGCGTCGGGACAAGAAGCTCACGCAATTGGGCTACTGCATCCTCGCATCTCGATGCGGCGCTCGTCATGCGGCAGCCGTCAATTGCCGTCGAGCGCATCCGCGAAGCCATCGCCGTCGCGCAATTGCGTTAGCCGCACCTCACGCGCTGTGGCATTGCCACGGCGCCACTCCGCCATCTGCATCACGACGATTCTGCGTCGCGAAACGACGACCGCACCACGCCGTTTGCTCGCCGCCCCAACCCAAAAGCAAAGAATGGACAGCCCTGTTCGACATTGCCCCAACCCAAAAACAAACGCGGTCGGACGGCTCCCATTCGCCATCGCCCCAACCCAACAAAACAAGAAAGCGCCCACTCTCGTGTGCGCTTCAGGGCTCTTCGAAATTTTCGCGGAGAGGGAGGGATTCGAACCCTCGGTAAGCTTTCGCCTACGCCCGCTTAGCAAGCGGGTTTGGGTGCCTCCACCCGCTCGGCCGCGCTTCGCCCCGGCCTCCCGACCTCCTCCAACGCCATGCTCGCCACCGCTGCCGCGCTGGCTGTGCGTGGCGGGAAGGAGGTTTTGCACCTCGCCGCTTCGAGGCTGCTACTTTCGCCGTTGCGATGCTATCTTCGACGCGTACGCGACGATCACGCTCATGGCCCACGCACTGAAATTCCACGCCCGAGTGACGGGCAAGACGCTGTCGCTTCCGGACCTCGCTGCGTTCGAAGGAAAGCGGGTCGAGGTGATCGTGGTGGAGGACGAAGTACAGCCGCCAGCCTTCGATGCGCCAACGCTGGCTAGGCAGCGCCCCTTGGGGCTCTATCGCGGACAGTTCACTATACCTGAAGACTTCGATGCGCCACTTCCCGCCGATATCCAGAAGTACTTCGACGGGGAAGGCAGCGAGTCTTGAGGCTGTTGCTCGATACGCACGTTTGGCTCTGGATGCTGCTCGAGCCGGAACGACTCAACGAGGAGGCGCGCGCAGCGGTGGCAGCCACAGGCAATATCGTCTTGATTTCGGTGGTGAGTGCATGGGAGGTGGCAATCAAGAACGCCATCGGGAAGCTGCCACTCCCTGGTACTGTGTCGCAACTCGTTGACTCGACCTTGGCTGATTTCGATGTCGAGCTTCTCTCGATCGAGCTGCAGCATGTCTTGACCGGTGCTGCACTTCCGCCTCACCACAAGGATCCGTTCGATCGGTTGTTGATAGCCCAGGCCGAAGTCGAGAGCGCGACGCTGGTCACAGCAGATGCAACGATTCGCCGCTACGGCGGAGAGACGCTTTGGGCGTCGTGAGACTGGCCTGAAGGCTCGCAGCTGGACTTGACGATGAACCGGGCCTGCAGTTGTTGATTGACGGCATTAGGGCGACGAAGGCTGCTGAATCGACGACAGTGTGTCGGCTGCCACTGGCAGTAGAACGAGTTCCGAGCTAGCTTGCGGGAATGTCAGTTCCTGGCTGCAGGGTTTGTGTCGCGTTTGTGGCAGTATTGGCGTGCGCCGTATCGGCATGTTCAAGTACAACGGTGAACTCCGCTGCGGCGGACCCATCGGGTGGCGCGGGCACAAGCAGCACAGGTGGGATCGGGCCTGCCGGTGCAACTGGAAGCGTTGGCGGTGCAGGCGGCTTCACCAAGGTTAGTTCCTCGGGAGGGGTGGGCTTTGGCGGCGCATCAACCGCCGCCGGCGGTAATGTCGAAGCCGCCGGCATGGGAGGAACGGCTGGGGCAACGAGCAGCAACGTCAGCATTGCCGGTGTTTCCGGAGCCGACATGAAAGGCATGGCCGGATCGGCGGGTGTGTCAGTACGCACTGGTATCGCCGGATCGGCGGGTATGTCAGTACGCACTGGTATCGCCGGCTCTGACATTGGTCCTGATCCCTATACCAATCCCAACTGCACGGATATGGCGGCCGAAACGGGCACACTTACGTCGCGATTCGGCGGAGCGATGCTCACCACGAGCGACGGCACGAGGCAGTACTACCTCTCGACAAATTGGTGGGGCAAGTTTGGCGGTCAGGTCGTGGAGTTCCGTGGTCTATCATTCATTGCCCGCAATCCCGACGCAGTTGCGTCAATGGACGACAATCCTATTGGCTTTCCACAACTCTACATGGGCAGCTATGCAGGGAAGGATACCGCAGGTAGCAACTTACCCAAGCAAGTGTCGACATTGACTTCTGTACCAACTGTGCTTTCCACGCTTGGGACTGGCAATGATGGATCAGTTCTCTTTGACCTCTGGTTTACGCCAACTTCGGCAAAGCTAAATGCTACCGAAGGTGCAGTCGCTGCAGGCGGCGCATATCTACAGATCTGGCTGAGTGAGCCAGCGCTGCGCTCGCCGCGAGGCACAGTTAGAACGATTCAGTCAGTCACCGGACCGTCACAGGATACGAATCACGCAGTGTCAGGTGTCGATGGCACTTGGACAATTTGGCTTGATGCTACCAATCCACCGACGATCACTTACGTTGCCAATAGTCCAATGAATGGAATATCGACCGACTTGAATGCATTCGTTCTGGACGCTCTGAACAACCATTACGGAATCACTAGCAGCATGTATCTGAGCATCATCTTTGCGGGGCTGGAGATTTGGTCGGGTGGGGATGGCTCAATGGTTAGGAATTTCTGCGCGAAGGTGAACTAGGAGCTCGGCGGATGCAATGCGCCGAGCCGCATCCGCTCGATGAGCGTCGCGAGAGGAAGGTCAAGTCGGACGCGCCTGTGTTGGCTACCACGTGCGTCCGCACGACTACGCTGCCACTCGGTAGTCATGATGAAGCCCTCCGAGGACTCGAACTGACCTGATTGTCGCACCCGCAATGAACTTCTCGGTCGCCACGGCAACTGGGAGTCGTTGACCTATCCCTTGATGCGGCCTTGCCCGATTGAAATAGTCTCGGGAATAGATCCCCAACACATGAGCGAGGTGGCGTCGCCCGAGAATGATGATGTGATCGAGACACTCTCGGCGAACGCTTCCAAGATAGCGTTCGCACGTCGCATTCATTAGGGGATATTTGACTGCAGTTCGCACAACCTTGATGCCTGCTCCCTTTGCGACGCGGTCGAATTCAGTACCAAACTTGCTGTCGCGATCTCGAATGATCGCGTCGGGACCCTCGCCGAACGGCGTGATATTGCGAAGCTGTTGTGCCGTCCACTGCTTGGTCGGTGCTCGCGTGGCTCCAACTTGGATCACTTCGCGAGTCTTTATGTCGATTACGAAGAAAGCGAACAGCGGGCGAAACCAGATATCGTAGACTTGTAGGAAGTCGCAGGCCCAAACCGTATGGTTCGCGAGAAACGTCTTCCAGGTCTGGCCATGTGGCAGCGTTGGCGGACGTGCGCGCCGCATGTACCGCTGGATCGTTCGTTTGGCGATGGTAATTCCCAGTTTGAGCAATTCACCGCGGATACGTTCGGCTCCCCAGAGGCGGTTTTCCTGCGCAATTTGACGGATTAGTGCGATCTGCTCGGCAGAAATCTTCGACTCTGGAGGTTTTCGCGCTCGTGACTTCCAACGCCAGAAGAGGCGAAATCCTTCGCGGTGCCAACGAAGAATGGTCTCTGGCTTCACCAACAGGACAGCGTTCTGCCCGCCATGAACGATGCGTGAAAGCAGAACCAGGAGACCGCGCTCGGAGTCCTTGAACACCGGACGCTTGACCTTCCGGGATGCCACAATGAGCTGTTGCCGCAGCAGAGCGTTCTCGGCGATGAGTTGCCCTCGCGAACGAGCAAGATCCTTGAAGAAACCAGCGACCAACGGCAGAGGTCGGACCGACTCGTACAGCAAACTCCTCGCTTTAGCCACCACACGGGTGACTTGCGCACGAATACGAAGGCCAAAACTCGAAACCACGACAAGCCACTTCTGCTCCAAGTCGGGCAACCGATCAAGTCTTGCGAAACACGAAAAGTTCAACGATCATGCGGCGGAGGAAGGGAGTAGCCAGCACAGCCCGGCACAACGCATTGGTCATCCATCACGCATCGCACGGCGCGACTCCGGGACTACGTCATCACCAGATACGCAATTTCACGCCCACAGATTCGCGCGAAGAGCCGAATGTTCTTTAGTAACTCATCGGTGGTGCCGGGGTACGTTGTCGATTCGAGCACCACCAGTTGACCCGGCCGAAGCCGATCTCGGATCGCTTGGGCCGTTTGCACTACGTCGGTTGAGTCGATCTGCGTGTTTTGACGCGACTTGCTCGGGCTTTTCGGGGCAATTGCGAATCGGCGCCTATCTAAAATAGAATTCTACTCGCGCAAGGGTGCAATACATCAGGATGTTTGACTATCGAATTGCGGTGGGCAAGGACACCGCGACCGGCGTCGAGGAGTTGGTCGTTGTTCCGTTGCCGAGCTGGCCATAGGGATTCCAACCCCAGCACTTGACAGTCCTATTCGTGAGCGAGGCGCATGTATGGCGATAGCCCGCGGTGATGGCCGCAACGCTGCTTAGGCCAGAAACAGCCACCGGCGTCGAGGAGTTGGTCGTCGTTCCGTTGCCAAGCTGGCCGTAGCCGTTGTACCCCCAGCACTTGACCGTCCTGTCCGCGAGCGACGCGCACGTATGGTAATAACCTGTGGTGATGGCCGTAACGCTGCTTAGGCCAGAAACGGCCACCGGTGTTGATGAGTCTGTCGTCCTTCCGTTGCCAAGCTGGCCGTAGCCATTGTACCCCCAGCAGTTGACCGTACCGTCCGTAAGCAACGCGCACGTATGGACACCACCCCCGGCGATAGCCGTAACGCCGCTTAGGCCAGAAACAGCCACTGGCGTTGAGGAGTCGGTTGTCGTTCCGTTGCCGAGTTGTCCAGAGTAATTGTACCCCCAGCAATCGACCGCCCCTCCCGTCAGCACCGCGCACGTATGGAAATAGCCCGCGGCGATACCCATGGCACCGCTCAAGCCGGTGACAGCCACCGGCGTCGCGGAGCTGGTCGTCGTTCCGTTGCCCAGGCTGCCGTAGACGTTGTACCCCCAGCAATCGACTGTTCCGCCCGTCAGCAACGCACACGCGTGGGCCCAGCCTGTGCCCATGGCCGTGGCCCCACTCAAGCCAGAAACAGCCACCGGCGTTGAGGAGTCGGTCGCCGTTCCGTTGCCGAGGCTGCCGCCGTAATTGTCTCCCCAGCAATCGACCGTGCCACCCGTAAGCAGCACGCACGTGCGGTTCCAAGCGGCGATGGCAGTGGCACCGCTCAAGCCAGAAACAGCCACCGGCGTGGCGGAGTCGGCAAACGTTCCGTTGCCGAGCTGGCCGTAGCCATTCCACCCCCAGCACTTGGCTGTCCCGCCTTCAAGCAGCGCACACGTGTGGCGTTCGCCCGCGGCGACCGCAACTGGCGCGGGGGGACACTGTCCGGCGGAGCACGAGGCTCCATCGGCGCAGTGGTACCCGCACGCCCCACAATTCGCCGGATCGCTCGCCAGCGAAGTACACGTTCCAAAGCACGCAATGTCACCCGTCACGCATGTCTGGGCGCTGACTTCCACGATGTTCGAGTCTTCATTGCCTACGGCATTGCGCGCTCGAACGACGAAGAAGTACGCGGTGTTGGCTGTCAGATCCGTTATCGTTAGTGAGGTCACGCCAGAAGCGCTCGTCTTGGCAACGACGAAGTTGGCAGCGCAACCTCCTGACGTTGCGGACATACAGATGTCGTAGACGATGCCCGATGGAGGGGTCGTATAGTCCGTCGCGGAAGTCCATTCTAATATGATTTTGGTATCCGACACCACGGTGGCGGACTTCGCTCCCGCAAAGGATGGCACGTACGGCTGTGAGCTTCTACTCACCACCACCGGCGTCGAGGCGTTGGTTGTCGTTCCATTGCCGAGCTTGCCGTTCATGCCGTCCCCCCAGCATTCGACCGTGCCGCCCACAAGCAACGCGCACGTATGCATACCGCCCGCGGTGATAGCCGTGGCGTTGCTCAGGCCAGAAACAGCCGCCGGTGCAAAAGCACTAGTCGTCGTTCCGTTGCCGATCTGGCCGAACCAATTATACCCCCAGCATTCGACCGTGCCGCTCGTCATCAACGCGCAAGTGTGTTCCGAGCCCGCCGTGATGTCCGTAACGCCGCTCAAGCCAGAAACGGCCACGGGCGTCAGGATTGAGCCGGTCGACCCTCCGTTGCCGAGCTTGCCGTTCATGCCGTCCCCCCAGCACTTGACCGTGCCCTCCGTCAGCACCGCACAAGTGTGGTACAAGCCCGTGGCGATGGCAGTGGCCCCGCTCAAGCCAGAGACGACCACGGGGGTCAACGAGGTCGTCGTCGTTCCGTCGCCGAGCTCGCCGGATCCGTTGTTTCCCCAGCACTCGACCGTGCCGCTCGTCATCAACGCGCAAGTGTGGCGCCAACCCGCGGCGATGGCCGTAGCGCCACTCAAACCAGCGACAGCGACCGGCGTCAAGGACGCGATTGTCATTCCGCTGCCGAGCTGGCCTGAGCCATTATCCCCCCAGCACTCGACCGTGCCCCCCGTCATCAACGCGCAAGTGTGAATCAAACCCGCGGCGACGGCGGTGGCACCGCTCAATCCGGTAACAGCCACCGGCGTCAAGGAAGCGGTCGTTGTTCCGTTACCGAGCTGGCCGGAGCCATTACCCCCCCAGCACTCGACCGTGCCCCCCATCATCAACGCGCAAGTGTGGTATTCGCCCGCGGCGATGGTGGTGGCATCGCTCAATCCGGTAACAGCCACCGGCGTCGAGGAGTCGGTTGTCACTCTATTGCCGAGCTGACCGGATCCATTGGACCCCCAGCACTCGACCGCCCCGCCCGTCAGCAGTGCACACGTGTGCTTCCAGCGCGAGGACAGCGCAACTGGCACGGGCGGACATTGTCCGGCGGTGCACGAGCTTCCACCGGTCGCCGAATTGCCGCCTGTGGCGGTGTTGCCGCCATTTGCGACCGCGCCACCTGTACCGACGACGCCCCCCGTGGAAGGGATTCCGCCGGTTGCACCATTCCCGCCTGAAGCTGTACCACCCGCGGACTCAACTCCGCCCGCGGTCGTTGTGCCAGCAACGGACGAACTGCCAGCCGCCAACGTTGCTCCGCCGGTTCCACCGGTCGCACCAGTCCCGCCTGAAGCTGTACCACCTGCGGACTCAACTCCGCCCGTGGTCGTTGTGCCCGCAACGGACGAGCTGCCAGCCGCCAACGTTGCTCCGCCGGTTCCACCGGTCGCACCAGTCCCGCCTGAAGGTGTACCACCTGC
>Ga0302322_100002133_pt1 | contig 16613 bp, 5 predicted proteins | sample Fen_T0_2_FD_203757 | JGI IMG/M metagenome (GOLD analysis project Ga0302322, IMG submission 203757) | Peat permafrost microbial communities from Stordalen Mire near Abisko, Sweden - Fen_T0_2 | ecosystem: Environmental > Terrestrial > Soil > Wetlands > Permafrost | place: Sweden: Abisko... | reverse complement strand
CCCAGGCCGCGGGCAGCAGCGTCACGCTGACCGTTGCCGCAACCGGCACCAACCTCCAATACCAGTGGAGCCTCGGGACCCAGGCTATCTCCGGTGCCAACGGCAAAAGCTACACCATCGCCAGCCTAAGCGCCGCGACCGCCGGGACCTACACCGTTGTTGTTTCCAACTCGGCCGGTTCAGCCAAGAGCATCAACGCGGTCATTCAGCTCTCCAGCACATCGAGTTCGTCCTCCAGTTCCAGTAGTTCGTCCTCCAGCAGCAGCTCCTCTTCGAGCTCAAGCTCCTCGTCGTCCAGTAGCAGTTCGAGTAGCTCCTCTTCCTCCTCCGGAAGTGCGCCGGTCCCTTCCTCTAGCGGCGGTTCAACCGGCGGGGGTGGTGGTGCGACCAGCGGCTATTTCCTATTTTTGACGAGCGCTGCTTTTGCTCTGCGATGTTTCTGCCGGAAAAGTTCCCGCATGTAGCCAGTGTCGCTTGCCGGAGTGGATTCACGCCTAAGCTAGCAAACTGATTTAGGCCGTTTCAAAAAAAGGGTAGCCGCGTCAATTAAGCAGCGGTGTTAGTGAGCAAGGATAAAGTTAGGGTCTTGGATGAGTCGGTTCATCAAGCAGACCATTTTACGCATAACAGCGATCAGGCAGACCATAGGCGGTTTTCCATGGGCTTTCAGGCGCTGCTAAAACGCCGCGAGGATGGGGTTACACCGTGCGGCGCAGACGGCGGCAATGTAGAGCACGTGGCGCACTTGCGAGCGACCGCCGCGGACGTGGCGCGGGGCGCGCGTTTTGCCGGAGTCTCTTGGGTGGGGTGCGACTCCGATCAGTGCCGACAGTTGCGAGGATTCGATTTTGCCTAGCTCGGGCACGTAAGCGAGCAGCGTGGACGCAAGCACCGGGCCAACGCCTTTGATCTGCTGCAAGCGCTCCGATTTGCCGCGAAGATCCGGATCGTTGTCGATGTGCTGGTGCAGCATTTTTTCCACCTGCTCGATCTGCTTTTTCAGAAACGTGCGTTGGCGTCCCAACAGCTTCGCCAAGGTCGCTCCGGCCAGTGGTAGGCGCCCTTGGCAGTTGTTTCTACCCGACACTCGGCGGCGTTGTTATCTCGCGCAAATTCAACCGCCAGCGTTGGGCTTGAGTGGCTAATTCTGCCCGAGGCCAGAAGGTGAGCGTTGCGGCTCTGTAACCTTCACGAAACGGATGTGAATATGGCCCACACCCTCTGTTTTCATTCTACCTCAGGAACGGGTGAGTAATAGGTGGGTCTCCGCGGTTGAGCTTTTACCCACCCCGATAACCATGCACCTGACCCCATCACGCCACCTGGCGAAGCGCGTAAATTGTTTCGCGAGCCTTCGACTTTGGCTCTCTTTGGCAGTTTTTATTATAATCTTTCTCTTCACCGGTGCCACCGCGCTGCCTGCCCAGACCGCGCAGCATTACGAAGGTATATATAACTCAACATTACAAAACGGCTGGACCACCGGCAACTGGGGCGCAACGCCGACGATCAATCTTGCAGGCACCGCACCTAGCCGTACCGGCAACGCCCTCGAAGTCCGCCTGCCCGCCGATTGGTCGGCTTTTGTCGTCAGTGGAACTGCGGAACACTTCCTCAACGAATTCGCCACCCTTGAGTTCGATCTCTATCTGGACCCCGATTCGACCGGCTTCAACAACATCGTGCTCCTGCTGCAGGACACCGGGCGGACCGACACGCCACCGAGTATCGCGAGCTACATCCCGGGTTCGGCCGGCAAGACCGATGCCCAACTTTCCGGCCAGTGGTACCATATCGCGATCAATTTCGCAGCCCTGCATCCCACCATCGGCAGTTTCGACCGCTTTATTTTCTTCAACAACTCGAACACCGTAAACCCCCATTTCCGCTTGGCCAACGTGCAGCTCGGGTGGAACGACGACACCACGGCGCCCATCGTCACTCTTGGCGTGCCTTCGCTTAACCCGACCTACGACCAGCTCACGCTGCCTTTCACGACGAACGAGTTCACCCTCTACAAAGTCCAGTATGGCGTCGGCAACTACAATCAGACCTTGACCGGCCCCACCAACGATTGGGCCATCAATCAATCCGCCACCCTGACGGGGCTCACGCTCGGTGCCACCTACCAATACCGCATCGTCGCCTCCGACCACCGCACCGATCCTAACGCCACGCCTAATCAGGGCAGCATCACCGGCACCTACCTCATTCCGCCGCGCCCGACCACGCCGCCTTTGCTGAGCAACTTCGCCGTCGTCGGCACCACCGGCAGCCACGCGACCCTCTCCTGGTCCACCAACCGGGTTTGCAGCGCCAGTGTCAGCTATAAGAAAGCCGGTAGCGCCGCATTGACCCGAACCTTCCCAACCCTCCAGGCCGCTGGCACCGCCGTGCTCGATTTGCTCGAACCATCGAGCTCCTACAGCGCAACCCTGGTCGTCACCGACGCGTTCAATCTCAGCACTACCCAGGACATTGGCTTCACGACTCCGGCTGCTCCTGCTCCGACGGTGACGATCACCGCCAATCCAGCCAGCACCCACACGATCTCGCCGTGGATCTACGGCATGAACTCGTATGGAAACGACGCCGGCAAAGTGCGCAACCTTACCCTCAACCGCCAGGGCGGCAACCGCTGGACCGCCTACAACTGGGAAAACAATGCCTCCAATGCGGGCAGCGACTGGAACTACCAAAGCGACAGCCTCATTAGCAGCAGCACGACGCCGGTCGAGGGAGTGCGAGCTGGGGTCGCCGCAGATCGCGCCCGCGGTACCGCCAGTCTTATCACCGTGCAGTTGCAGGGCTTCGTGGCCGCCGACGAAAACGGTCCCGTCGATATGAACGCCTCGCTCCCCAACCGCCTGGCCACGCGCTTCAAACAGGTCGTCTTTAAAAAGGGCTCGGCCTTCACCGCCACTCCGTCGACCAGCGATGACTACGTGTACATGGACGAGTTTCTCTGGGCGTTGAAAAACAAATTCACCGGCGACATTTTTGCTGATCCGGCCGTCCCCACTTTCGTTAGTCTCGACAACGAACCGGAGCTTTGGCCGAGCACGCACTTGGAAATCCAGGGTAATGCCGAACCCGATGCTACCACCTACATTCAAAATACGGTGGCCCTATGCAAAGCGCTCAAAGCCGTCTCTCCCTCATTGAAAACCTTCGGTCCAGTCCACTACGGCTTCGTCGGCATCCAGACCTGGCAAGGCGCCACTGGCTTTGACAACAACCACTGGTTTACCGACAAATATCTCGCCGATCTCAAAACTGCCTCCGACGCCGCCGGCTACCGCCTCCTCGATGTCTATGACTTCCATTGGTATTCAGAAGTCCGGGTTGGCAACAGCCGCATCACCCAGCTGGTCGATCCTGACCTAACCGACGACGAGGTCCAAGCCATTGTGCAAAGCCCGCGCAGCCTCTGGGATCCGACTTTCTCGGAAAATTCCTGGATCGTCGGCAGCGTGGGGGGACCGATCAAACTTCTCAGCCGTCTTCAGGCAAAAATAGACGCCAACTGGCCCGGCACCGGTCTGGCCATCACGGAGTACGACAACGGTGGAGACAACCACATCGCCGGCGCCATTGCCCAGGCCGACAATCTTGGCATTTTCGGGCAGCAGAATCTTTTCGCGGCCACCTTTTGGGCAGAGAACCCCACCTATCCTTTTATTCTCGCCGGGTTCAAGATGTACCGCGACTACGACGGCGCTCTTAGCACCTTCGGCGACATCTCGCTTCCTGCAACATCAAGCGACACCGCCAAAGTCGCTGCCTACGTAAGCCACAGCTCTACCAATGCGTCGCGCTACGTCATCGTCGCGCTCAACCGCTCCACGGCGTTGCAGGACGTTTCCTTCGCCGGGCTCGCACTTTCCGGCACCGCCCGCGTTTTCAGGATCGAAGGCACCGAGACCGCACCGGTCTCGGTCGGTTCTGTCCCCGTCAACCTTGCAAATTGGGTCGTTGCGCTACCGCCCCTGAGCGTTTCCACCATTGAACTCACGACCGATTCCTCGAGCTCATCCAGTAGCAGCTCCAGTTCTTCTTCATCGAGTTCGAGCAGCAGCTCGAGCTCATCCTCCTCCAGCTCATCCTCCAGTGGTTCTTCGTCTTCGAGTTCCTCCTCGAGCAGCAGCTCCAGTTCATCGAGCAGCTCAAGCTCCTCTTCTTCCAGCTCCTCGTCGTCGAGTTCCAGCGGCGGCAGTGTCATCGCACCGGTCATCACCGTTCAGCCCACACCGCTTTCAACTGTGGCCAGTGGAGGGAGTTTGACCCTCTCGGTGACCGCAACCGGTACCAACCCCCAATATCAATGGAGTAAAGACGGCACGGCGCTGACGGCCAATGCCACTTCCTCCACCTACAGCATCACAGCGATGAGCGCGGCCAAGAGCGGTGTCTATAAAGTGGTCGTGTCCAACTCCGCCGGCTCAGTGACAAGTAATGGCGCAACGGTTCAGCTCCAAGCTAGCTCTTCCAGTTCCTCCTCGAGCAGCAGTAGTTCCTCGTCGAGTTCCAGCAGCTCCTCGTCTTCGAGTTCCAGTTCATCAAGTTCCTCCTCGTCCTCCTCTTCCAGCAGCTCGTCGAGTTCGTCCTCCAGTTCCTCGTCGTCAAGTAGCGGTTCCACCGGCGGAAAATCCGGCGGCGGCGCTCAGGGCATTGCCTATCTAGTTGCTATCGGCAGCGCAACCGCTCTGCGCCGAATCTGCCGACGCAGTCGAAGATAAGACCCGTCCGCTTAACCAAGATCGAAGATATAATACCATGAAAAGGACCCACCTAATCTGTCCGTCCGCGTTACTGCATCGCATCCTTATATCAGTGATCGCAGGGCTGCTGTTCTCGACGGCCGTTGCCAATCCCACGTTGACTCCGGGCGTTTGGACCGAGATCACGCCCTCGCAGCTCAAGCCGACGTTCGCCGTATCGGGTCCCGAGTCGTACGACATCATTCTCGATCCCCAGAACCCGTCCACGCTTTATCTGAGCATCAAGGGGGCGGGCGCGCTGAAGCCGATTTGGAAGAGCACCGACGGCGGTTCCAACTGGAACAACATTGGCAACTTCGGCGGCATCACATCCAACATCGGATTCGGACGGATCCGCATTGATTCACACAACTCCCAGCACCTCTACGCCATTTCGGAGATGGAAAGCGCGCAGGGTTTTTGGATTTCCAACGACGGCGGCAACAACTGGAGCCAGCCGCCCGGCTGGATCTCGGTCTTCCAAACGGCGGCCGCCGGCGGTTTCAACGACGTCTATGATCTCGCAGTTGATCCTTCGGATTTCAACCACGTGCTGGCGAGCAGCCGCTCGTGGGTTTCCGCGGTCGGGGAGAGCACCGATGGTGGCCTGACTTGGCGGAGCGTCCCGGTGCCCGGAGCCAACGGCAACGACTATTGCATCATGTTTCTCTATGATCCGCCCAGCGGCACAGGCAGCAGTGCGACCTGGTTGCTCACCTGCCCGGCCGGGATGTGGCGGACCACTGACAGCGGCGCCAACTGGAGCAAGCTTAACACGTCGTACACCGCGATGTATCACACCGGGCACTACTACTCGAAGGTCAACCATGCCCTGTACATCGGCGGATACCCGCTGCCCTTGCGGAGCACGGATAACGGCGTGACCTGGCAGCAGCTCAACGATGGCAACGGCCTGACCCTCTTCGGCTCTTATTTCGCAATCTGCGGCGACGGCACTTCGCTCTACACGGGGTTCACCAACCTTTGGGGATTTCCCAACACCGGCCCGATTCAGGTGTCGCCGGAGGGCGATGGTCTCACCTGGACCTCCTACGCCCCAAACGGTCCGCCGGCGCAGACGTTGCCGAACGGACCCTTCGCCTTCGCTTTCGATTCGGCAAACCACATCATGTACTCGTCGAATCTCTGCGGGGTGTATGCCCTCAAGACCTCGACGACAACACCGGCGACTCCTGCGGCCCCGACGAATCTCATCGCGACTGCCGGTGACGGCCAGGTTGCGCTAACCTGGACCGCGAGTGCTGGAGCCACGGACTATCACGTCCTGCGCGCCACGGTATCCAGCGGTCCCTACACCGAAATTGCTGCACCGACGGACACGAACTACACAGCGACCGGCCTCACGGACGGCACTTACTATTACTTTGTCGTCACGGCTTCCAATTCCGCCGGCGCCAGCAGCAACTCCAGTCAGGCATCTGCCATTCCCGCCCCGCTGCAGGTTGGAACCTGGCAGGACGTCACGCCTGCGGGAGTCGATCTTGTCAGCAATGGCAGCTACGGAACCCAGACAGTCGGCGTCGATCCGAACCGTCCGTCGGATCTATATGCGAACTTTAACCAACAGGGCATCTACAAATCCACTGACTACGGCCAGCACTGGTTTGGCCCCATCAACACGGGAACGAACGGCTCCCACATCACAGGCGACGGCAATATCACGGTGGCTTCCGGCGGCGTCGGGAATCCGCCCGTCCTTTACGGTTGTTTCATTCATAATTCCGCGGGCTTCTGGCGTTCGCTGGACGGTGGCGTTAGCTGGGAAAATTTCAACATCGCCCCAGCGGGAGCTCGCCAGGATATCTACCCGGCGGTCGTAGATCCCTACGATCCAAAGCACATTCTAGTCACAGGCCATGAATACAACGGCATTTTCGAAAGCAAGAACGGCGGCCAAACCTGGAGCAATGTTGCCATGGATTCCGGGATGCTGGAGCAAGGAGGGACGGGATATATTTTCTTCATCAACACCGGAAATGCCGCTACCACCGCCACCACGTTTCTTTGGATAGCCCAAGGCACGGACGGGACCTACGGCACCTGGCGCACGAGTAATAGTGGCACGCTCTGGACAAAAGTGGACAAGAACGAGCACGGCCACGGAGGATGCCAGATCTATCAGCCGGGCAATGGCGTTATATACATGGCAGGGTTCTACTCCGACCTGGGCTGGGGAGTACTCCGAAGCACCGACTATGGCCAACACTGGTCTCACGTCGGTTCCGTCACCGCTGAGAACGCCGTCTTTGGAACGCCAAACAATATTTATGCAATGAATGGTTGGGCCTGCGTACCGTGCGCTATTTATCCCAATCTCGAAATCGCCCCGCAACCAGGCACGGGTAATTGGACCACCGTGGCCACGCCGGCAGGCATGACCGGGGGCGGTTTTTCCGAAGCCGCGGTGACCTTCGATGGCACTCATTATGTTATCGTCGTGAGCTGTTGGGACAAAGGCCTCTGGCGCTACGTTGAACCGACTGCTGGAAACCCGGACACCCAAGCTCCCACCGTGCCGACCAATCTCGCAGGGACAGCGACCTCGCCGACCTCCGTTGCGCTCAGCTGGACGGCGTCGACCGACAACGTCGCTGTCACCGGCTACGGAATCTATCGCAACAACAGTCCCGTCGCCACCACGGCCAGCACCTCGTACGCTGACACTCCGCTCACCCCGGCAACGACCTATTCGTATTCAATTAATGCCTACGACGCGGCCAGCAACGTCAGCGCAAAAACCTCCTCCATCCAGGTCAAAACATCGAGCAGCAGTAGCTCGTCCTCCAGCTCATCGTCGAGTTCCTCCTCGTCCAGTTCGAGCAGCAGCTCAAGTTCATCGAGCAGCAGCTCAAGTTCATCGAGCAGCTCGAGCTCCTCTTCTTCCAGCTCCTCATCCTCGAGTTCCAGCGGCGGTAGTGTCATCGCACCGGTCATCACCGTTCAGCCCACACCGCTTTCCACCGTGGCCAGTGGAGGAAGCTTGACGCTTTCCGTGACCGCAACGGGTACCAACCCCCAATATCAATGGAGTAAAGACGGCACGGCGCTGACGGCCAATGCCACCTCCTCTACCTACAGCATCACCGCCATGAGCGCGGCCAAAGCCGGTATCTACAAGGTGGCGGTGTCCAACTCCGCCGGTTCGGTGACGAGCAATGGGGCGACCGTTCAGCTTCAAGCTAGCTCGTCCAGTTCTTCCTCGAGCAGCAGTAGTTCCTCGTCGAGTTCCAGCAGCTCCTCGTCTTCGAGTTCCAGTTCATCGAGTTCCTCGTCCTCCTCTTCCAGCAGCTCGTCGAGTTCGTCCTCCAGTTCCTCATCGTCGAGTAGCGGCTCCACAGGCGGAAAATCCGGCGGCGGCGGCGCTCAGGGTGTTGCCTATCTAGTTGCTATCGGCAGTTCAGCCGCCCTGCGCCGAATCTGCCGTCGCAGTCGAAGATAAGACCCGTCCGCTTATCTAAGTTCGAAGTTACAATACCATGAAAAGGACACACCTAATCCGACTGTACAGGCTTCCAAGTCACGCCCCCAAGTTGCATAGCTGGTTCTTTTTATTCGTTGTGGCCTCTGCCTGCCTAATCTTCGGCGTCACGGGCGTTGCCGCACAGGGTTCGGCGCCGATCGGCGTCTGGGAGAACATCACCCCACCCGGCACCGATCTGACGAGCGGCTACGGTGTCCAGGACGTGCTCGCCGATCCGCAGCAACCTGGAACGTTCTACGCGTTCATCATGAAACAGGGCATGTGGAAAAGCACGGACTGGGGCACGTCGTGGACGCACATCAGCACCGACGGTAACCTGGAACAGGCCGGGCCCTGGGGCGAAGCGATCGCCCCGGACTCCAGCTACATGCTCGCCGGTATCGGTGGCGTGAATGGCGGTGCCTGGCGCTCGACGGATGGCGGCGTCACCTGGAAATCCAACCACATGGGCGACGGCGACGATCCCTACAGCTTCGACATCGATCCCTCCGACAAGAATCACGTGATCGCCTCGATGCACAACTACGACGACATCTTCGAGTCGTTCGACGGTGGACTGCACTGGACGAACAAAGGCTCCTGCGGGGCTGGAATCTCAAACTACGTGTTCTTCCTAACACCCACGGCCTGGCTGGCGGTGGCGCAATCCGGCGGCCCCGGCACCTACCGCACCACCGACTCCGGTGCGCACTGGACCAACGTCGGGCCGATGGCCCACGCGCACGGCAACGCCCAGATTTTCATCGATCCCATCGCCAATGCCATCTACGTCGGCGGCAAGGACCACGGCGGCGGCATCTACCGCAGCACCGACGGTGGCGCCTCGTTCACTCCGGTCGCCACCGGACTGCCGAGTACGGTGATCTTCGCAACCGCCACCCATATCTATAGCATGGACCCGGGCGCCAACGCCTCCGGCACACCGCCCACTCTCCAAGTCGCCACGCGCAGTCTGGGCACCGACTGGACCTCTCCCGGCACTCCGGCGGCGATGACCAACGGCTCCAAGCGAGCGGCGGTCGTCTACAACGCCGCCAGCGGCCACTGGGTCATCATCACCGGAAACTGGAACGCCGGCCTCTGGCGCTACGTCGAGCCTGTCGTCGGACTGGTTGCGCCACCGTTCGACTGGGTGGGCATCATTGGCTCCGGGCAGAGCTTGGGAGCTGGCGGCGGAATGGGCGGAGTGGTGAGCAGCACCCAACCATTTCACAACATCGAGCTCATCGACAGCGGTCCGGACCCGAAATATCCCATCGAGAAATATCCCATCGCGGGATCGTCGCAGGCCCAATGGGCGGTGAAACCGCTCACTGAAACGTTTCGACTACCAGTGCCGGGCTACGCCACCAATGATTTCCAGTACCCTAACAACGCCTGCACTGACTCACAGATATTTGGTGAGTCGCCGAATTCGGGCTGCGGCAACGCGATTTCGGCGCTTTGGGCGGCACGCGGCAATGGTGATTATGTCACCGCCCATACGGTGGTAGCGCGCGGCAGCTCCGGCATCCTTGCGATCAACAAGGCCGACTCACAAAATGGCGGTCGCACCTACTCGGCGGGCCTGTCAGAGGCAGGCGTGTTCAAGACGCTGGCGGCACGGGCCGGCAAATCTTACGGGGTGGCGGCCATTCTCATGACCCATGGGGAGAATGACACCATCGCCGCCGATACCCAATATGAGGCGCAGCTCTACCAACTCTGGAGCGACTACAACACCGACCTCAAGGCCATCACCGGGCAGACTCGCGACGTCGTCATGCTGGCCTCGCAGCCGAGCGCTATTCCTTCGAGTATTCAGGGGCCGAACGTACAGATCTGGAGGGCCGGCAACGACTATCCAGGCAAGATCGTCTGCACCGGACCGAAATACGCGTACGGTGATTATTTCATCCACTTGTCTTCGCCATCCGGGTACGAGCGACTCGGCGAGAAGTACGGCGAGGTTTTCGACTACGTCGTCAACCGCAATGTGGCATGGAAACCTCTGGGCCCCAACAAGGTCATCCGCTCCGGCTCGACCATCACGCTCACCTTCGACGTGCCCAATCCTCCGCTCGTCTGGGACAGCCACATCGCACCTCCGCACCAGACAAACCACACCGCGTGGGCGCTTGGAAACGGATTTGAAGTCACCGATGGCACCGGGACTGAACTTGAGATCAGCTCTGCAGTCATCAGCGGTAACGACGTAGTGCTGACGCTCGCTTCTCCGGTGGCTGCGGGCACCACGATGAACGTTGCCTACGCGCTCACCTCGGACGACGGCAATATATGCAGCGGGTACGCCCAGGGCCTGCGCGGCCTGCTGCGCGATTCGGACCTTTTCGAGGGTTACGCCGTCGAGACCATCGCTGTGGTGGCGGCCAAAGGCTCAGATATCGTCACCGGGGCGGCTGACGCCATCGCGCGCCGTGCCAACTTTGACATCGTCACCGGGCCCGGACTTTCGGCCGAGACGATCGTCCTCCGCCAAGCCTCATCGACCCAGTTGCAACTATCGACGCCATGGCTGGGAACGACTGGAACAGTGAATCTAAGATTTCACCACAACCACTATAACTACTGCGTACACTTCTCACTGCCGGCCTTAGGCTCCGGTCCCGCTGACACCCAGGCTCCGACGGTGCCGACCAATCTCGTAGGGACAGCGACCTCGCCGACCTCCGTTGCGCTCAGCTGGACGGCGTCGACCGACAACGTCGCTGTCACCGGCTACGGAATCTATCGCAACAACAGTCCCGTCGCCACCACGGCCAGCACCTCGTACGCTGACACTCCGCTCACCCCGGCGACGACCTATTCGTATTCAATCAATGCCTACGACGCAGCCAGCAACGTCAGCGCAAAGACGCCGTCCATCCAGGTTACTACCCTGAAGGCTTCCTCCAGCAGCAGCTCCTCCTCTAGTTCGAGCAGCAGTAGCTCGTCGAGTTCGTCGAGCAGCAGCAGCGGTTCCAGTTCGTCGTCTTCTTCGAGTGGCGGCGGCGTTGGGCTGAAGGTGATTTTAGATACCGATATGGGGCCGGATGTGGACGACGCCGGTGCGTTGGCGGTGCTCCATGCCTTGGCGGACAAAGGCGAGATCGAACTGTTGGGCGTCACCATCTCCACTTCGAACGGATCCGGCACTCCCGCCATCGCCTTCATCAATGCCGTGAACACCTACTACGGCCGCAGCAGCCTGCCCATCGGTGTTTGGAAGGGCGGCTCGTTCCTCTTTGCCGACAGCTACACTCGCGACGTCATGAATAATGCCGCTCAATTCCCCCACACCCTCGGCGAGTCACAGGATGCGGTGCCCGAAGCGGCGGCGTTGTTGCGCCAATTGCTGGCGGCCCAAACCGACCGGAGTGTCACGGTCGTCTGCATCGGTCCTGTGAACAACTTACTGGCATTGTTGCGCACCAACCCGGACGCGATGAGTTCGTTGAATGGCCGAGAGCTGGTACAGGCCAAAGTAAAGCATCTGGTTCAGATGGGCGGTGATTATCCCACGGGGAGCGAATGGAACTTCATCCAACAGCCCGCACCGGGCACGACCCAAAGCGTGGTCTCGGACTGGCCCACCCCCATCGTATTCAGTGGAGCCAGCGTCGGCAACGCGATCATCACGGGTCCGGCTCTCGCCACTCTGCCGGTCGGAAATCCGGCGCGACGCGCCTATGAGGTTTTCACCGGCAGCCTCGGCGGATCGCGACCAAGCTGGGACTTGACTGCGGCCCTTTTCGCGGCGCGTGGCGTATCTACAGACTGGACTCTATCTGCCGCTGGCACCAATCGCGCCGACGCCGCCGGCAACAACACGTTTTCACCCGAGAGCGGCGGCCAGCATTCTTACCTCATCCTGCGCACCAGCGCAGACGCCGTCAGCACCGAGCTCAGCAGCCTGATGACGCAGCTGCCGAGCTCTTCTTCCAGTTCGAGCAGCAGCAGTTCGTCTTCCAGCTCCTCATCAAGTTCATCGTCCTCGTCGTCGAGCAGCAGCTCCAGTTCTTCGTCCAGTTCCAGCGGAGGCGGCGTAGTCGCACCTGCCATTACGGTTCAACCCACACCGCGCTCTACTGTGGCGAGTGGCGGGAGCGTGACGCTCGCGGTGACCGCAACCGGTACCAACCTCCAATACCAGTGGAAGCTGGGCACCCAGGTCATCACCGGCGCCAACAGCGCCACCTACGTCATCTCCAGCCTGAGCGCTTCCACTGCCGGCACTTACACCGTCGTCGTTTCCAACCCCGCCGGCTCGGTCACCAGCAACAGCGCGGTCGTGCGGCTGCAGACGGGTTCGTCCAGCTCGAGTAGTTCCTCTTCAAGCTCGAGTAGTTCGAGTTCGTCGAGCTCTTCATCGAGCAGCTCCAGCTCATCCAGTTCATCGTCCTCGAGCAGCTCCAGTTCTGGCGGCACCGTGGTCGCCCCAACGATCACGACCCAGCCCGCCGCGCTCACCACCGTGGCGCTTGGTTCGAGCTTCAGTCTTTCCGTGACCGCAACCGGTACAAACCTCCAGTACCAATGGAAGAAAGGCGGTATTGCTCTAACGTCCAACGCCACCTCCGCCATCTACAGCGTAGCGAGTATGACTGCGGCCACGGCCGGCACCTACACCGTGGTGGTGTCGAATTCCGCGGGCTCAGCCACGAGCAATAACGCTGTGGTCAGTTTGGCGGGCTCTAGTAGTTCGTCGAGCTCCTCAAGTTCTTCCAGCAGCTCCAGCTCTTCCTCTTCGAGTTCATCCAGTAGCAGCTCGTCTAGCTCGAGTTCTTCGTCTTCGAGCAGTTCGAGTTCATCCTCGAGTTCAAGTAGTTCGTCATCGTCGAGCTCTTCTAGTTCTGGCGGATCTACCGGCGGTGGTGGCGGTGGTGCTCCTGGCGCATATTTCTTGATCGCTATGGGTGCACTCACTGTGATTCGTGGTTTGGCAGGTTGGCGCGCGACGCGCAGCTTCGAGGGAGAGAATTTGTAAAAACAGGTTTAACTAAACTCGTTGAGAGGAACGGTGATCGTGCTTGTGGGTCGGTCGCCGTTTACCAAACCGATCGCCATGGACCTCAAAAAAGCCTTCCAACCTAGAGAAAATACCCGACAGCCATCGCTTCTGTCACATGGGAAAATCTCCTTTCTGCTGACCTTCATTGGTCTGTCATCAAACATCCTCTCGGCTCAGACGGTTCCGACTCTTACCGTCGCTAACGAATCAATTAACAGCTACAATTGCGACGTCTATCGCTGGGTCGACTCTGCGGGCAAACAGCGCACAGCAGCGCTCTCCCGCAATAACGCCGCTGACCCCGGCGGATCCCACGGCGGTGTGCTCTACCAGTATCGTTTCACTCCCTCCGGCACGACGATAGAGCGAGTCATCAGTGCCACGGGTGCCAATGGATGGAACGGCTACGGCTACGTGGTGAACCACCACAACGACACCGCCTACGTCTCCACCGGGACGAGCGGTACCTATACCAAGGTTTTCACCGGCCGTCACCATGCCATTCACCAGTTCAAGCTGACCTATCCGATCAACGGCATCAATGTCACCGCCACGATCCACTGGTTTTTTGCCACCGGCCAGGACAACCCCGTCTACGCCATCACTTTTGACACCAGCGCGGCCGGTGCCAGCGGCTTTCCTGATCAAACTGCGGATTCTCGCGCTCCTTACGGTGATATGCAGTTTGGCGGCGACGGCACCAACCCAAACGTTTCCGGTGTGGCTTGGGGAGACAAATACAAATTCTTCTCGCGCGATGAACCGCTCACTCCGCAAAGCCGTTGGGATTACACTCAGACCAATACCGTTCCCTATACCCAAATGTGGATCACCAGTCCTGACGCAGAAATGGGCGCGGTTCAGACTCTCACCTGGCTGCAGCACAATACTGGCGGCACGTGGTTTACTAACAACTGGGGGCACACTTCGGAAAACAGAGTCGACGGCGGCAGCGATTTCGGCACTTGGAAAATGCCCACCAACTGGCAGTGGACCTATCAGCTCGACCAGTACGAAATGATGGACGACACCAGTCCCACCACGAGCAAACGCTGTGCTTGGGGACTCATGTATGGCGCTGTCGGCAGCACGTCCTACGGCGGCTATGGCTATGAAAACACCTATAGCGGTTATCCCTATCAGAGTTACTCGGTTGCTGCCGTGATCGGCCTCCACCGCACCTCGGCCGTCCAGGCTCAAGTCGCCCGCACAGAGCGCATCCTCGCCGCCACCATCACCGCTAATACCGGCACGCTCGTCACCGCCGGATCCGGCGGGGCAGGTCGTACCGACACCGTCACGTATCCGAAAGCTGGTTACAACGCGATTTACGGCGCTTTCGAGCTCAAAGCCGACCTAAGTGGCTCCTTCAGTATCACTCTAAATACCACCGGCGCGGTCAAAAACCCCACGTTTATCATTCGCAACATCGGCGGTGTTCCTTCCCAGCTCAACCTCGACGGAACTGCTCTCACAGCCGATCAGGATTTCTTTGCCTCCTACGACTCTACCACTCAATCGCTCTGGCTGACGGTCAATAGTGACTGGACCGGCAGCAAGGTTCTGGCGACTGGCACCGGACTCCCTCCCTCGAACCCAGTCGCCGCGCCGACTTTCAACCCGGTAGCAGGTACCTATACCAGCGCACAGACGGTTTCGATTAGTTCGGCCACAGCTGGCACCTCGATCCGCTATACGACTGACGGCAGCATACCCACCGCTACCGTGGGCACCGTCTATACCGCGGCTATCCCGGTCGGCGCGACGAGCACACTCAACGCCGTTGCCTACAAAACCGACCTGACTGCCAGCAGCGTCTCTACTGCCAACTACACGATCAATCTACCGGACACCACCGCCCCCTCCGTTCCGGTTAACCTCGCCGGCCACGCGGTCTCTGCCACACAGATCAATCTCGGTTGGACGGCGTCGACCGACAACGTCGCCGTGACTGGTTACGGAATCTACCGCAACAACGGCCTTATCGGTACGACCGCCAGCACCTCGTACGCGGACACCCCGCTCACCCCGGCCACAACCTATTCGTATTCAATTAATGCCTACGACGCGGCTAGCAACGTCAGCGCAAAGACACCGTCCATCCAGGTCAGCACGCCAGGTTCATCTTCGAGCAGCAGCTCGTCCTCCTCCTCTTCGAGTTCCAGTTCTTCGTCCAGTTCGAGCTCATCTTCTTCCAGTTCTTCGAGCAGCAGCTCCAGTGGCGGCGGCGTAATCGCGCCCGCCATCACCGTTCAACCCGCTGCGTCCACCACGCAGGCCGCAGGCACCAGCGTGACGCTCTCGGTGACCGCAACTGGCACTAACCTCCAATACCAGTGGAAGCTGGGCACCCAGTCGATCACCGGCGCCAACAGCGCCACCTACGTCATCTCGAACCTGGGCGCTTCGACTGCCGGCACCTACACCGTGGTCGTTTCCAACTCCGCCGGCTCGGTCACCAGCAACAACGCCCTCGTGCAGCTCTCCGGCAGCTCGAGCTCGTCCTCCAGCTCATCATCAAGTTCCTCATCCTCGTCGTCCTCCAGTTCATCGAGCAGCTCCAGCTCATCGTCCTCGTCAAGCTCCAGCAGTTCGAGTTCTTCGAGCAGCAGCTCAAGCTCGGGCACTTCCGGTGGTGGAGGCGGTGGCGCCCCCAGCGAGTATTACCTCGTCACCCTGGCCAGCCTCTGGCTCGCCCGGAGCATTTTCAAACGTCGCTCAAGCCGCAAAAGTCACAGCCGATAAAACTGCCTCGCGTTGCCTGTGGTCTGGCGGGCCAGCTCGTCGAGGCTTACCCCAAACAAACCGGCCGCAAACTCGGCCGTGTGCTTTAGGTACGCCGGTTCGTTCGGCTTTCCGCGGTGCGGCATCGGCGTAAGATACGGCGCATCCGTTTCAATCATGAAGTGAGCCAGTCCCTGTGCTTTTGCGGCAGCGCGCACGGTCTCCGCGTTTTTGTAAGTCAACACGCCCGTAAACGAACCCCGCCCGCCGCGGCGCGTAAGCTCGGCCATCTCGCTTTCGCCCTCGGTGAAACAATGAAACACGACGTTACTCCAATCGACGCCGCTCGCATCGATCATCTCCACACACTCGTGAAATGCGCCGCGCGAATGCACCACCAGCGGACACCGTAACCGGCGCGATATTTCGAGCTGCGCCGCAAATGCCGCTCGCTGCCAGCGAAAGATGTTCTCCGCCGCGACCGCGTCATCCTTCGGCAAATGAAAGCGATCCAACCCCGTTTCGCCGAGACCGACCGGAGGTTTGTCATCTATTAAATGACAATCCCAAAAGCCTTCGATCTGCGCGACGGCCTCGGACCAACGCTCATCGACTGAACAGGGATGAAGCCCAACCG
>Ga0302322_100002132_pt1 | contig 16621 bp, 11 predicted proteins | sample Fen_T0_2_FD_203757 | JGI IMG/M metagenome (GOLD analysis project Ga0302322, IMG submission 203757) | Peat permafrost microbial communities from Stordalen Mire near Abisko, Sweden - Fen_T0_2 | ecosystem: Environmental > Terrestrial > Soil > Wetlands > Permafrost | place: Sweden: Abisko... | reverse complement strand
GATCGCAGACGTCGCCGATGTTGCGGGCCTCGGCGACAACTGGCGACTGGATCCCGAGACGGGGGTCGCCTTCTCCGAGGAGACGCCGGCGACCGGCCTGAAGTATGGAGTGACGGCCCTGGACCCGCAGGTGCGGCCGGCCGAGCTGCGGACGGCGGCACCGCGCACCGGTCGGCTCTCGCCCATGCTCACCGTCCCGAGCAGCGTGTCGCCCAAGGTCTCGATCCTCGCCGCGCAGGTGACCGCAGACGCGGTGACGCCCTACGACAAGGCCGTCGCGCTGCAGAAGTGGTTCACCACCGACGGTGGCTTCACCTACAGCACGTCCGTGCGCAGTGGCGCGGATGCCGACTACCTGACCGAGTTCCTGACCGACCGCGTCGGGTACTGCGAGCAGTACGCAGCGGCGATGGCGCTGATGGCTCGCACGCTCGGGATTCCCGCGCGCGTGGTCGTCGGCTTCACCCAGGGCGCACAGGACTCCGGCGGCACGTGGGTGGTCACGGCGCGTGATGCGCACGCGTGGCCGGAACTGTGGTTCGACGGCTACGGATGGATGCGGTTCGAGCCGACGCCCCGCGCGGATGCGCATCTCCAGGCCCCCGACTACGCGCCGTACTCCAACGCTGGACCGACGGTCAACGACGGTGCGCGGGTGCGCGACCCGGGTCGGTTCTCGCAGGACTTCATCCTTCCGGACCAGGATCCAGGCCTCAACCGCGCGCTCATCCTCCTGCCCGTCGCTCTCCTCCTGATCGCGGTCGCCTTGACGCCCTGGGCTATCCGGCTGATCCGTCGCCGACGACGGCTGCGCGGAACGTATGCGGACGTCGTTGCCGGGGCGTGGGCCGAGGTCGCGGATACGGCCGAGGACTTCCGGGCACCGTGGTCGCCGTACGCCACGCCCCGACAGGCCACCCAGCGGCTGTCGGCGGGCATCAGCGCCTCGGGCACTGCGGCCCTGCGCCGTCTCCTGTCGCAGATCGAGCAGGCGCGTTATGGACGGCGGGGATGGGACGGCGTGGATGCGGCCGCACAGTCGGAAAGATCAGCGGCTGTACGAGCGGATGTGCGAGCGGTGCGGAAGGCGATCGCCGAGCAGGCCTCGTGGCGACGCAGGGTGGTGGGCTACTGCTGGCCGCCGTCAGCGCGTCGACGCCAACGGTCCTCGAGCCGGTCCATGAACCCAGGGGCCTTCGGCGCGGGGGCGGCGGCCGGGCTGGTGGCTGCGGACTCGTCAGCGGCGCGGGCCCCGAAGGCGGAGTAGATCGTCACCGAGCCCACCAGCATCACGATGAAGCCGAGGACACCGAGGGCGATCACCGTGGTAGCCACGCCAGCGATCAGCAGGGCCAGGCCGGCGAGGACCCCGAGGACCCCGAGAGCGGCGCGACCGCGGGCGGCCCGGGAGCCGGGTGCCGACCGAAGGCTGGTGGCGAACTTGGGATCTTCGGCGTAGAGGGCCTTCTCCATCTGCTCAAGCAGTCGCTGCTCGTGCTCGGACAGTGGCATGAGGAACCCCCTTTCGCCGGGACGCGTCGCTCGATGGCCGGGGCCACTGGGCGGGACGCTCCAAGAATAAGCATGAATCGCGCAGAACGAAACCCGTACCCCTGATTCGGCGTGGCAGGGGTGCACAGGGGCCGTCACCGTTTCGGCGAACCCGGCGTCCGGCGGTCCGGATCGACGAGCCGGGCGGGGCGGACGGCAGATGACCCATATCGGGCACGGAGCGCATCGACGGCGACCTCGGCGTCACGGCGGCCGTGCTCGGGCTCGCCGAGGAGCAGCTGCTGCGGAGCGCCCGCGGCCTCGACCAGGCCCTCAGCCCGGACGCCGACCAGTCGGATGCGCACCCGCTGCAGGCCCAGGGCGTCATAGAGACTGCGCACGGTGTCGTAGACCTCCTTGCCCACGTCGGTGGGACTGGTCAGGGTCCGCGAGCGCGTGATGGTGGTGAAGTCGGCAAACCGCACCTTGAGTGAGATCGTGCGGCTGGCATACCCCGAGGACCGCAGCCGGGCAGCGACGTGGTCGGCGAGGCGCAGCAGGTGCGCGTGGATGATCGCGGGGTCGTCGATGTCGTGCTCGAACGTCTCCTCGTTGCCGATGCTCTTCTCCGGCTCGCCCGGATTCACCGATCGCGCATCACGACCCCACGACAGGTCGTGCAGGTGCGTGCCGCTCGCCTGGCCGAGCGCCCGCTGCAAGGTCGCGAGCGGAGTGTTCGCGATGTCGCCGACCGTGCGCAGGCCCAGGCGGGTGAGGTGCTCCTCGGTCTTCTCCCCCACCCCCCACAGCGCCCCGACCGGCAGCGGATGCAGGAAGGCGATGACCTTGTCGGCCGGCACCACGAGGAGGCCATCGGGCTTGGCGCGGGTGGACGCGAGCTTGGCGACGAACTTCGTGGTGGCCACTCCCACCGAGCAGGTGATCTGCTGCTCGTCCTGCACCCGCGCGCGGATCAACTCGGCGATGGCCGTGGGACTGCCGAGCCGGCGGATCGCACCGGACACGTCGAGGAAGGCCTCGTCGAGGCTCAACGGCTCGACGAACGGGGTGATGGACTCGAACAGGGCCATGACGTTGCGGCTGACCTCGGCGTACGCGTGATGGTCCGGCTCGATGAAGACGGCGTTCGGGGCGACGCGGTGCGCCCGCGACATCGGCATCGCCGAGTGGACGCCCAGCGCACGAGCCTCGTAGGTGGCCGACAGCACGACGCCGCGCGTGCGCCCGCCGCCCACCACGACCGGGAGGCCGTGCAACTCGGGGCGGCCGCGCAGGGAGACGGACGCGTAGAACGCGTCCATGTCGACATGCAGGATCGTGCAGCCGGTGTCGTCGGCGCCGAAGCCGATCCGCCCGCTGGGACGGCGCACCTGGCTGCGGCTCATGCGGTCATCCTCCTCCCTCGCACAGCGCTACCACCCCGAACTGCCCGGGCTTGCGTGCCACAGCTTGGACGGCGGACGCGAGGGGTCCGGTCCGGCCGGCTTGATGTCGGCGTAGGGCGACTGCCGGAATCCACTGGCGTGCACCAGCACCCGGCGGCGCGTCGGTTCTGCGGCGCCATCGTCCTCGGGGCGGGCCAGGACGAGGTCGGCCACCGCCGCGCTGCCGCCCTCGGACCAGGCATGACGCACCTCGCCGAGCTCCCAGCATCCGGTGGCGCGCAGGGAGATCCCGCGCGGACCCGTGCGTCGGATCTCACCACGCACCAGCAGCAGCCACGACGAGAACACCGTGCCGGCGAACGGACCCTGGGCATCGTCGAAGAAGGTGCAGTCGACCGGACCGGTCGCATCGTCGAGGGTGAGGAAGATGACGCGTCGACCGCTGCGCACCGGCGGGGTCTGCGTGGCGACCTTGACCCCGGCCACGAACACCTCGCTGCGGGAGCGCTGGCGGAGCAGGTCACGCGAGCGCACGTATGCCATGCCGTCGCGAGCCAGGGAGCCGAGCAGGTCGTCGTAGAAGCCCATGACATGGCGACTCACGTCCATGCCCAGGACGTCGAGCTCGGCGGTGATCCGCTCCGCCGAGGTCATCTCCGGGAGTCCGGACACCTGCATCGCCGCGGGGTCATCGGACAGCGAGTCGTACAGGCCGAGCGACAGCTGGGCATGGGTGGCGGCGCCACGAGCCCCCGAGCGACGCGAGCCGACATAGCGATCGAGGTCGGCGACCTGCAGCAGCAGGTCGCGGCGGGTCATGCTGCCGCGATGGCGCACCCGCGTGGGGATGTCGAGGGAGTACATCGCGTCGAAGCCGCCGGCCACGACGATGCGCTCGGCCACCGGTCGGGACATCCCGCTGCGCTGCCAGGCATCGGACAACGACGCATAGGGCTGGCCGGCGACGATGCTCGCGACCTCGTCGTCGCTGATGCCCTTGACGTCGGTGAGCGGGACGCGGATGCCCTCGCGCGGCCGGCCGTCGGGGCCGTCGGAAGTGTGCGAGGTGTCGAGGATCGTCTCGACGCGATAGGTGTCGCCCGAGGAGTTGATGTCCAGGCCGAGCACGGCGATCCCGCGGTTGCGGGCGTCGTCGAGGATCAGCCGCTTGGGGTACATGCCCGGGTCGTGCGTGAGGATGCCGGCGTAGAACGCCGCCGGGTGATGCGCCTTCAGCCACGCGGACTGGTAGGTCGGCAGGGCGAAGGCCGCGGCATGCGCCTTGCAGAACCCGAAGGATGCGAACGCTCTCAGCACGTCCCACACCCGCTCCACGATCGGCAGCTCGTAGCCGCGCTTCAGCGCCGCCGGGTAGAACCACGCGCGCACGTCGTCCTGGCCGTCGACCGAGCCGAGCGTGCGCCGGGTCTCGTCGGCCTCGGCGAGCGAGCAGCCGGTCATCGTCGCGACGATGCGCAGCACCTGCTCGTGGAACACGACGACCCCGCAGGTCTCCTCCAGCGCCGGCCGCAGGTCGTCGTGCAGGTAGACCGGCTCGCTCCAGCCCTGCCGCGCCCGCAGGAACGGGGTCACCATGTCGGACTTCACCGGCCCGGGCCGGAACAGCGAGATGTCGATGATGAGATCACCGAAGGTCTCCGGTGCGAACTTGCCGATGAGCTCGCGCTGGCCAGGCGACTCGATCTGGAAGCAGCCGAGGGTCTGTGCCGTGCGGATGAGCTCGAACGTCATCGGGTCGTCGAGCTCGTGATCGTCGAGCTCGATGCGCTCGCCGGTGGTGCGCGCGATCTCGTCGATCGCATGCGCCATCGACGACTGCATGCGGATGCCGAGCACGTCGAGCTTCAGCAGGCCCATCTCCTCGACGTCGTCCTTGTCGAAGTGGCTCATCGCGAAGCCCGCCGCACTGCGCTCGACCGGAGTGCGGTCGAGCAGCGAGGCATCGGACAGCAGCACCCCGCACGGATGCAGGGCGATGTGGCGGGGCAGGCCGTCGAGCGCCTCGACCAGATCGAGGAAGGAGTCGAGCCGACCGCTCGCCGCAAGCCTTCCGAAGCCCGAGGTGCGCAGTTCGGGGAGGTCGGCCAATGCGTTGCGCGCATCGCGGGCGCGGATGTGCGGGAACGACTTGGCGAAGGCGTCGATGTCCGACGGTGGCATGCCCAGCGCCGCACCGACATCGCGCACGGCATGCCGCACGCGGTAGGTCTCCATCATCGACACACAGGCCGTGCGCTGGGTCCCGAAGCGGTCGAAGATCCACTGGTAGATCTCCTCCCGCCGCGCGGACTCGACGTCGATGTCGATGTCCGGCAGTGCGCGCCGCAACGGTGACAGGAACCGCTCCATCAGGAGGTTGTGCCGGATCGGGTCGACCCCGGAGATCCCGAGCAGGTGGTTGACCAGGCTGCCCGCACCGGAGCCGCGCGCCGCCACCCGCACCCCCCTGGCCTTGATGAGGTCGACGACCTCCGCGACGGTGAGGAAGTAGCCGGAGAAGCCCAGGTGCGTGATGATCTGCAACTCCTCGACCAGCCGCTGCCGGGCCTGCCTGCGCTCACCGGTGGCCGGGTAGCGCTGCGGGATGACGGACTCGCAGCGCTGCTGCAGCAGCGCGTTGGCCCGTGCATCGGCCTCTGCCGCCGGGATCGGCCGATTGAGGAGCACATCCAGTTCGGGCACGAACACCTCGCCGATGCCCAGATCGGCCTCGGCATCGAGCACGCAGTACTCGGCGAGCCGCTGGGTGTCGGCCAGCAGTCGCGCCGCATCGCGCTCCCCGGCCGCCCCGGCGATCTCCTCGGCGATCCGGCCCATCTCACGCGCGTCCTTGAGGTAGGCCTCGCCGTTGTGCGGCTCGAGGTAACGGGAGTCCAGGGGCACCAGCCGACGGGCCGCATCGAGCACGTCGGCCACCCGGGAGTCCTCGGTGCGCAGGTAGCGGGTGGCGTTGGTGAGCACCACCGGCAGGCGCTGCTCACGGGCCCAGCCCAGCATCGCAGCAGCGGTGGCCGTGGAGTGCCGGTGCCGCCCGGCCATGCGATGCGAGGTGACGGCGACCGCCATCCGCCGGCCGAAGATCGCCCGCCACGGCCGGGCCGCGGCCTCGGCCCGATGCGCGCGCTGCGTCGCGATCAGCCGACCGACCTCCGAGTCGGCCGTGAGCAGGGCGACGATCCCGTCGTGGTGCGCACGCAGCGCCGACCACGTCAGCCACGGCGAGCCGCGCTCGCGCGCACCACCACCTGCATCCGCGTCCGCCGCGGAGCCCATCTGCGCTGCAGAGCCCAGATGCGCCGCGGAGACCAGCCGGCACAAGGACGCCCAGCCCTGGGCGGAGCTGGCGAGCAGGAGCACTCGAGGCCGCGACTCATCGACCCAGGTACCGCCCTTCGCCGGGGACCTGCGCACCGCGGTCGAGGCGACGCCACCCGCCGCCACGCGCGCAGCACCCGCGGGCGTGGTCTCCTCCATGGCGAGGTCGACCCCGAGCACCATGCCCAGGCCGGCACGGCGACAGGCCAGCGCCCAGCGCACGGCGCCGTACAGACCATCGCGATCGGTGAGCGCCATGATCGGCTGGCCGAGGTCGACGGCCCGCTCGGCCAGGGCCTGCGGGGTGGCGGTGCCGTACTGCAGCGAGTATCCCGAGGCGACGTGCAGGTGGCTGAAGGTCATGAGGAGTCCAGAGAAGGGCGAAGACGACGGGGACCGGCAGTGCTGACAACCGGCAGTGCTGACAACCGGCAGTGCTGACAACCGGCAGTGCTGACAACCGGCAGTGCTGACAACCGGCAGTGCTGGGGCTCGACAGGACACAGGACTGCCGAGCCCCACCACCGGTCGCGACAGCGGGAGGCAACGCTGACGGACTACCCGACGTGCAGCAGCACGCTGGTCAGGGACGGCTGATGGGGAACGCCCAGGTACTCGGCTACCCGGGCGACGAAGGCATCGGCATCACGGACGAGATCATCGGCCTCGCGATGCGAGACACACGGCAGTCCGGCCTCGGCTCCCGCGCGCTTGCTCGCCCCGGCCGCGAAGAACGCCGCCCACTCGCTGAACTCGACGGCGACCTGTGGCAGCACCGCCCAGACACTGCGCACCCGTGGGCGCTTCGACAGCCGGCCCGGGGCACTGGGATTCCGGGCGGCGAGCACGGCGGCGGCCGCCCGTAAGGCGGCCAGGTGCGCGGCGGCGTACCGCTCGCCCGCGCTGGTGGCGATGCTGGCCTCGGCCAGGCTGCGCCGGGCGGACGCAAGCAGGTCGTCCGTCGTGCGGGAAGGGGTCGTGCGGGAAGGGGTCGTGCGGGAGGCGGCGAGGGCCATGGTCTTCTCCTGACTCGTCGAGATCTAGTCGATGACCCGTTCCAGTCCCCACTGCGCAGTGTCGCCACAGGAGATCCGGTAGAGGTCGTACACACCGGAGGTCCCGGTGCGCGGTGCTGCCTCGACCCGCCACACGTGCCGTTGAGCGGTGTGCTCAGCGGTCCGCTGGCCGTATCCCCGATCGACCCACCAGGGCATTGCCTCGACCCATGTCGCCACGACGGCGCCTACGGTGTAGCGCCGACCCCGCCAGCGGAACACCGCCGGCACCCCGTCACCCCCGTCGCTGATCGCCACCACCTCGACCGGCTCCCCCGGGCTACCGGCGGACCGGTACCGATGGTTCATCCAACGCCGCCTTCCGTGGGTCGTCCGTTCGTGCACGACCCTGGCGGATGCCTCGGCCGCCGAGGCCGGGGTCGAGGCGGCCCCGACGGCCGAGGGGTGGCCCAAGGCCCAGCCGCGAATCCGGGCCTCAGATCAGTTGTTCGAACACCTGTTCGAACACATGGACACGCTAAACCCGCCCCCTGACAGTCGTCAACCCCCGTCCCGAACCGGCCGCATCCCCGACCGATTCCCCGCTCCTCACCACCCATCGGCACGATCAGCCGCCCACCCAGCCGTCGCGTACGCAAGGATGGAACCGTGACCGAGATCGACGCGCGCGAGGCGGCGATCCCATCGGTGGACTCCTGGCGCAGGTACCTGTCCCCCGACGAGGACGCGACCGAGGTCACCTACCAGGCCGACCTGCGAGGGGTGATCCTCGCCATCACTCCAGCCGTGCACGCCCTCCTCGGCTGGACCCCCGAGGAGCTCATCGGCACGTCCGCCCGCGACCTGTTCCACCCCTCCGAGCAGGAGCGGGTGGCCGAGCTGCGCGACACCTTCTACGGCGAGAACCAGGAGTTCCAACGAGTCACCTGTCTGCTGCGCACGGCATCCGGGGGCTACCGGTCCATGACCCTGAGTGCCCGCCCGCTGCTCGACGACGAGGGCACCGCCATCGGCGCAGTCGTCCACGCATCCGACACGCACGAGCGCGACGCCGCCGTGCGCGCCCTCACGACCCTCAGCCAGGCCAATCGGACCCTCACGCGCGCGACCGACGAGAACGTCCTGCTGCAGAGCATGTGCCAGACCGTCGTCGACTCCGGCACCTACCTGTTCGCCTGGTACGGACGCCCCGTCGACGACCCCGAGCAGACCGTGCAGAGGGTCGCGTCCGCCGGCGAGCACCGGGGTTACCTCGACGAGATCAGCATCTCGTGGGGCGACAACCCCCTCGGCCACGGCCCCACCGGTCGCGCGATCCGCACCGGCCAGACGCAGGTGGCCAACGACCTCGGCCCCGACGAGTCGTTCAGCCCGTGGCGGGAAGCCGCCACCAGCCGCGGCATCCACAGTTCCATCACCTTGCCGGTCCTCGTCGACGGCACACTCGACGGCGTCTTCATGGTCTACGCCGCGGAGACGGGCGCGTTCGATGCGCACGCCCAGGACCTGCTCGAGGATCTCGCCGCCGACCTCGGCTACGGCCTGCACCGGCTTCGCGTCATCGCCGAGCGCGATGCCGCGGCGCGCCTGCTCGCCGAGAGCGAGACGCGGTTCCGCCTCCTGGCCCAGAACTCCTCCGACGTGATCATGCTCAGCCGCCCGGACATGACCCTGACGTGGGTCTCCCCCTCCGTGCGGGGAGCCTTCGGGCTGGCTCCCGAGGACATCGTCGGCGCCAACGCCGCCAGCCTCATTCATCCCGACGACCTGCCGATGGTCGTCGCCGAGGCGGTCCGCACGGACGCGGACCGGTCGGTCCTGCACCTTCGGCATCGCGCCCTGCACGCCGATGGCCACTACTTCTGGGTCGACGTCCTCGGCGGCCACGTCGAGGATGACGGCACCGGCAGTCCCGGACGCGTCGTCGCGATCCGCGACATCGATGCCGAGGTGCGCGCCGAGCAGGAGCTCGCCGCCCGGGAGATGCGCTACCGGCTGCTCGCCGACAACTCCTCCGACGTCATCCTGCTGAGCAGCAGCGACATGACGGTCCAGTGGGCCTCGCCGTCGAGCCTGCCCTCCTTCGGCTACCCGCCCGAGCAGCTGATCGGCACGACCCCCGCGTTCCTCGTGCACCCCGAGGACCTGGCGGCCATCGCCGCCGCCGCCCAGCAGTCCCTCATCGACGACACGGTCGTGCGCACCCGACATCGAGTCGTGCGCTCGGACGGCACGATCGTGTGGGTCGACAGCGTGAGCAGCCGGGTGCGCGACGACAGCATCGGTGACTCGGGATGGATCGTCTCGCTCCGCGATATCGATGCCCAGGTCCGTGCCGAGCAGGAGCTCAGCGCCCGCGAGGAGCAGTACCGGATGCTCGCGGAGAACGCCTCCGACGTCGTGTGGCAGACCGATCGCGAAGGCCGGGTCGTCTGGGTGTCGCCGTCCGTCACGCCGGTCCTCGGCTGGGAGCCCGCAGAGTTGCTCGGCCGCACCGGCGTCGAGCTGATCCACCCCGGCGACGTCGAGCGCACGCGGGTGGAACGCGACGAGACCCGCGGCGAGCGTGCGTTGCAGACCCAGTTCCGGGTCCTGACCAAGGATGGCGGCGCGCGGTGGATGTCCGTCGCGATCAGGAGCGTCGGTCCGGACACCAGCCAGGGCCGGGTCGTGACGATGCGCGACATTGAGGACGAGGTCCTGGCACGCGAGCGGCTCGTGCACGCCCTCGGCCACGACCAGGCCACCGGTCTGCCCAACCGCCAGGTGATGCTCGATCGACTCCTGGTCACTCGGGAGCAGCTGCGGCCCTTCCACGCCGTCGCGGTCCTGACGATCGGGGTCGACGGATTGTCGGAGGTCAACGAGGCGCTCACCTACGCCTCGGGCGACCTGCTGCTGACGACGGTTGCGGCCCGCATCGCCAGTGCTTTGCCGACCCCCGACGGCGTGGGCCGCGGAGCCGGCAACGAACTCCTCGTGATCGTCCCGCAGTTGCGCAGCGGCGCGGACGCCTCGCGCACCGCCGAAGCCATCATGGCGGCGAGCCGGGGTCGCGTCACGATCTCGGGCCAGTCGGTGTCTCCCAGCGTCAGCATCGGCATCGCCACCGGCGGCAAGGAGGCCGACCCGGAGCAGCTCCTGCGGGACTCGAGCCTGGCGCTGCGCAAGGCCAAGGACAACGGACGCGACCGCTTCGAGTTCGCCGACCCGGGGCTCATCATCGAGGCACAGCAGCGGCTCGCGCTCGACGCGGAGATCCGCGCGGGCCTCGAGGCCGGGCAGTTCGTGCCGTGGTTCCAGCCGATCGTCGAGCTGACCCACCGCGAGGTGGTTGGCTACGAGGCACTCGCCCGCTGGATCCGAACCAGCGGACCGACGCTGCCGATCGCCTTCCTGCCCATCGCCGAGCGGTCCTCATTGATCATCGACATCGACCTCGCCATCATGCGCCAGTCGATCTCGGCGCTGGCCACGTTGCCCGAGCAGTTCTTCGTGTCCGTCAACGTGTCGACGGCGACGTTGGCGCGGACGGCGTACGCCGACCACGTCATGTCGGCGCTGCTGCTCTCGGATGTGCACCCGTCCCGACTGCACATCGAGGTCACCGAGACGATGCTGCTCGATCCGACCGACGCGACCACGCATGCGATCCGGACGCTCGCCGAACTCGGCGCGCGCTGGTACATCGACGACTTCGGCACCGGGTACGCATCCATCACGAGCATGCGCGACCTGCCGATGAGCGGGCTGAAGCTCGACCGGTCCTTCACCTTCGGCGTGACGTCGCGCGAGCGCACCTCGATGCAGCTCGCGCAGGCGCTCGTGGGTCTCGCCGACGGACTCGACCTCGACACGGTCGTCGAGGGAGTCGAGATGGAGGATCAGGCCCGCTACCTGTCCTCGCTCGGGTGGAAGCATGCCCAGGGCTGGCTGTTCGGCAAGGCTGAACCCCTTCCCTCCGCCTGACCGGACAGCGTTCAGGACGTCGCCGCACTGTGGTTGGGTGGGCGGATGATCCGGGCCCGACGACTGACCAAGACGTACGGGGACTTCGTCGCCGTCGACGGTGTCGACCTCCAGGTGGAGCGCGGCGAGGCGTTCGGCATCCTCGGCCCAAACGGGGCAGGCAAGTCGACGACCATGCGCATGCTCGGGGCCACGCTGAAGCGGACGTCCGGGGAGCTCACCATCCTCGATCGCGACCCGTCGACGCAGGGGCCGGTCATCCGAGCACACCTGGGCGTCGTGCCGCAGGACGATGCGCTCGACACCGAGCTCACGGTGGCGGAGAACCTGCTCACGTACGGCCGGTACTTCGGCCTGTCGCGGTCCTATCTGCGCGGCCGCATCGACGAGCTGCTCGAGTTCGCGCAGCTGACCGACAAGCGCGATGCCAAGGTCGACGCCCTGAGCGGCGGCATGAAGCGACGCCTCACGATCGCCCGCGGCCTGGTCAACGAGCCGAGCATCCTCCTGCTCGACGAGCCGACGACCGGCCTCGACCCTCAGGCTCGGCACATCCTGTGGGATCGACTGTTCCGCCTCAAGGAGACGGGCGTGACCCTCGTCATCACCACGCACTACATGGACGAGGCGGAGCAGCTGTGCGACCGGCTCGTAGTGATGGATCAGGGCACCATCGTCGCCGAGGGCTCTCCCGCCGACCTCATCCGGGCGCATTCCACGCGCGAGGTGGTCGAGGTGCGGTTCGGCTCGGATCGCAATCCCGAGGTCGCAGCCCAGCTTGATGGGATCGGCACTCGCCGCGAGGTGCTCCCCGACCGGATCCTCGTCTACACAGACTCGGGCGAGGAGGACCTGCAGGCGATCGTCGCCCGCGGGTTCATGCCCGTGACCTCGCTCGTGCGCAGAGCATCCCTCGAGGACGTCTTCCTTCGCCTCACCGGCCGCAGCCTGGCGGACGAATGAGCATCGACTCGCGGGCGGTCGCGCGTCCCGGGCACCGTGGGGCTCTGTTCGTTGCCGAATACCGACTGCGAAACATGTGGAAGTGGCGCGGTGCCATCATCGCCTTCGGCCTGGGCAACCCGGTCCTGTACCTCGCCTCCGTCGGCCTCGGCGTCGGCCTGCTCGTTGACGCCAACTCGCCGACCGGCGGTGTCGACGGCGTGCCCTATCTCGTCTTCATCGCTCCTGCGCTGCTCGCCACCGCAGCCATCCAGGGCGGCATGGACGAGGTCACCTTCCCCACCCTGTCGGGCTTCATCTGGAACCGGCTCTTCTTCGCGATGCGCGCCACCTCCCTGACGGGCGGTCAGATCGCCGACGGCGTGCTCGTCGCGGCGATGGTCCGGGTGCTCTTCACGACGGTCGTCTACTGGCTGGTGCTGTGGGCCTTCGGCGCAGTGGCCTGGGACTCCGCACTCTCGCTCATCCCCGTGTCGACCTTCGCGGGAGTCTGCTGGGCGGCCCTGATGCTGGCGGTCACGGCCAACGTCACCGACGACGGCGGCTTCCTCGCCCTGGCCGGCCGCGTCGTGATCATGCCGATGTTCCTGTTCTCCGGAACCTTCTACCCGCTCGCCGCGCTGCCCCTCGCGGTGCGCTGGATCGGCTGGATCTCGCCGCTGTGGCACGCCACCGAACTCGGGAGATGGCTGTCGTACGGGATGCCCCTGCCACCGTGGCGGATCGCGGTGAGCGTCGTCTACCTGCTCGCGATGGGCATCGTCGGCGTCGTCGTCGCGCGACGCCGGTTCGAGGCGAGGCTCACCCGATGATCACGCAGACGATCACATCGGCCGTGGCCATCGCCGAGCGACGCGCAGGACGTCCCGGTGCAGCGACGTACTCCGGTCGCGCGCGCTCCCTCGTCGTGCGCAACGCGATGGCCCTGCGCACGAACAACGCGCTGTCCTTCCTCACCGGCTTCATCGAGCCGGTGCTGTTCCTCGTGGCCTTCGGTTACGGCGTCGGCGGGCTCATCGGCACCGTCACCGTCAACGGCGAGCAGATCTCCTATGCCGCCTTCATCGCGCCCGCGCTGCTGGCCTCGAGCGCCATGAACGGCGCGATCTTCGACTCCACCTTCAACGTCTACTTCAAGATGCACTTCATGCGCATCTACCAGACGATGATGTCGACATCTCTGGGTCCTCTCGACGTCGCCCTCGGTGAGATCTCCTGGGCGATGCTGCGTGGTGCGTCGTACGCGGTCGGCTTCACCGTCGTGGCGGGGATCTTCGGCGTGCTTGCATCATGGTGGGCCCTGCTCATGATCCCCGCGGCCGTGCTCGTCGCGTTCGCGTTCGCCGCGCTCGGCATGGCTGCCACGTCGTACATCTCCTCATTCCAGCAGCTGAACTGGCTCAACTTCTGGCTCCTGCCGATGTTCCTGTTCTCGGGCACCTTCTACCCCATCACGATCTACCCGACGTGGCTGCAGGCGATCATCGAGGTCACGCCGCTGTGGCAGGCAATCGCCATGCTCCGCGGCCTCGCCTTCGGCGCCTTCGATATCGGTCTGATGGTGCACGTGGCCTACTTCGTGGTGCTCTCGATCATCGGACTGGCCTTTGCGACCAGACGGATGGACGCACTGTTCCTGCGCTGAGGCAATCGCCGCCGCGGTGACACGCCTGCGGCGCCGTGCTACACCTGAGGCGTGTACCTGACCTTTCTCGGCGCCACCGGAACCGTCACCGGTTCGAAGACCTGCGTCGACGTCGGGGCATACCGGATCCTGGTCGACTGTGGCCTGTTCCAGGGTCCGCGTGATGCCCGTGCCCGGAACTGGGAGCCCTTCCCGATGCCTCCCACGGACCTCGAGTGCGTCATCCTCACGCACGCGCACCTCGACCACTGCGGGTACCTGCCGGCCCTCGTGCGCGACGGCTTCGTCGGCCCGGTCCACTGCTCGCCCAACACCGCGGCCCTCGTTCCGATCATCCTGCGCGACAGCGCGCGACTTCAGGAGGAGGACGCAGACTTCGCCCGTCGCAAGGGCTTCTCCCGGCACGCGCAGCCACGTGCCCTCTATGACACCAACGACGCCGAGCGCGCGATCGCCCTGCTCCGACCGGTCGAGTTCGGCAACCCCTTCGCTCCGTGCGAGGGCGCGACGGCCTCGCTCGCGTTCGGAGGCCACATCCTCGGCTCCTCGATCGTCTCGATCACGGACGACGCCAGTGGCCGAACGGTGGTCTTCAGCGGCGATCTCGGTCGGGGCAACCATCCCCTGCTGCGCCCGCCCGACCCGCCGTCCGATGCCGTCGCCATCGTCGTGGAGTCGACCTACGGCAACCGTCAGCACGAGGACGTCGAAGCCCAGCTCGAGATCATGGCGTCGGCCATCACGCGCACCCTGAAGCGCGGTGGAACGGTCGTGATCCCGGCGTTCGCCGTCGACCGCACGGAGGTGCTCCTGAAGGCGTTGCGCGGACTGCAGGACCAGCAGCGGATCCCCATCGCGCCGGTGCATGTCGACAGCCCCATGGCCCTCGCGGCGATGCGCGTCTACGTCCAGGCCATCCAGGACGCCGATCCCGAGATCACCAGCGCGACCGTCGCCGAGGGGCCGGACGCCATCGACCTGCCCAATCTCCGTGAAGCGACCACGCCGCAGGACTCGATGGCACTGGACCGAGGCGGCGCCCGCATCATCATCTCGGCATCCGGAATGGGCAGCGGCGGTCGCGTCACGCATCACCTCAAGGCGCTGCTGCCCGACCATGACAACACCGTCCTGCTGGTGGGCTACCAGGCGGTCGGCACGCCCGGCCGCATGCTGGCCGACGGGGCCCGCGAGCTGAAGATCCACGGGCAGTATGTCTCCGTTCGCGCGGAGGTCGTGGAAGTGGAGGCGTTCTCGGTCCACGCCGATGCCGGGGAGCTCGTCGACTGGCTCATGTCGGCGAACCGCAGGCCGGAGCAGGTCTTCGTCAACCACGGAGAGCCGGACGCCGCCCAGGCGCTCGCCGAGCGGGTGCGCGACGAGTGGGACGTCGCGGTGGTCGTCCCACATCAGGGCGAGCGGGTGCGGGTATGAGTTCGGACGATCCGTTCCTCCGTACGCTCGTCGAGCGGGCGACCGCGGATCCCGATGTCGTCGGGCTGGTGCTGTGCGGCTCGTCCGCGGAGACGGCGCGACGCGACCAGTGGTCCGACCACGACTTCCTGCTCATCACGGCCGACGGCACGCCCGAGCGCTACCGCACGGACCTCAGGTGGCTGCCGGATTCCGACGCCATCGCCTTCTCCTTCCGTGAGACGGCCCACGGACTCAAGGTGCTCTACCGCACCGGGCTCATGCTCGAGTTCGCGGCCTTCGACCGAGCCGAGTTCGCGGGCTGCGCACTGAACCACTACTCGGTCGCGCTCGACCGCGGCGGAATCGCCGACCTCGCAGGGGAGATCCGTGACCGCAGCCTGCGCACCCGACAGGTCGATCGTGCGGTGGAGTTCCGGACCTTCCTGAGCCTCATCTACCTGGGCACCGGCCGGGCGCGACGCGGTGAGCTCCTGAGTGCCAACGTCATGATCCGCACGTATGCGACCGAGCACCTGCTCCGTCTCGCGCGTGACCTGCTGCCCGAGGAGCGCACGGGCAGCCTTGACGCACTCGACCCATGGCGCCGGTTCGAGTCGGCAGACCCCGGGTTCGCAGCGGCCGTCGACTCGGCGCTGGGGCGGCCAGCCGAGGTCTGCGCACGGGCGCTGCTCGACCTCGCCGCCAGCTCAGTCCCGGCCCGTTGGCCCGAGTTCCCGGTCGAGGACCTGATCGCCGTGCGCACGCTGCTCGGCTGGTAGGGCCGTCAGTCGCCCGGATCGCTCGCCGGGCCGACGAAGTCCACGAGCCACTCCATCATCGGCCGCATGGCACGCCAGCCGTCGCGAACGGTCGTGTACGCCTTGCGCGTGCCGAGCCACGGCTCCACTGTGTAGTGCCGCGCCACTGTGAGCCGCCGGTTCCGCAGCAGCGCGATGCGGGGATGGTCCGCCGAGTAGCCGCGTGGCTGCGTCTTCACGGGGTCGCCGTCGACGTCCCAGGTGCGCCGCATCGACTTCAGCAGCCGCTCGAGCTCGGCACCGGCGGGGCCCTCCACCGATGACCGGTAGCGCGCGGTCTGCTGACCCTGCGGCGCGTACCAGCCGCCGGCCACCATGAGCCCCGCCCCGGAGAGCTGGACGTAGTAGCCCATCGCGTCCTCGACCTCGACGACCCCGCCCTGATGGTCCTTGATGGGAGGCTTGCCCTTGGCGAACCTCGTGTCGTTGTAGGGCCGGTACACCTTCGGGGCACCGAACTCGCCCTCGAGCTCGGACAGGAGTGCCTCCATCGGCCCCTTCACCGCCCGCGCGTACTCCGCCTTGTGGGCGTTCCACCAGGTGCGGTTGTTGTTGTCGCCC
>Ga0302322_100002130_pt1 | contig 16628 bp, 10 predicted proteins | sample Fen_T0_2_FD_203757 | JGI IMG/M metagenome (GOLD analysis project Ga0302322, IMG submission 203757) | Peat permafrost microbial communities from Stordalen Mire near Abisko, Sweden - Fen_T0_2 | ecosystem: Environmental > Terrestrial > Soil > Wetlands > Permafrost | place: Sweden: Abisko... | reverse complement strand
ATGCGTAGGTAGGTGAAGGGCACGGGAAGGGCGATTGCTCGTGATAGTAATTGAAATTACTCTGGATCGTAAGGAAAAAGTTTTCCTGCGCGCGGTATCCACTATACTTTACCGTGTGACCAAAAACGAAATTGCCGATGTCCTGAATGAGATAGCCGTCTTGCTGGATTTGAAGGGCGAGAATCCATTCAAGATCCGCGCCTACCAGTCCGGTGCCCGAGTGCTCGAAAGCCTGGAGGAAGACCTCGGCAAAATCATCGCTGAAGACCGGCTCGCCTCGATCAAGGGCATAGGCGAAGCGCTGGTAAAAAAGATCACCGAACTTCACACCACCGGTAACCTAAAATTTTACGACGAGCTATGCGCCTCGGTTGCGCCCGGGCTGGTCGAGATGCTGGAAATCCCCAGCCTCGGCCCAAAGAAGATCAAGGTGCTTAACAGCAAGCTGGGCATCGACAGCATCGCGGCGCTGACCAAGGCATGCGAAGAGGGCCGGGTGGCGGAGCTCGATGGTTTCGGCGCGAAGACACAGGAGAAGCTGCTCGCGGGCATCAAAAATCGCGAAGCGTACGGCAAGCGTCATCTCTGGTGGGACGCTTTTGCCGTCGCGGGACCGATTTTAGAAGGGCTGCGTTCTTTGCCAGCGGTGTTGCGGGCAGAGCATGCCGGCAGTTTGCGCCGTAAACTGGAGACAGTCGGTGATCTTGATTTTATTGTGGCAGCGAGCGAAGTCGCGCCGGTGGTCGAGTGGTTTGTCACGCGACACGGCGTGAAAGAGGTCACCGCCCGGGGCGAAACGAAAGCCAGCGTGCGTTTCGAAAGCGGCCTGCAAGCCGATCTGCGCATCGTGCCGGAGGAACAGTTTGTTTTTGCTTTGCACCATTTTACCGGTTCGAAAGATCACAACGTACAGATGCGCCAGCGGGCTTTGGCGCGCGGGCTCAGCATGAGTGAGTGGGGTCTGGTGCCAGCCGCAGGCGAGGGAACGGCAAAAGAAAAGGCGGAGCGTCATGAGAGCCTGCGTGCCTCGACCGAGGAGCAGCTTTTCGCCGCTCTCGGGCTGCACTTCATCCCGCCGGAGCTGCGTGAGGGGCTGGGTGAAATCGAAGAAGCAGAAAGCCACGAACTGCCGCGTTTGATTGAACTGCACGACCTGCATGGGGCATTTCACAACCACACGACATCTTCCGACGGACGCAACACGCTCAACGAAATGGTGGCCGAGGCCGAGGCCTTGGGCTGGGCTTACCTTGGGATTGCCGATCATTCGAAATCGAGTTATCAGGCCAACGGCCTAAGCGAGGAGCGCCTGATGAAGCAGGTCGAGGATATCCGCGCATTGAATACGTCCCGGCGTTTCCGCACCCACGTATTTGCTGGGACGGAATGCGATATCTTGACGGACGGCCGGCTCGATTTCGACGACGCCGTGCTGGCGCAGCTCGATTACACGGTCGTGTCGGTCCACAATGCACTGACCCAAGATGAGGCGACGATGACCGCGCGCATCATCCGAGCGATCGAGAATCCGCATACCACCATGCTGGGGCATCTGACCGGCCGCATCCTGCTGCGACGCGAAGGCTACCAGGTCAACACCGGCAAGATCATTGATGCCGCGGTGTCCAACAACGTGATCATCGAACTCAACGCAAATCCCGCACGTCTCGACATGGACTGGCGGCACTGGCGTCGGGCAGCCGAGCGCGGCTTGCTCTGCGCGATAAATCCCGATGCACACGAAATGGCCGGGCTGCGTTACGTCGTCGCCGGAGTAAATTCCGCGCGGAAGGGTTGGCTGACAAAAGAGAATGTCCTGAACACACGACCGCTGGCTGAGGTGAAAGCTTTCTTCACGAAAAAGCGTTAGGCGACGGGTGGTGGTTTTCGTTGACGGTGCTCTAGGGCTTACCCGAATTCACTTTTCACATGGAATCCGGTTATCTGCCCGGCAATACCAATGGCTTTAGCCGCATCGTGATCAGTGTGCTGAGCAGAGTCGTTACTCAAACAGCAGCCAAAGGCGCAGGCGCGACGGGCAAGGCGAGGCGAAAGGTCGTTCCCTTGCCGATCTCTGTGGTAAAATTGATGCGCCCGTTGTGGCCTTTGACAATTACAGTGTGAACGATGGCCAACCCCTGGCCGGTACCCTTGCCAACGCCCTTGGTGGTAAAGAATGGTTCAAAAATGTGATCTCGAACTTCCTGCGGAATGCCCGTACCGGTATCCTCAACTTCAACCACGGCCCACTCAGCTTCATGCCGTGTGCGCACGGTGATGCGTCCAAGCCCGCCTCGCTCTTTGACTACATCCCCAATGGTGTGGGCTGCGTTAACAATGAGGTTGAGTATCACTTGGTTGAATTCATCGAGCACGCATTGGACGCTGGGCAAGTTCGGATCGAGCTCTGTAGCCACTTCCGCGACATATTTCCATTCGTGCCGTGATACCGCAATGGCCGTCTCGATCGCATGATTGAGGTTGCCCATGCTTTTCTCTGCGGAATTCGGGTGTGAAAACTCTTTGAGCGAACCAACGATCCGGGCGATTCGGCCAAGCCCTTCGAGCGACTGCTCCAGGGTGCGAGGAATTTCACCCATGAGATAATCGAGCTCATTGGTCGTTTCCAACGCGGCTACGGTTTTGAATCCTGATGCATAGTCGGGGTGATCGACCATTTTGGCGCGTAAGGCTTGGTAACCGTTGAGTACCTCGCTCAATTGATGATAGGCCTCAGTAAGGAACCTTACGTTGTCAGATATGAACTGAGTCGGGGTATTAATTTCATGAGCGACGCCTGCAGCGAGCCGGCCGACGGATTCGAGTTTTTGGCTGAGTTGCAGCTTCGTTTCCATCTCACGGCGTTCCTTCTCAGCCAGCTTGCGGGCCGTGACATCGTGAGAAATACCAAAAGTGCCAAGGAGCATGCCCTCTGGATCGCGAAAAGGAAACTTGCTCGTGCTCACCCAACTCGCGCGGCCATCCTCGTATTCCTCCTTTTCCTCGATCTCGTTGAGCGGCTGGCCGGTGCGCAAAATGGTCTGTTCGTCACTAAACGCCGGCGCGGCATGAGAAGCGTTAAAGAAGTCGAAATCGGTTTTCCCGATGGCCTCAATGGGGTCCTTCAATTTGAACTTTTGTGCCAGTGCGCGGCTGATTCGCAGAAACCGGCCTACGGTATCCTTAAAATAGATACCGTCCGGCACCGATTCCAAAAGGGCGTGCAATAACACCTGGTCGGTAACCACTGATTTTCCCAAAACCTCAACTGCCCCGATCGGACTGGCATGCAGACAGAGGTACCGAACGCCGTCGGTGGTTTGGTTCGACCTAACCACCAGGGCTGCCCTGGCTTGGAATTCGCTCCCCCAGGCATCGCGTAAATCAATCACGCCCGTCCATTGGTCGTGCACTTGAAGCTGGAGCAAGATTTCCCGATCCAAGCGGTCGATGCTGCTTGGGCCAATCAACCCCTTCAGGGTAAGCAATTCTGGGTCAGTCTCGGGTCCAAAGTTGAGGCGACGCCGCGCGGCCGGGTTCACGTAGACGCCCTGTAATTTCGGGAAAGAAAACACGGCCACCCACGCCGGCGTAGCTTCGATGATGGTAGAAAAAATTTGTGACCGCTCCTCTTTGGATAGTTCGATGGGCATACGGCAGGGGACGATGGTTGGTGCGAAATCGTTAACGACCAGCAAAGTCCCTCGTTTAGTATCGACCACCGATCGACGCACTGAAACCCGCGTCGTACTAAAAACACGTCGCAAAGATTCAATTCGCCGCCGCACCGGCTTTGCCTATGAAGATCTCGATATCAGCGGGTACTTGAAATCGTCGGGCCGAGAATACGCGTATGAAGTGAAGGATGAGACTCAATACCGAAGCGGCCGCGGTGGGGCTCAATTGATTGAAGGACATTTCAAGTTCGATTGAAGTTGCACCGATAAGCACTTCAAGCGAATGAACAACTCGGGGAAGATACTCTTTGTCGACGACGATCCAAACTTCCTCGCGGCTGTAGAAAGAACGCTGCGCAAGCAATTCGTCTTCGACACCGCAACGTCGGGCCAAGCGGCTCTCGCGTTACTGGCTTCCAGCGGCCCCTACGCTGTTATCGTTTCGGACATCGGCATGCCGGGAATGAACGGTGTTGAGCTCATAGCTAAAGTTACCGCCTCTTTCCCCACGGTCATTCAGGTTGTATTAACGGGAAAGACCGACCTCGAAACCTTTTCCGAATCGGTTAACCAAGGGAATGTTTTTAGGTATATCGCAAAGTCTTTTGATGGAGCTGCCTTACGAGAGGTGCTTTCAGAGAGCCTGGAAAAGTTCAAGATACAGCGTGGAGATCCTGGCTCTTCGCATCGAGACGCGTGAAAAATGTTTGTCTGAGTAAACAGGCTAAAATGGGGAGAGGTGCCTGCGTCTCACTTTTTCTTTAGCTCTCGTGTCCAGGGTAAGCGGAGTCGGCTTCCACTTATGGATTAGACATAATAATTATTGTGCGTTATTTGCCTAAGAGCGAAGATTTTTAGCATCATTGCGCATCTCAAACATCGTTGTCGCCCGTCGACCTGCGCGAGCCTCCTCAACACACCAGCATAATCAAAATTCGTGAGACAAGTTCGAATTTGCCGAGAACCTCCGTAAGGGCCATCGCCTGTTGGCGCGCTGCACGATTTCCAAAAAACGTCGTGTAAGATTATCGATAGCGGCTTCCCGCTCGATAGCCTGGATCTCAAATCGAAGCACGGGGCCAATCGGCTTAATCACGAACGCTCGCGCAGAGAGTGCATTTGAAGCCGGCACCATAAACGGCCTACCTATGGTCCGTATGCCGACTGGCAAACGTCTGTTCAAGGAGTTGCCGGTATCGTCTGGATTGCTCAAGCTCGATTGTGTCGAAGAGAGGTCGACGTGATTGGTCCTGCGATCAAATTCAACTGCTAACGACCTACCGGGAATAATAGATAAGTCCGCAACCAAAGGATGTTGCGCCTGCAAGCAGGTCGGGATTTACAGGTAATACCCATGAACATCCACTATCTGGAATTGTTCTACCACGTAGCCCGTCACGGAGGCATCAGCCGCGCAGTGCGTCATATGCCCTATGGTATTCAACAACCAGCTGTCAGCAGCCAGGTCTTGCTACTGGAGCAGGATCTCGGCGCGAAGCTTTTCGAGCGCACACCCTTCCGCCTGACTAAGGAAGGCGAGGAACTTTATGCTTTTGTGCGACCGTTTTTTGAGGGATTGGGCGAAATGGCTACGCGGCTGAGGGAAAAGTCGGCTCCCCTCCTCCGTCTTGGTGCGGCCGAGTTTGTCCTGCGCGATTATCTGGCCCCAGTCATCAAGCAACTGCATGCCCGTCACGAAAATGTCCAACTCAGTCTGCGTTCCGGTTTCACTCAAGAAATGGAAGAATGGCTGCACAACGGTGCGATCGATCTCGCGATTACACCCTGGGACGGCCGACCCGCATCTGGGCTGCGCTTCCAGAGGCTGGTCCAACTACCGCTAGCTTTGCTGGTACCGCGCTCTTCCAGCATTCGGTCGGCCGATGAGCTCTGGGCCCTGGACAGAATTACCGCATCGCTCATCCGCCTTCCGGTGGAAGAAATGATCACGATGCATTTTTATAAAGGGCTGAAGAAGCTGTCCGTTGATTGGCCGTTGGTGATTGAAGCAAGTTCGATTGACCTAATCACTCAGTACGTAGCCAACAACTACGGTATCGGACTGACCGTGAATGTGCCGGAGCTGGTGAAGAAAACGAAAGTGCGCGTGCTCCCGCTCGACAAAGATTTCGAGCCCGTGGAAATTGTGGCCATGTGGCGCGGAAAAGCGACGCCCATGATCGAGACCGTGCTCGCCGAAGTCTGCGCCCAGGTCGGGCAGCGTTGGCCACAATGGAAATGCGTCTGACGGATTGGCGCTTATAGTTAGTTATTGAGCGTTTCAAAAATGGTGTAGCCGCGTCCATTAAGCAGCGGGTTTGTGCGCTGCTCTGATGACCGCTGCTTAATTGCAGCGGCACGGCTACATGATATAAGCCCTAGTTGCCATTGGGGCAACGGACGCAAACAGGAAACGCAGATCATCGATGAAGCTTCGTCGTGAATGCTACGGCCAATGCATTTCAAAACTCGATGACCGCCATTGAGTTTATCAATTAACGTTTCGACGAAGAGATCGGTTACTGTGGGGGCCGATGAACGGCGCTCCTCTATTTCCATTCAAAACCAAACGTGCGAGTCCAATGCGTGGCCGGGCGCAGATTCACACTCGATGGGATTCGGACCTGGATAATCTGCACGGCGGAGAAAGCTCCGCTTCATTGGCAGCAGCTCCAGGCGCGCCGTGTGGAGATTTAACTCATCTCTACGGCGAGCACTGTCGCCCCAAGCTTGCCGCATTACTCGAAGCCACCAGTCTAGACGTAGCATTCTGTTCGGCAAGCGGGGCTTCACTCGTCGATGTCGCCGGATCAACGGTGACGGATTTTGTGGGTGGTTTTGGAGCCACTCTGTTTGGACATAATCATCCAGAACTTAAACGTCTGGCGCTCGAGCTACTGAGTGCGGACTCGCCGATGCACGCTCAAGTTTCAAACCGGGCGGCCGCCGGCGAACTCGCACGGAAACTGGCGTCACTTATGCCTGGAACAGCCCGGTATCTGGCGCATTTTTCGAATTCCGGCACCGAGGCGATTGAGGCGGCACTCAAACACGCTTACAAAGTTCATCTCGATCGCGTGCGCCGCCAGTTCGAGGAAATTGCCCGAGAAACAAATGGCCTCTACCACCAGCTTGAGGAACGCGCGTTGTCCGTCGAACTGCCCGGAGGAAAAACCCCGGTGGATTTTCGTGACGATCTCGATCGGCACAATCTGGAGCAATTCGAACACTTTCAAAAACACCCGGTCGCCATTGCATTTCTGGGCTCGTTTCACGGCAAGACAACCTCCGCGCTCAAACTCACTTACAACCAGAGTTTTCGCGAAGGCTTCGAGGGTCTCTCGGCCATCGAGACGGAATTTGTCGACCCGCTCCACTCAGAACGCCTAAGTGAAATCGCCGAGGCCAAAACGTGTCAATTCTTGCGCCCCGTGGTGCGTGAGAAGCGAATCCTGCTTGAGCCTGCTCCGGTCACACGGGTAATGGCCTTCCTAATCGAGCCGATCCAGGGCGAAGGCGGCATCCGACCTATTCCCAACGCGACCATGGATTGGATCGCGAGCCATCGTCGCGAGTTTTCGGTACCACTTATCGTCGATGAAATACAGACCGGTTGTGGCCGTACGGGCCGTTTTCTCGCCATTGAAGATACCGCACTGGTCGGCAGTAATCCGGAGTACGTCGTTCTTAGCAAAGCTTTGGGCGGAGGTCTCGTGAAGATTGCGGCAACGTTGATTCGATCTGACATTTTGGACCATGACTTCGGGATATTGCATAGTTCGACTTTCGCGGAAGACGATTTCTCCTGCCGCATCGCGCAACGAGCGCTCGACCTGATGACCCGCGACAACGGTGCGGTCCTGAAGAGCGTACGCATTAAGGGCGAATACTTGCGGAGGAAACTCGCGGAGCTACAGACTAAATATCCCGAACTTGTGCGGGAAGTGCGAGGGCGTGGCTTGATGCTGGGATTGGAATTCACTGACCTGTCCCGCCAATCCCCGTTCTTTCGCGCTGCCGGACGCCAAGGAATTCTTTCCATCCTGTTCGCAAGTTATCTCCTGCGTCACCACCAGCTGCGCGTGCTTGGGCCGCTCACTAATCTCCTCAAAGGGAACCCTGGCAAAACCCGCCACAGCGTTCTCCGCCTTCAGCCCTCTGTCGTGATAGCCGACGCCGAAATCGATCGCCTGGTTGTTGCGCTCGATGAGGCCCTCGCCATCGTCCAGGCCAACGATGAAGCTTTGTTGGTAGGTCATCTCTTGGGCTGGACTCCAACCGAACACGAGAGGCAAACGCCGCGTTACCATCCCAATGTCTGGCCGGTCGAGATGGGCCATCGCGACATCGACGCACGCACGGCCTTTATCATTCACCCGACCTCTTTGGCTAATGTCCGGGAGTACTATTTCCCGTCTATGGCTGGTCGGCCCGTGGATGACCAAGCGCTCGAAAGCTGGTGGGAGAAGATCTGTCGTTTCCTCGAGCCTGTGCATGTTCGCCGCGAAATCGTAATCTCCCACGGGTTCTCACTGGAATCGAATCTGGTAATGGTGCCCTATCTGCCTGCAGACCTCGTCGGAGAACGTCTTCGTCGGCACCACAAGGAAGTACGCGACAAAATACAGGACGCAGTGACCATCGCCAAGGAACTGGGCGATGACAATATTCCGGTGACCATGGTCGGTCTCGGCGCGTATACCTCCATCGCGACCAACAACGGGCTCACGTTGAATGACCACGAAATGGCCATAACCACGGGAAACGCCTATACTGCCGCGCTCACCTTGGAAGGCATCGCCCACGCGGCCTGGCGTTCCGGGGTGAATCTCGTGCGATCCAGAATCGCGGTCGTCGGAGCAGGTGGTAACATTGGACAAATCCTCTCGGTCTATCTTGCCGGCACGTGTGCGTCCCTCGTGTTATTGGGCAGCAAGCAAGATGGTTCGCTGCGACGCCTGCATAGCACTCGTGATGCCTGCCTAAACTATCTGCAAGAATCGAGTTCTGCCGACGCGTGCCAACGAAACGGCATCACGCCAGCGCCCGAAATCATATGCGATACTGACGACGCCATTCTTGCACAATGCGACGTCGTTATCCTCGCCACCAGCAGCCCGAACCACGAATTAGTCAAACCCGAGCAACTAAAACCAGGCGCTATCGTTTGCTGCACTTCGTTACCATCGAACCTTTCAGCCGACTTCCAGCATCGGCCGAAAGGCATTGTGGCGTTCGATGGCGGTCTCGCCCGCCTCCCGGAGAACTCGCAACTCAACTTTGTCGGCATGCCCTCAGATGGCTTGGTGTTCGGCTGTCTGGCTGAGACCTTGCTGCTCGGATTTGAGGGACAGAACCACTCTTTTTGTAAAGGCAAAGTCACCATCGAGCAGGTAAAACAAACGCAGGAGATGGCAATCCGGCATGGCTTTGCCCTCGGTGCCCAGCGTCTCGGCGGACACCAGATTTGGGAAGGAGCCCTGGCTTCAGCATGAATTTCTTCACCCACGGCTCCGCGGTCGCAGCACCCCATATTCATATGGGCCTCCACAGCGTGGCGGATCTCTTGACGTATCAACTGGCAAACTACGGAAACCGTGTTGCCACACGCCACGATACGGGCAGCGGGTATGCCAGCACTCCATTCTCCGAGGTGTTGGCGAACGCCAGTGCCGTGGCCCGCTGGCTCCAAGCACAAAACTTCTCCCAGCAGCTCGTCGTCACGCTCTGCAAAAATCGGCCCGAGTGGGACATGATCGCCCTCGCTGCTTTTCACACCGCTAACATCCTGTGTCCGCTCGACACCACGATGAATCAAGAGGAACTCGTCGGTCTGTTCAGGCTTCGCACGCCGGATATTCTTTTGGTTTCTCGCGCCCAACTTGAACGTGTGCGCGAATTGCAGATCCAGCTCGTGTTCCGTGCGCAGATTGTGGTGGCCGACCTGCATGTCTGCTTTGAAGACATTGGATCGCCTGACGTAGCGTTGCGTGATGGGGAATTCAGCCTGGCAAAAATCAAAAAACAATTCTTGGGCGCCGGCGTCCCCGACGCCAGTCCCTTGCTTGAAAATCCAAATACGATTCTGGGCTATTACGCGACCTCCGGCACGACCAGTTTCCCCCGGGTGGTAAGGATTTCCCACGGCAACATAGTCGCAGCGGTCAACAATGGCTTCGACATCATCAATCTACGGCCAAACGAAGATGTTTTAAATATCGGATCCTATACCCATATCGCCACGCTGATGGAATTTCTGGTGACAAAGTCCAAGGGATTTACGGTCAGTTATCTTACTCGCGAACTTGACGAAGAGGACGTCCTCAAAAACGAAATCCGAAAACTCAGGGACAGCGGCGTGCGGGTAAAGGCGCTGATGGCGGTTCCTAAATTTTGGATTCATCTCCTGAAAGAACTGCTCGAGGAACTCAAAAACAAACCTGTGCTGAACGATCTCTATGAGAAGATTCTTAGCATCGAGAAGCATGGCCATCTTCACAATCTTGGTACACTCGACCGAGCCAAACTGACTGCGACTCGGCTCCTGTTGCGAAATAAGCTCGGAGGTTATTTTAGCTACGGGATTTCGTCTTCGACCAAACTCGACCCCGCGTTGGCGGAAATCTTCGGCAAACTCGGTATCACCTTATTGGATATATACGGTGCTACGGAATGCACTGGCATTATCGCACGCAGCCGGTTGAACGAAATCCACCCGGGCACCTCGGGACGAATCCTTCCGAACCTTGAATGGCGAATCACCCAACCCCAACGACTGCCAGGATGGGACCACGAAGTCGGGCTGCTTGAACTCAAAGGCCCGATGGTGGCCCAAGGATATTTGGGCATGGGCAATACAACCGAGCCTCTTAAAAAAACCAAAGATGGCTGGCTCTCCACTGGCGATCTCGCCTGGGTTGATCCAGAGTCACGAGTGCATCTGGTGGGGCGACAAAAGGAACTGCTACCTTGGGACGGGGGTTGGCTGCTCGATCCCCAGCACATGTCGAATCTTGTCGCACGGAGCATCTTCGTGAAAGACGCCATGGTCGTGCATGGGCAACCGACCGATTCACGTTTGTCGGTATACATCTATCCTGATTGGAAACGCCTCCGGCAGGATGCGCAGTGGAAGCATGATATCGCCGTCGGAATATCGGAGGACCAGGCGCTGAAAACGCGTATGACTGAGGCGATCCGGTACGCATCCTCACTTCTTTCCAGCAACGCTGAGCTGGACACAGAAAACATCTGGATATTGCCCCGCAAACTCGAACGCACTCCCACCCACAAAATTAAGTATGTATATGAGCGCACTCGCATTGGCGAAGCCCGGAAAATTTGACCATGACCATACGCGACCATTTTCTGCTGCCCAGTCTAGGCCGTCCACGGTTCATGGTCGGACTCTGGGTTGCTGTCTTGCTGGCTTTTGCGGCCGCACTGGCTATCCGCCTCACCGGGCCGCTTCCGTTGATCGACAACTCCGTGGGCATCTGGTTTCTGAAGAACGACCCCAATCTGAAGGCGTACGAAGAGAATAATAACTCTTTTGGGAATAAGGAGTGGTCGCTCTTGTTGCTTGAAACGAGTTCGGTCACCGACCTGGCGTTTCTGCAAGATTTGGCCCAACTCACCACCAAGCTTGAATCCGTGCCCCATGTTCGGCGGGTATTGTCGCTGGCCAACGTGCGGGCGGTGATAAACGAACCTGGCGGTATTCCTAAGTTAACTCAACTCCTCGATCCAACCGAAGATCACGCCGCCGAACAATTGCGAGGTCGGCTGGCAATGATGCCGGAAATCGAGCGCATCCTCCTGCCGCACGGCTGGACGCGCGGCACGGTTGTGCTCGTGCAGTCCGACAATTTCCTGCACGACCTGGATCCGTACCGCATGGCTCTCGTCGATGCGGTTCACCGACTGGTCGCCAGCTGCCCCACCGTGCAAAGCCATGCGTTCGCCGGCACGACGGTGATCAATGCCGAGCTCAACCGTTCGGCCCGCCATGACGCACTCCTTTTCTATTTTCTCGTCACCGCCATGGTCACGGTATTCGGCTGGCTCGCTCTGCGAGATATTCGCGACCTGGTGACGATGGCCGTAGTGCTGGCAGTGTCAGTCCTCGGTCCCATGAGTGGCATCGCGTTGTGCGCCATTCCGTTCAACATGGTGACCATCCTGTTGCCTCTCATCCTGGCGTCGCTCTCAGTCTGTGACGTCATCCATGTGATCAATGGGTTTCATGGTGATCGCATCCAATGCACGGCTCACGAAGCCATACAATGCACGATGAGGCGACTGTGGTCACCCTGTCTTTGGACATCAATTGTGACGATAGCGGGAATCCTTTCCCTGGCGTTTTCCTCGGTCGCACCCATCCGCCAAATGGGAATTTTTACGAGCGTAGGTTTGATACTCGCCTGGACTTGTACCATGACACTGGTTCCAGCCCTGCTTGTTATTTTCTGGCGTGACCGTTCGCGAAGCGCGGATTCGGCGTGGGCGCCGGGCAAATATGGCGTCCGCCTGCTACCCTTTCTCACCGGCCGGTGGCGTTGGTTATGGCTCACGGTTTTGGTATTGCTGACCTTTCCTATTCTAGGCCTTAATCGCCTGCACATCGACACCGACTACACGCATTTCTTTGCGCCAAGCGCTCCGGTCAGCCAGGCCTATCAAAAACTCAGGGACGCCCATTCCGCGCAGAGTGTCGTTGAAATTGTGATTACGGCTCCAGACCAGGCGGAGCTCGACAGCAGTCCTGCTCGAATAGGTCTATGGGAACTCGAAACCCGTGTCGGCCTCCTTCCCTTCGTTCGAAGTACTTTGTCGGAAGAAGGTCTGCTGCGGCAGATCGACCAGGGGCTTAACGGCCAAACGGCTTCGCCGCGCTGGCTTTCCTATTCGGGTTCTGTCGTGCAACAACTACGCGCCATCGCCAGCAAAGCGGGAGAAACAGAACTGGAGGATTTCTCCTCTCCTGACGGATCGCGACGCCGGATTCTGATTCTAACCGACTATATGAGTTCCCAACAATTGCGTGAAATGCGTGATTCCGTTGCACGCATTGCAAATCAAGTTTTACGGCCGGAAATCCACGCATCGCTCCAAGGCACAACCGTATGTTGGTCCAACATGGACAGCGAAATCGAACACACTCAGATTACGTCGATCCTTGTTCTGGCAGCTGTATTCATCGTTTTACTACCGATCCTGTTTGGTTCGATCCGCCTCGGGTTGCTAGGAGTCCTGATCAACGGACTGCCACTCGCGATGACGTTTGGCCTGATGGGGATTTTGGGCATCCGATTGAACATGGCTACAGCGTTGATCGGCGGGGTATCGATCGGCTCCACGGTAGATTCCACGCTATTCTTTCTGAATCGATTTCAAGCCGAACGGGCGGCTGGACGTTCGTGGCAGGACGCCATCGAAAGGGCTGTTCGCGGAGTCGGTGACGGAATCCTGATTACGTCGGTGATTCTGGCCGGCGGCTTCCTCTGCATGACGGTTTCCAGTTTTCTGCCCACCGCTCATTTCGGAATCTTCACCTGCTTCACGATCCTGACGGGAGCGTTCCTGGATATTGTCATCGACCCGATTTTGCTGGGCTTATTTGCGCCGCGAGCGTCCGCATCTCGATCCCCTGAAGAGAAGCAATGCAGTGCGCCCCTGCCTTTCAAATAAAACAAAAACCGAAATTACTGCAGGCAAAACCGGGCTGATTTGTAGGTGGCGCGCTCGTCGCGCCACGTTGCGAGACAAGCTCGCTGCCTACGCGGAGCGGATCACTACGCTGCATAACCTTGGTCGATTAGAGCTTGATCGGTTCACGAGTCGGTGCTCGTCCTTGACTCCTTGATCGCAGCGCTTTCGCTGGTAGAGCGAAGTCTGACTTCCACGCCCCTGCCATCCACCGATGAAGTATCTACTTGCCATCGATCAAGGAACCTCGAGTTCGCGCTCGATTATTTTTGATTCAACGGGAGCGCTCGTGGCCTCTGCGCAGCGAGAGTTCCCTCAGCACTTTCCGCAACCGGGCTGGGTAGAACACGACCCCGAGGAGATTTGGCAGAGCCAAGCAGCAACCATCACCGAGGTTCTTGCCAAGGCTCGCTTGCGCCCCGGTGATCTCGCGGCGATCGGCATCACAAACCAGCGGGAAACCACGTTGATCTGGGATCGAAAAACCGGACGCCCGATCGCTCAAGCGATTGTCTGGCAGGACCGCCGGACCGCCAGCTATTGTGAACAGCTGCGCGAGGCTGGGCACGCTGCCTTCGTCGCGGAGAAAACCGGTTTGGTCATCGACGCCTATTTCTCAGCAAGCAAGATCCGCTGGCTGCTGGACAACATTCCGGAGTCCCGGGCTCGGGCCGAAAAAGGCGAACTCGCGTTTGGCACGATTGACACCTGGCTCGTGTGGAAACTCACGGGCGGCAAGTCCCACCTGACTGACGCGTCGAACGCATCCCGCACAATGCTGGTGGATATTTCGACTGGCGCGTGGGACGAAGAGTTACTGGCGCTCTTTGCGATTCCTCGCGCGCTCCTCCCGGAGATACGGGATTCGAGCGAAATCTACGCGACGGCTACCGAAGTTGTACCTGGCGTGATGATCGCAGGCATTGCCGGCGATCAACAGGCCGCTCTGTTCGGACAAGCCTGTCTTCAGCCCGGCATGGCCAAGAACACCTATGGCACAGGCTGTTTCATGCTCATGCATACGGGGCTGGAACGCGTGCGTTCGCGCCAGCGTTTGCTCAGCACAATCGCCTGGCGAATCAATGGGCGCATCGAATACGCCTTGGAGGGCAGTGTCTTTGTTGCTGGTGCGGTGGTTCAATACTTGCGCGATGCGCTTGGTTTCATTCGCGAGGCGGCCGAAGTCGAACGGCTGGCCACGTCGGTGCCGGACAACGGCGGAGTTTATTTCGTGCCGGCCTTCGTTGGGTTGGGTGCGCCCTATTGGGATCCGGACGCGCGGGGAGCCATCCTTGGGCTGACGCGCGGGACCGGAGCGGGCCATATCGCGCGAGCCGCAGTCGAAGCCATCGCGCACCAAGTGACCGATGTCCTTCAGGCGATGGAAGCCGACACCGGCATCCATCTTAAAGAGCTGCGTGTCGACGGCGGAGCAGCGACCAACAATCTGCTCATGCAATTTCAGGCTGATCTTTTGGACTGCCCGGTGGTTCGGCCGAGTATGGTTGAAACGACCGCTTTTGGGGCCGCCTGTCTGGCGGGTCTCGCCGTGGGGGTTTTCCGAGAACCGGCGGAGATCGCGTCGCGCTGGAGCGAAGATCACCGATTCCTGCCAACGATGGATCCGACGAAACGTGACGTTCACCGTCGGAACTGGAGCCGTGCGATCGAGCGTGCGCGCTCGTGGACCACGAATTCTTGATAGAATATGCCGCTAGGAGCTGTACGGGAATTGGAGATGGCCGGCTTTGATTGAGAAATTTCCACGACCGAGCACATCGTGCAGAAGTGGTGGTGCGCGTTGTCCCAAACGCGCAGTTGAGCCCGGTCAAACCACAACGTCGAATAGCCTGCTCGGAGACCGGGCTCCACCTTCTGCGAACGCGCTTCGGAGCGTGGCTGTAGTTAATTCCCGTACAGCTCTTAAGGCTGGATGCTACTTGGCGGGGAATCGCAAAACGGTGACTGAATAGGCCGGGAACGTCCGCATAAACGAGGCAGCTGCATTCAGCAATGGTTCCTCGCTGGGAGCGACGTTGGCCGGTTTCTCAATGGAATTCACGGCCGCGGGATCGCCCGTGAGTACGATCGCTTTGCCGCTGCCGAAATGGTTGGCATTTTTAAGGCGGATCTCCGCCTCGAGCGGCGTTGCGGCAGAGTTGACCACCTTCACGATGATTTCGCCGCTGGCCTTGATATAGGACGCGGAAGCATAAGCTGCGGGTGCCGGCTGATACGCTTCGTCCGCTGCTTCCATTACCAGTTTCCCATCGACATAGCCGCGGGCTTTATGGCCATTTACCTCTAACTTAAGGTTATACCAGCGGCCCGCTTCGATCGTGAAAGGCGCGCCCTGCCCGTAAGGTTCACGGCCGCCGTTTTCGGTGATCTCCGTGCGGGAAACGCTGTTGCCCCAGCCACCGAGATTCCACCAGCGGAAGTTGTCGCCATCGGCCGAGTGCCAAAGGACGATGAAGCCCTCGTCGCCGCCAGTCTTCCGGGCGCGCAGGGTTACGGTGTAATTTGTCCACGTCGCATCGCCGGCTAGCGTCCAGGCCTCTTCGTTGCCAATGGTGGAACGCAGCACTCCTCCGTCCACAGACCAATGCCCACGGGGAAACTGCCAGCGGGCAGTCTCGGTAATGAGATTGTCGGAAGTGAGCTTTTTGCCGTCCGATCCGGTCACGACCAAGTCCGTGTATTCGACACCTGTGTGATAGGTGCCGACGCCGGTGAGCCCGCGCGGCGTAGGATCGAGCGGCTTCGCCACGGGCTGGGCATCGAAGGTAGTCGGCAGGATTACGTCGCCCTTGTTCTGACCAAAGACGGCTAGAACGTGGTAGCTCGGCGAACCAAAAGCACTCAGCGCGTCATACCCGATGAGGTTCGTTGGCCACTGCCAACCGCGCGGGTGCCCGGTCCTCTGATCTTCGGGATTCACATTCGCAAAAAGCGGCGCGTAACACTGCATGACGACGTCGTCGGAATTACGCTCAAGACCCATGACGAAAACGGCGTCAGCGAGAGCCGACATGAGGTTCGGAGTCGGGGTGCCGCCCTGGGTGGCCCACTCGCCCATAAAGACCTTAACGCCGAAAGCCTTGCGACCTTCAGGATTTCCGGAACCCACATCGTAACGAGTCCCCTGACGCATCATTGTGGATGCGCTCGCGTAGATATGGTCATCGACGAGGTCGGGCTTGAAGCTCGTGACCGGCGTGGTGGAAATGATTTTGAGTTGAG
>Ga0302322_100002129_pt1 | contig 16629 bp, 21 predicted proteins | sample Fen_T0_2_FD_203757 | JGI IMG/M metagenome (GOLD analysis project Ga0302322, IMG submission 203757) | Peat permafrost microbial communities from Stordalen Mire near Abisko, Sweden - Fen_T0_2 | ecosystem: Environmental > Terrestrial > Soil > Wetlands > Permafrost | place: Sweden: Abisko... | reverse complement strand
GCTGTTTTACGCCGCGTGGGCCGACGGCAAGATGGAGTTCGTGTAGAAGGAACGCATTCAATACTACGCGGCCGGGCAGTACGATCTGAGCCCTGCCGGGATAGCGGTGCTCGAGCAATGGCTGACCAAGCGCCCAACCCACGCGTACATCGCCGAGGGTCTCCATGACATTTACTCGCTAGCGCTCGCGGATGATGATTTGGAAGTGAACTTCAGCGAGCTGCCGGCGCTTCTCTCCTATGCCGAAGCGATCGCGCGAAGCACAGCCAAAGCGCTGGACCAGCCCGCGGCGGTGTCCGCCAGCGCGGACATTGCACTAGAGGAGATCGCGCGCGAGCTGCATATCGACCATGGCGAGAGCTGGGCCAAGCTACTCGACGAATTGAGCTAGTGCAGCGTATGTGAGTTGAAGGGAAGTATTTTTGCGGTGCGCTGCACTAGCAGCCTGCTGGAGCTCGAAAGGTGCCCTCCGAAGGAGAGACGATGAATCAAGCAAACGACCGAAATGAAACCAAGAGCATGAAGGCTTTGACTTACCGCGGCCCAGGCAAGCGGGCATGGGAGGATCGACCGAAGCCGAAGATTCAGGCCCCTACGGACGCCATCGTTCGCGTCACCACAACCACCATTTGCGGGACGGACCTGCACATCCTGAAGGGCGATCTGCCCGCGGTTGAAAGCGGACGCATCCTGGGACACGAGGGCGTCGGCGTGATCGAGGACGTGGGCAGTGAGGTGACCGCGTTCAAGCGCGGCGATCGGGTCATTATTTCGTGCGTCACCTCATGCGGACGCTGCAAATTCTGCCGCAAGAGCATGTACTCGCATTGCCTCACTGGCGGATGGATTCTCGGCTACCAAATCGATGGCACACAAGCGGAGTACGTCAGAATCCCGCACGCCGACACGAGCCTGTACGCGCTCACGCCCGGCCTGAACGAGGAGGTGGGAACCATGATCAGCGACATCCTGCCGACCGGGCACGAATGCGGCGTGCTGAACGGCCAAGTGAAGCCGGGGGACGTCGTGGCGATCGTTGGCGCCGGGCCTGTCGGGCTCGCCGCCCTGCTCACTGCCAAGCTGTACTCGCCCGCCGAGCTCATCATGATCGATGTCGACGACCACCGGCTCGAGGTCGCTCGCTCATTCGGAGCGACGAACGTGGTAAACAGCAGCGATGGCAAGGGAGTTGAGCGCATCATGGCGCTCACCAAACAGGCCGGCGTTGATGTGGCGATCGAAGCCGTCGGGGTACCCGCGACCTTCGACATCTGCCAATCGATCATCGCTCCCGGTGGTCGGATTGCCAATGTCGGGGTCCACGGCAAATCGGTCGAGCTGCACCTCGAGCGACTTTGGTCCTACAACATCACGATCACTACCCGGCTCGTGGACACCGTGAGCACACCGATGTTGCTCGGCGTCGTGCAGGCCGGGCGTTTGGACGCCAAGAAGCTGGTGAGCCACCGCTTCGCATTGTCAGACATCATGAAGGCGTACGACACCTTCGGAAACGCCGCCAAAGAGCAGGCGCTCAAGGTGCTGCTCACCAGCAACAGGCCAACGGGCGGATGAAGCGCTGAAACGACGGTGATCGCTTGCGAACGGAGCAAACTCGCTCACGGCCGCCGCGAACGCCTCCGAGTCGACTATGCCGAGAAGGCGGACTGCCCAGGTTGCGCCAACGTCAGTCTCGGCAGTAGTCCAACAATCGAAACGCGCGCTCGCACTCGCAACGCCACAATGCAGAACTGTGCCCCAGGTCGTTCCCTTCGAGGTGTGCGCTCCGTGTATTATTCGGTATGGCGCCAATCATGCATGGGTTTGAGGCTCAATTCGGGGGCGTTCGCAGGAATGATCGACCAGGGTGCGGAAGAATATGAATCATCCGGACCGGAGGGAGCTGACGCTTCGCGTCGACCAGGTCGTGGTCGCCGCGGGCGCGGTCGGCATCGTCGCGCTTGCGCTGTTCGTGCTCGCACCACTCTGGGCACCCCTGGTCTTCGCGATTTGGACAGCCATTCTGCTGGACTCGATTACAGGCCGAATCGCGAGGTGGGTAGGCGGCCGGCGATCCATCGCCGCCGGCATCGCAACCCTTCTCGTGGCCTTGTTGCTCGTGCCATTCGGCTTTCTCCTCGCGTCGCTGGTCACGAGCATCACCGCGTTGGTGCGAGAGATGCTCGCGTCCACCGAGGCGCGCCAAGCAATCGAGATACTCGCCTCGACAGATCACGCGGGGCAGACGTCGCGCCGCTTTGGTGGCTGGGTAGAGCTCGCTCAAACACACGGGGCGACCGCGTGGCTCGCCGCGCAGCGATTCGCCGGGGTGACCGCACGAGTGCTTGTCGTCTTGATAGTGTTCTTCGTGACCCTCAACCACTGCCTCGTGGGAGGCCGAGCAACGTGGAAGTGGCTGGAGGATCACTCTCCGCTGCGTGCGCCAACGATGACGCGCCTGTCTGCAGCCTTCGTGGAAACAGGGCGGGGGCTGATCATCGGAGCTGGGCTTACTTCTTTGCTGCAGGCGGTGCTCGCCACGATTCTCTACGCGGCGCTGAGCGTAGAGCGAGCAGTCGTGCTCGGGGCGCTGACCTTCGTCGCATCAGTCATTCCCGCGTTGGGCACGAGCGTGGTCTGGCTCCCCGTGGCGATTGGGCTCGCGCTCCGCGGTGACTACGTGCGGGCGAGCATCCTCGCCCTCATCGGTGCGTTGGTCATTGGCACCGTTGACAACATCACTAGGCCCGCCTTCCAAAGGTGGGGCGGCAAGCTAGGCCTGCCCGCGTCCCTGCTGCTGTTGGCGGCGTTTGGTGGCTTCAGTGCCTTCGGCGCAGCCGGGCTCGCGCTCGGCCCATTGGCGATTCGGCTGGCGCGCGAGGTCCTCGAAATCGCGCGAGAACGACGCGCTGCCGCAGGTTCGTAACCTTCGCGGCATTGAGGCTGACGCATGCGAGGCCGGTCGTCGCCCTCGTCGCACGGCACGCGCATCCCGAACTTCCGATTGAGCTCACGAGCTCACGACAAGATCCGAAAATCGCTCGTGCCAGTGTTGACGGTTCGCGCGACCGAGTTACCAATGAGGGATGGCCAGCCTGACGGAAGACCGTTTTCTGGACGTAGACGGCGTACGCCTGCATTGGGTCGAAGCTGGCGAAGCGTCTGAGCTGCCACCGGTGGTGCTGCTCCACGGCTTGAACAATTCTTGCTTGTCGTGGGAACACGTCGCGCCACTTCTGGCCAAGGACCGTCGAGTACTGATGCTCGATCTTCCAGGACATGGTCAATCCGCGCGCCCGAACGCAAGCTATGAGCTCGAATGGTACGCGCGCATCGTCGCGCACTGGCTGGAAGCAATCGAGGTCAAAACCGCCGACCTCGTCGGACATTCGTTCGGCGGTGGGGTTGCGCAGATGCTCCTGCTCGAGTGCCCGAAACGAGTTCGACGCATGGTCCTCGTCGCTTCCGGGGGCCTCGGCACGGGCGTGGCCTGGTGGCTCCGGCTCGCCTCGCTTCCTCGCGTGGTCGAGCAGTTTGGGCAACCGTTCATGGCCGTCGGAACGCGGCTAGCCCTTCGCGGTGTGGGGCACGGCATCACGCACGAAGACGTGATGCGACTCAGCCGCCTCAACGCGCAGCCCGGTTCGGCACGCGCGTTCGCCCGAAGCGTTCGAGATGTCGTTGACTGGCGCGGCCAACGGCGCAACTTCCTCCAGCGCGTTCACGAAATCGAGATGCTCCCAGCCGTGCTGGTGCTCTGGGGAGATCGCGATCCAATTATTCCCGTCGCTCAGGGCAAGGCATTCGCCGACCTGCTCGATGGCGCCATTTTCCGGGTCTTCGAAGGCTGTGACCACTACCTGCACAACGAACGACCCGCTGCGTTTGCGAGAATCGTGCGTCAGTTCCTGGACGATCCGACCGTACGAAAGACGCAACTCAAGCAGCCCAGGGATGCGCACCCCGCTGAATGAGGACTTCTTCGCCGGAGCCACGCCGTTCAATCGGATAGACAGCGCCCCATTCCTGTCGCTAGGCGTGCGCTGGGAAGCGCACCCGAAACGTGCTGCCCTTGCCCACCTCGCTGAAGACGCCGATTCGCCCACCATAGCCTTCGACCGTCAAGCGCACGATATAGAGACCGAGGCCCAAGCCGCTGGCGTTCGCCTTGCCAGCAGCGGTCCGATAGTACCGATCGAACAGCTTCTTGATGCTGTCCGGCGCGATGCCGATCCCACGGTCGATCACTTCGAGCTCGACGGCGTTCTCCCTACGCTTAAGGCGGACGACCACAGGTGAGTCCTCGGCGGAGTACTTGAGCGCATTGGTGAGCAGATTAGCGATCACGCGATCGAGCCCGGAGGCCTGCGCAAGAACGACGTACGGGCCGGCGCCATCGGCGGTGATCGTGATTCGCCGAGCCTTGGCGTCGTCCTTACGAGGTCGGTGGCCAGCAGCCGCAAGTCGCAAGTCTTGCGCCCCGACGGGACGCCCTGCAATTCGAGACGAGTCGAATCCGTCAGTTCCTCGATCATTTCCGTAGTTCGCCTGACGTTCAGCTCGGCGCGCTCGGCGAGACTGGCGCACGCAGCGAGCCCCTTCTCTTCCATGGTCTTCTTGAGCATGGTCACGCACATGAGGACGTTGCCCAACGGATTGCGGAGGTCATGCGAAATGAGCGCCAGGTATTCATCGCGCTGTTTCTCGACGCGCCGGAGCTCCGTGAGGTCTCGAAACATGACGATGGCCAGCGCAACGGCGCCGCTTGCGTCGTGTATGCAAGTACCCGTCGAAGCAACGCGACGCCATGACCCGTCCGAGTGCTTGTGGCATACCTCGTAGTCCTCGAACTGTTCACCTCGCAGTGCGCGAGTGAGCGGGTGAAGCTCTCGACGGAGAGGTTGTTGCGCAAGATCGTAGACCTCCAACGACTGAAGCACTTCGGCGCTAATCAGCCCATCGTTTCCCAAGCCTAGAATGCGGCGCGCGGCGGCGTTCAGCATGAGCAAACGACCGCTTGCGTCGATCACAGCCACCCCTTCGCTCAGGTTCTCGAGCAGGGCGTTGAGCTGCGCACGCTGCTGCGCCTCGGCGTTTGCGCGCTGCTGCTCACGGGCGTGGCTCACGACCAGACGTGCGTTGAGCGAGCGATAGAGTTCTTCCGTATCGCGGCGAAGCTTGTCGTGCTCGAGCTTCGCGTTCCGTCGACTCAGCGCGCGATCAATGCACAAAGAGACGACCTCATGCTCCAAGGGCTTACTGAGATAGTCCTCCGCCCCAGCGCGCAGGCTCTCAACCGCGCCCTGAATGTCCGAGACAGCCGTCATCACGAGGATTGGCACATCAGGAGCGATTTGGTGCAGACGTCGACAAAGCTCGGCACCGTCGATACCCGGCATGTGCAAGTCGGTCAGAACGATGTCGGGCCGCAAGCGACTCGCCTCGACGAGCGCAGCTTCGCCGTCTGCGACCGCAGCGACCGCGAATCCATCCATGCTGAGCAGCTTCTCCATGCCCCTGAGCGCGATCTCGTCGTCGTCGACCACCAGGATGCGAGCGCGCGCTTCGCCGACGGTTGACGGCAGCACGCGGCCCGATCGCCCGCCGCTTTCGCGACTAGACTCGGCTTGTGTAAGGCGCATGGGACCTCTCTACCTCTTGCGAAAAGCAGGATTTGGGCCAATGCGGACTTGGTCCGATCACGCTGCTATGCGGAGACTTTAGGCGTTTGCCGTCGAAGATCGGTGCGCATTCATTGCGCGTAGCGGCGTGCCTTCGCGCATTTGCTGCGTTCCCGTCGCGCGAAATTCGACGACGGCCAATGCCTGCGCGCACCACGATTACGCTCCTACACCGGGCTGCTGCGTGAGCAGCCCCCTCGAGTACGTCCAAGAACTCCTCGACTTTGGCAGCGCGCACGGGCCGGCCCCCGCAGGCCGGTTCAGGGCGCCCAGGACGCTCGCCGCTCTCAGGAAACATCCGGGAGCCTCATGCAGAACACAGCACCCGGACTGCCTTCCTCGACCCAGATCCGACCGGCGTGAGCCTCGATCGCGAGTTTGCAAAAAGTCAGTCCTAACCCGCGGTTACTCACCGCCTTGCCGTCGCCGCCGGTTTCCACTTGTGCGAACGCGTCGAACACCCTTTCGCGCATCTCCGGTGCGATCCCCTTCCCAGCATCGGACACGCGAATTTCGGTTCCGCCTGCCCCATGGGTAGCCGATACTCTGACTGCTGTGTCGAAAGGCGAATAGCGAATCGCGTTCTCCAGCAAATTGGTCAGAGTGCGGCGAAAAAGATCTCGGTCGACATACACGCTCTGCACTTCGATTGCGGTGCAGAGTTCGACCCTGCGATTCCGGGCGCTCATCTCGAGCTCGAGTTGTACTTCGTCGACCAACGCCCGGAGATCGACCTCGGAGCGCTGCAGGAGCAGTCGGCCCTCATCGGCTCGACTCATGTCTAGCAGGTTCAGGATCAAGCGCGTCAGTTGCCGCGCAGCCGAGCGAATATGAACCACGGAGTCACGAGCGTCCTGCGAGAGTCCATCGTCACGCAGCAAGAACTGCGCATGCAAATCCATGGTGTTGACCGGATTTTTGAGATCGTGGACGACGAACGCTGACAGGCGGTCCTTCAATAGTTGTGCACGCTGCATCGCGTCGCGCTGCTGCTTGAGCTGTTGGTATTGTTGGCGGAGCTCGACGCCCAGCCGTCGCAGTTTCACGGCATTTTGAACGCGAACCACGAGCTCAGTCGGCCGAATAGGCTTGGGCAGGAAGTCGTCCCCGCCAACGCGGAGCGCGCGGTCGAACGTATCCAGGTCACGCGCAGCCGTAAGAAAGAGGACTGGCGTTTCGGCCCCGTGCGGCAAGGCCCGGATCCGCTCGCAGACAGTGAAGCCGTCCAAGTCAGGCATACTGACATCGAGCAGGACACAGTCAGGCCGAGCCCGCTCGAATGCGGCGATTCCATCCACGCCTCCTGAGGCGAGGACGACCTCGTAGCCTTCATCTTCGAGGGCGCTCTGGGCAAGCAAGCGGTTGGCCTCGTTGTCGTCGACGACGAGGATTGGGCCGCTGTTTGCTTCCACGCTGTACATTCTTGCGACGCAGCATGCAGCGCTTGACCGATACGCAACATCGTCAAGATCGATGACTCGAGGCGATTTGCGCCTACGACCCCGCGGCCAAAAACAATGACCTCGTGGCGATTACCGCCGCTGGATACCGACTCAGACCTCGGATGAGGTCAGTCCCTCGCGAATCGCGTATTTGGTAAGCTCGGCGATGGTCCTGAGATTGAGCTTCTCCATGAGCTGCCGGCGATCTGTCTCGACGGTCGGCAGCGCTATATGGAGGAGCGCGGCGATTTCCTTGGAGGATTTGCCTTCGGCAACGAGTTGCAAAACCTCGCGTTCCCTAGCGCTCAAGGGGCGCGAAAGGGCGCCAGTCGGCGTACGTCGCCGGATCGCTGGGGCGGCCATGGCCTTCGTGATCGCTGGGCTCAGGTAGGTTTCGCCCCGCGTAAGGCTGGCGAGGGCGCTGAGGAGCTCTTCGGACGCTGCGTTCTTGAGCAGGTATCCGGCAGCCCCCGCCTCCAGCATGGCACTGACGTAGCGTCGATCGGCAGTCATGCTGAGCGCCAGAACCTTGGTACCGGGCAGTTCCACTGTTGGGCGTTTGGTGGCCTCGATGCCGTTCAGCTCGGGCATTCCCACGTCCATCACTACAACGTCCGGCCGCAGTCGCTTGGCCTCCGCGACAGCTTCATTACCGTTTGCGGCCTCCCCGAGTACCTGGACGCCCGCCTTCTCGAGTACGGCGCGCAGCCCGTCTCGCATCATCCGGTGATCGTCAGCGAGGACGACCTTCATGTCGGCCCGCCGCCCGAGCGCCCGCCGCCCGAGCGCTCGTCGCCGTCGGCTGTCGGCGCTCCGTGACCCGTTGCAAGCGGGACCCGGAAGCTGGCAATGGTCCCCTGCTCGGGCGCGGAATCGACTTTCAGCGCGCCCCCGAGGCCCGCGATCTGCTCGCGAACGCTCAGCAGCCCGAAGCCCCTTCGGCTCGCGGGTTCGAGCGCGGCACTGACTTCGAAGCCAACTCCTGGATCTTGCACGTCAATCTGCAAGTGATCATCGATTCGTTTGAGCGAGACACTCGCTGCGGGTGCTTTCGCATGCTTTAGCACGTTCATCACGAGTTCGCGTACGGCGCGAAAGACAATCGATTTGGCTGCGTCGTCCAGCGGCTTATCAGCGCCGTCGTCCGTGACCTCGACCTTTATCCCGTGACGCTTCTCTAGGTCCTCCGCTAGCCAGGCGAGCGCCTCCTTGAGCCCGAGATCGTACAAAATGGGCGGACTAAGCTCGAATATCAGTGTGCGCGCATCGACGCTCGCCTGTTCTAGGAGTTCGACCGCGCCATCGATCGTGGTGCGGGAGTCGCCCGCGAGCTCGTCACGCACGGAAGTGACTTTGATTTGCGCAAGCGCCAGGGCTTGCCCGATTCGATCGTGCAGTTCGATGGCAATTCGGCGGCGTTCCCGCTCCTCGGTAATGACGGCGTCGAACGACATGCGTCGCAGGCGATCCTGATACTCGTGAATTCTGGCTTCGGCGTCCCGCTGCTTGGAGACATCGCTGACGAACGCCACGACCACGGGGCCATCCTTTCGAAGCACGGGGTTGAGCGTGACTTCGATCGGAAAAAGAGTCCCGTCCTTGCGCCGACCGCGCAGTGCGTGACCGGCACCCATCACGCCGGGGGGAAGCACGTATCTCGTGCCGAGATCACCGTCCCGTCGATCTGGCCGTTCAAAGTGACGTAGGGGCGAACAGCCAGTTGAAACCAACGGCCGCCTTCGTCTTGGATGGTCGACTCGGCGGGACTGAAGTTCTGCAGGACCTCCTGCACTTGGCGGGTCAAATGCGGAGCGATCGCGTCCATTCGCTTTGCATTGCCAACTGGACGCCCGAGGTCTGCGGCGACGAGGTTGAACAGCCTGCCAGCAGATGGCGTGAACCTCCGCAAGCAAAAGTCCCGTCCGACGATCAGGATTGGGATCTCGACGCTGCTGAGCACGTTCGCGAGATCGTCACTGAGCCGCATTGCCTCGATGCTGCGGTCGCGCTCTCGTCGTTCAGAGTGTGGAGTTCCTCGTTGGTCGCCTGAAGCTCCTCCTTTGCACTTTGTAGCTCTTCGTTCGCGATGCGCAGCTCCTCATTGCTCGAGACGATCTCTTCGTTGGCCGCCTTCAGCTCTTCGTTGCTCGCCTCGAGCTGTTCGATCACGGACTCGAGGTATTGTCGGGTCGACTCGAGCTCTTGCTGCACGGCACTTTCGGGCGGACGGCTGCCGTCCTGGATCGGCACGGCTTCTTGACTCTGAGTCCCACCAGCCATCACCTCTTCGAAGTGCACGAGAAAGAAGCGTTGCCGCGTCGGTTGAGCAAAAAATGGAATAATCTCGACCGTGACCACATGGGGCTGCGCGCCGCCCGGTAGGGAAATATTCGTCTCGCGCACGCGGCTTTGCGCCGAACGAGCTTGGTCGATTGCGCGGCGGACCTGCAACCTCACTTCCTCACCCGTCGAGCAGCCCGGCACCCAGACACGGATCGGAGCGCCGCCGCGACGCCCCTCGCACAAGCGCGGGAAAACCTGCGTCCGAAGGGCCTCGAACGCCGACGCATCCCGAAAGAAGCCGGTCACGTGAATCAACACGTCCTCGCACAGCGCAGCAAGCTCGGCCGGATCGGCTTCGATCAGCTCGGCATACTTCGACAGCTGCGATAGACCGCGAAAAAACAGACGCCGCTCCATGCGGCGCCGGATGGTCGTGGACTTGTAGCTGGTGAAGTCGACGCCGCTGGCCTTGCGCATCGCCAGCAAAATTCTGTGGTAGTCCTGCTCCTCCGCGACGGGCGGCAAAGTCGCCCGCAGAGCGAGCCCATGCGCGGCCAGACGTCCAAGCTCGCGTGCCAATCCCTCTGGCGGCAAGATGAAGTCGACGCAGCCGGTGGCGATCGCGCTCTCGGGCATGCTCCCGTATTGGGCCGTCGCATCCTGCGCCAACGTGATGCCCCCTTCTCTCTTGATGGCCTTGATCCCTTCGGTCCCATCGAAGCCACTCCCGCTGAGGATAACGCCGACCGCCAAACCGTCACAATCGAGCGCCAGAGATTCGAAGAATCGATTGATGGGCAGGTGAAGACCGCCATGTTCCTCGCGCGGTACGACCTTTAAGATCCGACGGACGATGAGCAGCCCAGCGTTGGGCGGCATCACATAGACGCGATTCGGTTCGACGAGAACGCCGTCGGTCGCTACCGCCACTGGCAGTGGGGTCTGTCGCGAGAGGATCTCGACCAATCTGCTCTCGTGCGTCGGATCGAGGTGATGGATGATCACCACTGCAATACCGGGCGCCTCGCCTAGTCCTCGCAGAAGCTCACCGGTTGGCGAAAGCCCGCCGGCTGAAGCGCCCACTCCCACGATAGGGAACGCCCCGCGGGCGTCGGTGATTGGGGTATCCTGCACATCGACCGATTGAACCATTGGACTCTCGTGCCTTCTCTCTTGGATGGGCTAGCGCCAGCGGTCGAGGCTGAACGATTTTTGGTGCCGTTGGGCGCTCGCCCTTTGGCAGCCCGGAGGTTAATCGAACTTGAGATCGCGCGCGGCGCCAACCCGAGATCTCGCGCCAAAGTCGGGGAAGTCGGGGAAGTCGGGGAAGTCGGGCAATGCCAACGATGCACCTGGCGATCGAGGATTCGCCACGCACCAGCGCGACCAAGTGATCGCAGCCCGCCTCCGGCCACGTGACGAGCGAGCCGTTTTCAGCGAAACGGGAACGTCGCTGAAAGGCTGGCGGTCGGGGCCGTGAAAGTTTTCGTCGCTGTGGCCGACGTGGACGCGCTCGTGAAGCGGCAGCCCGCGATCGACGCGCCTCTCGATCTCGTCGAGTACGCTGACGTGCGCGCGGCCGCGCTCCGGATTCTGCAGGGCCGGGTTGAGCACCGAGTTCGAGTCAGCGACACCGATTTTGCTGGGTCACGCTGCGAGGCCGGCTGAGCCGCCCCCCCTGCACGGCCGTGCTCGGCGGCAGCACTTCATTTCTGCCAGTGAACCCGGTCTAGCTCGAATGGCACAACCAGCCCTCCGCAGTGCGGCGTGATCCGCGGGGTATAGTCACTGGCCGGACGCGTAGAGGACACTGTGGCGCGATAAAGAGTCGCTCCCCGCTCATCGGCAGGTTGCACACGAGTCATCTCTTGTCGCACCGCGCCCGCACCTCCTACGCCCTCCGCTTAGACTTCTACGCGCACCGAGTCGGACTTGACGTCGCCCAAGAAGACTATCGCCTCGATAATCTGGGACTCGCCCTCGGTTGTGACGCTTACACCGCCAAAAAGCACTTTCGCCCGTTTCGGTGCCAGTGCAATGCGGCAGTCGGCCTATCTCTTAGCCAGAGCGCCCACCAGGCCAATGGCATTCGACAGGTTCTGAATCGCTCGCTCGGCGTCACGCCGGTAGTTCCAGGTGATTTGCCCTTCGAGAGTGACCGAACCATCGTGCAAGCTGAGGCCAATCCCCGTTGGCACGAGCACTTGGCTAGAGACCGCAACCTCAGTGGGCGGTGAATGGCTGCGAATCTGCTCGGTGAAGAGCCTTACCGTCGCGTCTTGGGCGATCGTGGCCGCAGAACCAAGTCGGCGCGCCGTCCCCCACGCTGCGCCGTGAAGATCGATGGCGTCGATAAGCGACGCCGCGTCCAGGTTGGCGCAGACGATGATCGGAGGGGCGTGCACCTTGGGACCAGAACGAAGTTGCCGTTCGACGTCGCGCTCCAACAAGCCTCGCGGGTTGGTCATGGCCAAGCGGACGCACGATGCGTGCCGCGTGTTAGTCGTGGTCGAAACTCGCGAGTTGTGTGCCACCCGGAGACTCAGGGTCGCGGTTGAGGCCCGTTTGCGCCACGAAGCGAGGCGATCGCGCATCCGCGGCTCAAGAGAGAGGGGCTAAGACGACGAGCCTGCGTCGGCGCCAACCCTTGCTGTGGGCTGTCCACGCTCTCGAAGACATGGATCCCCTGCCCGTGAAGCGCACCGACATCGACTGGACGAAGTTACGCCAAGACGTATTGGAAAGTTAGAGCGCGGACGGCCCGATCCACTCACCGACGCCCATTGGAAGCGCCACTTGGCAAGCCCTACTTGGCCGCGTTCAGGGCCCAAGAGCGGAAGCTGAGCCGTCCGGAAGTACCGGGCGCTTCAGACGAGCGGCGCCAGCGTCTGCTGCGGACTGAGGCGCGCGCCGAGTTCGGAAAGGATGCGGACGACCTCCCGCACGCTGGGCGGCTGAAAGCGCACGGCGTATTCTTGGTTTGGACCGTTCGGGCCGAGCGTCGCGTCGACGGTCTCGACTCGCGTGACGGCTTCTTCGACCGCTGTCACGCCCTCGATCACGAACCGGGCAGTCCACAGACCGCCGTTGCCCTGGTTGTGAGCAGTGACCACGTCGATCCACTCGTTCACGTTTTGTTCGTTGGTCATATTCAGGAGATGCCGCCCGGGCCAACCCCGGTCAACGTGGCAAAATTGCTGACATCGAGCTCGTTCGGATGCGCGCTCGAAACGCCGCGCTATTCGGTAATCTGCGAGCCGACCCAAGGCGGCAAGGTGCGATGGAGAAGCATCTCACCGGCTGCGCTCCACGACAATTGTCTCCGCAGTGCGGTGACACCTGAGCGCATCGGACCTGGTTGAGCATTTTCCGGCGCGAATACGGCCGGCTGGGCGCGGTGCTCTCGCGCAAAGCCGGGGTGCGTCACATCGAGCTGGTGGAGGACACGGTCCAATCCAACTGATGGCTGCGCACACGGCATGGACCGCCGACGGTCTGCCCGAAGATCCTCTCGCGCCATCGTTCGCAGAGATGCGGTGGTCGGAGATCGTCGACCTCTATTCGATGCTCGAGCGCATCGCGCCGTCGCCGCTGCACACGCTGAACAAGGCCGTCGCCGTTGCCGAGTGGCAAGGACCCGCGGCGGGGCTATCGGTCCGGCAGGACCGGGTGTCGCCTTCATGGCTGGCGGGATCAGGCTGGCCGTTGAGCCGCTGCTTCGAACGGGCCAGCGTCAACGCAACAAGCGCACGACTGAGTCGCTGGCCAGGAGACGAGGATGCCCTGGACCGGGGGATGCGCTGTCCGATTGGTCGCTAGAGACGGAAGCCTCGAGCTCTTGAAGAAACCGAACCGTGCGAGTGCCGGCACTGCCACGCTCATGGCCTGGCGGATGTGTTGTTGCGGCCAAGCGCGAGCGCACGTCGCTGGCGGTTTTGAGTCTTCAGCCTACCGCTGCGACAGGTGCTCCGCGAGGATTTTTACGCCAAGTCCGACCAAGACGAGGCCACCCACTGCGTCAAGGCGCCGCCCCAACATTGCGCCGAAGTGGCGTCCCGCGTAGAGCCCAAGAACACTCAGCATGGCTGTCACGACCCCGATGGTCACGAGCGACAGAACAAGCGGCGCGTTGAGCATCGGCAACATCACGCCAACCGCGAAAGCATCGAGGCTCGTAGCGATGGCAAGGACGAACATTTCGCGCAACGCGAACAAGTCTCGCGGTTCGGCCGCACCCGCTGCTGCGCCACCGCGAGCCTCCCACAACATTTTCGCGCCGATGCCCACAAGCAAGACGAAGGCGATCCAGTGATCCCAAGCGGCGACAATCGGCCCGAGCCGCTGACCCAGGATCCAACCGAGCAACGGCATCAGCGCCTGAAAGCCGCCGAAAAAGAGCGCGACCAGAACAGGGTGACGAGTTTGCAGCTTGGGAGTCGCAAGTCCCCGCGCGGCCGAAACGGCGGCCGCATCCATGGCGAGGCCGAAAGCGAGCAGAAGGATTGAGCTAAAGCGCATTGGATGCTCCAAAAACTCAGTTCCTCGACACTTCGACGAGGCCGCCCAAACGGCTCGGGTTCGCTGGCCTCGCTGGCCCCGTAAAGCCATGTACGCGAACGCCACGAGACCAACGTCCAGATGCAACGGGAGGACTAACGTCAAGATGCAAGGGAGGAAAACCGGCAGCGCCATCGAGGAGTGAAGCTCGCGCTGCAAGGGCGATTGCTAGCACGGGTTGGATCGGCCAGGGCGTTCTAGAAGCCCGGAGTTTCAAAGCGCAGCCTTTTCTCGCAGCCAAAATAACGTCATCTTCTAGGAACATCGGAAGTCGGAAACGATCGGGCGCACGAACCCGTTGCCCGAGCGACCCCTCTTTGGATGTCCTCTCCCCTTCCCCAACTCGGGTGTGACAACCTGGTTGTCATGGCCAACAATCACGCGACAATCGCCGGCGTCAGTCACGAAACCGTCCTCGTGAACGACGCGACCCTGCATTACGTCTCGGCGGGAGGTGACGGAGAACCCGTCCTCCTCGTCCACGGGTTTCCGGAAACCTGGTGGGCTTTCCGTGGGCTCATCCCGCTGCTTGCCGCGCGCCACCGCGTCTACGCCGTGGATCTCCGCGGATTCGGCGATTCCGACGTAACCGACGAGGCCTACTCGAGTGCGGTGGCCGCCGAGGACCTCCACGCACTCATCGCGCATCTCTCCGCGGGTCCGGTCCACCTCGTCGGGCAAGACGTGAGCGGCGCAGTCGTCTATCGACTGGCCGCGACCCATCCCGAGGATGTCGCCAGCCTCACAGCCGTCGAGTCGGGCCTATCCGGCTTCGGCGCCGAACGACTCGCCGACGTCACGCACGGCGGCGCCTGGTACATCGGCGCGCTGGCTGCTCCCCGCATCCCAGGGATGCTATTCGAGCCAGCCGCCCACGAATTCATCGAGAATCTCTACTCCTCGTACGGTGTCTCGACGAGTGTGGTCACCCCCGACGACGTCGTCGAGTTCGCGCGCACCTTCGGTCGACGTGGCGGCTTCTCGGGTGCCGCTGGCCTCTATCGCGGCCTGCTGACTGAGGGTGAGGAGCTGCGCATGCTCGCGCAGACCGCGCCGCTGAAGATGCCCGTGACGACAGTCGGCTCGCGTGGAAAGGGGTTCACGCACACGGCGTTTAGCGGCGTGACGAAGCAGCCGGTGGCGGCGATCCAGCTGGACGACGTCGGTCACTACGTCGCGCAGGAGGCACCCGATCGTCTCGCCGAGACACTCCTCGCGGTGTTCGCCGCGGTCTAGGCGATCGGCTCGATGAGGAGCCGTGATTCTCGCGTCGAGATTGGGAGTCCAACTCGAGCTCTTGAAGGCGCCACACCTGAGGCAGGCTCAAGGCGCCCACGGCCTGCGCGCCTCCCGCGTCGAGATTGTGCCAACACCAACTGTGCCAGCTTGAGCGCTATGATCGCGCTGCCCGGTTCCCTGCGGACATTTGGAGGTGCTCAGCTACCAATAAAGGCGCAGTGCGGCAGGACTCGAGTCCCCGGCGAGTCGGCGCTTGTGGTCCAGTCCTTGCACTGTTGTCTCCTCTCGCGGTTCACGCGGGTTGAGGTCCGACTGGGATGTCTCTCCGACAATGGTCTCTGGCGCTTCTCCCGCTCAGCCTGCTCACGCTGACCGCTTGCAGTGGTTCGCGCGCCGAGGGTCCTGGAATTGGCGGTGAAGGAAACTTGGGCAGCGGGGGGGCCATCACTGCCGGCGGACATGGGGGCTCAGTTTCGAATGGGGGCGCGGCCAACGGTCCCGGCGGCCTGACGGGCATGGGCGGCGCTGGCGCGAAAGCGGGTAGTGGCGAAGGAGGAACCAGCGGGAGCGGTGCGGTCGGCGGAGGGACGAGCGGGAACTCTGGCGCAAGTGGGACAACGAGCGTTGCCTGTCCGCCAGAAGTGCCAATGGCGGACGGCGCATGCTCACCGACCGTGGGAAGGTGCACGTGGGGTGACGCGCCCCTGTTGGCGTGCCGCACTTCGGGCTCTTGCACGGCGAGCGGTTGGCAGCTCACGGCACCTCCCGCGTACTGCACGTCCACCGCCCCTGGCTGTGCAGCTTTACAGCGGTGTTGGCTGGAGATGGTGCGGTCGATCAACGAGATCGGGCATCTCACGGGCAAGCAGACCATTACGGAGGTTGCCGAGAACGCTGAGATCATTCAGATGCTCACCAGCCTCGGGTGGATTAAGCCCAGGGGTACGGGGTGGCGCAGCCGCTCTCAGCGGGTGTTGAAGTCGGCTGTTGCCTAAGAAGCGAATGCCAACCGCATTGACAGTTCCACAGCGCGGACGTGTTTGGTAATGCCACCGATTGAGATGTAGTCAACGCCGGTTTCCGCGACGCTGCGGACGGTCTCGAGCGTTACGCTGCCCGATGCTTCGACTGTGACCCGATGGCCTTTAGAGTTGTTCAGCGCTACCGCGGCTCTCATGTCGGCCAGGCTGAATTCGTCGAGCATGATGATGTCCGGGCCTGCGCGCAACGCCTCCTCAAACTCCTCCATCGTTTCCACTTCCACTTCGACTTTGCGTGAACCGGCTGCGCGGCGGGCTGCTGCCACTGCGGCCGTCAGGGAACCGGCTGCGGCGATGTGGTTTTCCTTGATCAGCACCTGGTCGAACAGCCCGATGCGGTAGTTCTGGCCGCCGCCGCACAAAACCGCATATTTCTGCGCCGTCCGT
>Ga0302322_100002128_pt1 | contig 16633 bp, 11 predicted proteins | sample Fen_T0_2_FD_203757 | JGI IMG/M metagenome (GOLD analysis project Ga0302322, IMG submission 203757) | Peat permafrost microbial communities from Stordalen Mire near Abisko, Sweden - Fen_T0_2 | ecosystem: Environmental > Terrestrial > Soil > Wetlands > Permafrost | place: Sweden: Abisko... | reverse complement strand
GGTCGGCGGCGCGGCGGCGAGCGAGCTCGCGGCGGCGTACGGCCTCGTCGACGCGGATCTGGTCGCCATGTACCGCACCATGGCGCTCGCGCGTGCCGTCGACGAGCGCATGTGGGTGCTCAACCGGTCGGGCCGCGCGCCGTTCGTGATCAGCGGCCAGGGCCATGAGGGCGCCCAGGTCGGCATCGCCTGGCCGCTCCGCCGAGACCACGACTGGGTGGCGCCGTTCTACCGCTCCATCGCGACCTGCCTTGTCGCCGGCATGACGCCGCGCGAGCTGATGCTGGCGCAGTTCGCCCGGGCGTCGGACCCGAGCTCCGGCGGGCGCCAGATGCCCGGCCACTACGGCCACCCGGGCCACCACGTGGTGTCGGTGTCGTCACCGGTCGCCACGCAGATCCTCCACGCCACGGGCATCGCGCTCGCGTCGCGCATCCGCAGGCTCGACCAGGTGGCGATGGCGATCATGGGCGAGGGGAGCAGCAACCAGGGCGACGTCCACGAGGCGCTCAACTTCGCGGCGATCCACCGGCTGCCGTTCGTGTTCGTGGTGGAGAACAACGGGTACGCCATCTCGGTCCCGGCCGAGAAGGAGCTCTCCGTCCGCGACGTGGCGATGCGGGCGTCCGGCTACGGGATCCCGGGCGTCGTGGTGGACGGGACGGACGTGCTCGCATGCTACGCGGCCTCCCGTGAGGCAGTGGAGCGGGCGCGTCGCGGCGAGGGCCCGAGCCTCATCGAGGCCAAGGTGACGCGCCTGACCGGCCACTCGTCGGACGACCAGCAGACCAAATACCGCTCCGAGACCGAGCTCGCCGAGGGCCGTTCGCACGACCCGCTGCCGATCTTCCGGGCGCAGCTGCGCGACGCCGGCCTGCTCGACGACGTTGCCGAGATGGAGATCGCCGGCGATGTCGCGGTGGCCGTCGAGGACGCGACGGCGTTCGCCGAGGGCGAGCCCGACCCGGACCCCTTCACTGGCATCAACCACGTCTTCGCCGACCCTGACGCGAGCGAGCCGCCACCGCCCTGGCACCCCGCGCCGGGCGGAGGCGCACGCTGATGGCCGTTCGCACGTTCATCGAGGCGATCCGCGACGGCATGGCCGACGAGATGCGCCGCGACCCGAGCGTCATCGTCATGGGCGAGGACGTGGGCAAGAAGGGCGGGGTCTTCCTCGCGACCGACGGGCTGTGGGCGGAGTTCGGCGACGAGCGGGTCATCGACACGCCCCTGACGGAGTCCCAGATCATCGGCACGTCCATCGGCGCCGCGCTCAACGGTCTCCGGCCGATCGCCGAGATCCAGTTCGCCGACTTCATCTTCCCCGCGTTCAACCAGATCGTCTCCGAGGCGGCGCGGATGCGCTACCGCACCATCGGCGGTGCGACGGTGCCCATGGTGATCCGCGCACCGTACGGCGGCGGCGTCCACGGCGCGCTCTACCACTCGCAGTCGATCGAGGCGTTCTTCACGCACATCCCGGGGATCAAGACCGTCGTTCCGTCCACGCCGTACGACGCCAAGGGCCTCCTGCGCTCCGCGGTCCGCGACGAGGACCCCGTGCTCTACCTCGAGCACAAGAAGCTCTACCGCTCGGTGCGCGGCGATGTGCCGGACGGGGAGTACACCGTGCCCCTCGGGCGCGCGGTCGTGCGTCGGCCGGGTCGGCGGCTGAGCGTGATCGCCTACGGGCTGATGGTCCACTACGCGCTCGAGGCTGCTGAGCGGGTGGCCGGGGAGGGGATCGACTGCGAGGTCGTGGACCTCCGCACGCTGCGCCCGCTCGACCGCGAGACGCTGCTCGAGTCCGTGCGCAAGACCGGCAAGTGCCTCGTGGCGTACGAGGACAACAAGTTCGGCGGGTACGGGGCCGAGATCGCAGCGATCGTCGCCGAGGAGGCGTTCGACTACCTCGACGGGCCGGTCTCGCGGATTGCCGGGCCGGACACGCCCGCCATGCCGTACAACCACGTGCTGGAGGACTGGTTCATGCTGAGCCCCTCGAAGATCGTGGACGCCATCCGCAAGCTGGCGGCCTACTGATGGCCGTGGCGGACGACCTCGCGGCCGTCGAGGCGCGGCTGCGCGCGATGCTGGCGCCGTACGAGGGTCGTCTCGAGCGCGCGACCATCTACAACCTGCCGACGCTGCGACGCCCCGGCGCGAGGGCCCACGACTGGTTCGCGTTCGTGAAGCCGGCGGCAAAGCACGTCTCGCTGTTCCTGCTGCCGGTGCACACCTGGCCCGACCTGCTCGACGGGTGCACGCCCGGGCTTCTTGCGCGCAAGACCGGGGCGTCGGCGTTCAACTTCAAGGCGCTGCCGGACGATCTGGCGGCCGACGTCGAGGCGCTGCTGGCCCGCGCGTTCGACCGGTACGTCGCGGCGGGATAGGCCGCACCCTGCTGCTCTCACCTACGCATGATGAGCGTGATACATGACCGGTGCGCCGGATTCGCCCCCGCCTACGCCTCCGGCGCGTGCTTGGCGCGGGTCCGACCGCTCGGGCTGCCACCTACGCCCGCGGAGCGTCCCTGGGCAGCGATCCTCGCCGCACCGGCCAGCCGGACTCGCCTCGGCCTGACAGGCTCGCGCCCACGACGCTCCCGGGGCGAGCGTGACAGGAAGATCAGCAGGGCAGCGGCCCCGCTCGGCTGCGCCAGCCATGCTCTCGCGGTCGAGCCCCGCAGCGGATAGGCGCGAGCCAGCACGGCGGTGTGGCGGGCGACCTGTCGCCGGGGCGTCGAGGCGTCGGGGAGGACCAGCATGCGAGCCACCGCCGATGGCCGCCAGCCAAACCGCTCCTCGACGATCCGGGCCGCGAGGCGCACCTTGGTGTCGTGCCGGCGCAGCGTCTCCTCGGCTGAGATGAGGCTCGTCTTCACCTCGATGATGAGCAGCACTCGCGTCCCCGGATGCCACGCGACCAAGTCGATTGACCCCCGCTCACCGTAGACCGCGAACGACACTTCAGCCCCAGTCACCCAGCCGAGCCCCTCGAGAAGCTCGGCGACGCCACCGACCGCGACCGCGTGGTCCTCGTCCATGAGCCAGTCCAACTCGCCGCCGCGCCAGGAGGGGTTGATGCGCAGCTCCATCTCGATCGCCTGGAGGACAGCCCGAACCGTCCGGAGCTGCAGGGCCGACAGCCGACCCCGCTCGATGCGCGAGACCGTGTCCTGGCTCACGCCGGCGCGGGCGGCGACATCCTCCTGACGGAGGCGCAGCCGCAGGCGCACGGTCCGAACCCTTCTGCCGATCGCGACGTCATCCATGCGCAGAGCATGGCGGCACCCGCTTATCGCGCCCGCATCGGCGGCACAACCGCGCAGGATGCGCAACACTAGGGCCGCCCAAGCACGCCCGCGTCCCAGGCCGGGCGATCTACCGGAGGAACTGCTCAGTGGCCAAGGTGACGATGCCCCAGCTCGGCGAGAGCGTCGCGGAGGGCACCATCGGCCGGTGGCTCAAGCAGCCCGGCGACGCCGTCGCGAAATACGAGCCGCTGCTCGAGGTGATCACCGACAAGGTGAACGCCGAGGTCCCCTCGCCGTTCGCCGGGACGCTGCGCGAGATTCTCGCGCCCGAGGGCGCCGTCGTCCCGAACAACGCCGAGATCGCCATCATCGACACCGCCGACGACGCCGGCGACGCGCCCGCGAACGCCGGCGACGCGCCCGCCGCCGCGAGCACCGCAGCAGCCGATGCGACGCCCGCCGCCGCCATGGCGACCTCCGCCGCACCCGCGGCCTCCACCGGCACAGCGGCACCGGCGAGCGCCGCAGGCACCCCGGCCCCAGCCGCGGCCGCGCCGCGCACGATGATCGTCAGCGCGCCGGCCCCGGCCGCCATCGACGAGGTCGGGGACGCGAACGCGCGCATGACCCCGGCCGTGCGCCGCCTGCTCCGCGAGCACGGGCTCGAGCCGTCGCAGGTCGAGGGCACCGGCGGCGGTGGCCGCATCACGCGGGAGGACGTCCTCGCCCGCGTCGAGGCGATCCGCACGGGCGCGGCGTCGCCCGTCCTCGTCGCGCCCGCCGGCCCGGTCACGTCCGCATCGTCCGAAGCCGCATCACCGCAGGCCGCAGCATCCGCCGCCCCGTCCGCGCCCGCCCCCAAGCCGCGCGCCGGCGCCCCGATCGCGTTCCCGCCCGGCGCGGACGAGGTCCTCGTCCCGATGAGCCAGATGCGCAAGGGGATCGCCGCGCAGATGACCCGCGCCCTCGCGGCGCCCCACGCGTACCTCCAGGTCGAGGTGGACGTCACGCGTCTCGTCGCCCTGCGCGAACGCGAGAAGCGGGCGTACCAGGCGAAGGAGGGGATGGGCCTCAGCTACGTCCCGTTCGTGGTCAAGGCGAGCGCCGAGGCCCTCAAGCGCAACCCCTCGTTCAACGCCCACTGGACCGACCAGGGGCTCCTCGCCAAGCGCCGGGTCAACATCGGCGTGGCGGTGGCCATGGGCGACGGGCTCATCGTCCCGGTCGTCCACGACGCGGACCAGCTCTCCATTCACGGGCTGAACGCCGCCATCACGGACCTCGCCAACCGGGCGCGCGCCAACAAGCTGCGCCTCGACGACTTCGGCGGCGGCACCTTCACCGTGGACAACACCGGGTACCTCGGCACGAATCTGGTGATGCCCATCCTCAACGTCCCCGAGGTGGGCATCGTCACGATGGAGGCGATCACCAAGCGGGCGGTCGTGGTGAGCACGCCGGACGGCGACGTCATCGCCATCCGGCCGGTGATGAACATGGTGCTGGGCATCGACCACCGGGCCAATGACGGCGCGGCGGGCGCGGGGCTCCTGCGCGACATCAAGGCATGGCTCGAGGCTGTCGGCCCCGAGACGGCGGTCTACTAGCCATGAGCCGAGAGCTGCCGGTCATCAATCCCGCCGGCACCCATCCCCACGCCCCCGCCCTCCCGCCGACGATCGCGATGGGCGGCGGCATGGAATTCGGGGCCGACCTCGGGACAACGCCGGCGGCGGTCGGCATCCGGCGTCACCCCGAGTGGATCCGCGCCAAGATGCCCGCGGGCGACACCTATCAGGACCTGCGCCGGCGGCTGGGCGGGCTGAACCTCAACACGGTCTGCCAGGAGGCCATGTGCCCCAACCTCGGCGAGTGCTGGGACCAGCGCACGGCCACGGTGATGATCCTCGGTGACGTCTGCACGCGCGCCTGCGGGTTCTGCGCCATCAAGACCGGCAAGCCCACCTGGTTCGACGACGACGAGCCGCGCCGCGTCGCCGAGGCCATCGCGTACATGGGTCTCGAGCACGTTGTGGTCACGAGCGTCGCGCGTGACGATCTGCCCGACGGCGGGGCTGGTGCATTCGCGGCCACCATCCGCGAGCTGCGGAGCCGCTGCCCGGGGATGGGCGTCGAGGTCCTGATCCCGGACTTCAACGGCGAGGAGGCCCCCCTGCGCGACGTGATGCTCGCGGGGCCGGACATCCTCAACCACAATCTCGAGACCGTGCGGCGACTCCAGAAGCCCGTGCGCAAGCGCGCCCGCTGGGACCGGACGCTGTCGGTGCTCGAGCGCGCGAAGGTGTACGCCCGCGAGTACGGCAACGACGTCCACACCAAGTCGAGCCTGATGGTCGGCCTGGGCGAGACCCGCGACGAGATGACCGAGGCGTTCGAGGCGTTGCGCGTGGTGGACTGCGACATCCTCACGATCGGCCAGTACCTGCGGCCGACCGCCCAGCACCTGCCGCTCGAGCGCTACTACCATCCCGACGAGTTCGCCGAGATGCGCGACGCCGCCGTCGCGATGGGTTTCAAGCACGTTGAGAGCGGCCCGCTCGTGCGGAGCAGCTACCACGCCCGCGACCAAGTCCCGGGCGCCGCCGACCGCGCCGCTGCCCGCCGCCGCGCCGAGATCGCCCCGGACGGCCGCATCGTCCCCGCCGGGGCCTGACACCCACCCCATCCGTGGGGGGTGCGGAACGGCGGCCGGAGACCGCAGAATGGCCGCAGGGGGCTAGCCGCTCGCGAGGGAAACAGGATCGTGCTCGACCGGCCGAGGGCCAAGGTGCTCGTCTGGCTGGTCGCGTACGCGGTCGCCGCTCTCGTGGCCTTGCCGTTGCCCCGCGTCGACGGTCTGGCGCCCTGGTATCCGCCGCTCGTCGTCGCGGTCGGGATCATGGTCTCCGGCGGGCTCCGCTGGTGGCCCCTCGTGCTGTCCGTGGAGCTGTTCGGCGGCTGGCTGCTCGCCGGCTCGGACATTGGCGCGATCCTCGTGTTCGCCCTGCCAACGGTGGTCGAGGCGGCGATCGCCGCCGTCGTGCTCCGCCGCCTGTTCCTCAAGTTCGAGCGCGGCGAGGATGCGCTCCTGCTGGTGGCGGTGAGCCTGGCCGTGGCCGTGGCGGGCGCGACCATCGCCGCGGCCCTCGCCGTCGCGACCAACGCGGCCGGTGTCGACGCCGCCAAGCTGTGGTTCCTCTGGTGGATGAGCGACGTGACGACCCTCGCCACGCTGCTGCCGCTCGTACTGCTCGTCGTCAACCGAGCCACGGGGACCCTGGCGGTGCCTCGCCGCAAGGTCGCGCCGACGGAGATCCCCGTCATCTTCGCGGTCAGCGTCGGCACGGTGATCGCCTCCGCTGGGGTGTTCGCGCTGCATACCGGGCAGAGCGGCGTGTTCTCCGCGCTGTGGGTCATCCCGATCGCGTGGATGGCCGTCCGCTACGAACGGCTCATGGCCGCCCTCGTGGCTGCCGTGATGGCCGCCACGGCGTTCCTGGCCTTCACCCTGCCCGCCACGCCCGACACAGCCGATATCCTGGGGCTGCAGGCGAGCCTCGTGGCGACGGGGCTGATCGGGACGCTCGTCTCGGCTTCGCTCGCGGGGAGGCGAACGGCGATCGCTGCCCTCGAGCGCGAGGAGGACCGGCTGCGGCGGAGCGAGGCTCTCCTCGCCGATGCCGCGTCCATCGGCGGGATCGGTTCCTGGGAGGTCGATCCCGAGAGTGGCGAGGCGACCTGGTCGGACGAGCTCTACAGGATCACGGGGATCGCGCCGGGCACATTGGTCGACGCCGACAGCCTTCCCTCGCTGCTGCTGCCTGCCGACGCGGAGCGATTGCGGGCCGCCATGGCAGGGGCCGGTTCGCGAGCCGCGCTGTCGTTGCGCCTCGAGGCGGGCGACGGTCGCGCGCGGGTCGTCGTGGTCGCCTGGCGTGGGCAGACGGGTGCCGACGGCCGGCCCAGGACAGTCGGCGTCGTCCGCGACGTCACCGATGAGCGTGCGCTGCAGGAGCAGCTGCTCCAGGCCCAGCGCGTCGAGTCGATCGGCATGCTCGCGGGCGGCGTCGCCCACGACTTCAACAACCTGCTGACCGCCATCGCCGGCTTCACCGAGTTCGCCCGCCTCTCGGTCGAGGCCGGTGAGTCGCCCGATGCCGATCTGGCGCAGGTGCAGGCCGCCGTCGAGCGGGCGAGGTCCCTGACCGGTCAGCTGCTCGCCTACGGGCGGCGCGCCATTGTGCATCCCCGGCCGGTCGACCTCGGGGCGGCGGTCGAGGCCATGAGCCCGATGCTCGGCCGGCTCCTCGGCGAGCACATTGAGGTCCGGACGGAACGCGACCAGCGGGCCGTGGCCGTGCTCGACCCGGGCCAGCTGGACCAGGTGCTGGTCAACCTCGCGGTCAACGCCCGCGACGCGATGCCGTCGGGCGGCCACCTCCGGATCGCGAGCGGGCGCACCGGGAGCGATGGCGACACGGCCTGGCTCGAAGTCCAGGACAGCGGCGCCGGCATGGATCCCGAGGTGATCGAGCGGATCTTCCTGCCCTTCTTCACGACCAAGGAGCGGGGGCGCGGCACCGGCCTCGGCCTGAGCACGGTCTACGGGATCGTCACCCAGGCCGGGGGCACGATCCGGGTGACCAGCCAGCCCGGCGCCGGGAGCACGTTCCGCGTCGAGTTCCCGGCAGCCGAGCCGGCTGCCCACGAGACGATTGCGCCCGCTCGACCGGATGTCGCTGCCGGTCGGGCGAACGTCCTGTATGTCGAGGACGAGGAGCTGGTGCGGCGCGTTGGAGAGCGTGCGTTGGCCCGGGCCGGCTTCGCGGTGTCCACGGCCCAGACGGCTGCGGAGGCTCGACAACTCGCTGATCGGGCGCGGCCCGACGTCCTCGTCACGGACGTCGTCCTGCCGGGCGGCGTCGACGGGATCACGCTGGCCGAGGGGCTGCGCGCCCGCTGGCCGTCGCTGCCGGTCCTGCTCGTCTCGGGCTACTCGGAGCGAGAGCCGCCCGACTGGGCGCCCCTGCTGGCGAAGCCGTTCGAGCCGAACCAGCTCGCGGCAGCCGTCGCCGCCCTTCTCCGGGCCATGCCGGCAGAAGACCTGGGCTTGGCTGCGGACCGGGCCTGAGCTCGCCTCGGCTATTCTTGGCCCATGGCCTCAACGATCTCCCGCAAGGTCCCGCTCGCCGAGCTCCACTGCCACCTCGGCGCCGCAGTCACCCCGTCGATCATGTGGTCCATCGCCCACGCGCAGGGCATCAAGCTGCCCACGCGCGACTACTGGGAGTTCCGCGACCTGATCACGGTCCACCCGCGCCGGCCCAAGAGCTTTGACGGGTACCTGCAGCTGTTCCACTGGACCGAGCTCATCCAGTCGAGCCCCATCGCCGTGGAGCGCGCCGTCTACGAGGTCATCGGCGGGGCGTACCGCAAGAACAACATCACCACGATGGAGCTCCGCTTCAACCCGATGAAGCGGAACCGCGGGGGCGAGCAGGACCTCGACCACATCATTGCGGCGGCCGTGCGGGGCATGGACCGGGCGACGCTCGAGTACCCGGTCAAGCCCGGCCTGATCTTCTGCCTCGACCGCGCCTTCCCGTTCGAGCTCAACGAGATCCTCGTGGAGAAGGCGATCGCCTGGCGCGACCGCGGCGTCGTCGGCGTGGACATCGCGGGTCCCGAGTCCGCCACCTTCCGCGTGGCCGACTACCGCAAGCTCTTCCGCCGCGCCCGTCAGTACGGGCTGGGCATCACGGTCCACACGGGCGAGTCCGGCCCCGTCGAGGAGGTCGCGCGGGTGATCGAGCTGTTGGAGCCCGACCGGATCGGCCACGGCGTGAAGTCCGCGTACGACCCGCGCGTGATGGCCATGCTCCGCGAGCGGGGGATCGTGCTCGAGATCTGCCCCACCTCGAACCTCAACACCGCCGTCGTCGCCGGGTGGGAGGAGTTCCGCTGGATCTTCGACCAGTTCCGCCGCAACGGCGTCCGCTACACCATCTCCACCGACGGGCCGGAGATGCTCAAGACGTACATCCGCGACGAGCTCGCGACCCTGGGCCGCCTGGGGATCCTCTCGCTCGAGGAGCAGCAGCAGGCGGCCGCGACGTCCCTGGCGGCGTCGTTCGTGCCCAACGTGTCCGACGTGCCGCGCCTCTCGCGCCAGCCGGCGTCGCGTGACGTGGTGGAGCGCGAGGAGGCCTGAGGGCCGGTTCGCGTTGAGGAGGCGGCGGACCTGCCCGGCCAGGTCGGGGCCGGAATTGAACGCGGCAGGGCCCGCGTGACGGGACCCTGCCGCGCGAGCGCTGCCTAACGCAGGACGACGAACGCGTCCACGTCGACCCGACCAGACACCACGGTCACCTTGATCGTGTGCGTCCCCGAGGCGGCGAAGTTGATCACGTAGGCAAGGTTGCCGTACTTCGCGGCCGTCGACTTGAGCGTGAGGGTCGTCTTGAGGACGCCGTCCACGTAGATCCTCGCCTTGCCGCGGTTCGACGCCTTGGTCGTGACGAAGGCGAAGGAGCGCCCGGACGTCTTGAACGTGGCCGAGGCGCCGACCTTGCTGCTGTACCTGGTGCTGTGATTGCTGAATGCGCTGCTGCTCTGGGTGGACCAGGTGCCCTTGTAGCTCGCCTTGGTCTGCTCGTACACGGTGGGCGTCAGGGTGGCAGAGGTCGCCTGCGCGCCGATGATGCTCGCGTTGTCGATGGCGCGGACGCCGTACTGGTACGAGGAGTTGCCGACAGTGGTTGGCCACTTCCACCACTCCGAGCGGATCACCGAGGTGCCCACCACGTCCACGCCGCCGTCCATGCCAACGCTGAACTGATTGACGCTCAGCCGGCTGGCCCAGATGCCCGAGCCGGGATCACTGGGGGTCCACGAGACGCGCACGGGCACGGACAGCGAGCCCAGCGTTGTTCCGACCACCAGCGCCTGCACTGGGGCTGACGCTGTCGGTGCGGTGATGTCGAGGCTCAGGCGCTCGACGGTCGTGGCCCAGCCGTCGCCCAGGGTCGAGAACTCATCGGCGGTCCAGACCGTGTCGGCGCCGACCGGGTCGGTGGCCACGCCGACGTAATCGCCCCAGTGGCTGCCCGTGTAGACGCCCGCGCCCGACTGGATCGAGATAGGTGTCGTCCATGCGGTGTACGGGGAGGTCGACTGGGCCGCATACGTGCCCGGCGACAGTGAGGTGCTCGACTCGGTGAACACCGCGATCAGGGCCCCGTTCTTCGTGAACCCGATGCCGCCCATGTAGGCGTCCGTCGAGCCCCCCGGGCCCAGGACACGGTCGGCGGTGACCGTTGGCGTCGGGGTCGTGGTGTTCAGGACGATGACGCGCACAAGATCCACGCCCGTCATGTCCACGGTTGTCACGAATGCCAGGCTGCCCGAGTGCCAGACCGCGTCGGTGATCCACTCGTCCACCGCGTTCGCAATGGTGGACGGTCCGGGCTGGCGCGGGGGGGCGGGCGAGAGCGTCCACGGCGACGTGAGGCCGTACAGCGATGTGAGGTTGGTGGCCCAGCCCATGGCGGAGGTGGGCGTGGCGAGCCGCTGGTAGAGCAGCGACCCGTCCGCGGTGGACTCGGCCACCAAGTGGATGTCCGAGGTCGTGGATCCCTGGATGATCGCAGGGCGGATGGTGTACAGCCCGGGATTCGGATCCGTCCACTGCGCGGGCTTCCCGGTGCTGCCCGCAAGAACGTCGGACCAGCGGAACACCAGCACGCTCGCGCCCAGCAAGGAGGTTCCCGTGTAGTCGTACTCGTTCGCGGTCAGCACGAGGGACGTGGTGGAGGAGCCGATGCCTGGATGGTGGGGCAGCGTTGCATGGACGTTGGCGAGGTCGGTGTAGCCGTAGCTGATGACCTGCCACGAGCCGCGTGGGTCCGCGCCGTCGGAGACGGCGAGATTGAGGTACGCGGTCGCGATGCCGCTCACGTCCGTGGTGAACACCAGCTCGACGCCCAGCCACCGCCCGTGGGCGGCGTCCCAGATGATGCGGGGCTCGGCGTCCTGCTCGTTGATGCCGAGGCCGAAGAGCGCCCACGTCGGGATCGACAGCAGCGAGTTGCCGCTCCGGTCGTAGACGCGGACCAGGCTGTCGACGGACTGGACTACGTACGAGCCGTTGACCGCGATCCACGGGTCGGGCGGCTCGAGCGCGAGGCTGTCGAGTGCTTGGCCGATGCCCTGGAAGGCCATGATGGGCGTCGGGCTCGGGATGATGAGGTTGGGGCCCACCGACGCGGTCGCCGGTTTCGAGGTCCTGCCGACCCGACTGACGCTCGCCGGTCGGGGAGCGGACAACGTCCGGTGCGAGCTCGCCGGTCGGGTCATGCCGGCGGCCGCCTTCGCCGCCTGGGTGGCATTGATGCGACCCCGATTGATGATCGGGCCGCGGACGTGCCCGGAGACGGCCGGCGCGGGCCGAGCGGCGCTGGCTGCCCGTCTCGCGACTGCCGCGACTGGGACGGCCCCGACGAGCGAGGTGAGGAGGGCCGCCGTGGCGGCAATGCCCGCCGCGCGACGGATGGCCGGTGAGAGACGCATGCGTTGACCCCTCTGCCGCATCACCCGACGACCATAGGGCGCATCGTCGCGGGACCCGAGGAGTGTGCAGGAAAGCCGCGCGCCGCGCATGCCCCGGCGGCGCGACCCCGACGCGAGGGGCCGGGCAAGAGGCGCCTAGGTCTCGGCGGCGGAGACCCGATAGGTGCAGCAGCGGTCGCCATTCATGATGTGGCACTCGCGCTCGACGCCCGGCCCGAGCAGGTCGCGGAACATGGCGAGCTCGGCGCGGCAGGCGGCCCCGTTCGACACCGCGATATCGTGCACCGCGCAGTTGTGCTGGACCAGGCGGATGGCGTCGTCGCCAACCTCGACCTCGGCCATGTAGCCCAGGTCGTCCTGGAGGCGCGCGAGCTGGCGGACGCGGTCGGCGAGGGGAGCGTTGGCGGGGAGCGCGGCCGCGAGCCCGTCGCGCAGGGCGTTGCCGGCCTGGCGGCTCCGGGCCGCCATGACGTCCTCGAGGAGCAGATCGCCGCCGAGCTCCACGATCGCGGCGATGAGCCCCGCTGCGAGGCCCTCGTAGTTGGACGGGAAGAGCCCCTGCGCGTCGCTGGTCACGTCGTAGAGGTGGCGCGGGCGGCCGACGCCGTGGCGGACTGTGGTGCGCGTGACGAGCCCGGCTCCCTCGAGCGCCCGCAGCTGTCCGGCGACACCGCTGCGGCTGGCGCCGATGGCCGTTGCGATGGCGTCGGGCGACGCGGCGCCGGACCGGCGCAGGTGCACCAGGATGGCGCGGCGGAGGACGGGTTCGGGTGTCGTTGTCTGGGGCGCTGCCATGCCGGGCCGAGGCTAGCAGGAAGTTGGGAAGGGCGTCCGGAACGGCGGTCGGCGGGCCGTCGTCGGCGTCGCCCGGTCAGCCGACCTGAACGAGGCGGACGATCAGGCGGTACGCGCTGTTGGCGCCCATGCAGGTCTGCAGCGTCATCGACGGCACCGCCTGCGGGGCCCACGCCCAGCTCGCGTCCGTGGTCGGCCGGGTGAGCCTCCACCACTTGACCACGTAGACGTGCGTCCGGCCCGAGCCGTCGGCGTAGTAGACCTTCATGCCCTTCACGAGCCGGCCGTTGAGATAGGCGTCGTGGAGGGGCTTGAAGACGCTGTAGGCGTGGCCGAGCAGATAGACGTTGTTTGTTCCGGCGCAGCCCCAGCGGTAGACGCTGTTGCCGGGCGGGGTGGAGCGGGTGCAGGAGAAGAACGCGAGCGACTGGCTCACGCCCAGCGACGGGATCCAGACGTGGTTGCGGCCCGTGTAGCTGGCGGGCCTGGGCCCGGCGGTTGTCGCGTGCCTGACGGTCGGCTTCGTGATCTTCGGGGTCGTCCGCTTCGCGGGCGCCGCCTTGGGAGTCGTCTTCGGGGTCGCTTTGGCGAGCGGCGCCGTGGCCGCGGCCGAGGGGCGCTGGTAGTCGCGGGCGTCCGGGTTCGCGACCACCGTCGCGGCTGCGGGCTCGACGGGCTCCCAGGAGCGGTCCACGGCGCCCGTCTCGGCGAGGATTCGGCCAGTCGGCGTCGTGGCGGGGAGGGCGTGGGCCACCGAGCGGGGCGCCAGCGTCGACGCGGCGGCGACGGAGACGACGGTCACCGACTCAACGGCGAGGAACAGCGCGAGGATGGTCGAGACGGTGCGGCGTCGGCGGATCAGGTCCATGCCTAGCAGGATCGTGGCCTGCGCGCACCACTTCGACCGCCCTGTCGTCCCCCCGCGCCCCGTGACCGCGTGCCGGTACCGGTTGGGTCTGGTGCCGACTGGTGCAGTTGTGTGCAGTACTCGGGCAGGACCCTCCCCGAATCGGGGGGCGAGGGCGTCAGGACCCGGGAATCAGGAAGGGGCCGGACCTCGCGGCCCGACCCCTTCGAGCGCTGTGCGGCTAGCGGAGGACGACGAAGCCGTCCACGTCGACTCGGCCGCTCACCACCACGATCTTGATGGTGTGCGTGCCCGAGGTGCTGAACGTGATCGCGTACGGGATGTAGCGGGCCGCGGTGGCGGAGCTCTTCAGCGAGATCGTCGCCTTGAGGTGGCCGTCCACGTAGACCTTCGCCTTGCCCCGGTTGGACGCGCGATAGCTCACCCAGGCGAAGCTGCGGCCGCTCATCTTGAAGGTGGCAGTGGCGCCAGCCTTGGACGAGTACTTGGTGCTGCCCCCGGAGAACGCACTGCTCGACTGGCTGCTCCAGCCGGAGCTGTACGTGGTGTACTTGAGGGTCTGCTGGAAGATCGTCGCCGTCAGTGACTGGCCCCACGCGGAGTCCGGCGCCTTGAGGCCCGCGTCGTTGAAGGCGCGGACCGAGAAGCTGTCGGGGACCGCCGACGGGTCACCAAGGGTGTAGGCGGAGACTTTCTCCACGAACGACGTCCCCGGGACCACCACCGCACCGCCGAATGCGTCTTCGAAGACTAGGTAGCTTCGGATCCCGCTCTGGAGGTCCGTTGCGGCGGCATACGCCACCCTGACGGGGATGGTGGTGGAGCCAAGCTTGGTGCCCGCGATGAGGCTCTGCGTGGCGACGCCCGCAGCGGCGAGGGGCGCCGTGCCGTCGAGGACGAGGCGGTCGACCACCTCGTGCCATCCGCCGTCAGAGCCGGACACCTCGGTCGCCGACCAGACGGCCATGGTGCCGTTCGTGTCGGGAGTGATGCCCATGAAGTCGCCCCAGCGCCCGAAGTCGCTGGTGTAGGGTCCCGAGCTGCTCGCGATGAGCACGGAGTCGCCGAAGGTGTTGCCGTCGAGGCCGCCCGCGGCGTAGGCCTGCGGCGTTACGGTGTCGCTCGAGAGCATGTAGCTCAGGAAGTAGCCGGTGCCCGCGGTGACGTCGCCCTTGGAGATGCCGACGCCCGGCATCCAGTAGTCAACGTTCGTCTGGCCGTACGTGCTCAAGGTGAAGGTCGGCGCTGCGGCGGCGGCCGCAGAGATCGAGACTGTGTAGGCCTGGACGACGAGGTCGTTGACCGTGCCGCTCTGGTTGGCCTGATTGGTTCTGGCGAAGTAGACAGTGTCTCCAGACATGGCCACGTCGGGGATCCGGCCATCGACCGCGTCGCTCACGGTGCCGCCGGGCTGCCGGGGCTGATGGTCGAAGCCCTCGGTGCCCGTCAGGCCGTAGAAGCCGCCGGCGATGCCGAGGTCCTGGTCGAATACCGCTGTGGGGGCGGAGATCGCGCCCGCGATCCGCGCTAGCCGCAAAGTGCCGGCGGTGCCCTCGTAGACGAGGAATGCGTCAGCGCCGGGGGTGCCGGCGTTGCGTGCAGGACGGAAGTTCCAGCACGGGTCAGCGCAGACCTCGATGGGGCTTGCGGTGGTGCCGCCCGCAATGAGCGATGCCCAGCTGACGAACTGGAAGGCGGTGCCGTCGTAGGTCCCGGTCGGACCGAGAAACAGGTTGGAGGTCAGGACGACCTTGTCCGACGTTGAGGCGATCCCCGGGTAGTCGGGCATGTCAGCGCCGTAGTTGATGCGGTGGACCGTCCAGGTCCCGAGCGGGTTGGCCGTGTCCGAGACCACCAGCGTGAGCGAGCTGTCCGCGAAGGTCGGGTAGTCGTAGGTGACGACGACGCCAACCCACCGGCCGCGCGCCGCGTCCCACAGGATCCGCGGGTCCGACTCGAAGTGCCGGGCGTCGGTGTCGAAGAGCACGAAGGTCGGGATGTCGGCCAGTTTCGAGCCGGCGCGGTTCATCACGCGGATGACGCCGTTGGACGTCGAGAGGACGTACGAGCCGTTGGCGATCACCCAGGGGTCGGGCGGCTCCGTGAGCGCGTCACCCTCGGTCTGCGTGAAGATCGTGCTCGAGACGGTCAGCGGCGGCGCCAGGATGATGCTGGGCGACGCGGCCTTGCCCGCGTGAGCGCTCTTGGTCGTCGAGGAAGCGTTCGCCGGACGCGCCCTGGTGTGGAGCTGCGCCGCCGCGGGCACCCTGCGCGGACTGATCCGGGAGACGGCGAGCGCATCCACGTGGGCAACCGTCCGGGCGACCGACGCGTGCCTCGCCGTGAACGGGGACCTTGTGGGCGCGCCGGCGGACGCCTGAAGTGGCGCGAGGGTCACGAGAAGCAAGGCTGCGCTGAGGAATGCCACGCTCCGGCGTGTGGTCCCCCGCGCTCGATTCAAGGCCATCCGATCCTCCTCCGATGGGGTGGTGCATGCTCGGTCGAGCTCCGGTGCATTGTGCCAGCAGCGGGCGACTCGCTGACACCCCCACGACAGTGGGTGATCCGCCGCCCTGGCAGCGTGCAGGTCGAGGTCGCGCGTTCAGACGGCGGTGGATTTCACGATTGGCCGTTGGCCGTTCCGGGCGGCCTGCCGTACGATGCACGGACCCCGGGGCCGGCCGATCGTGAAGGCGGCTGCGCCCGATGCCGCCTGAGGAACCCGTGCCCGACCTCCGCCCGTTCCGCGCGCTCCGTTACGACCGCGAGGTCGCCGGCGACCCCGCGCTGCTCGTCGCGCCGCCGTACGACGTCATCGGCCCGGCGCTGCACGAGCGGCTGCTGGCGCGCCACCCGCGGAACTCGGTCCGGCTGGACCTGCCGGCCGTCGTCACCGGCGAGGACCCCGACGACCGGTATCGGCGCGTCGCGCGCACCCTCGCGGACTGGCGCTCCGACGGGACGCTCCGCCGCGACCCGAAGCCGTCTGTCTACGTCTATGAGCAGTCGTACCGCGTGCCCGGCACCAGCCTCGAGCGCACACAGCGCGGCTTCTTCGCCCGGCTGCGCATTGAGCCCTTCGGTCCCGGGTCGTCCGTGCTGCCTCACGAGCGGACGCTCTCGGGTCCCAAGGAGGACCGCTA
>Ga0302322_100002126_pt1 | contig 16641 bp, 21 predicted proteins | sample Fen_T0_2_FD_203757 | JGI IMG/M metagenome (GOLD analysis project Ga0302322, IMG submission 203757) | Peat permafrost microbial communities from Stordalen Mire near Abisko, Sweden - Fen_T0_2 | ecosystem: Environmental > Terrestrial > Soil > Wetlands > Permafrost | place: Sweden: Abisko... | reverse complement strand
AGGACGGGGTCACTTATATTGTTGAAGAAGGTTCCGCAACTCCTGCGCTTGATGAAACGATTTATGATGATTTATTTAAGCCGCACATCGAATTATTTATTTCTGATGATGGTGGCGTTACCTTTTTCTCTGCTGACGTTTTGGAGTTCTCTCAGCTTGGTGTTTATCAATGGAGAATGCGGTGGTATCAAGGCGGCCCTTCAAGAAACAGAGTTTATAAACTTATTTGCGTAAGCGCAGCCCCTATAGTAATTCTTGGCGGCGTTATGAATGTTCGTCGCGCATCGGGAGGCGCAAATTGATAAATCTTGAGCGTATCGACTCGGTTCCTTTAGCGGCTGATAACTTTAGTAGTGAATTTAGTTCTTGGCTAACAGTTTTAGTGGATGCAATTGGCAGCATCGTTGATGACATAGATTTGTTTCTTCCTTCAATTAACCCAATTACATTGCCAACACAAAAGGTTGATTTGAATAGCAGGTATATCCCGCAGGGTATTCCACAAACTGTTTTTACACTGCCAGATTTTGCGTTTGTAGGCTCTCAGGTGGCTATTGATGGCTTTGGTGTTGGCGGATGGCAATTACTATGCGGAGCGGGTCAAACGATTAAGGTTGCGTCTGTTGGAGCTTCTGCAACGACAAGCATTACTTCTTCATCGAGATACGATAGTATTTCAATTATATGTGTTGAAGCAAATTTAACATGGATTGTCATTGCGGAATCTACTGCTGGTTTCGTCATAGTTTAGGAGAATATTATGAGTTGGTTTTCAAGTTTCATGCATCCAGGACGCGCTTATAAAAAAGCTGGCCAACAAGAGCAGATGGGGTATGACCAAGCCAATCAGATGAGGCAGCCTTGGATTCAACAAGGGCAGCAAGCTGGTGGAAACTTGATGGATCAATATTCCAAGCTCATGAATCCAGGCCAACTACAAGATGAGTGGTCAAAAGGATATGAAACAAGCCCGTACGCACAGCAATTGATGCAACAGAATCAGACGCAAGGCATGGATACAGCAAGCGCAATGGGGCTTGGTGGCTCAAGTGCTGCTTTAAGCAATATTCAGCAAGGCGCTGGAAATATCATGCAGAAAGACCGTCAACAATACATGAATGACTTGATGCAAAAATACATGATGGGTGCTGGTATTGGCGAAAACATGTATGGAACTGGTGCTCAGATGGCTGGTCAAGGTGCTCAAGGTGCTCAACAGCATGGCGAATGGCAAGGACAAAATAAATTTAATCAAAATAATGCTGGTGGCAGTCAGATGATGCAAATGCTGCCTATGGTAATGGCTATGATTATGGGTAAAAACCCAATGGGTGGTGGTGGAAATGATTGGAGCAATCAGCCAAACATGCCATTCATACCATCAATGGGATTCGGAGGATAACATGGCTTACTCATTACCGAATACAATGGCTCCAGATGTAAGTATGGAGCGTGGCATATCCCATGGCACTAACTTTTATAATATGTTGGTTCAACATGCTATGCAGAAGGCTCAAGAACGCAGGGCGCAGGAGAAGTTCCCGCTTGAGTTGGCTCATATGCGTGGCGCTGAAAGTCGGGCTAATTCTGCTAGTGCTAGAAATGCTGAGTTACAACCATTGCAAAAAATGTTGTTGCAAGCTAAAGCACAAAGCGCAGCATCCAATGCCGCATGGAATAATATGCTTATGGGTGGTGGAAATCAGGGTACTCAAACTCCTTCTGAGCCTATATCACAACCATCTCCTGAGTCTCAAAATTACGATGCGCTCAAAGGTCATTTGCAAGGTCAAGGCATGATGGCGAACCCCTCTAATATGCAACAGTCGACTGTTCAGCCAGAAGCAACGAATCAGCTTGAGCATGAAAGAATTATTGAGCCAGGAAATCCAACTTTACATGCAATGGATAGGTTTGCAGGAATTAAGGGTATTCCACAAGCACAAACTCATTATGACACCAATGGTAATTTAATTACTCGATATCCAAGCGGAAAGGTAACCATGCAAAAAATTGGGCCTTCTGCTAGAGATATCGCGCTGCAAGAAGGATTCGACAAACAAGATGCAAAAATCGTCGGTGAACTCCAGGAGTCATCATTAGGTGCGCAAGATCTGAATAACAGTTATGAAAGTCTTGGTGAAGCATTTAGTAATCCGTTGTGGAATACAATTCATACTGGATTGCTCGAAAAAGGCGGCGAAAAAGGCAGAAGATTGAATCTTGATGTAGTTCGTAACTATGGAACTAAAGAACAAAAAGACCTACTAGCTCAAGTTGAAACGACTTCAAATGAATTAGTTTCTAAGATGGCAAAAGTATTTAAGGGGCCATTCAGAATAGCAGAGCAAAGTTTAATCGAACGTGTAAAACCACAAGCTTACGATACCCCTGAAGCAGCACAAGCCAAGCTACTTAAATTGCGTGAAGCATTGGAAAAGCAACAATATATCAATACAAGAATACCTGATTTGATTAGAAAAGAGCATTTGCCAGCGAATGATGCTTTTAAAGTTGCTTTTGATGAGGTTGGCGGCAAAGAATTTAAAGATTCATTGGCTGAAAAATATGGTTCGTCTGGAAAGCAAGAAGCAATGAATCTTAAAAAAGAAGCTGAAAGACTTAATTTAAATTTAGAAGATATTGAATTCACAGCCAAGAAAAAAGGCATTACGCCTGAACAAGTTATTCAAAGATATGAAAGGGAGAATAAACATGGCTCGTGATCTATTGCCAAGTTATAAAGATGCTCCACAACATGATTTGCTAGAGAATGAATCTCCTGAAGATGAGCAGAATGCCAATATTGAAAAATTAGCTAAAGAGAAATTTCCAAAAGCTCCTGATTGGTTGCGTGAAGCCATGTTAAAGATGGCAAAGAATCCAAATATAGCTGAGTTTGCTAATAAGGCTGCTCCTTATGCAGAGAAGTTCAATCAAGGCGTAGAAGCTACTGGGCTTCCTAAACTGGCGGCTCCTATTGCATCTGCTGAACTTGGTGCTGCTCAAGGAATTGGAAATATGGGGGCATCTGTTTTAAATACTCCTGCTTATTTAAAAGAATTGGCGACTGGCGAAGATCAAGAGCGATTGCAGATGCCTGATTTAAGTCAATATGCGGATCAGGGTGCATTGTCTCGTCTTGGTTTTGGAGCTGGCGAACTTGTTGGGCCATTAGCGATTCCTTTCGGTGCTGCTGGTAAAGCTGCTAGTTATGCAGGAAAAGTTGGAACTGGAGGGTTAACAGCATTTTTAACTGGTGAAGATGAAAAAGGTTCTCGTCTTGCAAATACAGTTATTGGTGCTGCGCTTCCTGGTGCAGTTGAAACTGCAAAAGATTTTGCGAAATTAATGCCTAAATCCATCGCTAAAGATGTGGTTAAAGTAAAAAACATGCTTGAGAAAAAATATACTAAAGGTTATGAGAGATTCAAAAGTGTTGCTGAAGAACGTGGCGCCAACAAACCAGAACTTCGCCAATTGTCTTATGATAATACATCCTTAGATCCATTCATGACGAAAGAATCCAAGCATGCAATATCGGAATTCAATAAAAACCCAACGGTTCATCAGGCGCATGAGCTTCAAAGTGATTTAGGAAAAAACATTGGTGAATTATCAAGTGGCAATCTTAGCTTCATTGAAAAACAAAGATTAAAGGAATTAAAGGAATTACGAAACGATGTAAAAAGTAGAATCCGAGAGCATCTTGTTAAATCAGGAAATTCTGATTTAGCTCAAGAATACATTGGATTATCTCAAGGATATAAACAAGATGTTGTTCCATATCTTAGAAAACATGTTGCTCAAGCTGAAAAAGATATATTGAATGGTGATTCTCCTGCTGAAGCAATTAAGAAAATGGTTGCCGATAGTGAGTTTATAAAAGCCATTAAAGGATCACATCATGGGCTTGAAAATAGAGCAGCTTTAAAAAAAGTATGGGAAGCAGTTAACCCAATAAGGCACTTGATTCAAAAATAATGCTTTACATGTTTATAAACTGCTCTTAAAATGCAACCTGAAATAAATGGAGAGCATAATGATTGTTTTATTGGTAATGATTTGGATTGGGTATATCGCATTAAATATTTATGATGAATATTGTTCTTAATAAAAAGCCTCTTAACTGAGGTTTTTTTTCGCCTGTGATTTATGAAGGAGAATTGGTAGAATGAGGGATTGCCGCTCAGGATTCGTAGTCCTTGAGAGCGGCTGTAACGTTCAATTACAGGAGTAATTTTACTTGAGTAAATCTATCAATGCAACTCATAAAACAGCGCACAAAGACAAGAAATCCTACAACACACAAGTTTATGAATTAGTTTGTAAGCGTCTAAAGCTAAAGCGACGAGAAAAAATTCTATTCTTTAAATTCCTTGGATTCCTTCTTAGAAACGATAAACCATTCCCTTATACAATCGAAAAATTAGAACTCAATTCTGGGTATAAAAAAAGTTCAGTTTTTGAATCAATAAATTTACTAGAGAAAATGGGTTTAATTGAGAGAATAGGTTTTACTAGAAGAGTTAGATACAGCAAGGGACTCAAGCTTGTTAAATTTTGTACACTAGTCCAGAATCGTATAAAAAATACTCTGAATAATAATTGTACTTTACTCCAGAAACTGGAGGAGTTATCTTCAATTACTCCAGAAACTGGATATCAGAACACATCTTTTTCTTTAAAACATAAAGAAGGTAATCAGAAACCATCAACCCCAAAACCCCAAAAACCAAACCGTATGGATTTACAAGAATATGCAGCCGGAGTTAAAGGTTTTGAATGGGTTGGTGATTGGCTAAAGATGTATTCAATCACAACTTGATTCGCACAACAATTAGAGTATGATTTATTCAATAACAAGAAATAAGGATATTGGCGAATGGTAAATTTGGTGCGCGGCATAAATCCGGTATGGAGTTTTGTCGATCTTGTTGGACAACAACTTGACGATACCTATTACTTCTTTACGCTTCAAAATACGTTGCCATATTTACCAAGCCCCGTTTATCACGATCAATCTGGATCAGTAGTTTGGTCTAATCCAATTGAGCTTTTGGCAAATGGCACGCTTCCCGTCGATATTTATTTCGACCCATCACTTACATATAGGCTAGAATGGCGCGCTGGACCAACCCAAGCAGACGCGCTTATTTATTTGGTGGAAAACTATATTCCAGATGGAGCCTCATCAGTTAACCCAGGCAATACTTCGACAGAATCTGATAATCAAATAACAAACCCACAGTTTTCAAATGTAGCTTTTACTGGCTCATTAACAATTACAACGCCAACTGAAACACCAATAGCACCAGGATGGTCTGTAGTAACTACAGGAACAGGAACGCTTGTTGTTACACAAGGCTCCCAAGCCGGTAACGTATACACCACAACAAACGCATCCAACGCATCTACTTACATCAGCTTAAATAATAACGGATTCAGTACAGTTACATTAAGACAGCGCTTTAATGGAAATGGCGCCTTGTGGACGGGTAAAGCAGTTGCAATGAACTTCACTGCGTCGGCTGACAATGCAACGACACTAACCGGAAGAATTGTTTACTCTAGCGGAACGCCAGCAAGTGTATCTCCAATTATTGCATCAATAACAACAACTGCCACAGACTTTAGCGGCGCATCAACTATTGCGGCGTCAACAAACGCTGACTTGCCTGCTTCAGCATGGACAGATGTTGATTTATCATTTGCCGCTAACACAACCGTATACATCACCAGCGTTCAAGTCGTCGCTCAAGATGTAGCCCGTGAAATAACCTATATTCAAACAGTTCCTGAATTACCAGTATTTCAAAATACCCAAATCCCTAGTCAATTGGTTGGTTGGGATTTTCCATTAAATCCAGCTCAGTTTGCAACAGCAGCAAATCGCGCAGTAGCAGCAACTGCGATTGGCGCTAATAAATCAAAATACGTGTGGGATCAAACAATAATATTTCAGTCAGCAGATAGCGGCGTAGGTGTCACAAGCGGAACATCAAACGAACTGCTACTCACAGCAGCAGCCACAACAAAGATGGCTATAATCCAGTATTTAGGCCCAACCGAAGCACGAAAAATACTGAATGCTCCAATCTGCGTTAATGTGTCTGCTAGAGCAAGCACACCAACGATTGCGACTGTTTCATTATGGTATACAACTGATGTTAGTTTGCCAGCAATTGGAAGTAACAACTCACTTGTATTAACCCTTGATGCAAATGGCAAGCCAGCTACTTTTAACGGAACTTGGACAGAAGTTCCAGTAGTCACTGGAAGCAAACAATTCACAATCGGAACAAGTGCAAATACGAGTTTCAATGATTATGCATTCGCTGGATGGAATATGGCAGGAATCGCAGCTTGCAATACAGCTACCTTCTTTGCAATTGTAGTTGGTACTGCATCCGTAACATCAACCGGAACCGTTGGATTTAATTCCGTGTCATTGCAGCCAGGATATTTACCAACCAGGCCAGCAGCGCAAACTAAAGATGAAGTTTTACGTGAATGCCAATATTATTATGAAAGAAGTTATGCGCCTGGAGTGGTAACTGGAACTGTAACACTCGCTGATGCAATAACAGCAACTCAAGGGGCAAGTGTTGATACCGGTGGAAGTAGCGCTCTCCCATGTTTAATTTACCAGCGTTCATTTGGATTCAATTTCAAACAAACAAAACGAGCCGTTCCTTCTACAGTTCTTTGGTCAACTAAAACATTAAATACCTCCGCAAGCGTGACAGCTAATTTGGTATACCACGACGCAGGGGGCGGTGGCTCAAATCAAACAGATTCAGGTGATGTTACTTGGGCAACATATTGGGGCGTTTCGACGGCCGGAACACAAGCTTATAATTTAGCGCCTTTGGCTGCTCAAATTATTGCAACCCCATTTTCAAGCAGCCTTGGAACCGGGCCAGTTACTGATTCAGCGGGATGGTTGTCTTTTCATTACGTTTCCGATAGCAGACTTGCTATTGTTTAATAAATTTAGGAGAACAAAGTGGCCATAAGATACACAAGCTCGTTCGATGAAACAATCGCATTTAGTGATACAGATGCTCAATTCGCATTAGCTGCAAATATAGCCCAATCATGGACTGTTCCAGGAACATCAAGTCAAAAGTTCAATCTGCTTTTCGGCATGAGTTCAAATGCTAATGTATTCGTTGGTTATAACGTAACAGCCGCTGTACCAGGCGCAGGAACACATACGACTACTCATGGTATTGAATTTATGACCCCTGATAGCAAACGATACGCGATTGGTGGCGATGTAATATCATTGATTTCTCCTGATACGGTAACATATGTTGGGATATCAGTTCGCAGCATTCCGAATTAAGGCTTAAAGCATGGTTGCTACTGTAAAGTTTAGCCAGTTTGACAATGCCGGTGAGTTAACAAACGGAGATGTCACTGTTGGTATTGATTTATCCAACAACGCCTCATTTAATAATCCGTGGACTTTTCTACCTCCAGGAACTGTATTTGATAGACCGGCCCCAGCTGCTGACATGTACTATCGTCTAAGATTGAATATTACAAGTCAGACTTACGAATATTACGATCCAATGTCGGTATCATGGAAAACCTTGGATACCGCGACTCTTTTTAAATGGAATGTAGTCACCACAAGCCCATATCAAATGACAACCATGAATGGCTACATTACAAATAGCGGTGGCCTTGTAAGTTTGATACTTCCTTTGACAGCCCTTGTTGGCGAAGAATTAGCAGTAACTGGTCAAGGCTCTGGTGGATGGAGAATCATTCAAGGCAACAATCAGTCTATTCATATCGGTAGCGTCTCGTCAACGGTTGGAAGCTCTGGAAGTGTTTCATCAACAAATCAATATGACTCATTGAAATTAGTTTGTATTACGCAAGACATAGAGTGGACGCTTGTAGGTGGCCCGCAATCTTTAGGTTTAACAATTGTATAGGAAAAAAAGCCCAGCATTATTTGTTGGCAATTGATATATCTGGTGTGATTAAATAATAAACTAGGAGTATAAATTGAGCACTAATAACGCATTAAATTTACCATTGTCTGGCAGCACCGGAACAGTGGCTTTTGTTGGTTCTAATTCACCAACTCTAGTTACGCCTGTTCTTGGAGCAGCAACAGCAACAACTATCAATAAAGTAACGATTACTCAGCCAGCAGCAAGTGCTATTTTAACAATTGCCGATGGAAAAACATTAACTTGTAGCAACACATTAACTTTCACAGGTACTGATACGAGTAGTGTTAACTTTGGAACTGGTGGTACAGTATCATACGCAACGACAGGGGGAATTGCGTGGAGTAACGTTACTGGCACAACTCAGGCAGCCGCAGTAAACAATGGCTATGTAACATCAAACGCAGGAGCAACTACCGTGACTCTTCCAACAACTTGTGCTATTGGCCAGGTAGTCGGAATACAAGGTGCTGGAGCCGGTGGTTGGGTATTGGCGGCAGGTGCTGGACAGACGATTCACTTTGGATCATCAGTTACAACGACAGCGGGATCATTGACATCGAGTAATCAATATGACTCTGCATGGGTTATTTGTATTGTTGCAAATACAACTTGGGCTGTTTTAGGTGGTCCACAATCTTCTGGATTAACTGTTGCGTAAGGATTGATTAATGGCTACAAATAATTCGATCAATACCCCTTTATCAGGAAGTACTGGAAGTGGAAATTTTGTTGGCTCTACTTCAGCAACTTTAGTCACGCCACTTATAGGAACTCCAACAAGTGGCGTGCTAACAAACTGTACTGGACTTCCATTAACTACTGGGGTTACCGGTTTATTACCCGCCGCTAACATGGCTGTAACTCCGTATGGAATGCCTTATATAATTGACAGAGGAATATTTTAATGGCTGCTAATACTATCCCTATTTTCACCTTGACCCCAAAAGTTAATTTTGCAAATTTGCTTGCTGCCAATGCGAATACAGCTCTTGATGGCACAGGTACCGTATCTACTGTTTTTACTGCAGGATCGAATGGTTCTTTTGTAAATAACTTAATTGTTAAGGCATCAACAACAACTGCTACATCCGCTGCTGGAACATTAAGAATATGGATTAACAACGGCAGTACAAGCGGAACAGCAACAAATAACACATTAATTCGTGAATATGTATTAACCGCTGTAACCGCTTCCGCAACTGTTGCGACATTAAACTTTGAGTTCCCATTAAATCTTCAGTTACCAGCAAGCTATACTATTATTGTGACCGTTGCCACTATGGCTGCATCCACTGGCTGGCAATTTACTTGTACAGGAGCCGATTACTAATGTTTCAAGCCGGCTTATTAAAGCAATATCGAGAGCGATGTTTTTTTGCGGTTGGTGGTGGTGGTTCGACATTAACAACTGCCGCGATTGTTCCTTGGAGTATCCCGAAAGACGCTAGATTTGTTAGCTTTATGTTAGTAGGACCAGGTGGTGGAGGCGCTGGTGGTGCAACTGCTGCTGCTGGCTCTACGCGCTCCGGAGGAGGAGGAGGTGGTCCAGGAGCTATGACAAACGCCATTTTTCCAGCTAGGGCATTACCTCAAACTATATTTATGATGCTTCCTGCTGGTGGGCCTGGTGGTGCGGCAAATACTAGTGCTACAGCCACTACTTTTGCAATGATAACCGCGAACCCTAACTCGATTGCAACAGTTCCTTCTAACCAATTTTTATTTGCAAACTTTGGTGCAATTGGACTCGTCGCTGGAACAGGGGGTGCAGCTGGAACAGCAGCAACAATTGCCAACTGTCAGTTGGCAGCGAAAGCATTTTGTGTGAATTATAATGCTGGTTCTGCTGCGGGTGGTGCTGCTGGTAGTCCTGGTGCTTCACCTGTATTAGCTTATCTTTGTTCCCCAGGTGCGGGGGGTGGCTCTACTGTAACTACAACTCCTGCTGCCGGCGGCTCTGTAACAACAGCGAATGCTACTAACCCATTTTACTCTGCTAGTGCTTCAACTATTTTATCTCAGGGTGGAGTTACAGCTGGTCCTCTTTACGGCGCCAATGGATATGACAATATTTTAGATTCTACGCCATTTGGAGCAGCGGTTGCTGGATTGTTCTCTGTTGGTGGCGCTGGTGGTGCTAGTATTGATTCTGGTACTGGTGGTGCCGGTGGATTTGGTGGGATAGGCTCTGGTGGCGGTGGCGGTGGAGCAGGTTCTACTGGTGGCGCTGGTGGTAATGGCGGCCCATCATTTTGCCTGATAGAATGGTGGTAACTAGCAATTAAGGATAATTCGTATGGTTTCTACAGTTAAATTTTCTGAGTTTTCATCTGGCGGTGATTTAGCTAATGGGGAAACTACCGTTGGACTTGCTGGAGGAATCAACGAAAAATACAATAATCCTTGGACGTTTTTGCCATCAGGAACAACTGGTGATAGGCCGGCGATAGATTCATCTATGTTTTATCGACTTCGCTTGAATACTGACAGTCAACTTTATGAGTATTATAACCCAATAAGCTCGCAATGGGATTTGCTTGATGGCGGCGGCATTACATTTCCTATCAATATTATTGATGGTGGAACTGGAGCAACTACAGCATCAGGGGCAAGAACAAACCTTGGTCTTGGCACAATGGCAATCCAGGATGCCAATGCTGTTGCGATAACTGGTGGCACTGCAATATTTTCTGGTGGCTCTGTAGCCGCCGCTCCAAGCGCTGGGATTGATTTAGTTAATAAGACTTATGCCGATAGCTTGGTGAGCACGACTGTTCTTGCAAAATACTGGGTATCAACCAATACACCGTCGTTAGCAAATTCAGTTAATATTGGAGCGCTTACTTCGGGGGTGCTCAAAATAAGCGTAGGAGCAGGTACAGCAACGCCATCAACTGCGGTAAATGGTACTGATTATTGGGCACCTGGCGATGTATTAACTCTACCTGGCCTTCCTTCTGCGCCTTCTGATGCAACAAGCAAAGCTTATGTGGATTCCTTGATATCGGGCCACAGTTATAAAGACCCTGTTATCTGTTCTACTACTACAAATCTATCTGTAACTTATGCAAATGGCGCTGCTGGAGTTGGTGCGACTTTAACGGCAACAGGCAATGGCGCATTTAGTAGTGATGGTATATCACCTAGTATTAATCAACGTGTGCTTGTCGCATTTCAATCAGCAGCTGCTCAAAACGGAATTTACACACTAACAACCGTTGGAGATGGCAGCAATCCATATGTTTTAACACGTGCAACTGACTACGACACTGCTGCCGAAATTCAACCCGGGGATACTGTTCTGGTTCAAACAGGAACTTTGTATCATGGAACACTTTGGTTTCAATCTGCTGTAGTTGTAACAGTTGGAACAGATCCAATCGTGTTTACAGAATTAGCTTTTGTTGCGTTGCCATTGTCTCTATCTAGCGGCGGCACAAATGCTTCACTTACGGCTTCTAATGGTGGCATTGTTTATTCTAGTGCAAGTGCTATGGCGATATTGGCTGGAACAGCTACTGCTAAATTGCCTTTATTGTCCGGCTCTAGCTCTGCCCCTTCATGGGGTGCATTCCCATTAGATTTATCAGGAGCATTAACAACTTCAGGTGCTTTTTCCGCAACCTTTACTTTTACTGGTGCAACGAATGTTACATTCCCAACAAGCGGAACACTATCAACAACGACGGGAACAGTAACATCAGTTTCAGGAACAGCAAACAGAATTACCTCCACTGGAGGCGCAACTCCCGTCATTGATATATCAGCTTCCTATGTTGGCCAATCTTCTATTACAACACTTGGCACAATTGCAACTGGCGTATGGCAAGGAACCGCGATTGACTTAGCATCATATGTCACTGGCAATTTATCAGTAGCGCATTTAAATAGCGGTGCAGGTGCTTCATCATCTACTTTTTGGAGAGGTGACGGAACTTGGGCTACTCCTAGTGGTGGCACAGGAAATCCAGCAGGTACGATTATTGCTTTTGGTTCGTCTTCTACACCATCAGGTTATCTAGCATGTGATGGCTCGGCCGTTAACAGAACAACATACGCCACATTATTTGCTGCAATCAGCACAACATGGGGAATTGGCGATGGTTCAACAACTTTCAATCTGCCAAATCTGCAAGGTAAAGTTGTTGCTGGCTCCGGGGGATCGCTTCCTCCATTAGCAAATACCGTTGGTTCTACGGGTGGATCGTCAACCCATACGATAAGCATTGCTGAAATGCCAGCGCATAACCATAGTGGTAGTGCATCAATAGGCACATTCTTTGGAAGCATTCTTTCTGGGCATAATGGCATAGCAGGAACAAACCAAGTTAATAACGGCTCTAGTCCGGTAACTACAACAGTCGCATCACAAGGTGGCGGCGGCGCGATGACAATCGTTCAGCCAACAGCAATTGTCAACTACTGCATCAAAACATAGGAACATTTCATGCCAATAACAAGTATAAGAAGAGATTGGGGTGTCGCTCCATCATCAGTACGAATCAGCACCACAGATTCAATTGCGACCGTTCAGGGTGCAGGGTATATGACGGCACAAGCTCCAGTTATCGCGCAAATAAATGGCGGCACATTTGGATTTGTCTCTGGTGATGTCGTCATGGTTTCAGCTTCTGATGGCGATGGAATTTATTCTTTTGTTGGCAATGATTTCGGAACTCTTGTGCCGAATGCTGGTAATGCTGATGTGCTACCAGGAACACCTGGTCAAGTAGCCATTTATAATATGACTGGAACTCAAGTGCAAGGTTACGATACTTTGCCAGCTTCAGTTCAGTTGACCGTTGATAACTATGACAGTGGTACAAATGCATCTTCTTCTACGTTTTTAAGAGGGGATGGCACTTGGCAGACTGCTGGTGGTGGGGGGGATGATGCTTTTGCTTCGTCCTTGGCTCTGATTGACGCAGCAACCACTACAAATTATGTTGTTTCAAATCCACCAGAGACTACCATTGATTTTTCAATGCTACTCGTCGTAAATGGAACTATTACTGCAACTTATAGTAATGCGACCACAGTTAATTTATCAAACTTACAATCTGTGGGTATTGATTTTATGTTAAATTTCCCCGTAGCAACTGGATTAGCAATGGATTCTTTAACTAATGTTATAGGGCAATTTGGTTTGCAGCTAAATATAGGTACTTCTTTTAGTGCGGCAAATTTAGCAAATGTTGGTGGGTTTTTTCCATATTTTGGCGGACTAACATCATTGAGTTTGCCAGCTCTTGCAACTTCTACCGCAAATTTGGGAGGAAGCTTTCCTTCATTGACAACTTTATCATTACCAGCCCTTGTTTCAATTACAGGCAATTTTGGAGGAAATTATCCATCATTAACAAGTATAAGTTTGCCCGCAATTACAACCATTACTACAGACATTTCACCAACTATTTCAACTTCATTAACAAGCTTTAGTTTAAATGCAGGATTACTGTTAGTCGGTGGTGATGTAATATTATCAGGATCTGGGTTAGACCAAGCCTCAGTCGATGGAGTTTTAGTTTCGTTAGCTGCATTAAACGGAGCTGGCGGCACAACTTCATATGATGGACATACAGTAGATTTGAGCGGTGGAACTGCTGCGACTCCAAGCGCAACCGGACTAGCTGCTAAAGCAACCCTAGTAGGCCGTGGAAATACTGTTATCACCAACTAAGGAAACTATCATGGCAGAAAAATGGATACAAAAAGCAGTTGGAAAGAATCCAGGAAAGCTGCATCGTGCGCTTGGTGTCGCTGCCGATAAGAAAATCCCCGCAAAAAAACTAGCTGCTGGAGCTAAATCTAAATCACCAACGGTGAGAAAAGAAGTTGCTTTGGCTCGTACTTTAAAATCATTCCACAGAGGATAAGACCATGAAAGCTAAAAAACCAGCACCAAAGAAAATGAAAAATGATGACAAAGCTGCTGATATGAAAATGATGAAAAAGGCAGTAAAAAAAGACTGCATGAAAAAATAGGAGCTGCAAATGAAAAAGCCACTAGGAACACCAAATTTTGATTATTTGGGTGATATGCCATATCAAAAACAACCTGCTAATGTTCAAAAGTATAACCAAATGGAAAAGATATCAATTCCAGGTGTACGAGATATCGATAAAGCTCGTATAAACAAATCTGATTTTCGGCCTGTAACTAAATCAGAGCGTGGTACAAAGGTTTAACGGATAGTGCTACTATTATTTGAGTTCAACCACCTAACTTAAGAGGGAATTTATTATGACAGGTATAACAAGCTTAACACGCGATTGGGGTACGAAACCTGCAATCGTTAGAATGACCACTACAAATGATTTAGCCGCAATTACTACCGCTGGTTATATAGCAGCTCAAGCAACAAATATCGCGTTAATAAATGCTGGTGCTTTTGAATGGGATCCAGTTTCTGATTATGTTTTAGTTAATTATGATGCTGGTACATTATATGGTTTCTTCGTTTACGATGCCGCAACTGAATCATTAACCGCTGCTGCTGTTGTTCCTGGCTCCCTTGCAGATACATTGGTAGACGGACATATATTCGTTGGTAGCGCATTAAACGTGGCTACTGGCGTTGCAATGTCTGGTGATGTTCATATCATCAATAGTGGTGCTACGACCATTCAAGCGTTGGCTGTAACCACAGGAAAGCTGGCTGCGAATGCGGTTACGAGTGCTAAGTTGGCTCTTAATACAATTCAGTATGCTGCAATCCCAATAACGGCTGCTCAATTCAAGGCTGCTTACGGAGCGCCGTTTGTATTGGTTGCTGCTGGTGGTGCGAATACTCTGCATGTTGTTGATCAAGCAGTTCTTGAGATGACTTTCGTTTCAGCTCAATATACTGCTGGAGGAGCTACTCTAATCCAATACGATTCCACAGTGCATGGAGCTGGGATCGCCGCTTCTACCACTTTAGCTGCTGCCACAATCAATGCTGATGCTGCTAGTGCTTGCAATATGATGCAGGGTGCTTTAGCTGATGGCGCACTTGCTTCAATAGCTAATAAGGCGCTTTATCTGTCAAATGCTACGGCGGCTTTTGCGACTGGGGATAGCACGTTCATTCTGCATCTTTGGTATCACACTGTCGCAACTGTTTAATATTCACGAGCCCCTTCGGGGGCTTTTTTTGGAGTTAAAAATGTTTAAAGTTATAGAAGCTAGAATTGCAGATCTTGCAAAACAATTAGAACATTCAGCGCAGATGCATAATATTATGCTTGGTGCTAAGTCTGAATTGGAAAATCTATTGAAAGCTATGAAAGAAGTTGCGCCTGTTGTTGAAGCTGTTGATCCAGCATTAACTCCTGTAGTAGATGCAGTAGAAGCTGTTGCAGCAGCAGTAGAATAAGCTATACTCAAAATGCGGAAGGTTTTAGTCTCCCAAATGGTCTAATCCAGCCATTCACTGTTTTCCTTCCGCGCCCCATCTTTGACAGGAGTCACCCGCCATGCTTGAAAAATATCGCAAGATCGCTCTAGCTACTTTTGCAGGTATATTTGCAACTGTGATTGGCATTTTGGGTATACAAGAGAAGCCTCCTTTGATTGGAGGTGAAAGCGTTGATGTTGTTGTTTCTGTTGAGCAGATAGAAGAAAAACAAGATCACTTTAAGAAGGCACTTAAAGTTGTGCTTGAGCATGAAGGCTATCTAAGCAATGATCGTTTCGACAAAGGTGGACTTACTAAATGGGGTGTTTCATTACGTTTCTTGCAAGCGGAAGCAATCGATGTTGACGGAGATGGAGATGTCGACAGGGATGATATTTTAAAGCTAACCCAAACAGACGCAGATAAGATTTACTTTAAATATTTCTGGACAAAAAATCATTATGACCAGATTTTCGATGAAAAAATAGCAATTAAATTATTTGATATAGCGGTTAACACTGGCTCATCAAGAGCGCACAAAATTCTCAAAAAAGCTCTTAACGATGTTATCTATGAACCAATTGCGGTTGATAAAACCCTTGACGACGAAACCATGCAGATTGTTAATTTAGTTGAGCCATCATTGTTGTTGAAGGCGCTTCGAAAAGAACAAGCGCAGTTTTATTTGGATATCATTAAGATTACTCCGAATTACAAGAAGTTCGCCAAGGGCTGGGCTGCTAGGGCTGCTTGGTAATGGCAAAAATCGGGCTTGAGGACATTATCCAGATAACTGTGATGGATTTCTGTCGTTATCACAAGCTAGATAAATTCATATTCCACGTGGCCAACGAAAGAACAACCAGCCCACAATCTGGCGCATTACTTAAGCGAAAGGGTGTCCTTAGTGGCGTTTCAGATATTCTGATTATGAAGCCATCAAATAACTACCACGGCGCTACTATCGAGCTTAAATCAAAGAATGGAAAGGTTTCTGCTAATCAACAGGCGTTCATGGATATTTTAGCTGAGCATGGTTATTTTGTAGCTGTATGTTATTCATCAGATGAAGCCATAGCCGCAATCTGCAAATACCTCAATATTCCTCATCCACATAAACCGCTCCCCTCACCTGAATCTCAACAGGATTTTCTCGGAAAATTTTAGGTTGTTGATGATGGTGTGGTAGGCATAGTGGTTTGTGGCAGCAACTTGCCATCAATAAGGCGCTTAATAACGCTAGTTTCTTCATGGAATTCTCGCTTCGTGATTTGATATCGGTTATT
>Ga0302322_100002124_pt1 | contig 16643 bp, 11 predicted proteins | sample Fen_T0_2_FD_203757 | JGI IMG/M metagenome (GOLD analysis project Ga0302322, IMG submission 203757) | Peat permafrost microbial communities from Stordalen Mire near Abisko, Sweden - Fen_T0_2 | ecosystem: Environmental > Terrestrial > Soil > Wetlands > Permafrost | place: Sweden: Abisko... | reverse complement strand
GCCGCCGTTCTCCAACCCCATGTCGACCTCTTGCTCACGAACTTTCTCGTAGTCGACGCCGAGTTCGCGGAGTGCCCCCGCGGTAGCTTCAACGAGACCGGTATTATAAAGGTTATTCTCCATCAAACGGCCCATCAGGTACTCAAGCGAAAGATAGTAGAGCCGGCGAACATTCTGGTCGTTGTGCACACCTTGGGTGACGATAAGCCGAGCCAGCACATGTTCGCGCACAGCGAGAGCCGTCGAAATCCACCAATCGCGCATGCCCGCCGTATGCGTGTCACGGGCCAACGTGTAGGTGAGATGGCGCAGGATAGACTGCTTAATCTTTACGTTATCCGCCCCGAGGGAAATAGCCCCTTCCGCACCGGAAGGAGCGACAGAGCGGACGGGACTTTTTTTGGATTTTGATGGAGCAGCCATGGCTAGTTATTGAGAGAGGTTAAAGACCACATTCCGTGCCAAATGAGAAGAGACACAAATAGTATTTCTTAGTTAAGTGGCAATAAAACTGGTACTTCCGCTTTCGTCACAAGCGGCTATTTCTGAAATCGTCGAGCCAGTTCACCATGGCTAAGCTCGATTTGAGTCGGCCGACCCGAAGGGCTAGTCAGCGGCGTTCGACAGGCAAAAAGCTGGGTAAGTACGCCCTGCAGCTCGGCCGCGCCGGCGGATTCCGACAGCCGAATGGCCTTCGCGACCGCCAAGCGCGCGAGCTCCTCGCGGGCCAGGTCAATATTCTTCTCCTGCATACGGCCTTCGCGTAAAGCCCCGAGCAGGTCGCGCACAAATGGTTCGGCATCGGTCGGCTCCATCCACGTCGGCACACTTTCTATCCGAAAAAAATTGCGTCCAAACTCGACGATTTCGAAGCCATGGCCGTTGAAAAACTTCAGTCGATCGAGCAAAAGCGTGGTCGCGATCGGATCCAGTTCCATCGGGACCGGCAATAACAACCGCTGACCTGGAACCGCACCTGCGCGAAACTGAGCCTGCAGCCGCTCAAACCAAATACGCTCATGCGCAGCCCGCCTATCAAGCAACACCAGCCCCGCTGGCGTCTCGAACAACGCGTAAGAACCATGGGCCAGTGCAAGAAAACGCCAGGAGTGAGTCGCGCTGCGAGCAGGCACGGCGGGCATCACCGTGTCTGACGAACGCGGCTGAACCGAGGGCACCGCAATCGTGGGCCATGAAATCGTCGGACTGACTTTAGGAACGGCAGCTGGATTAGGCGCATCGCTCCGAATTCGCTGCTCCGGTCCGGCCGCACCGGCCGTGCTCACCGCCAGCGGTGCAATCTGTGGCGATGGAAGCTGGTTTTGTATTCTTTCTACAACGGCTGGGCTAACCGGCGCCGATGCCTGGCCAAACTCCCGCAACCGCGCGAGCACCGCGCGAATCACAAACGATCGCACCGACGATTCGCTGCGGAAACGCACTTCGCGTTTCGCCGGATGCACGTTCACGTCAACGGCGGCCGGATCGATATCAAAAAACACAAATGCCACCGGATAACGCCCTTTCGGCAACGACTCATGAAAACTCTCGATGAGCGCATAATTTAAGGTTCGGCTATCGACGGGACGTTGATTGACAAAAATAATCATCTCGTGCCGTGTCGCCCGCCCCACTCCAGGACGGCCGACCAAACCGCGCAGTTTCATGCCCGGTTCATCTGACTCCAGCACGAGCAGTCCTTCAGCTGTTTGCTTGCCGAAAATCCCGGCGATTCGTTCTTCGAGCGAGGCACATTGCGGCGAATGGAAAATCGCCCGCCCGTCCTCAATCAACGTGAAAGCCACCTGCGGAAATGCCAGCGCGTAAAGCCGAACACCGTGAATGATGTGCGCCGCTTCAGTCGTGTCGCTTTTGAGAAATTTCCGTCGCGCGGGTACCGAGTTAAACAGATGCGTGACTTCAATACGCGTGCCCACCGGCCGCCCGCATTCGCGCACGTGCACCATTCGTCCGCCATTAATCAATATCTCTGTGCCAGCGTCCGCTGTCAGTTCGCGCGTTTGTAACGTAAAATGGGATACACTCGCAATTGACGGTAGCGCTTCTCCGCGAAAGCCAAATGTCGCCAGCCGATTCAGATCATCGGCCTCGGCGATCTTACTCGTCGCATGACGCTCGAGCGCCAACAACGCGTCGTCGCGCGACATGCCGTAACCGTTGTCCTCGATCCGCATGTACGAACGTCCGCCGTGATTAAATTCCACTTCGATCCGCGTCGCGCCGGCGTCGAGTGCATTTTCCACCAGTTCCTTCACAACCGCAGCCGGACGCTCAATCACCTCGCCCGCGGCGATTTGATTAGCAACGCGATCAGACAGAATACGGATTTTGGCCATGGACGTTCGCGATCATCGCAATTCCCCGCTCGGACGGAAGCGCGGAATTTCAAAGACCGTTTTACAAAATGAACGCAGATAACGAAACTCCCCGAGCCGACCTACGGCTCTTCATCACCCTTGTGCCTCCCCTAAACCGCTCGTTCGGATCGACTGTGTCATGCCTGCGTTTCAGGCAGCCGCGAAATCCGCCACGCAAGAAATAGGCCCATTGCGAATACCGCCGCCATCAGCGCTTCAAAAGCGGATATGTTGATCGTCGGCGCACCGTCAGCGCCCGTACGCTTCAAAATGTAGCCCCACAGCAACGCTGAAAATCCGCCGCCCAGCGCGATCGCACCCGCGTGCAAGGTCACCATCAAAGTCCGGTCAGCGGAGGGCGTAATCTTTGCCAGATAATTCAAGTTACCCGCGAGGCACGACGCGGTCGAAGAACCAATCAAAAGATATACAGCACATAAAGCTACAATGTTCACTTCTCCGCGCCACAACGCCCACCCCCAGTAAATCGCCACCAGCACGTGCGCCAGTGCGGACGCGACCATGTAAAGTCGCGCTCCGTGTCGATCCAGGCGCGTTTGCATAAAGCCAGCCGCAAGGATCGCCCCGCCATATCGGCAAATTTCCAGCAGCATTATGGTCCACTCCGAATAATGTGGCACCGCTTTCAAATAGTTCGCGGAAAACGGCGCAAGGGGCGTCATCATTCCTGCGAAAAGCACAGAGAGAATCACATATTGGCGATATAAAGATGGTTCGGAAATATGTCTCCACATTTCGCGCAACGTCTTAGTCACCCGTACCGGACTCGGCCGCTCGCTGTCTGGCATCTTGCTCAAATACCACACCGCGGCCACCGATCCGATCAGCGCGATTCCGTAAGCGGACATCAATGCCCAGCGCACCGGGATCACTTTGAACAAGATAGTACAAACTGCCAGCGTCACCACGCCACCCGCCGCCGCGACATATTGATCCGCAGCAAAGTAGCGTCCGCATTTCTCCGGCGTCAGCAGCGCCATGATCCACGGCGCAAACGCCGCCTGGCCGATCGCTCGCAGCAGGCAAAAGAAAAATACGCAGGCCACCATCGCATTCACACGCCAGCCGCCACACGAGCCCTGCAGCGGCGTGAACCAGGCGATCAAAATTGGCAACGCCACAAATAACGTCCGCATGCCCCACCCCGACAGCATGACGCGCCGGTAACCGTAACGCGGAAACAGCACCGTCGAAACGACCTGCAGCGCCATCAACAAAAACACAAACGAGTATGCCAAGCCCAACTGAAAAGATGACGCGCCCAACCACAAAAGAAACAGCACCATCGGCATGCTGATCGCCACCTGCCAGGTGAACGCGTTGAAAAAACCAAAGACGAGCCCGCACCGATAGGGGTGCAAAATGGGATCAGAGTCCTTGGTAGGAAAAAGTGGCGGCAGCATGGAAGCGGTGAGTTTCACGCGGAAAATCGCCGCTGCCAACGACGAACAGTAATCGTTCTATACTCAGCTAGCTTATTTTACTCGTTATTGAGCAGTTTTTTCCAACGAGCGAATTGTTTTTTCGTTTGGGCTTTGCCAGGCATTCCTGTGCCAGTGCGTTTCGAGGTCGCGTGATCTAGGTCGAAGACTTTGATCCAGTCAGCGCTGAACTCTTTGTGCACCGATTGCACTTCCTCTAGCGGAAGGTTATTGAGTTTAACCGAAAGTTTTTCGGCGATTTTCACGACAGCGCCGACGGCGTGGTGAGCCTCGCGGAACGGCACGCCTTTATTGACAAGATAGTCAGCCAGGTCCGTCGCGAGCAGCGCGGGATCGCTCACCGCCTCGGCGCAACGCGTGCGGTTCACCGTCAAACCCGAAATAGTGCCCGCAAGCACGTCGGCACACATCGCAGTCTGGTCAAAACTGTCGAAAACCGGCGGCTTGTCTTCTTGCAGATCACGATTGTAGGTCAGCGGCAAGCCCTTCGCGAGCGTGAGCAGGGTGTGCAAGTTACCTTGCAGACGCGCGGATTTACCACGCAGCAATTCGCACGAGTCGGGGTTTTTCTTCTGCGGCATCAAGCTCGAGCCCGTGCAAAACGCGTCGGGCAGTTCGATAAATTTAAACTCTGCGCTCATCCACAAAATGAGGTCCTCTGCGATGCGCGACATATGAATGCCGAACAACGCACAAGCGCTAGCAAACTCGATAAACACGTCGCGATCGGCCACGGCGTCCATGGAGTTTTGCGTAACTTGCGGTCGACCTTTGGCATCGACGAATCCGAGTAGTGTCGCCACGTACTCACGATCGATCGGCAGTGTCGTACCAGCGATCGCGCCCGAGCCGAGCGGGGACCAGTTAGCATGCGCCGCGACTTCGACGAAGCGCGCGCGGTCGCGCTGTAACATTTCCAAATAGGCAAAAAGATGATGTGCGAGATAAACCGGCTGCGCACGTTGCAAGTGCGTATAACCGGGCACGAGCACGTCGGCGTTGGTCTCGGCGATAGCCAGAATGGCGCACTGGGCCGCGGCGATTTTTTCGCCAATGACAGCACAAGCGTGTTTGAAAAACAGCCGCATGTCGGTAGCGATCTGGTCGTTTCGACTGCGCGCAGTGTGCAGACGCGCAGCTGCGGGGACATTTTTCGTCAACGCCTGCTCGATGTTCATGTGCACGTCTTCGAGCTTCGTATCCCACGTGAAATTGCCGGCTTCGATCTCGGCAAGGATCGCGTCCAGACCGGACTGGATCGCATCGCGCTCTTTCACGCTGATGATGCCGACGTGCGCGAGCATAGCGGCGTGCGCCTTGCTACCCTGAATGTCGAACGGCGCAAGTCGTTGGTCGAACGAAACCGACTCGCTGAACGCGAGCATCAAATCCGCGGGGCCGGCGGAAAAACGTCCGCCCCAGGTCGCTTGTGAGGGTTTGGCCATGTCCGATAAAAGACGCGCCCAAACCCCTCGGGGCAACGCGAAAGAAAGGGAAGCCGGTTGATAAATTTACGGCTGGCCGACGCCCGGGCTATCCGCACAGTCAAATCACATGCGTCCGCGCTGCTTGCTACCTGTTCTCTGGCTAGCCGTTTGCCTCGGCACACTTCTCGCCACGCGAGCCGAGACGCCCTATGACAAAATCATTGTCGAGACGTCCTCGACCTCAATTTACATCGGCAAGGTCACCTTAAACGTCGCGCCGCTCTCGCGCAAAGACGGCATTTTCTCAGGCGATTATAAGGCAAAGGTGTTCCCGTACTGGTTTATGAGCGAACATGGCACGTTTCGCATGAAGGTGTCCGACGAGGATCTCGCTCGTGTCGCCAAAGGAGAAGCGGTGGATTTCACTGGCGAAGCCGAAAACAACGGGCACGAAGCGCGCAAGATCTCCGGTCGCGCCACGCCCGACGACGCCACGCATGGCAAAATTAAGGTTCGGATTTTTGTGACCGAGAAAATCCAGCTCGTCTTTAACACGACCTATCGCTTCGGCGACTGACGAATAATTATTCAGTGTCCTTGCGCGGCTTAAAAAACGGTTCGGGAAGATCGACTCCGAATTCGACCGAACTACACGTAATCACCATATCCGACCCGCCCATATCATACGCCACGCGGAAAGGCATCGCGAATTCACCCACGGCGCGGTAGTCGGAATACTCCACTTTCATGGCCTGCACATGCGCCGCCACGTTCTCTTCCATCTCGACGCGGAGTAATCGGGCCGTTTCCTGATCAAAATAGAATTTTCCACTCAAGCCGTTGAAATTCCGCAGGCGAAGCAGGGTGGTCTTGCGATCGCCGATGGTGGTTGCACCCAACTTCGAACGCAGCGGAAAACGCTCCCGCAGAAACGGGTCAACACCCAGCCACGAGAGGGAAAATAAATTACCCACCTCGCCTCCATTCAACTCGTGATAGCCGAGGATCTCGCTGTTCTCCCAGCCGGTCTTTCCGTCGTAACCGCTCACGGTGCGGCCCATGCCGACCGTCTCCTTTTCAACGAGAACGAGCCCAGGGTTCCTGCGAAATACTTTCAGACTCGTTCGCACACCGCTGGTCGTCGACGAAATGATAGCCTGCGTCAGGCAGGACAGTCCGGCACTTTCGGTTTTCCAACCGCTTTCAACACTGCGCTTCAGCAGTTCGTCAATTTCGCCCACTTCTTTCAAAAACGATTCCGTCGGCAGAAAACTTTGATCTTGGAGCGAGCCATTGATTTTGGCTTCGACGACGCTGTAGCTCGTCGTGATTTGTCCTTTTGCTGAAACCGTGATTTCAAAAGGCAGACCTATCTTCGAAACCGGCCGATAATCAGCGTACGACGTGATGAGCTCCTGGTCCGAGCCCGCATTCTTGATTGTTCGCAAGAGCAGCCCGGAAAGCCGGTCGAAAAACCAGCGATTCTCGTGGTTACCTTCGGCCGATACCGCCAATACGTCGCAGACGCGTCCCGCAACCGTTTCATCCGGCAGAGAACGCCCCTGCAACAGCGTCTTCTCCAACTGCAGGGCCTGAAGCGCGTTCGTCATCCAGGCTGGCGCGCCACGTTGCCCTGGATAAACACCGCGGCCCCATTCGCCGTTATCATACCAGCCTCTCGTGCCGTCGAAGCCGCCGCACAGAACGCCCTCGCGACCGAACGCGTCAAACCGATAAGCACCCGTTGCCGTTTCCACAGTTCGCAGGAAATCCCGTCGATATCCCTCCTTCACGCGGATTACTAAGCGTATATTTTTGAGATTTTCCACGCGACGGCGGCCACCCTGAGTATTAATCCAACGATCCACGACAGTCCGAACCTTTTGCTGAGTACTAAGCTTCAGGTCAGCCTCGGCCTGTAGCGCCGCGAGACGCTGCTTTATCGACGCAGATCCCTCGCTCTGAGCGGCCTCTAGACGATCAACGAGTTCGCGTGTCGACGGCTTTGGCGCCACGGCACAGGAGGAAACTCCAAGCGCAAGCATGCACAACCAGGTAGAACACCCCAAGCGGCGAATCACAAAAGAAGAATTCTGGCGCGTGTGTTTCATTTGCCAGCCAAGTTTTGCGGACCGATGCCGCGCTGTGCTGCTAGCCAGCGCTGCGCCGCTTCGCGCACCGGATCGCGACCCTGCACAGCATCGATGCGTCGCATCACGATTTCTTCGTCGGGAACGACACCGTTGCCCTCAATCAAGCGGCCCCGCGGCGTCTTGATGTCAGCGACCGCATATTGAAGCATGTCGCCAGTCGGCAGCGTGCGAAACAACGAAGGCAGCGCCGCCCCTGCAGTCGTTTCCCCAAAAACGCGAGCCCGCCCTGCTTCCTGAAGGCCAGCGGCGAGTATTTCAGACGTGGAGGCTGAAGCCGAATCAACCAAAACCGCCACGGGCCCCAGAAATGCTCCTGATTGCGGGTAAGTCCGGAACTCCTCCGTTCCATAACGCTGGTGCATCGTGCCGAGCGAGGTCTCCGACGCGCTGAGTCTGCCAAAAATCCCCGGCGCCATGAGCGTGAGTCCGCCGGGGTTTGCGCGAAGATCAATGATCAGTCCATCACCTTCTTTCAACGTGCGGACGCAGCGTTTGAATTCGTTCATGGCCGGCAGAGCGAACGTGTTGAAGCTGAAGTAGGCATTGCCCGTCGCGTCGCGAGTGAACTCAAACTCGACGGGTTGAGCGGGCGAAAAACCGATCGCTTCCGACCAAACGCCTTCGTAAGCCACAGAAATAATTTTTGCTTCACGCTCGGCACCGTCGGTGTTTTGCAGGAGTAGCACGATTTCCTTCCCCACCGGAGCGGACAGCCACCATTCGACATACCCGCGAAGATACTGCAACCGCTTGCGCGCCGAGCTGACGCTGGGAAGCATCGAATCTTCAATCTCACTTAACGCATGATCGCCCACTCGCCGCACCACATCGCCGGGCTTAATCCCTGCTTTCGCCGCGGGTGAATCAGGTTTCACCTTCACAATCGTGACAGCTTTTTCAATCACCGCAGCTTCCGCTCCTGTGTAACCGATCCGCCCACGCTCCTCGGGCTTCAGCACCGCCATCTCCCGCGGAATGATGGCAAAATGGGTCCGGTGCAGTTCGTCGAGCATTTCCTGAAGCAGCCAGCCAAGGGCGCGCCTGTCATCGGCCGCCCAGAGGCGAAGCCGGTACTTTTCACGCATAGCCTTCCAGTCGACACCGCCAAAGGTCGTATCGAAATAGTTGTCGTTGACCGTCCGCCAAACCGTTTCGAAACAGTCGGAGCGCATAAGCGACCAATCGATTTTGTCCTTTTCTCGTGGTTCTAGAATATAAGCTTTCTTCTGCTCAAAGAGCGTCAGGCGATCACTATACTTTTGGGAGTCTTCACGGTCCTTGCTCAATTTGACAGCTTCGGACTGCCAGCGTACCGCACTCTCAAAATCCCCCGCGCACGCGCAGGCAGCCGCCAGCGTGTCGAGTCGACTGGAGTTTTTCCACCCGCTCAGTTCGCAGGCTTTTGTGGCCAACGTCACCGCCCTAGCACCCTCTCGAAACCGCGCCTCCGAACAGACCGCAAGCATCCAAGCATAGTCATTTAGATATAGACCCTCATCGGACTTGAAACTGATCGCTTCCTCGAAATCCATCACGGCTTCGCTGAAAGCTCCAATTTTGTTATAGAGACAAGCACGCTCATAAAAATAATCCGCATTCTTTCCATCCTCGCGAAGCAACGAGGAATAGTCCTCAATGGCTTCTCGATATGATTTCGCTTTCGCGAGTATTTCAGCTCGCGCGTTGAGGTTGGCAGCGTCCTTGGGATCCAAACGGATCGCTAGTTCGGCATCGGTCAAGGCACCAGCGTAGTCTTTCAGCCACATTTTATTGCGAGCCCGCACGCGATGGTTAAGCGCCTCGTTTGGTTCGATAGCTATCAACGCGTCAATATCAGCCAGTGCTTCCGTGTACTTGTCCCGATAAAAATAGAGATGATAACGATACCAAAGTGCATCCTTCGATTTCGGATCGAGGCGCAATGCCTCCGTGTAATCACTGAGCGCATGCTCAAAATCCTCCTTACCCCGGAAGGCGCGTCCGCGGCCAACATAGGCCGGCACGCAGGTGGAATTCGCTTGAAGAACTCCATTAAACACCTCCCGAGCGCGATCAAAGTCTTTCGCATCGAGCGCCGCCTTGCCCTTGGCAAGCTCTTCGCGTTCCCCGGCGAAAACAGCCGTTACCAAGATCGCCGCAATCAAAACGACACAGCCGCCGCGTATGCGACGCACCAGAGCGGGAAGAAACTTTGCACCTCCAAACATTGTGAAGCAGGAAAGGAGCGACCACGTTGGCGATTCCCGTCGGCTCAAGCCAGCCAGAAACACCTAGGCGCTTACAATCGTCGCGCGCAGAATCATTGTTTCTTCTGCATCCCGGACGTCCGGCACGCAACATGCAGCGACGGCCATCGGAAAAGCCCTTGCCTGCACGACCAGCCGGGTTACACCCATTAACCAAACGTGACCAATCCAGTTTCAGAGTCCAAGGTCTTCCGTCGCCCGCGTGGCATGGCATTAATCAATGCGCTATTTGGCGGTTGGACCGTGTTAGTGATGATGTTCTTTTATATTCCGATTTTGTTTCTGGTGGTTTATTCGTTCAACAACTCGCGCCTGAACGTGGTCTGGGAGGGCTTCACGCTACAGTGGTACGCCGAGCTGTGGCACAACACCCGCCTGATCGCTGCGCTTAAAAATAGCGCCATCATCGCCTGCCTTTCCACCACACTGGCTGTCATTGTTGGCACGACCGCTGCATGGTTGCTCTATCGCTATCGTTACCGCGGCACGCGCGCGATCAGCACCCTTGCCTACATTCCGATGGTTGTGCCCGAAATCATCATGGGCATCAGCCTGCTCGTGTTTTTTAAAACCGTCAGCTTCGACCTCGGCTACACGACCGTGACCATCGCCCATACGACTTTCTGTTTTCCGTTCGTGATGGCTGCGGTGCAAGCGCGACTCGCCGGCCTCGATCCCGCCATGGAAGAAGCGGCGCTCGATCTCGGAGCCACACCATTAAAAGCATTCTGGTACGTCATCGTGCCATACCTCATGCCAGGCATCATTTCGGGAGCGTTGATGGCGTTTGCGCTTTCGATGGATGAACTCATCGTAACCTACTTCGTCAAGAACGCTGCTTCGGCTACCCTGCCCATCGTGATCTACGGCATGGCCAAAGTCGGCCTTAATCCCATGATCAACGCCCTGTCCACCCTGTTCATTGTTGCAACGATCATCCTGCTCATTGCCTCCGAAGCGGTGAAAAGTGTGCGCCGCTAAAATTTCCGCTAAATAATCCATGAAAAGCATCCGTATCCTCATTGCCTCCGCCGCGGCTTTTGTAACCGCCGTTCAACTACATGCTGCCAAAGAGATCAATCTCTTCGGCTGGTCCGAATACGTGCCGCAATCCGTCCTCGATAAGTTCACGGCCGAAACCGGCATCAAGGTGAACTACGAAACGTACGCCTCGAACGAAGAGATGCTTTCCAAGCTTCTCGGCGGCGCTGCACAGTATGACCTCGTGCAGCCTTCCGAGTACGTCGTCGAAGCACTCCGCGCGAAGGGCAAGTTGGATGTCATCGATTTCAAAAATGTCCCAAACATTAAGAACATCGCGTCAGAATACCTTCACCGTCCTCACGATCCCGATCAAAAATACAGCGTGCCCTATCTAGTCGGCGCCATCAGCATCGTGGTCAACACCGACAAAGTTAAAGAGCCGGTGACCGGTTTCGCCGATGTCTTCAGTGGCAAATACAAGGGTCGTATAGTCGTTCTCAACGACAACCGTGAACTCCTTACATGGGCGCTCCAAACGCAGGGGCTCGACTTCAACGACATCCGTCCCGAAACCATCGCAAAAGCCCGGGCGCTCCTCGTAAAATGGTTACCCCAGGTCAAAGTTTTTGACTCCGACAGCCCGAAGACCGCGCTACTCAACGGCGACGTTGATGTCGGCATTGTCTGGCCCGGCGAAGCCGCCATCGTGTATCGCGAAAATAAAAAATTTACCTGCTGCCTACCCAAGGAAGGCTCCCACATCTCGATCGACAGCCTCGTCATTCCGAAAGGCGCTCCCCACAAATTGGAGGCCGAGCAGTTCATCAATTTCATCCTTCGTCCCGAAATCAGCATCCTCATTTCCGAAGCGTTCCCGTACACAAACCCCAACACCGAGGCCTGCAAATTGCTCACCAAGGAACAACTCACCAATCCCGCCAGCTATCCTGCCGGGGTGGAAAAATTGCCAACTTTCCGCGACATCGGCAAAGCCGCTTCGCAAGTCGACAAGCTCATCACCGACCTAAAAGGCGGATCTTAAACAGGCCAAAACTTTAACCGCAGAGCACACAGAGATCGCAGAGAGCCGAGTTTGATTCATTCTTTTCCTACCTTCTCTGCGCTCTCAGCGGCGTCTGCGGTTAAAAATAATTTGGATAGAAATTAAGATGACCACCACTGCCGATCCACGCGCTGCCGCTGCTGCAGCCTCGGGCCAACGCCAACCCGGGACCACCGGCTGGATGTTGCTTTCGCCGATGCTGCTGTGGCTAGCGCTGTTCGTGGTCGCGCCCACAGCAATTTTGTTTGTCTACAGTTTCTGCCAGCGCGACGAACTCGGCCAGGTGGTGTTTGAGTTCACGTGGGAAAACTATGCCCGCATCGCCGACCCCGTATACCTCAACATCCTCGTGCGCTCACTCTGGTATGCCGGGCTCACGACGGCGATTTGTCTTATCGTCGGGTATCCAGTAGCCTACTACATCGCGCGTTCGCCGGCACAGCGTCGTTCACGCCTTCTATTGCTGATCATGGTCCCGTTTTGGATCAGCTTTCTACTGCGCACCTATGCATGGATCTCGCTGCTCAAAGCCGAGGGTCCCTTCAGCGCGCTGTTGCGCTGGGCGCACTTAATCGCTCAACCGCTCGAAATCCTCTACACGCCTAGCGCTGTCATGATTGGCCTCGTTTACACTTACCTGCCGTTCATGATTCTGCCGATTTTCACGAGCGCCGAAAAACTCGATAACTCTTTCATCGAGGCATCGCTTGATCTCGGCGCTGGCCCGTGGCGAACACTTGCTCACGTCATCATTCCGCTGACCAAGCCAGGAATTTTTGCCGGTATTTTGTTGGTGTTTGTGCCATCGATCGGAATGTTTGCTGTTACCGATCTCATGGGCGGCGCCAAAGTCCCTATGATCGGCAACGTGATTCAGAACCAATTTACTCAAGCTCGTGACTGGCCATTCGGCGCCGCACTCGGCATTACGTTTCTCGTGCTTTTCGTAATTGCTTTCTGGTTCTTACACGACCGCGGAGAAGCGCGACGCTAACCTTTCGATGAACTCCGACGAGCTTGCGCCAAAAGAAACTTCCGCTGCGCTGAACGACCCCAGCGCGCAACTCGAGTGGGAATTTCGACTTCCTCCGCTACCGCCCTCGCCCGCAAGCAAAACACCAATCTCAATGGAAACCATGGTAGAACTCCGCAGCGTCAGCAAACGCTTCGGTTCCGTGACGGCGGTCGACGCCGTCGATCTCCAAATCCGCAAAGGCGAATTTCTCACGCTGCTCGGCCCTTCCGGTTGTGGCAAAACGACAATCCTCCGCATGCTCGCCGGTTTCGAGGTTCCAACCAGCGGCCAGATCTTACTCGAGGACAAAGATGTCTCGGGCGTGCCGCCCTACCGGCGCAACGTCAACCAGGTTTTCCAAAGTTACGCTATTTTCCCGCATCTCACCGTGGCCGAGAACATCGCGTTTGGCCTGAAGATGCGCCACGTCCCACGCGAAGAACGCGAACGTCGCGTGGGCGAGGCCCTCGAACTTGTTTCGTTAAAAGGGTTCGGCAAACGCCGTCCCCACGAGCTCTCCGGCGGTCAACGCCAACGTGTCGCCTTTGCCCGCGCTCTCGTCTGTCAACCCAAGGTCTTGCTGCTTGACGAACCGTTTTCCGCACTCGACGCCAAGCTCCGTCACGCCATGCAGCTCGAAGTGAAACATCTCCAACGCCAGCTTGGCATCACTTTCGTCTTCGTCACCCACGATCAAGAGGAAGCCTTGATCATGTCAGACCGCATCGCCGTCATTAATCGCGGCCGGATCGATCAACTCGGCGACGCGACTGACATTTACCATTCGCCAGCGACATCGTTTACCGCCGACTTCATCGGCGAAGCTAACCTGCTTTCATCGGAAATCGTCTACAAAAACGGTGTCACTGCGCACGTGCGACTCGCCGAAGGCGTCGAACTTACCGTACGCTCGTCAGCCATCCGCGACGGCGCCAGCCAGGCGCTGCTTTCCGTGCGTCCGGAAAAAATTTATATTACCCGAAACAAACCCATGAAGGAAAATGCCTTCAAGGCCGTGATCGAAGAGGAAGTTTTTCGAGGAGCAATGGACGAACTACGCCTTCGTGTCGCCGGCAAGCTCGAGCTCATGGCCATGGTTGCCAACGAAAGTGCACACGAACGCGCCTGGCATAAGGGCGACACTGTTTTCTGCGCCATCCACACCGACGACGTCGTCGTGGTGGAGCAGAAATAAAATGCCTCCCAGCGTCCACTCACCTTACCGTTCAAGCACGACAGCAGCGTGGCGTGAGACGGACGGGATCGGCAAGCGGAGCGGGCCGCCGGCGTGTACGATCGACGTTGGACTTGCAGCTGAGCCAGTCAGCGTATCCCACCACGTAACGCGCCAAGTGCCTGGGGGAAGGTCGTCGAGCGTCAAAAACCCGCCAACCGGATCGACCGGTTTGTTAGAGAACACTCCCGTTCGATGCCAGAGCCATACCGCTATAAAGCGGTCACTACGCTGGCCGATCGCGGCGAGAATTGGCACTTCAAGACCGACGTCTATTTTTGTCAGATCAAACCATCCAGTAGAGCCGGTATTCTCTACCACGATCGCGTGCATGCCCAACTCTACGGGAACCTGAAGATCAGGTTGGGGATGGGGATTATTATCCTTTTCATCCTTGGGTCGCTCGGGCCAATTTGCTTCTGCCGCAATAGCCCCATCGACCGTCACCCGGATCGAGCCAGCAGCTGAGCCCGTGTCGGCAATCTGCAAACGCAAGGTCACAGCCTTTGGAAAATCGAAATGGTAGGTTGCACGGCTCGGATAGCCATTCTCCTTACTCTCGGTGGCGCTAACATAAATTCGCGGAATCTCTGAGAATTCTATAGGCTCACGCCCATCCACGGGAACAATGATCTCTGGGGAAGCACGACGTTTCCACAGGTGACCACCCACAAGAACAAACGGGGCACGGGTCGTACAATCAGTCGCAGGTGAAAAGGGAACAAGATCTGCACGTCGACCAAACCCCGTCGCACTTACGAATCGAGCCACCGCCGCTAGTTCCTGCAGTCGATTCGTTGCTAATAATTCGCGCCCCAACCAAAGCTGCGCGGGAATAAATTCCTGTCCCATTAGACTGGCCCAAACAGGCGGCACGATAGTCACGCCGGTTTTCTTCTCTTCTTCCGACAGAGGCAAATGATCGTCGCCCACTTCTCCGTAAAAAACCGGACGCCCCAACGAAGCAGGCGAAGCGTCCAAATGCCGCACACCCGCTAAAATATTCGGCGAATAATGATGCGGCTGGAAATAGTCCATGCCCGCATAAAGCGGACTGTTTAGGTTTTCCGTACTTGTGGTAACGAGATGATTGTAGCGGTCGAGCGAGCGAATATGAGCGGCCATCTCGGTGTGCCAGCGCGCGACAGCAGCCTCATCTTTCGTTTCGCCCCGCATCGCATCCACCCAATGCACCTCATTGAACAACTCCCACGCCATCACCGCCGGCGAGTAACCCCAACGCGCAATGATATAGCGGTATTTTTGTTTACTGAGCCGAATTGCTTCGGGTGACGTGAAAAATTCCGCCGGTGTTTTTAGGAAACCACCGTTGGCAACGTTCCAGGGATTGTCCGACCAATTCGTATTTACCTGGCTGCTGTATTGACCGTGATGCTGAAGCACGATCTGCAGATAGATTCCTTTTTCTTCCGCCCATTTAATTAGGCGGTCCCAATCGGCAGCAACGCGTAGATCAAGATTCCCATCGCGTGGAGACTCGCCTCTGCCTTTTGGCAACCAATCTAGATTCATACCGCTCCAATGCACCATCCAGACGCGCGCCCAGTTGAGGCCAGCTTGAGCAAATAAATCAAATGCCTTCTGATAAAAACCCAGACCTTCTTGGTCCGCCCAGGCAAGATTAGCACCGAGTGGAACGAACCTCTCCCCTGAGACAAATGAAAAACATCGCAGATCGCCTGAATCGAGTTTAATGCCAGGGCGATCCTCGACCGAGCGAACTGTTTTCTTTCGGGACCCAGAAACCTTCGTCGCAAGTACAGTAGATTGGCTGTTTAGCATCTCTGTGATAGCACCTAAACGATACTGACCTTTGGCGTCGGCCCTCACGCGGACAGCATACATATCTTTACCAACAAAAAACGCCGGCAGCTTTAACGTGGTCTTGGCAGGCGTAATAACCTCGGCCCAAATTTCCCGGCCAAAAGGAGCTGATTCAGTTTTCTCAAGCGCAAACTCGAACTCCACCGGCCCAGCGGCCTTGAGCTTACAACCCAACGCAGCCCAAATGAAAATCATGACGCCTATACATAAAACCCAACTCACGCGTGCGAATTCGATGCAGCCCCTAGTCCTTTGAACGTTTTCAGTAGATTCCCAAATTCGCATTTTGATTAATTTAATTGAGGTCACGTAAAACCATCAAGCCTACCCTAAAGCATTCGATGCTGTCCGCACGATCACGAATTACGGAGCGCGACCGAACGCCTGCTGAAAAGCGGCGGTCAGACGCTCGATATCGTTGGTCAAAACACGCGGCTGGCTACGGACGCGTTGCATCCATTGGCGAGCCGCCGCTTCATTACCGATTGAGATTTCGTGGAAGGCCATTGCGCACAGCACCATTGGATTTTCAGGTTCAGCCTCAAGCGCGCGACTAAATTCCTTCAAACCTTCCTCGGTGCGTTCGGCCGTGAACAACGCGATACCCAGTTCAATATATGGATCAGCCTCAGTTGGTCGAAGGCGAATTGATTCGCGGAATTCGTGGATCGCCTCGTCAAGGCGCCCCTGCGCTTGGAGTTGCTTGCCATACATACGATGCAACGCGGGAGAGTCGGGGCAATTTGCGAGTCCCTGCATGAATATTTGTTGCGCCCCGGCTGCATCGCCCATGGTCGATATCACGCCCGACAGATAAATCCAGCCATCGGCAAAA
>Ga0302322_100002123_pt1 | contig 16646 bp, 12 predicted proteins | sample Fen_T0_2_FD_203757 | JGI IMG/M metagenome (GOLD analysis project Ga0302322, IMG submission 203757) | Peat permafrost microbial communities from Stordalen Mire near Abisko, Sweden - Fen_T0_2 | ecosystem: Environmental > Terrestrial > Soil > Wetlands > Permafrost | place: Sweden: Abisko... | reverse complement strand
TATCGATAAAGTAATTGTCGTTTCCGCAGTCAATCGAAATTCTCCTGCCGAAGTGGCTCAAGTTCTCTCACAAATCCTGCTAGAAAAGTCCCCGAAAGCGCTTCTCATTACATCGACCATAACTGGAAAAGAGATTGCGGCACGCACCGCTGTTCGTTCGAACTCTGGAATCATCACCGACGCAATAGATATCGCTAGTGATCTGACCACCACCCAATCAATCTTTGGCGGTGCGATGACGGTGAAAGCAAGTCTGCGCAGCGGGTGCGCTATTGTCACGATTCGCCCAAACTCTATTGATGTTATTTCCGAGAGTAGCTCCCCTGCTGTTGAAACATTTTCAGGAATGGTTTCCCCTGCGATTGAACGAGTTCTTTCGATAGAAATGGCAGAAAAGGGCAGTCGCCCGGAACTTACAGAAGCAACCATTGTGGTTTCAGGAGGTGGTGGAACTAAAGGTGACTTTAAGCCGCTGGAAGAGTTCGCAGATAGTCTCGGCGCGGCGGTAGGCGCATCGCGCGCGGCAACCGACGCCGGTTGGTATCCCCATTCACACCAGGTGGGACAAACTGGAAAAACGGTACGGCCGCAGTTATACGTTGCCGTTGGAATTTCAGGTGCAATTCAACATCGCGCCGGCATGCAAACAAGTAAATTTGTCGTCGCTGTTAATACCGATCCTGATGCACCGATCTTTGATGTTGCAGACTTTGGAATCGTTGGCGACTTGTTTTCAGTTATTCCACAGGCAACCGCGGCGATAAAGGCAAAGAAACTCTAAAGGCAACGCGTGGATTTAATTTACGGCTTTAACACTGCGCAATAAAACCTGAGCGACATCAAGAACCTGTACATCTGACTCACGCGCTTGGACTCCGTCGGTCACCATGATGCGACAGAATGGACAGGCAACTGCGACTTCTGATGCACCAGTAGCAAGTGCTTCATCAACGCGGGTCAAATTAATGCGAGTTCCAATAGATTCTTCGACCCACATCCGTCCGCCACCGCCGCCACAACAAAATGATCGCTCTTGATTGCGTGGCATCTCAGTGATATCACATCCACTCGCCTCTAGTAATTCGCGCGGAGGTGCGTAAATCTGGTTGTGTCGTCCCAGATAGCACGGGTCGTGATAGGTCAATTTGGCTTCAGATTTGTGGGGGCTGGGCTTTAATCGTCCCTCTTTGATGAGAGTGTTTAAGAGCTGGGTATGGTGCAACATTTCGAGTTCGAACCCGCTCTGTGCGTAATCCTTGCCAATTGTTGTAAAGCAATGGGGGCAGGTGACGACAACCTTTTTCTTTCCTTTGGAGCGACCGGCAAATACCTCATTGAAGGTTTCGATGTTCTCGGCCGCCAGAATTTGATACAAATATTCGTTACCCGAGCGGCGAGCAGGATCACCTGTGCAGGTTTCACGATTCCCAAGGACGGCAAAGTTAACTCCGGCCATATAGAGCAACTCCGCTACTGCCTTGGTTGTCTTTTTTGCACGATCTTCATAAGCGCCGGCGCACCCGACCCAGAAGAGATATTCGACTTCATCAGGAAGGGTTCCGCTGACCACTCTTACTGGGAAATCGCACTCCGCGATCCAACCCTCACGGTTATCCTTATTTGAACCCCACGGATTGCCAGCTTGCTCCATATTGCGAAATGTCCCGTTGAGTTCGCTCGGAAAATTCGATTCAACTAATACCTGGAATCGACGCATATTTACGATGTGATCGATATGTTCGATACCTACTGGGCAGGCATTTACACAGGCACCACATGAGGTGCATGCCCAAAGCACGTCAGTCGAAATCGGAGCCTTATCACCCACCAGATTCTCTGTTTCAACTACCTTTGCCATGGCGTGATCCCGCATGGACATTATTAACAACTTTGGTGAGAGTGGTTTATCGGTATGCCAGGCCGGACATTGCGACTGGCAGCGCCCGCATTCGGTACAGCTGGTCATGTCCAGCAGACCCTTCCATGAAATGTCACCGCGTGTGCCTAGGCCAAAGAGATCGTCCTCTGCAGGATCTTCAAAATTAATTGGCTTTCCTTTGGAGAGAAGCTGCGGAAGCGCACCGAGCGCTGGTTTATCAATATTGCGTTTGAAGTAAATATTAAAGAAGGCCAAGAATCTGTGCCAAGCGACTCCCATGGTCAAGTCGGAGGCGATCACGATGAACCAAGCCATAGAGATAAAGATCTTGATAGTTGCAACGATGACAATGGCATTCCTAATTGAACCTGCGGAGAGCGAATTAAAGGTAAGAACAGCGGGCCACGAGATCGCATAATGCCAATTCCAGGCAGAAACTCCGGCTAGCGCGCCCTCTAGTCCACGCAGCGCAATTACACAGAAAACTATCGCTAATATTGTCGCCTCAATGTAATAAGCCTTGCCCATGGCTGATCCAGAAAATCGATTTCGAGAGCGAAGCCTTGTCACTTGGCGAATTCCAATGAGAGTGACAATTCCAATACCAGTCAGCGCAGCGATTGTCTCTGCAAAGAGTTCATATCCAACGAAGTGCCCGATAACGGGTAGTGAGAAAGTGGGATCGATTACTTGACCATAAGCAGTGACTAAAGTTCCAAAGAGAACCACAAATCCAACCATTACAAACCAATGCGCGATTCCCGTACCGGTGAAGTTCAGCATCTTGGTATGCCCAAGAATTTCCTTAAACATATTGCGCAAGCGCGCACTTGTATTTGCGCTGCGCGTGGGATCTGGCTGTTGCTTTCTATAGATGGCAATCAACTGGCGAACCCGAATTGTAAGAAGAACTAATGCAAATCCAGTAACCAGGTAAGAGAGCACGGCTAGCAGGGTGATCATTGGGATACAATAACCCTATTGATTAGCCTTGATCGGTAAATTTGCAGTAATTATGCGGTATTAGCGGCGCTAACTAACTTCCCACGTATCGCCACTGGCTAGCAAAGAATCTAAATTCCCCGCCCCATCTTTGGATATCACATCAGCAATCTGTTGGTTCACCATCGTTGAATATTCAGGTCGGGCTACATCACGGAATATTCCAACTGGCACGTGATCTAGCTCTGACGATGAAAGCCGTGAGAGCGCAAATGCATATGAAGGATCTGGATTATTGGCATTATGAACAATAAGGTCGCTCTCCGATACCGACGAGAGTTCAACAACTTTCATCGAACCGTTCTCCATAATCACGCCATGTGTTTCTGACTTGATTGGAGCGCCATGAATCAACTGCAAGAGCGTTGCACCCTTTGTATCACCATCTTTTACCGCGATAAAGGCGTCATCATTGAATATCGGGCAGTTTTGATAGATCTCAATGAGCGCAGAACCTTTGTGGACCGATGCAGCCTGCAACATTTCGGTTAAGTGCTTTCGATCGGTATCTATAGAACGCGCAACGAAGGTGGCTTCTGCGCCAATCGCCAGTGAAATTGGATTAAATGGCGTATCCAACGAGCCGATAGGTGTGGATTTGGTGACTTTGCCGGCTTCGCTCGTTGGGGAGTATTGGCCCTTGGTGAGGCCGTAGATGCGATTGTTGAAGAGCAAAATTTTGAGGTTAACATTGCGGCGCAAGGCGTGGATGAGGTGGTTTCCACCAATAGATAGTGCATCGCCATCACCAGTTATCACAAAGATTGTTAATTCAGGGCGAGAAATTGCTAACCCAGATGCGATAGCGGGAGCTCGACCATGGATCGAATGAATTCCGAATGTCTCTAAATAATAAGGAAAGCGCGATGAACATCCGATCCCCGAAATAAAAACGATATCTTCTCGAGGTAGTCCGAGCGAGGGCAAGAAGGATTGCACGGTAGAAAGTATTGAATAGTCACCGCAGCCTGGGCACCAACGGACCTCTTGATCTGAGGTGAAATCTTTCTTAGTAAGCGTTACATCAGTCACCGAGCACCGCCATCGTCGCTTCTATGATCTCCGTAGTTGAAAATGGAAGCCCCCGCACTTTGTTGTAGCCGGTGATGTCCTTTAAGAATTGCGATCTTAACAACATTGCAAGTTGTCCCAGGTTCATCTCCGGAACTATTACGCGTTCATATCTCGCGAGAACATCTCCCAAGTTCTTAGGGAAAGGGTTGATATATTTGAGATGAGCTTGAGCCACCTTTTGACCATTTTCACGGAGCGCTTCGACAGCAGCAGCGATAGGTCCAAAAGTTGATCCCCAACCCAATAGCAATACTTGAGCGTCACCTGTTATGTCATCGACCTCTAAATCAGGGACTTGAACACCGGCGACCTTTGCGGCGCGCGTGCGAATCATGAAATCATGATTGGTAGGGTCATACGAGATAGCACCAGTCTGATCAGCCTTTTCAACGCCGCCAATACGGTGTTCTATGCCTTTAGTTCCGGGGACGGCCCAAGGTCTGGCGAGCGTCTTTGGATTTCGGCTATATGGCATGAAGTTCTCTTCAGTAGGCGCAAATTCAACATGTAAATCTGGCAACTCGGCGTCCGTTGGAATCCGCCACGGTTCGGAGCCGTTTGCAATGTAACCGTCCGAGAGAATAAATACAGGTACGCGATAGGTCGTAGCAATCCGCACCGCCTCCATCGCCATGTCGAAGCAATCCTTAGGGGTCGATGGGGCGATAACTACAACCGGTGATTCGCCATTGCGGCCATACATCGCTTGCAATAAATCTGCTTGTTCCGTCTTGGTTGGTAGCCCGGTTGAAGGTCCACCTCGCTGCACATCAATAACAATAAGAGGTAATTCCAACATCACGCCTAGACCAATCATTTCAGCCTTGAGCGCTAAGCCAGGACCGGAAGTTGACGTGACTCCGATGGCACCGCCATAGGCAGCCCCAAGGGCGGAACCGACTGCTGCAATTTCATCCTCGGCTTGAAAAGTAATAACGCCAAACTTCTTGTGCTTGGAAAGTTCGTGCAGGATATCTGAGGCTGGTGTGATCGGATACGAACCCAAGAATAGTTTGAGGCCGCTTTGCTTGGCGGCGGCGATTAGACCGTAAGAAAGTGCGGTGTTGCCGCTGATATTTCGATATTTTCCAGGTGGCATCTTTGCCGGTGCAATTTGATACGAGACCGAGAACTCTTCGGTCGTTTCTCCAAAATTCCAACCTGCCTTAAATGCGAGCAGATTGGCCTCAAGTAAATCTGGTTTTTTTGCGAATTTGCCGGTTAGAAATTTCTCCGTTGTTTCGGTAGGACGGCTATACATCCAAGTAAGTAAGCCAAGAGCAAACATATTCTTAGATCGTTCCGCGTCCTTACGCGACAAGTTCAAATCTGACAATGTGCCGACCGTTAAAGAGGTCAACGCAATGGGATGAACTTTGTACCCACTAAGCGAGCCATCTTCCAAGGGATTGGTTTCATATCCAACCTTGGTGAGGTTACGAGGGACGAATTCATCTGCATCAACAATAATCGTCGCTCCTTTTGCCAAGTCCCTAATATTTGCTTTAAGGGCCGCTGGATTCATTGCAACTAAAACATCAGGCGCATCCCCGGGTGTTTGAATATGGTGATCGGCAAAATGAAGTTGGAAGGATGAAACACCCAGCAAAGTTCCCTGTGGTGCTCTAATTTCTGCTGGGAAGTTGGGCAGGGTAGAGATGTCGTTTCCCAAGATGGCGGTGTCCATAGTGAAACGGTCACCGGTTAATTGCATTCCGTCACCACTATCACCTGCGAATCGGATGGAAACCTGGTGCAGCGGAATTACCGTCTTACTCACGCTTACATCTTGCCACTTTCAGGTCGATTTCGGTAACAGGTTGGCCATTTTATTAATTCATGGGTGCTAACACTCTGGAATTAGGAGAATGAAGAAGAATTTTCTCAGGATGCGATCTGCTTGACCATTCGGGAGGAAGAATACGCAGCATGTTTAAAAACGCTGGTAAGTGGTTGCCTCGGGTTGCAGTGGCTTGCGCCATCGCAGTTTATTTCCTCATCATCTTCGGAAGCCATGTTCGTGTGACCGACTCAGGTATGGGTTGCCCCGATTGGCCGCTCTGCAAAGGCAGCCTCAACCCAGCTCAAGGATTCCATGCCTTTATGGAACAGATGCATCGCTACTTCGCCGGTTTAGCGACCATTTTGGTTATCCTGACTGCTCTTATTGCCAAACGAAGCAAAGTTAAACCTGCTGCTATTCGCCCCGCAATAGTTACCGGTTTCGTCGTCTTCATTCAAATTATTCTCGGGGCGATCACCGTTTATGACGGAAATGGTGCTCCGACTGTCGCCGGACACCTACTTGCTGGACTTGCTCTTCTTGGCGGGGCGACGCTGACAGCAGTCGCCTCATTGGTTCCTAAGGTAAGTGTTACAGGGATGCGGTTAGGTCCGGTCAGTTGGATTGCAGTTACGGCGGCAGGGCTCCTCTACATTTCAGGTTCCCTGATCGTGAATGCAGATGCAGAAAAGTACTGTGCTCGGATTCCCCTCTGCCCAACCGGAATCCCCGCTCGCTATGTAGCTCTCCACTTGCTGCACCGCAGCATGGTTGTCTTCGCCGCCATCGCTCTCATCACCTTTGCAGTTCATGCCTGGCGAAAATGGGGTTCGTATCGCGCGGTTAGACTGTTAGCTGCTTCAATAATTTTGCTCTTGCTCTCAACAGCGCTTTTAGGAATATTCAGCGCACTCTTAAAGGCACCTGCTCATCTACAAGATTTGCACTTAGCGGGTGCGGCCGCGGTTCTAGCGGTGACAGTTGCGCTCGCTTCGGTTGGTTGGCTAGAAGCAGCAGATTCCGAAGAGGCTTCACTCACAAACGCATCAGCCGGCTTGTATTTCAATCCCAGCCACGGAGGGTGGCGGAGCCGCAGCAATGCTGGAAAATCCACAATCATTACATTGGTCGATCATGCCGATTGCTCGACTATAGATTGACTCTAAATTAATAGAGCGGCAATAAGCACATTCGGGTACTTCTAATACTTCTCGCATCTTTACCCACAATCCGCGTCAAGGAGTTAGTACCAAGGAGTACCCTAATTGTGACATTTCTCAGCGGAAAATCAGGGTATTTTCAGGTGAGTGGCGAATAAACACTTCGCCTGATTTCACCCAGATCAACCTGCTAGTAAATTGATAGACGTTGAAGCGAGGTGTTCATTGGTGGCAGCGCACGAATAACCGCATTCGATGCACTGAACCATCAGGCCAGTAGCCTTACCGTAGAAGAGCTCTAGATCCTTGGAGTGGCAAAAAGAGCATTCAGGAGTATCGAGTACTTGTTGCATTTCTACCCACCTTCCGCGCATAGGAAATATCCCTTGGGGAAGTTAACTAATTTTCTCACCTGGAACCAGTAAAAGCATGGCAAATAAGGTTAATGACAGATAGACATCACCTGAATTAATCGTCGCCGGAACCGCCCTTAATTGCGGGACGCAGACCCGATAAGGTCACCTTGGAGTTAGAGGTGATCGGTTGTTGAAATGAAGATTGTGATGCGACAACCGTCGTGTTGGACGATGTTTGAGGAGCGGCTACATTCGCGGCGCGATTGAATTCGGCCCCCACAGCCCCAGCGCTTATTGCTATTCCAACGGCTAGAAGTGTTATTTGTAGTTTCATAAGTGGAGTCTGCTACTTCAGAGTGGGAGGTTTCTGAGAGCCTTCCGAGTGCCTGCTTAGAGTTATTGCGGGCGCTTAACGGCAAAATGGGTAGGTCGATGGAACTTTTGGATGTGGGAGTGGCCCAGTCCACCCACCACCGTCGGCGGCTACAACTAAACGCTAGAGATCTTGAGTGACCATTTGTCTGGCTACCGCTAGTAATTCCCCATCTGACATATTCTCAGCATCGATATCCTCAATTGCTCGAATATGTTCAGCTATTTGGTGGTGCCGACTCTTTAAAAATGTGGCGAAATTGTGCACGGCACTCGCCTTGCCCTTGCCGCCTCCTGCAAAGTATATATTTTCAAATCCATTGAGCTCATGCGCAATTTTCTCTGCGAACATTGGATCAAGTTGGGAACGGTTACGACCGCTAAAATATTGATTAATAACCTTTTTATAGTCTCGGTCCACATAGTCTTCTGCTAGCGAGAGCGGCACTGCACCCGGTTCAAAATTATCTTTCCAGATCTTTGTATGAGTACGTGATAGCACCACAAAAACCTTATGGTCTGGATTCTGTTTCATGTTCATTGTTGGCTTCTCTCAGAATGCGAGGAATAACTCGATAACTCTATTCTGCTCTCTTTTGAAAATCATGCCGAATGAAATTGGCGATTATATTCAGGCTTAGCCCTCAATCCATTATTCGTCTTCTGTGACCTTATCTTGTGAGAAATGTGTGCTGTCAACAAGACGAAATCCCACACTTCGAATCACGTTGATTACTTCTGGACCGCCATGTTCGCGGATCTTCTTCCGTAAGCGACTTGCATGAGTATCGACAAGTTGATTGCTCCCCACGCCTTTCATTACTCCGATAGCTTCTAGCACCTGATTCCGCGTAAAGATACGCTGTGGATTTTCCATTAATAATTGCAAAAATTGAAATTCAGTGTTCGTAAGATGTAATTCCTTATTACCCACAGAGAATTCATGATTGCTTAGGTCCATTTTTAAGGCGCCGAAGGAGAGGATATTTGCCTCTGGGGCAGCCTGACTTCCTCCTCGACGTATTTGTTGATTTATTCGTGAACTCAAAATGTTGCTGTCGATTGGTTTTGTTATGTAATCATCTGCACCAGCAGACATGACCATTTGTTCATCTACCAATTCTCCACGCTGGGTAATCATGATTATGGGAACATTGGATTTTGCTCTCAGCCATCGGCAAAGTTCAAGGCTCTGTAATGGATTAGTTGAAAAGTGTATGAGCACTAAATTAAATTCCCTGTGTTCAAAGACTTCTTTGGCTTCTTTACCAGTTGGGGTGTCGTATACGACGAAACCCATCAACTCCAGATGTAAGCGGATCTCCAAACGATCCTTAGGATCATCTTCTGCTAGTAGAACGTTATTAGGAACTTGATCTGCGATTAAATTTGTTTCCATGATTTGCCACCGGGTTAGAAACCCATTTAACGATTACAAACGTAACCGATTCTGCGTTTAAGCAGTATAGGGGAAATCCCCCCCCCGTATGTACATATGTAAGGTGAAATTTAGCCATTTGAACGTACTTCTGTAAGGTGAAATGTAGCCATTGGCAAGCCCATTGAGAGAGGGCGCTCGTAGTCTTCGAATTGGAATTTGAGCCTATCTAAGGTTTGTTCCAGCGGTAAGAAATTGGAAGAGGCTAATCATGAATACAACTCTCAAGCGTGCAGTATCGATCACGACCCTCTTTTTAGGGCTCTTCGTATTTGTTCCGCAATCAACATCGACAGCTGCTACCAAGATTGACTTAGGTGCAGCCTCTGGTTTCGGCGTATTGGCATACACCACTGTCACTAGTACCGGTACGGCAGGGACCGTGATTTCTGGTACGGCGGGCAGCCAAGTAGGTGTTACTCCAAACTCATCGATTACGGGTTTTCCACCTGCTATCTCTGGTGGGTTGCAAGCAAATACCGGTCAAGCTATAGCAGCTCTGACCGCTGCTACTGCAGCGTCCGTCGCATCCTTGTCTTCTTCTCCGGTAGCTCATGTATTCACAAATAATGAATCTATAGTTCCTGGATCATATTCGCTAGGTGCAGTTACCCTTCCAGCAACGTTAAACCTCGATGGCGGCGGAAATCCAGATGCCGTTTTTATATTTACAAATACCTCTTCGCTCGTAACTCCAAGTAGCAGCGTCATCAACCTCACTGGAGGAGCGCAGGCTTGTAATGTTTTCTGGCAGGTCACTTCTTCAGCCACTCTTGGAAGCAGTTCCACTTTTGTTGGACACATTGTTGCGACTGTTTCAATAACTGCCAATACGGGTGCAACGGTTGACGGCTCGCTGATAGCTCTCACTGGAGCGGTTTCGTTAGATCAAAACACCGTTACAAACAATAATTGTGCGTCCGTTGTGGCTCCACCAGCACCAGTTCAAACATCACGAATTGATTCTGTAACTCCAGCGACTTGTGTAACAAGTGGACCAACAACTATCACGCTTAATGGAAGTTTCCCAGCACAGATCACCAATTTAACAGTTAACGGCGTAACAGTTGCCTCAACTAGTTGGGTTCAGAGTCTAACATCCGTTGTGATTACCACTTCGGCGGCAACGACGAGCCCAGTGCTGATTCAGGTATATAACGGAACGATGCCATTACTCGCCTTGCAAACTTTCACATGCACAGCGGTCCCTATCGTAGTGATTGTTCCAACTCCAACTCCAGTTCCAACCGTACCAACGGTTGTGACAGGAACTATTCACGTCGTTAAAATTGTGAATAACACTTATGGTGGAACCGCAACAGCAGCAGATTTTACTCTTTGGTTGCGCAATCATGGAACAGATGTTGTTGGAAGTCCGGCTACTGGAGTTAGTGGGGTTGGCCGCACCTATATCTTGGCTCCAGGAACCTATGTCTTAGGTGAAGTACCAAGTGAGACGTTTCCGAACTACATATCAAACTTCCAAATCATCGGTGGAACTACCCCAAATATCGTCCTTCACGCTGGGGAAGATCTGACGGTAGTACAAACTAATAATGAATTGCCTCCGTTGGTTTCTCCCGTGCCCGTAATAACTCCTCCAGCGACGGAGACAGGCGGACAATTGCCTAAGACTTCATCACCGTGGTTCAACTTGTTGATGATCGGAATTGGGTTCATGGCGATCGGCGGAATAGTGCTTGGACTTAAAAGAAGTCCAAAAATCTAAAGGTACTTCCGTGAAAAGAATGAGGAGGCCCATCCTCGTACTTGCGACTCTGATTTTTACAATTGGAGGGGTAAGTACGGGGGTGGCCCTTGTTCAGATATATCAAATGAACGACTTTCAAAAAAGCATAATTATTGAAAGTGCAAAATTAAATGCCCCCAGAAGTACCCAACCTAAATATGAGCCCGTCAAATTAGGCGAAGTAATCGGACTTATTACAATTCCCAAACTTTCAGCGGTTTATCCAATTGTTCAAGGAACAGACGACAAGGATTTGAAGAAAGGAGTCGGACACTACGTTAATAGCGTTATGCCCGGCGCTAAAGATAACTCCGTGTTAGCTGGCCATCGTGATTCGGTCTTTGCGAAACTAGGTCAGTTGCGACATGGTGATGAAGTAATTATTAAAACAAGCAGCGGAACTTTTAAGTACATTGTGAGCAGAACACGCATCGTGCTTGCGAATGATCGCACCGTTATAGTTCCAACACCCACTGCGACGTTGACGTTAAGCACTTGCTATCCCTTTTATTACATTGGAAATGCCCCCAAGCGGTTCATCGTCTCTGCTGATCTCGCCACGACATAGAAAGTAATCCAGGCCACATTTCTCACTATTTCATGCTTGAAACCTTGCATGGGCCTGACTTTGTCTACTGGATCACACCCTTCAGAAAGCCGTGTGATCCATTAGATACCTCTGCAAGTGGTAGCCCCAGTCATTTTGAATGACTCGCGAACCGCTCGGGTAAACAATTCTCTTGTAAGGAAAAACCTATATATGAGAGCGGAAATCGAAATGACGCGGATTATAAGTACGAGACGGCTATCTTCATTGATTGCTGTAACAGCATTGTGTGGAACGCTCTTCGGGGTTTCCACCGCTAGCGCTGCTACTAAATCTATTAATTGTTATAAGGGAACTGCCACCAAAATTGTTAAGGCAACTTCACCTAAGTGCCCTACCGGCTGGACAACAAAGAAGCCCGTAGTCAAGAAGCCAACGCCACCTGCATCAACTACTTCGAAAACTCTCAGCATTAACGCTACGTACACTGGAAAGATCGCGATGCTTTGGACTGATTCCAGCGTGACTGCCACTACCGTCACCGGTACAGGAACCGGAACAACACTTGGACTTACCCAACTCACCGGAAGCGGATCTTCTTCACCTGCTAGTCAATGCGACTCAATCAATGGTGTGGGAACTATCTCTGACGGAACAAATACTTTAAAGGCTTCCTTCGATCCTGCAGCTCAAGGTTGCGCTAAAGAGTCAGCAGCTCCCACAACGGTAACTATCAGCGGAAACGCGATTATCTCTGGGGGTACTGGAAAATACGCCGGAGCAACCGGAACACTGAAGTTCACGGGTAGTTTCAAAGTTGGTTCGACCGCAGCCGGTACAAATGAATCAAGCGCACTATCACTAACAATCTCAGGCAGTTTCACTACAAAATAATTTGCAATAAATAGATCTCAACCAATAAGGAGCAAACAATGAACGGTAAGAAATCAAAAGCACTGATAGTGGCCATTGCCCTAGCGGGAGCCTCACTGCTTGGAAGTTCCGCAGCAAGCGCTGCAGCAACGGCTCCAACGCTTGTTCTATCAGGCGGAAGCACAGTCTTCGGTCTTAGCCCAGCAATAATCGTTGCAACCGCAGGCGCTCCAGGAAATGTAGCTTTCTCTGTAGGTTCAACTGTAGTTGTTGGTTGCGAAGCAGTTGCTACCACCACCGTTGCTCCATTTGTTGCCAAGTGTTCATGGGTACCTGCAGCAGCTGGTCCAGCAGTACTTAACGCAGTACTAACGCCAACAGATGCAGTCACCTATACGGTTGCCAATGCGACTCCTTTAACAGTTAAGACCGGAACCCCCGTGCAGGGCATCGTTCCTAACCCAATCAGTCTTTATGTTGACACCGTTCTTGCTAGTGGCTCAACTGGTGTACTCGCACCACGCTTTGGAATCAGTTGCGCAGTAACAAGCCAATTCATCGTCGGACAGACCATCGTCTTTCGAGTCTACGGAAACGACGCTGACCTTGGTGGCGCTGTGCTCGACAGCACCAACGTCGCAAGTGCATTTGTGACCGTAGCCGGAGTCGCAACCCCAATTCCGCTTGCTTATGGAAATCACAGTGGAGTTGCCTTCTGGACCGCCGTTTTGAAGACCGGCGCTGCTCCTCTTTACAACACATTAGGAGTAATCAACTTCAAGGTAACTGTGACGACCAAAGATCGGAACACAGTCAAAGTCTTGGCTACCAAGTTAGCCCCTCGCATGCTCAATGGAAAGCGTGTAAGAGTAAATGGCGCCCAGGTTTATGACCGCGTGAGCTACTACCGCACTGTTCCTGTGAATCCTCCGCTGATGGGTGCTACCGCAGTTTGGCAGTCAAACTTCACTTCAACTTCTCAACTAACTCTGTTTGCGGTTCCAACGAACTAAAAGCAGAAATAACCGTTGACGCGGTTCCTAACTAAATACATCAAAGAACTCTAGGAAGGGTCCATCATGAAAACGAAGATAGCAACACATAGCAAAGCACTTATCGCGAAAGGCGTCATTGTGTCGCTGTTCTCGGTATTCCTGGTGGCCCCTGCCCTAGGCGCAGATACCGCCTTCACACCAATCAATCTGGTGCAACCAAGTGGAATCCCAAATGTTGCTCCGCTACCTTTCACCGGGGTAACGGCTGCAACATTTACAGTGCCTACAACCATGGTTAACCTGACTGTTACTCCAAATCAGGGGATAGTCGGGTCACCCATGGTGGTTTCAGGAGCAGGTTTGCCTGCAAGCACCTTATTGCAAATGACATGGGGTACCGCTTCGGGTACTTGGGTAGCCGATGTACAACCAAGTTCGGTTAATTACCTGGGTACTAGCATTACAAAGTTCAATGTGAACATGACCACGGTAACCACCGATGCCAATGGCACATTCTCATTTTCTACAACCGTGCCATCTGATTTTGGCGGCGTGCATGACATTTATGTCGTTCAAAATGGAACCGCGCTTGGTCATGGGGGATACCAAACTACCCGCTCACTTAAAATCTCACCTACAAGTGGTCCAATCGGAACTCCAATAACCATCACATATACCGGAATGGGTGCAACGCTCTACACAGCAGGAGCTGCAGTTCATTGGGATAACAGCATGGCCGGTGAGATGCAAGCTCTTTGGACTCGTGGTACCGGGATCGTAACCATCCGCGCCGCTGGCCCACGTGGAATTCACTATGTGAATGTCGGCGATGCAATCGGCGTCACTTACATGAATATCATTCAATCCCCAGTGCCTTATGCAAATGGCGGTTCACTACCATTTGAGGTAACTCGAGATTCTGGTGTCGGAACTCCATCAGCAACTTTCCCCGCTGCCGTTCAACCAACCACGACTTTGCGCACAACTTTGTCGACGGTAGGACTTGACCCCAATACTCAAGCAACCATGACTCTTTCCCAACCAAGTGGAAACATTCTCACAAAGGTAAATGTTAAGACTTCAAAAGTAGCCACTGACGGCACATATCAAATAGTGTGGTCGACAGTTGTGGGAAATCGAGTCAATTGCACTGGAACCTGCTGGGCTTTTAACTCAATTCCTTTGGGAACAGCAACAGTACTTAACGGATCTTCATCAACTGATGTCACCATCCCAGACAACCTAGGGGGATGGCATGTTATTCAAATGGTCAAAGGATCAGTCATTGAGGCGCAAGCCCCGTTCTATGTAAAAGAGAGCATCATGCCTTTCTATGACAGCAAGGGCAAAGTTATCGGAATGGGAGTTGCTAAGTTTGACCCATCAACTTCGCCCGATTCTGTAGCTCGAGGTCAAGCAGGAGATCCAACTACCACCTTTAAGAATGGTGAAGCATTTACCATAAGCATTAAGGGTGTTGGCTGGACGCAACTTGATAACACGCTTGCTGTTACTTATGACAACAACTACATCGGGTATGGATGTGGATTCAACTCCAACGGATATATGGTCGTAAAGATGATTGCTACTGGTGCTCCTGGTACACACATCATCGATCTACATCCATTGCTCTACACAAATCAACCATCATTTGCTAATACACCTTATGGAATGCTCCCAGTTCTCTCATCAGATCGGGATTTCCCAGGGCTAGCACTTGGTTACCAGGTTCCTTCTTTCCACTTTGCTATCAAGATTGTGCGATAAGAAGTTAATAAACTGAACTAGCCCCGGACTTCATCAAGAGGTCTGGGGCTAGTTTTAATTAGTCGGGCCAATGGTGTTGGTAGCCACCAGTTCCAGCGTCCAAGCAAGATCATCGCACTAGGAAGTAACAATCCGCGAACGATTGTCGCATCAATCAGAACCCCGAAGCCCAGGCCGATGCCAATCTCCTGCAAGCCTGCAAAATGCCCCAGGGCTAGACCAGAAACTGCGCTGATAAAGATTAGTGCCGCGGTAGTTACAACGATCCCGGTCTGGCTTACCCCTTCTGCAATTGCCTCCGTATTGCTAAGCCCACGATCTCTCGCCTCATTTATTCTAGAGATAATGAAGATTTCATAATCCATCGAGACGCCGAAGAGCAGAACGAAAAGGAAGAGCGCGGCCCAGGCTTCGATCTGATGGAGGTGAAAGATGCCGAGAATATTGGAGAACGTTTGATGGCCAAAAGTGAGAACGACTACCCCAAAGGAAACTGCGAGAGAGATCAAATCGAGCAGAATTGCCTTAATCGGCAGAACGATTGATTTAAAGGCGCGTAAAAGCAGCAAAAAGGTGATCAGCAGAGCCAGGAGAACAATCCAAGGAAGTGTTCGAGCGAGAACATGGATTAGATCCGCGCCTTGGGCCGCGGCCCCGCCGATGTAAAGCCTTGCTGAATCGGGGAAACCGTAACGAGAGAGGTTGGTAGCTCGCAACTCTTTCACGAGGGTTTGTGACTGCGGTGCGCCAAAGCTATCGCGGCCGATAACAAAAATGCGCAGATAGCGACCTGTGGAATCAACATACGGCGGCTTGCTGCCAGCCGCCACGACGACCACCTCGGGGTTTTTAAGGAGCTGGCTGGAGAGCGCGGTGCGAGCCTGAACTATTGCGCTACCTGAGGCCCGAGCCGGGGCACCCAAATCGATCAAGAGTTGATTTGGGGTAATTACCCCTGATCCGAACGCTGCGGAAGCAAGCGAAAGCGCCCGCTGTGACTCTAGTTGGGCTGGTACAGCGGTTAACGAACTAGGGGTGATGTGCAGTGAGAGCGCTGATGTGCCTAACCCGAGAAGGAGAACCAGAGCGGATATAGCCACGACCAAAGGTCTGCGCACAATCAATCGGGAGATCCAAGTAAAGGCACCGGTGCGCAATGGTGCCTCTGATCGACGAGGAGCAAAGATCGAGAGCAAGGCGGGCAGCAGCGTATAAGCAGCCGCGAGTGAAACAAGTGGAACGAGAGATGCAGCGACTCCTAGCGAGCGAAGAAAGGGAATTGGCACCAGCGTTAGAGTCGAAAGGGCTATTGCAACAGTAAAACCCGAGAGAGCAACTGTCCTTCCGGCGCTTGCCATCGTTCTAACAATCGATTCATTGAGAGTATCGGGAGACTTTTGGAACTCTTTGCGGAATCGAAAGAGAATAAGGAGCGAATAATCTATCGCGAGCCCAAGACCTATAAGCTCGACAATATTTGGAATATACAGGACCATCAGAAATTTCTGGGCGATTAAGAAAATCAATCCGAGAGTGGTTGAAATAGATCCAATCGCAAAGAGGAATGGAATAAGTATTTGCGCTGAAAATCCAAGTGCCAAGATAAGTAAGAGAAGGGCTAAGCTGAGTCCGATCAACTCGCCGCGTCGC
>Ga0302322_100002122_pt1 | contig 16648 bp, 8 predicted proteins | sample Fen_T0_2_FD_203757 | JGI IMG/M metagenome (GOLD analysis project Ga0302322, IMG submission 203757) | Peat permafrost microbial communities from Stordalen Mire near Abisko, Sweden - Fen_T0_2 | ecosystem: Environmental > Terrestrial > Soil > Wetlands > Permafrost | place: Sweden: Abisko... | reverse complement strand
CACCCCACCACCCCACCACCCCACTATATTATATTAAATTCATAAATCATTGATAATAAATATAATACAGTACGGCAAGCTGGGGTGGATGTTGGTAAAAAGTGGGGTGGAGCACTTTTCTTCATTCCACCCCACCACCCCAAAAGGAGACCCCCGGCCCCGGCGCGCGCGGTCCGCGCCTCGCGATCCCCGCGCCCAACGCTTCAGGTGGCCCCCCCCGGCTGGTTCGGCATGTGCCGTCAGGCTTCGGACACCAACCGTGCGACCCGCGCCGTGCCTTCAGACGCATGCATAAACCAAAACACCCCACTCGCGCGCAAGCGACCAGAACCTCACCCCAGCCATTGATTTCAGGTAATTTTTTCAGCGGTATTTGGCCCCCTTCGGGTCTTTTGCCGTCGTTTTCGGAGTCGCGATTTCGTTCAATGTTTATGTGGCTATTATTGCGGTCGCTGGGCGAAAATATATGCGGGTGCGCCCGTTGTTGTTCATCTGCTGGCGGGATAAATTAGGAATCTGCCAGTCTGGCGGCGATGGTGCTAGCGTAGCGCTAGCAAGGCGCCGATGGGCGGGCGGATTAACACAATGAACACAACACAAAATAAGGTGATGACGGGCGATACAATCCAAGCGCGGGCGGATGAACAAATAAGCGAGCTGGGGGCGCGGGGCGTGGGGCGCGGGGTTTGGGATGTGCGCGCGAACATCTGCACGCGGACGGGCGCGGTTGAGTGGTTGGCATATTGGCAACGTGGGACATGGGGCAATTCTGACCGCGTCGCCCGGCATGGGGGAGGATTGGCGCGCTTTGCGCGGGGGGAGGAGGTGGCGCGCGCCGTGGCGTTCTGGCATGGTTGGGTGTCCGCTTGGCGCGCGGGCGATGCTGGTTGTCTGACTGACTCGCTTTGGCTGGCGGAGTCGGGCGCGGCGTCCATTGCCGCGTGCCTGGTGTCTGGTGCAACCATCGGCGCGCCCGGTGGCATGCTGGCGGATATTCAAGCGCAGCATGATTTGCATGTCTGCCGTCAATCGGCGCGGGTACTTCTGTTGCGGATGCGGCGGGATAAACCAGACACGAGCGCGGCCACAGCGGATGCAGGCGCGGCGGATGCGGTCGCTTTTCTAGCCATGCTGCGGGCTGGGGGCTGGTATTTCAATGTCCGCTTGGCGGCGTGGCAAGCTGTGTCTGCGTCTATGTCATCGGACACAAGCGCGGCAACTATCGAGTTGTCCACCGTGCCTGATATTCTAACGGAGCTGCGCGGCCAGTCCTTACCGCTTCCGGCTTTGGTGGGTGATGATTCCCGGGGCGACAAGGCCAGTCGCTTGCTATTTGAGCGGGCGCGCGCCAAGCGTCCGGCATTGCTCCTGCGGCGCGTGGCATCGCTTGAGGCGGCAACTAAACACCACGCACGCAAGGCGTCAATCCTGCGCGTTGGGTTGGTGGCATCGGCCATCCTTAATGATGGTTTGCCGCTGGAGCAAGCGGCGTCCGCATCGGGGTTCAAGTCGAGCGGCAAATTCCTTGCAGGCCATAACGCCTTGCGCGCCGCGCTTAACATCGTCGGCGATGGGCAGGCGGCTTTTCCTCGTGGGGTCACCGCGCGCGCTTGGTTGCCAGTGCGGCGCGGGTGGCCAGTCGTTGCGGCGGATGATCTGCAAGCATGGTTCGGCCATGCCATTGCGGGCGCGTGGCGCGTGGGCGGGGGCGTTGATGCTGGCGGCTATGTCGAATGGTGCGCGGCGTGGCTTTCGTCCAGCGCGCCGCTTGTGTTCACTCCGCGCGCCGACACAATCCAGATTGAGGCCGCGCCCGGGGACTGGGCGCGCGGTGGGTTTGTTCGGCCGGAGCTGCCTTTAACCTCCGTTGCCGTTCGGCGTGATATTCTCACGGCGGCGGATGTTCGGCGTGCGCCGTGGATTGTGGCGCGGTCGTTCGTCGTTCGTCCTTGGTTGCCAGCCGCGCGCGGCGTGGTGTTCACGGGCGCGCCGTTCGTCTCTGCGCTGCGCGTCCGGCGCGCCGCGCGCGCCGCGTCCATCTTAGACACTCAGCGCGCGTATGTCGCGCGCGTGGTGTCTGTGCATTGTGTGGCGCTTGTCTCGCCCCCGCCAATTGCCCCCAAATTCCCAAACATTCCCCGCGCCGCGCGCGCCGTTCCTCGCTCGTTTGTGGTCGAGCCGGGCGGCGTGGCGCTTGTCGTCCATCGTCCGGCCAACGTGCTAAACGTCGTTGCCAGTCCGGCGGATGACGACAACACAAAGCAATGTTTGACGGTGGATTACATTACCAGACACGGCGCGCAGTCCACCAAGGCGATGCGCGCGCCGCTGGCAATGTCCTTACCGCGTATCATCTCCGCCTTTTCCTCGCTCCATCTCGCCTAGTTCGTCCGTCATCACCGCGCGCGGTTCACTCCGCGCGCGGTTTTTCGTGTCTGGCTTTTATTTCGTTTATGGAGCATTGCGCGCCGTTTCACTCGTTTCATTTCGTCTAGTGTTTGCAGAGGTTTTATGATGCTGTTTTCATCCGTCCGGCGCGGCGCGCGCGCCCGTTGGGTTTCATTTGCTGGCAATTCCCTTTGGAGTGTAGGCAAGCGCGCGCCCGTCGGCGCGCGCCGCTGGCAAACTTTCCCGCTGGCCACGTCGCCAATAATACACGCGCGCCATCGGCTTTTCTGGGCAGGGCGGCGCGCTAGTTTCATCTGCTGGCAATTCCCTTAATAGTGCCAAGCCATTGCGGCGCGCGCCGATGTTCATCGGTGCGCGCCGCCGGCCAGGTGAAACGGCCAAGATCCGTTTACCCTTGGTCCACGTCGCAGTCCGGTCGGACTGCGCGCCGCGTCAATTTCATCTGCTGGCAATTCCCTTAGCAGTGAAAGCAATTTGCGGTGCGCGCTAATCCAAGCGCGCGCCGCTGAAAATCTCCCCGCCTGAAAATCTTTCGGGCCACAGTCCCACCCCAAAGCACGAGCGCCGACTAACAACCGGCGCCCCTCTTTGCGGTTGAACCGCGTCAGTTTATGGAAAAACTACTACAGAACATCGCGGCGCTTTACGCGCCCGAAAACATCAAGGCCGGCCTCGCCGCACTGAACAAACTGCGCCGAGAACAAGCCGCCTTATACGAGCAAAAACGCTCGCTAACCCGCAGCATCGAACGCGCCATGTTCGCCGAGCAAAACGCGCCGAACATTTATCGCGACTCCCTGCTACCCGAAAAGACCTAGTCCGCCTCCATGGTAAAACACGTGGGCCTGGTTCCACCGTGCCCACCTTTTTACTGTGAAGCGCAAGCTTCCAGTCCGTCCCCCACCACCACGCCACCGGCGTGCAGACGTCTGCAAAGGCGTCTGCACGTCCGCGCGGGGGTGCGGGGGATTTTCACCGGCGCCAAAAGTTAGCTCCGGGGAAAGCGGGTCGTCAATTTTGGCGCGCAGTCCTAATGGAGTGCGGTGCTGATCGGAAACAGCGGCGGTCCGTTTCACTCCGGTCCACGTCGTAGTCCGGCCGGACTGCGCGCCGTTCCGAAAAAGCAATTTAAGTGGTGTTTCCCCACTGGACTTTCCCCACCGCGCGCAAGCGCGTCAATGGTGAAACGCGCCCGCACGATTGCGGGCCGGGTCTCGAAAAACCCGACGGTTACTGAGAAAAGGAAACTTATGGTTATCCCCACCCCGAAACCGCTGTTCGCGGTCATCGACCTGCTCCCCAGCGCTGACTTGTTCAAACTCGCCAGTGCCCCGGTCCAGCTGAACGCCAATATCACGGAAAGCCGTGAAACCGAGCGCAGGGAACGTAAGTTCAACTCGAAAGTCGTTGCGGCCATGAAACGCCGCTACGTCGCCCGGTTGAACGCGCGCGAAATCGCGCCCGACACCACGTTCGCGAAATACTACGAACAGAATGCGGGCGGCAAATGCCCCGGCCGCGTCCAAAGTCTCGCTGGATTGTTCAACAATCTGGTGCTGACCGAAGGCGCGGACCAGCTGCCGCTCCTCACCGAAGGGACTTATGACGGCGCGATGCTGGACTGGCTCGAAAAGGCCAACGCCATCGTCAACGCCGCCATCAAGGTTAACGGCGAGAACTGGAAAAGCTGCGACGACGTGACGAAAACCATCGCCGCGCTTACCGGTCCACCCGATAACGTCGTCGAAACCCTCGACGCCATCCGTGCTCGGCAGAAAGGCGAAACTCCCGAAGCTGCCACCGTCGAAGCCGTTACGCTCACCGTCGGCCGTGCCGTGGAATTCCTCCTCGCCTACATTAAGAATGACGCGAAAGCGGCCACCGAATTGGAAGCCGCCACCTTGTTCGCCGGCTGCGTTGAGCTGGGCAACGCCTGGGGTGACTCCGGCGTGAGTGAAGATCTCATGAACAAGTGGAACAGCAACATCGACAATGGCATCGCGCCCGAAATGAACGTCGAAACCGCGCCCAATACCCTCGAAACCCCGGCCGAACCGCAGGCGTCCGAAGACAAGGAACTCGTCGAACAGTCCTAGTCAGTCGTCAAAGCACGACCGCACGGTTTACCCGTGCGGTCCTCTTTGCTGATTGAAAACCAGCGAATTCATTTTGCGGACACGCAATCCCAAGCGCGCTGCCGCCGTGGCGGGCCAACCCCGCCGCGAAAAACTTAGAAACGGCCGAACCTCTTGAAACGGGGTGCCACCATACCCGGCCGTCACCACCACCACCTCAACCTGAAAGGAAAAACATGAAACATTAATAATCCCGCCGGTCAGCTCGCCCGCCGCCCGCCGGCTAGGTGGAAACCGCCTACGCCCGGACACTTGATTGTGTCCGGGCATTTTTGCGTTTCCACCCGCTTTTTATTTTCATCTTTTTGCTTTAAAAGTGACGGCCGGGAGAGGTTTCCAACCGATCCGCCCCCCAGTCCGACTGGACTGCAAAACCGAAAATTTCAAATTTGCTTGGTGGTGTCACCTTCAACCCCAAAAACTCCAATGTGTCCCCATTGCTGCAATACGCTCGCCGGCGGCTGCATTCACTGCCGCCCAGATCAAAACGAAAGCGCCCGCGAATATTTCCAAATCACCCATGGCCGCCCGAGCGCCACCCGCCTCGCCATCAGCGTGGTCCCCGGCCGGCTTTTTTCCCCGCCGGACCGCCCGCCGCGAACGCGACGCCGCCCGTTGCGACGCGGCCAGGCACGCCTGCACGCCCGGTTTTGGTTGCTCCGTCCTCCCCGCCGGCTTCGCCTTATGACCGCCAACACTAAAATCTGGTCCCGCAAGCGCAAAAAATCGGTCTCAACACCGGCCCCTCCAAACCCTGCCCGCTGGAGGACTGCCGAGGCGTCTGCATGAAGGTAAAATGGTCCGCTGGCAATACCACCAGGCCTTGCACCGAGGGCCTGTATCCGTATTATTCCGGTGCCCAGATTCGCTAAACCCGCCCATGGCGGTCGCGCCATCTTCCCCAGTCCGCTAGTGTTAACGACCGCTGCTTTAACAATGTTATTGACCGACGGCATGAACCCAGGCCGCGTATTCCGGAAGCACCGTCACCGAGGCAACGTATCCCTTTTCCGTTGCGCCGTGTGGCAGGGCGAAGTCACTTCATAGTCGCCCACCAGCAACGCTGCCTGCGGTGGTGTCAGATTGGTCACGCCGGAATTTACCTGCAGGTTGTTCACGATTTCAATAATCGGTGCGGGCGAATTAACACCCAAGAAAAGCGGCGCGCCAGACAATTTTTCGCGAAAGCTTTTCAGGTCGATTTTCCACGGCGTGCGGTTTAACAGATTATCGCAAAGCAATGTTCCATCCAACTTGAGCGTGGCCTCGTTGCCAAGGTAGCTGACAAGCAGGCATACATCGTTGTCTCCATCCAAGGCCGACGTGGAGGACTTGATTTTCACCTCGGCGCTGTCAACCCCTTCGATTTTAATGTCCGGCTTCACTTCGGAAACCTGGATCGTGTAATGCCGAAACACACCGTCACCTTCGCCGGCCGCACGGGCCAGGTTATCCTGTGCCCCAGCGGATGGTTTCTGACAGTTTTCGCTGCACATGCTGCAAGGCGAATTGCCAGAGATAGGAGAAGGTGCTTTTAGCCCTATTTTTCCCTTTCCAGGGACTATTTAACGGCTGATCTCGGCGAGGGACGTCGACTTGTATTTTATACTTGCTTGGCGACGCTACCAAGCCGTTTCTTAGCCACGTTGGCTATGACAATTTAGCCTGCTTTGATCTCGGTGCAGAACTTAACAACCATTTACGAGTTATAATCGCCAAAGGCTTGGAGTTTGGCGCCCGTGGAGTCAATTCACGACAATGCGGTAAAATTTTTGCGGGCAGTCGGTGGCGATGTTTGTGAGGAATGTGCCAACCTGCGTGGCAATAAAATTGGTCTCCGTAAACCAAACCGGCGACGACAGGTTTGTTTTGCTGAGGAGTTGACATATATGCCCCGGCATCAGGCCGCTGACGTTAACGATAAAACCTTCCTTTCCGCCGACAGGAGTAAGGGAATTTATCAGCGGTACCGGCAAGCTATCGGCTGTTCCAAAGGCCGCCACTTCCGTATAGCCAACACCACCGTTTTGCTGGGCGGTCGAGAAGTCCCACTGTAAATATTGCACTCCGACGAGATGTGACACTGACAACATAGTGAGGGTTCCTCCCGTGCCATCCTGCGTGGGATAGGGAGACGGATTATATGCCACTGTCCAAAGATTGAAGAAGTTGGTGCCATCGCGGGAATAGCGGACGGTGAAGTTTGCGTTTTCACGGCCGTCGTCGACCCAGGCCGTGTAGGTGCTGAGGTTGGTGATGGTATAGCCGGTGCCATTTTTGCCCGCGCCCAGATAATACGTGATCACCCCTCCGCTGATTTCGCAGCATCGGCTGGCTGTCAAAGGCGCACCAATTAGGCCATCGTTTAGAGAAGAGGCTGGAAGGTGGTTTTCCGGGCCAAAGACAAGTGTATTTGAGGTTACCGTGGTAGTTTGATTCGCCAGCAAATCTCCGGCAAGCAAGAGCGGGAAACTGCCGCCGGCATAAACTGAATCCGTTTCCGTGACGGTGGGCAACAGCGGGGCAGGCGGAGGAGCCGGTGAGGACCAGAAATAATGGCCTGAACCGACGGCAAAGACGGCGTAGTTGTTGGACATGCCGAGATAGGAGACGCCGAGCGAACTGGACGCCGGCATCCCATTTTCCAAGATCGCGTTTGCATTGGTGGTGGGCACATAGACTTGCGCCGCCGTGTTCGGCGGGATTACCACCGCCAGATTGAACATGCTGCCGGTGTTGGTCCACGCGGTCGAAATGAGCCCCCGAGTGGAGTTATAGCTTGTATTGGCCCACGTGAGGCCTGTGCCAGGCACTGGCTGGATCATGATGGTCGAGTAACCGGGACTGGCCGGATTGATGCCGCCGACGGTGTCGTAGAGATATTGCCCCACTGATCCAAAAGCGTAGTGGTTAAACGAACTCATCAAAGAACCATCCCACGTCTCCCACATCGTGGTCGCACCGTGGTTCACCTGGTAGAGCCAGGATGGATAACTTTGCTGGAGTAGCAGCGCGTAGGCAAGATCGTCGCGTCCAGCCATGTGCAGTGCAGGTAGCAGACGCGGGGTGCCGATGTAACCCGTTGCCAAGTGGTTGTGGTATTTAGCAATGGAATTCGCAAATTGTTGCGCGGCCTGGGCACGCAACGCGGAAGGCACGAGGTTCAGGGTGAGGGCCAGTGCGTAGCCTGTCTGACTGCTGCCATCCGCAAACGAGCCGTCTGGGTTAAAGAAATTCGCGAATGCCGCGACGATGTTGCTGTGGAGCGCGGCATAGGTGGCGGCATCGGCGCTGTTGCCAGTGGCGGCAGCCATCTCCGACATCGCCTGCGCATAGTAAGCGTAAAAAGCGGTGCCCATCACGGAGGCAGACGCGCCACCACCTAGGCTCAGCCAGTCACCGTAATCACCAGGGCGGCTCCCAATGACATAGTTGTTGGCGAGGCTTGCAAGATACTGGCCGTAATGTTGCAGCGAGGCATAGTGATCCTTGATGACGTTGGTATCGCCATAGCTGCGATACATAGAGTATGGACAAATCCAGGCTGCATCCGCCCAAGCGGTTCCGGCCGCGCCGCCCAAGGTGGGTGCCACGCAATCATAGTTACCGTCTGGTTCTTGCGAGTCCTCGCACAAGGAGACAAGATGCCGGCGAAAGAAGGACTGAACATCAAAATTATAGGCGGCAGTAGGTGCGAAAAATTGCGTATCGCCGGTCCAGCCCAGACGTTCATCCCGCTGCGGACAGTCGCTTGGAACTTCGAGATAGTTGCCTTTCTGGCTCCAAATGATGTTGCTGTAAAGCTGGTTCACTAACGGGCTTGAACAGGCAAAGGTGCCTGTCCCTGGGAGATCCGAATGCACCACAATGCCTGTTACCGAATTAATTGTTGGCGTCACGGTCAACCCCCGCAGCTCAACGTAACGGAAACCGTGGAAGGTAAACCGCGGCTGGAAAGTCACTGTGCCATTGGTGGCGAATATGTAATAATCCGTCGCCGTCGCGCCACGCAGATTGGCTGTATAGATCGTGCCGTCAGGATTCAGCAGTTCGCCATGGCGCACCGTGATCCGGTCGCCGACGCAGCCGCTGATATTGAGTTGCACCCAGCCAACCATGTTCTGGCCGAGATCAAAGGTATAGCAACCGGGGCTGGGCTCGGTAAAATTGGTGGCCGTCAGAGTTTCCAGACAGCGAGCGGGTTCTGTGACGGCAGCCTGTACGAGCAACGTATTGACCCCGGGAAAAACCGCGGCATTGCCATAGATGGCTTGGATGACGGTCAGGGGCAGACCGCCGCCGCCAATGTGAACTGTAGTGTTTTCTGCATACGTCAGCGTTTGGTTCGTGCCGCCTAGCGTGAAGGTGATTTGAAACGTCTTCACAAAACCAGGGGCCGGATCGCCGTCGAGATTACTATTGCTCGCCACAAAGCTGAGCTGGTTGTTGACCACGAATCCGGTGACCAGGGACGTAACGTTCGTATAACCACTGGTGTTTGTAACCAGGCCGGTTACCACCGGCGACCATGCACTGTCATTAAAATTTGTGGTGTCCCAGCCGGGCAGTTCCTGACGCGCATCGTATTCCGATCCCATCAACAGATCCGCCCAGTGAATTGGGCCATAACTGGCTTTCCAAGAGCGACTGCTGACCTCCGTTTGGGTGCTGCCATCTGCGAGATGCAAGACGAGCTGGGCCAGAAGCCTCGGCCTCCCGCCGTAGAAGAGCCGACTGCCTTTGCTCCCCAAGTCGCTCGCATACCAGCCGTCACCCAGGATCGCCCCGATGGCGTTTTCTCCTGGTTGCACCATGCTCGTGACGTCATAGGTCTGGTAATACACCCGCTTCGTGAATTCCGTCCAGCCCGGAGTCAGCACATCGTTGCCGACCTTCTGGCCGTTGAGATGCAATTCATAGGCGCCGAGTGCCGTGACATACACTGTTGCTCGCGTCACCGGCTTGTTCACCGTGAAGATATTCCGAAGGTAAGGCGCAGGCACCCTCGCAAGGTCGTTCAGCGCCGGCGTCCCCCACGGCGTGCCGCCGCTGGCGGGCGTGGCCCATGCGGAATCGTCGTAATTTGTCTGGGTCCAAATGCCCGTCGGCCATTGCGCCGCCTTCCAGCTTGTGTCCACGGGTATGTTGGACACGAGGCCGGAGGCAAATTGCACTACTAGCCGACCGATAACCGCAGCTGTCCTCGTGTTGTCGCTGCTCGTGGCATTAAGCGCCACCACGTTGGTTCCCGTCTGCAGCCACTGAGTCACATTGATCCACGCTGTCGCCTCCCACCGCGCCGCCGTAGCCCCTGGATGACTGTGGCTCATGGTCGAATTCGTCATCAACTGCCCATTCACAAAGACGTTGCACAAACTGTCCGCATACAGGGCTATCACCGCGTTGGTGATGATTTGTCCGGTCGGCAGGATTATTTGTTTTCGCAAAGCTGATGAACAGACACCCCCTTGCGGTGTCTGCCCCGAATAACTGATCCAACTCAATCCGGTGGTGTTGAACAGTGCATTGTTTGCCGCCTGCGCCGGTGTCAGCGAGTAAGCGGCGTCATACCCAATCCATTGCGCCAGCCAATCGCTTTGGTTGAGCAGCCCCATCGACCACTGCACTGGCGCGCTCCAGGCTGACACATTGTTGCTTCCGTCATACACCCGCACCTGCCAGTAACACTTTTCACCGCTCGTCGAAGCCTGCCCCCCATACAATACGTCCACCGTCTGGCTGCCAGCAACTTTTCCGCTATCCCACAAATCCATCGCGCCCGCCGTGGACCCAACCTGAATTTGATAAGCGCTTTGTGTTTCACCTCTCAACGAGGGCGTGCTTTGGAGCTGCCACGACAGCCGAGGGTTCACATCGCCAATGCCCAGCGGATTTACCCGCAACGCACATCGCAAATCCACCGGTGCGAGGGCCAGCAAGTGAGGCGCAGAGGACAATAGAAAAAGAAGGACAATTGCCATCGGGCTGATTGTATTTAGAAATGTCATTCTATTCGCGATTGAACAATCACTTCTTTTAATCGTATCAACCGCTTGCTCTGGAGCCATTTTGCCGGTGGAGGACGCTTTTTTGACTAGCCAGCGGTCAGTTTGGCAATAACCAGGATTCCGGCGATGGCCAGTTGCACGCCTCTTAAGACGTGCCCATTCGCATAGTGTATTTGAAAAAAACGAGTTCGTATTCATTAAGGGATAAGCGGTGTTATTGGCCTGCATGAACCCAGACCGCGTATTCCGGAAGAACCGTCACCGAGGCAACGTATCCCTTGTCGGCTGATCCGACTGGCGGGGCGGAAGTCACTTCATAGTTGCCCACCAGCAACGCACCCTTCGGTGCGGTCAGATTGATCACGCCGGAATTTACCTGCTGGTTGTTCACAACCTCAACAATTGGCGCGGGCGGAGTAACACCCAAGACCAGTGGCGCGCCCGACAGTTTTTCGCGAAAGCGTTTCAGACCAATTTCCCAGGGCGTGCGGTTGAACAGATTATCGCACAGCCGGGCTCCGTCCTGGTTGAGCGTGGCCTCATTGCCAAGATAGCTGACGCGTAGAAACACATCATTGACTCCATCCAAGGCCGGGGCGGATGATGTGATTTTTACTTCGGCGCTGCCAAGCCCTTCGATTTTGATGTCCGGCTTCACTTCGGAAACTTGGATCGCGTAATGCCGGAACACCCCGTCGAATTCGCCGCCCGCATGGGTCAGGTTACCAGTTTCGGCGACCAGCTTGGCGTTGGGTGCGGGGAACACGGCGAAACTCAGCTTCGTCCCGCCGATTTGGGAAACGCGCAGTTTCCCTCCCGAGGCAATCACATCGTTTTCCGACAACACGAGTCGTTGCCGGCCGAAAATGTCCTGCCGGGTCAGGCGCAGCGCCTGCTGGCGGGTCAGGGTTAGAATTTCAAATTTCTGTCCCGATTTGGATTTCACCTGCATGAGACAATCCTTTCCAGGTTGAACTGAAACGGTGGTTCGACTGCCCGCCTTCGTCACAGTGGCGGACTTTGCCTTCACGCCGGCCAGTGATTGAGTGGTGAAAACATACTGGCCTTGCATTCCTTCGGGCACGAAGAAGACATACACGGTGCGGCCATCGTCCGTTTGAGTGCGCGTGAAAAGCTGGGCGAGAGCATAGTCCAAATGCGCGCCGTCCAAATCCAAGTTAAACGGCAGGATGGCGCACTGGTTCTGTTTCAGGTCAAAGCCGCCTTGATCTGGAATCCGCAGGTTGGTGTTGGCCCATTTGAGTTCAAACTGCAAGTTGTGACGATCCGGCATTTGCACCCGGTCTTGGTAGTTGTTCAGAAACAAAAAACCGCTGTCACCCTGCGCCCTCGCGCCATAGCGCAGGCCGGTCACATTTTTGTTGTCGGCAACCGGATTCGCCGGCAGCGCGACGACCATCGGCGCTATCAATTCTCCGAAATCGCTTAGGAAATAATTCACCGGCTTGAGATAATCGTAGATGGCATTCGCCTGCCCAAACTCGCGCAGCGGCCCTTGGAAGTCGTAGCTCAGGGAAGGAAAAGTTCCCGTTGAACCGTGTTTGCCGACGAAGTGCGTTCCGCCCTGATACATGTAATAGCCCAGAATATTTCCGCCGCGGGCCGTCATCATCATGGCGATGGCTTCCGAACTTTCCGGCGGAATGGTGGGGCGATATTGACCATAGCAAAAGAATCCCGGCCCGGTTTCGATGTTGGCCACCGGATACTGCGTGGCATCGTATCTGGCCTGTTTGGCGTTATGCATGTCGTTGAACAGGTAATACGGACTCGGTTCACCGGGAGCGATCCAAGCATAGCCGCCCTGGGCCGGTAGCATTTCACCGGATGGCACCGGCGAACCCCACGCCGTGCAGACATACATCGGCGCTACCAGACCGGCTTCGATCGCCAGGCGCTTGAGGACGCGCATGTGTTCCTCCCCGCCCGCGCCCGCAAAACCCCAGGCAAACGGCGCGTGCTCAAATTCATTTTCCAACTGGACCGCCACGATCGGGCCACCATCCTTGAACATCAGCCCGTTCATCTGTTGTCCCACCTCCTGATACCACTTGCGCACATAATCAAAATAGCGCGGGTCGTTCGTGCGCACTTTCACCCCCTGATCATGCAAATACTGCGGCAGGCCGCCGTTGATGCATTCGCCGTTGCAGAACGGACCAACCCGGAGAAATACATACATTCCATGTTGCGCGCACAACTCGACGAAGCGGCGAATGTCCCGCTGGCCGGTCCAGGTGAAAACGCCTTCGTCCTCCTCGTGCATGCTTGGGAAAATGTAGGCGGCAATGGTGTCCAATCCACCGGCTTTTATCTTCAAGATTTGCTCTTCCCATTGCTCGCTCGGACACCGCGCCGGATGCATTTCACCCGCAACCATGATCCACGGCTTCCCGTTGCGCTCGAGATATTCCGCGTTGGCGGCCAGATGATCGCCCGCCGGATTGACGCCGCCCCAATTCGTTTTGATAGCCAGATCCAATGCCCGCAGTTTGCTGAGGTCGAGCGCATACGGTGATGGACTGGGCTTGATCCCCATCCCTTCAATTTTGGCATCAGCCCAATCGGCGTGATCCATGCCGTTACCATCACCGGAATCCCCGACCAGCAACGTCAGACGCTGGACGCCCTGAAGGTCCACGCCCGCCTCTTTGGCCGGCGCGCCAGCACGCATCACGCCGGATTCCCAAAGCACCTTGCCGTCGCCCACCAGTTGAAACGTCACCGAGGCGGGCGATTGGGCGTCGTCGTCCACGCCCACCCACGCGCTGAAACGCCGGGCCGTGCCATGGAGATCGAGGGCGAATTCACCGGCGGCGTGCGTGCCAACGCCGTGTGCAAATTTTTGACCGCCAATCGCCAGTGGACCACCACTGACCGACTTGTCCACCTGCGGCGAACCCCAGCCCTGGCTCATCCGGCTCAAGTCCAAGTCCTGCAAACCCACCGTCCAGTCCGGGGCAGCACTCGCCAGCATTGGCAAAAACAGTAAGGTCAAGGTCACGAAAGCGGGTTTTTTCATAGTTCGATACGTTGAGAATAATTTTTTCATAATTCGATCCGTTCACAAATTCACGGCAGCCGCAACCGGAAGAAACTGGCCGGTCGAGAAACGCTCATCGGAATGGAGTTTGAGAAGGCACCCGCAACATCCAGCGTGCCGGTGCTGTTTGTCATCCAGTTGATTGGGGCCGACAGGTTGGTCGTGCTCAACCAAGTATAGGGGCTGTTCGGGGTGCCGCCGGTGCCCGTCAGGATCAGGGTACCACCCGATAACATGCGGCTTCCAATCGTCGGTGGCGTGGCCGTGAATTTTTCCAAAAGAATGGCATTGTATTGACCATCAATTGTAGTGTGAAGGGTGAAGGTTTGAGTCGTTGCACTTGCTGTGAATGTTCCAATGATATAGCCCCCAACCGCCGGACTGCCTCCTAAAAAGGCATAAACCTGGTTGGGGCTGGTAGTCACTCCGTCTGTGACATTAAAAATGTCTGTTGACGGGTGAACGCCCCGGGTGTCTGCCAGAAGTGCAATTACGGTATAAGCCTGACCAGCCGTCAAGTTGTTCAAAGTGCCCGGGGCATTCCCATAAAAACCATGGGTTAAAATACTGTCCATGGCGGCATCACCCGTGATCGCGTTCGCGGTAGGATCACCTAAAAAGCCACGGTAGGAGGGAAGTCCACCACCTATCGTTATGTTTCCAGATGTTACATTGTCATCAAAGGTGTAACCATTGGCGGTCGTTTGCGCGCCCGAGCCACCGAAGTCAACACCGTAAACTTCATTGGCCGGAGTTCCAGCCAAAACCAGAACTGTGTTGTCAATGAACGTGCCAGCGGCGCCCCAGATGGTCGCTGGAGGAACTACCGCAATATTGAGGGCATCCACCGCCGCACTGCCCCGGTGCGGCAGCAAGCTCAAGGCCACGTTAAAACTGGCAGCTCCGCTCGCGGCGGTTCGGGTCAGATACATATCCACGGTGTTCGTGGTATTGGGCATGATGCGTTTGGTCTTATAGAATAAATATCCGCCGTTGGTCACGCTGCTCGTGATATCAGTGCCGGCTAGTTTGAACGTCACCGTCCATAGCGCGGTATTGCCGCTATTGACCGCAGACAATAAGGCCGCATAATCGCACCAAGAACTCGTATCTGCGATTTTGATCGCATAATGGAAAACGGCTCCGTTTGTAATCCCTGTTGATACGGGAACCGTGAGCGTCTGGGGGGGCGGACTGAAAACCCCCTGGCCGGTGATGGTGTTGGCGTCCGTGACGGCATAGAGGTCCAAGGTGCTCGGGTCGCCTTTGATATGCTTGAGCAAATAATACGCCATGCCGGATACTGAGACAGCGGGGACGCCGCCCGACTGCTCAGGCACGGCGGCAATGGTCGTCGCGTATTCAAACACCGACCAGATGTCCGGGTCAGCATCGTTATCCTCATGCATCCGCACGCAACTCGTTCCAACCTTGACGTAATCAGTCGCCGGATTATATCCGCTGACCCCGGCCGCGTAGGGACAGAGCATCACCACGGCCTTCTTACCCAGGCTGTGGGCGAATTTGACCATCGAGTAGCTACCCGCTTGCATTGATTGCACGTTACCATACCAATAGCCTAAGGGACCGTCGGTTGATATGCCGTCTGAATTAGTAACGGCGGCACGATAACTTGGATTGTCATCACCCGTATTTCCCAAGACGTCTCCGCCCATCGTCCACGGACCATTTTGCGCCATACAAGGCCGCTGTGGTTGGCCATTTGGAAGCGAATACATCTGGAGATTTTGCGCGCGATCAGCCGGGAAGGTATAATCAACGCTGACGGATGGATTCATGCTGGTGTAAGGCAGTGTGAATCCGGCGCTCTGCAAACGATCCACATAGGTTTGGTCGTTCGCCAGCGTCGCTTGCGTCAAATCGTTTTCAAAGAAGGCGTTCTTTTTCGTGAACAAGTTGGCAAAGATTTGACAGGTGGCCGCGTCTTGAAATCCTGGGTGTTGTAATTGCCAGAAATTGATGTATAGACCGTCGGCATTCTGCCGGATGTAGGTCCACTGCGCGGGATAATTGGTCAGATCCGCGAACCAATCGGCGGTTCCAAAATAAACCTGCACGCCGGCAGACGTCGTATCGCGGACTTGCAGGGCGTTAATCTGGGTGCTGGCATTCCCGGTCAGCGTGAATGCTTGTGAGGTGCCGCTCGCCACAAAGCTGCCGATGACATATTGGCCTACGCCGCCCTCGCCGCCGGGGAGGTTGTAGCTGAGCGCAACCGTATTGCCGCCCGTGCTGGTGACCGTTTCGGTGCGATTTTGGCCGCAGCATCCCCGGCTGTCATCCACCCAAATTTGCACCAGGTAACTGTGGCCGGAAGTCAGCGTGTTCAACGTGATGGTGCAGGCGGAGGCCCCACTATAAGCGCCGCCATTAAGAATTTTATTATAGGCGGTGGAGAGGTCGGCAAAAGGTGCAGCAGCGCTACCAAAGCCACTGTAGGGGATAAGGGCGGGACTAATCGTCACATTCCACGAGCCGAGTGAAGTGCCGCTGTTTCCCGCCGCGAAAGGAACGGTGTTCACCGTTTGCGCAACATTGTTCAGGTCATAGGCATACACAAGCGAACCGCCAATGGCCACATCCGTATCCCCGGCGATGGTTTTTGCATAACCCCAAGCGATTTCGGCCGACGCCGACAATGACAGAGCCAGACCCAACCCGATCCCCACCAATACGCCCCAGCTTCCCTTGGATCTGAAAACTGCTTTTGGGAGTTGGACTGAGAGTGACAGTTCAGCATACAGTGTGGCGTCTTTCATGGTGGATTCTGTTTTAATCCACCAAATCTTTTTCAATCTGCTCAAGCGTCTTGCCTTTGGTCTCCGGCGATTTGAGGAAGATGAAAACAAAGCCGAGCACACAGATCGCGCCATAAAGCCAGAACGTGCCGGACGAGCCCAGCTTCGCGTTCAAGATCGGAAACGTGAACGTCAGAATGAAGCACGCGATCCACAGCGCCGAGACGGCCACGGACATCGCCGCGCCACGGATGTGATTCGGGAAAATTTCCG
>Ga0302322_100002121_pt1 | contig 16649 bp, 8 predicted proteins | sample Fen_T0_2_FD_203757 | JGI IMG/M metagenome (GOLD analysis project Ga0302322, IMG submission 203757) | Peat permafrost microbial communities from Stordalen Mire near Abisko, Sweden - Fen_T0_2 | ecosystem: Environmental > Terrestrial > Soil > Wetlands > Permafrost | place: Sweden: Abisko... | reverse complement strand
TAGCACCTCGTCACGCCCCGCCGCGACGCCCGCGATCGTACGCGACACGGGGATCGTGGGCTGTATGCCGATCAGGTGGAAACGCGAACCGTCGGATTTGGTGACGCGCAAGCCGGTGAACACCGAGAAACAACCCGTCGGCTCGGAGATCTGCGCGAAGTTGCCGTTGGCACCCGCGGTGGCGCTACCGACGATTTCTCCCAGGTGATAGTGCTCGACCAGCCCCATGATTGACTCCCCGTAGCTGCCAGTGAATGCACTCGTGAGGAATGCAACGCGGCCGGTGATATGAGGCTGAAGCACGGGCAGCCCCCAGCCGCTCGTCGTCCAGCTGGGCATCGACGCCGAACCGTGATCGGGGCGAATGACATGGGGGACCGCCAGCCACGTCTTGGAGTCGTCGGCGCGGGTGAGCAGATGCGACAACACCGGGTGCGTGGAGTTCGGGTGGCCACGGACATCGAATACGACACCGGGCGCGGCGGCCAGACGCTCCATCACGGCGTCGATCGCTGCCATGGTCGTCCGCGTCAGATCAACGTAGTAAATGCCGCCATCGAGTTGCTCGATCGCAGGATGAAAAGCCTTCTCGATCGCCTGGTCGGCTCGAACGACTGTGACATCATCCTCGACATCACGCCGACGAACGCGCAAAGGCACTTTGGACCCGCTCGTGCCAGTGGCAAACCGCTCACTCGCCACGAATCGCCGCCATTGCGACGAGCCGCTAGCGAGCGCCTCGTCGTCTGCCAGCTGCGCGGTAGCGGGACGTCTGTCTACCGCAACGACGACATCGCCACGTACGATCGCTGGATCGGCGCTCGCCGTGACGACAACTTCACCCTCGATCACCTCTACCCGAAATGGCGGCTTCGCGCGCCGTGGCATGCCGGGACATCCCACGCGGGCGTGGCCGTCGGGCGCGGCGGCGCTGAGGCGCTGCAGCGTTGCGACGTGATCCTCCATGCTGCGATCGTCGAGCGCATCGCGCAGCGCGACATCGAGTTCGGCGATCCAGTCGACCGAGACGACGTCCCAGTACGGCCAGAAGTGCTCCAGCACGTTCCACGCAACGATCACATCGGAAACTCCAGCTACCACGTCGAAGCCCGCAGGCGAAGCTGCCGGGGCGCCCGCTTGCGATCGCCTGGCGGCGGCCGGATCGTCACCGATCGTGTGCCCGTCTCTTGAGTACAATGAGATCGGCACGCGAGCACGCACACCCTCGCCAAGATCGATATCAACGGTCTCTGCGGGTTGCGGCGCGTCCGCAAACAGCTCGTCTTTGACGACCCGGGTCACGGGTTCAACCCGCAGGGAGACCGCACCTGATGCCGGCCTCTCGTGATCGACGGTCACGTTCCAACCATCGAGCGACGTCACCGAGGGCCTTGCAATGCCAGGGTTCCAGCTCACCAAGGGGTTTCCCGCTTCGAACCCGGGATCTTTGAGCTCGATCGGCGTCCAGCTACCGTCTGGCGACTCCGCTGCAAGCTCGAGGTCATCGTACCAGACCTTGCCGCCGCCGGCCATCAGAGTCCCCACGATAATCCGCGTGGCATCTGCATCCACGGCGCCTTCGATCTCCGCAAATTGCCAGTTCCCGCTGACCACCGGACGATCACCCATGGTATCGGAGAACCCCGTAGACGTACCCCGCTCGATGCGCATCCAGAGCTGGCCGTGCCCCGGCGTCACTGTGCGAAGCTTGCCGCGCAGCCGCAGCCTGGCGCCACGATACGGCGTCGCATCGACAGCCTGCCAGAGCGCGCCAAACGCTGCTCCGTCCACGGGGACGCGCTGGTCGCGGTGCCGGCGCTTGCTCGCATAATCACTGCTCACCCCGCTGTCGCCGTACCCGCTATGCTCCCAGGCTACCACCTCGAGATTCGCTCCATCGGATGGATGCAGCGCGGGCTGTTCAGGGAAGGCCTCCCCGACGGTCGCGAGATGTACGGTTGGAGCGATAGGCTGAATGAGCTCGGTGAGCGCGGCGCGCAATGCCGCCGCGCTCGATGCGTCGATCGCGCGACGCGCACCCTCGATAGCAAACCGATCCCAGTCGATCGACGCCGCCGCGTCGCTCGGGTGGAACCAGCGAACCACGCCGTACAGCCGCGCAAACGCGTGCAAATTGGCTACGCGACGCGATCCGTCGGCGTCCCGCACCAGTGTTGTCGTGGAACCCGTTTGGCAGGCGACGCCGAACACGAGCGCTGCGACGATGATCCCATGCTTGAAGCGCAGGTGGCCATCACATCTATTCATTCCGGTCATGCCGGACCCTCGCGCATAGCGAGCATCGTTCGAAGAACTCGTTAGGGTGCGCTCGCGTCGTCTGGGTTCGCTCATCTATGTTGCCTGTTCGTTCAACGTCAACTTATCACAGCGGGGGTCGCCTGAAGCAATCACAACACCAATGCCCGTGTAGCGGAGGACGTCGCGAGGCACCGTCGCGCCCCGGCGCCCCCCACTCGGTGAACGAGGCGAACGTCGCGACCTGCTGCCGGTGGTGAGCAAGTAGCTGCACGTCCGGCTCTGTAGGCACCGGCGACCGGGCGAACCAACTTGGCTACCTGGACGTTCCTCGGACGTACTCGAGTGCCTTCTCTAGCACTTCGTCACGCCCCGCGGCGACGCCTGCGACCGTACGCGACACGGGGATCGTGGGCTGTATGCCGATCAGATGAAAGCGCGAACCATCGGACTTCGTGACGCGCAAGCCGGTGAACACCGAGGAACAACCCGTCGGCTCCGAGATCTGCGCGAAGTTGCCGTTGGCACCAGCGGTGGCGCTACCGACGATTTCCCCCAGGTGATAGTGCTCTGCCAGCCCCATGACTGACTCCCCGTAGCTGGCTGTGAATGCGCTCGTGAGGAATGCAACACGGCCGGCGATATGAGGCTGAAGCACGGGCAACTCCCAGCCGCTCGTCGTCCAGCTGGGCATCGATGCCGGACCATGATCGGGGCGAATGACATGGGGGATCGCCACCCACGTCTTGGAGTCGTCCGCGCGGGTGAGCAGATGCGACAACACCGGGTGCGTGGAGTTCGGGCGACCACGGACATCGAATATGACACCCGGCGCGGCGGCCAGACGCTCCATCACCGCGTCGATCGCTGCCATGGTCGTCCGCGTCAGGTCAACGTAGTAGATGCCGCCATCGAGTTGCTCGATCGCAGGATGGAAAGACTTCTCGATCGCCTGGTCGGCTCGCACGACTGTGACGTCATGCTCGACATCGCGCCGGCGAACGCGCAGCGTCACCTTGGACCCGCTCGTCCCGCTGGCGAACCGCAGACTCGCCAATGCTTGGCGTAGTTGTGGTGTGCCGCTGACGAGCGCCTCGTCGTCTGCCAGGCGGGCGGTGGCTGGACGGCTATCCACCGCAACGACGACATCGCCAGGTAGGATCGCTGGATCGCCGCTCGCCGTGACGACAACCTGCCCCTCGATCACCTCGACCGTGAATGGCGGTTGCGCGCGCCGTGGCATGCCGGGACATCCCACCCGGGCGTGGCCGTCGGGCGCGGCGGCGCTGAGGTGCTGCAGCGTTGCGACATGATCCTCGATGCTGCGATCGTCGAGCGCATCGCGCAGCGCGACATCGAGTTCGGCGATCCAGTCGACCGAGACGACATCCCAGTACGGCCAGAAGTGCTCGAGCACGTTCCACGCAACGATCACGTCGGAAACTCCAGCCTCCACGTCGAAGCCAACAGGCGAAGCTGCCGGGGCGCCCGCTTGCGATCGCCTGGCGACGGCCGGATCGTCGCCGATCGTGTGCCCATCCCTTGAGTACAAGGCGATCGGCACGCGAGCACGCAGACCCTCGCCAAGATCGATATCAACGGTCTCTGCTGGTTGCGGCGCGTCCGCAAACAGCTCGTCCTTGACGACCCGGGTCACGGGTTCGACCCGCAGGGAGACCGCACCTGATGCCGGGCGCTCGTGATCGACGGTCACGTTCCAACCATCGAGCGACGTCACCGAGGGCCTTGCAATGCCAGGGTTCCAGCTCGCCAAGGGGTTCCCCGCTTCGAACCCGGAATCTTTGAGCTCGATCGGCGTCCAGCTACCATCTGCGGACTGCGCTGCAAGCTCGAGGTCATCGTACCAGACCGTTCCGCCGCCGTCCATTAGAGTCCCAACGACAATCCGCGTGGCGTCTGCATCCACAGCGCCTTCGATCTCTGCCGATTGCCAGTTCCGGTTGACCACCGGACGATCACCCATGTTATCGAAGAACCCCGTAGACGTGCCACGCTCGATCCGCATCCAGAGCTGGCCTTGCGCGGGCGTCACCGTGCGAAGCTTGCCGCGCAGCCGCAGTCTGGCGCCACGATACGGCGTCGCGTCGACAGCCTGCCAGAGCGCGCCAAACGCTGCTCCGCGCACCAGGACGCTCCGGTCGCGGTGCCGGCGCTTGCTCGCATAAACACCGCTAACCCCACTGTCTCCGTACCCGCTATGCTCCCAGGCTACCACCTCGAGATTCGCACGATCGGATGGATGCAGCGCGGGCTGTTCAGGAAAGGCTTCGCCGGCGGTCGCGAACTGTACGGTTGGAGCGATAGGCTGGATGAGCTCGGTCAGCGCGGCGCGCAATGCCGCGGCGCTCGACGCGTCGATCGCGCGACGCGCGCCCTCGATGGCAAACCGATCCCAGTCGATCGACGCCGCCGCATCGCTCGGGTGGAACCAGCGAATCACGCCGTACAGCCGCGCAAACGCGTGCAGATTGGCTACGCGGCGCGATCCGCCGGGGTCCCGCACCGGTGTTATCGTGGGGCCTGTGTGGCAGGCGACGCCGAACACAAGCGCTGCGACGATGATCCCATGCTTGGAGTGCAGATGGCGATCACATCTATTCATCCCGACACCTCGTGTATCGTGAGCATCGTTCGAAGAACTCGCCTGCGTGTGCTCGGGTCGTCTAGGCTCACTCATCCCGTGATGCCTATACGGTCCTGGTCAAGATCTCACAGGCACCGCCTGTACTCGGATCGTAGACAGTCGAGTCACCCGAATCGACACCACCGGCGACCCACGAAAGATTAGCTTGAACCAACAACCTCATTGTCTCGCTCTTGAGCAGCAATTTGGAAGGTTTTTGATTTGCGGATTTGCGATCATTGTTGCCGTTGCTTGTTTTCTTCATTTTGATGTTTTAGTTAGTGTGGCAAGCGTTTCGTTGCTATATTAACAAACGACTTTCGCGCTAGCTCCAGATCGAGCCAAACGATACGTCCTTCTGTGTCGATGACTGCAGCGGATTTACCACCTGCGGTCACAACCACATTGCTCGGGACTGCCGCACCTATCGGCAAGCAAATCCAAGCCTTAAAGATCGACGAATATAGCCAGATAGTCCCATCGCTACAGAGTGCTATAAGGAGACCATCGGGAGTCAGAGCGAGCCTTCCAGCGCGCGCTACAAACGTGGTCCAGATGACCTTGTCGGCGACCCATGAGGTGCCGGTTCGATGGCCGACATGAATGATGTCTTCACTGTCGGCCACGGCGATAGTGTCCCCAAGACTCGAGAATGCGACATCTCGGACTGCCTGTCCAGTGTGGAGTATCGATACCTGCTGCCATGTGTTCGTATTGAGAATGTTGAGCTCACCGTTCGCGTACGCGATCCCTACCGAATCAGGATTCGGAATGCCCGTCATTTTGACGACGCGCGTACCCGCGCTTCGCAACTGAGCCAGGTGGCCGCTGCTGTCCGTACGCCAGAGTCCGCCATCTGCAGTATGAACGACCAGATGCAGGGACAAATCCGCTGAAGCCAGATTGACAATTGGAGAATCAAATTTAACAGTCCGTCGTTGCTCGCCGTGCTCCGTCCAGTAAATGAGTCTGCCATCTCGGCCTGCTGTCACAAACTCGTCGGTCTTGCCGACAAATGCAACGCGCGACACTGCGCCCTGGCCCGTACGAATGACACGTTGTCGAGCTAGCGGCTGGAATGACCAGAGCTCAACAGATTCGCTAGATCCATAGGTCGCAAAGGTATTTCCGTTGCCGGCCGACTCCAGGTACGTCGCGCTAGCTAAATGCGGCGAGACGGTCCGAATATTGTTTGGAGGCGAGAATTCAACGAGTTCCTCTCCGTAAGTGGTTGCGATAGTTGTTGCATCGGTCGTTCCGTTGAAGATCGCAGACGCAAATGATGTCTTTACGTTGTCCGGTGCTCGTACGATGCGGCTCGGTAGTGGCCAGACGCGGAGGGCTCCCCGCTGATCGGCCGATACAAAGTACGGGTAGTCGGCGGTCGGTGCTGATACAGAGGTCAGCCGGAACTCGTGCCCTCGATAGGAGGTGACAATGTTTGCGAGCAGATCGAACACGACGAAAGCACCGTTGCCACCAGCCGCAATCACGTAGTCGCCTGCCTCGCTTACCACGATCGCATCGGCGCGTCCCTCCAGGTGTGTGAGTTGCACGGTGCTGTGGCTTTTCAAGTCCCAGGTCCCGATGTCACCGTCTCTGCAAGCGTAAGCAATGGTGTGGCGGCCAGGCAGAACCTTGATTCCCGTTACTGCACCATGGCAGATACTGACGCGGTTCAGAGCGCGCAATGATGCGTTATCGATATACATTGCGTCCCCGTACTCCGTTCCGAGCACGATACGGTGCTCGTTCGGAATGGTTTCCCAGACAAAATTTCCGTGAATGACCAAGGTCTGGGTTTCGCCGTTCATGCGTATGAGTTCGATCGCTAAACTTTGCTGCAGTCCGACCGCGACTGTGTCATTGTCGACAAAAAGGACGCCGACGCCTTGAGCTCTGTGGAGTTGAAGAAGCTCGATCGGTTGCTGCGGTGCTGATACGTCCAGGATCCGCACGTGCCCTGAGTAGGATAGCAAGGCGAGCTTCGATCCATCAGGGGAGAACGAAAGTCCTGCGAGTTGCCATTCTCGAAACGCCGGCGCAAGCGGGATCCTCGAACCGTGGAACACGTCCCACAAGCAGACGTCTGAAGGGTCACAGCCGTATGCCAGCAGGCCTCGCGCGGGGGAATACGAGAAACGTCCCCTCGGTGAAACGCCTCTCGCGAGAACTGTCGATGTCTGATCGGTCGATGTTCGCACAATCGTTCCGTCCACACTCAGTGAGATGATCGAGCCATCTGGGCGCCCGATCGCCCATCGGACTGATTCGGTGTGGGGCTTGGCTCGCATCAACGCGATCCCACGGCCGGCCGCCTCCGCACGTATCTGATCTGCGCGACCGTGCTTGCCGTCGGGGTATGCGGCGAGCACGTCGATCGCGGCAGACGGATCGGTCATCAGAAGCAGTTCGGCGTGCTTGAGCGTGAACTGGCTGAGGGTCGCTTCGGCGGTGGCTTGTGCGCGTTTGGCAGTTTGCTTCGACGCATCGGCGAGGTCACGCTGCTCGGCGACGCTCCGCACGTAGAACACGCCGCCCACGATCGCGAGGGCGATCACGGTGGCAACCGAGAGGGCGAGCGTGCGATGTTGGCGAGTCCAGTGGCCCAGCAGCGCTGGCAAGGAGTAGCTGCGGGCGGCGATGCGCGCGCCCGATTTGAACGCCTTGAGATCGGCTGCGAGGGTCGCGGCGTTGGCGTAGCGGCGCTGGGGATCGGAGTCGAGGGCCTTGTCGATAATGATGGCCAGGTCTCGGTCGATGCCGCTTCGGCGCAGCATGCGGTGGCGAGCGCGCAGGTCCGTGGGTGGCACCCGCTCGAGCGAGCAGAGCTCCCAGAGCATGGCGCCGATGGCAAACACGTCAGCGCGCTGGTCGACGTGCTCGCCGCGCGCCTGCTCCGGGGCCATGTAGGCCGGTGTGCCGAGGACGCTCCCCGTGGCCGTGAGTCCGTCGGGGGTGGGGCCGCGAGAGGGGGCACCGCCGCTGCTGGGTTCGTCGGGCTGGGTGAGGTCCTTGGCGAGGCCCCAGTCGATCACGATGGTCTCGCCAAACTCTCCGACGATGATGTTGGCGGGTTTGAGATCGCGGTGAATGACGTTGCGGCCGTGAGCGTAGGCCATGGCGTCGGCGACGGCGATCACGTGGTGAAGCAGGCCGATGCGAGTCGCGACCGTCGAGCGCTCGGCGATGAGGTCGCGGAGCGGGCGCCCGGAGACCAGCTTCATTGCGTAGAACGGAGTGCCGTCAGGCCACCGGCCCGCTTCATGGACCGGGACAATGCCTGGGTGCTCGAGCCGGGCGGTGATCAGCGCCTCGCGCAAGAAGCGAACCTCGTGGAGGTTGCCGCGCGACAGCAGCTCCTTGATCGCGATGTCGCGACCGAGGTCGCGATCATGGGCGCGCGATACGCGGCCGAGGCCACCGCGGCCGTGTTCGCCGATGATCTGGTAGCGCTCGCGATCGCGAACCTGGGAGCGGGGAGGAGGGGCTGGGTCGGCGCCACCCGAGGTTGCGGCGATGGATTCGCTCGTGTGCGTCGCATCGGACGGCGACGGCATCGCGGAGGCTGTGGCGGCGAGGTCGTCGCGATCTTCCGGGTTCACGGTCGCGCGGACCATAGTGGAGGGCTGCTCTCCGTGGCTACCGACACGGGCGTCTTGCTGCGACCCCGGGGGCGCATCCCCGCTCGACGCGGTCGTGGATCCTCGCAGCATCGCGTTGCCGCAAAGCAAGTGATGGGCCGAACCGGAACAGCCCGCCGGATCGGCGCTGTTCCACCGCGTTCCAGGTCCGGGTGAGAAATCCAGGGTTCGCGACCGAGGGCTACAGGCGAAGAAAATGACTCGCCATCGGTAGATATCTCCACGAATGCAGCTGGTTAGGAATGCACGACGGAGCCGCTCCGCAGGTGATCGATCTCGTGAACGCGCGTCGTCTAGGACCGATCAACGCGGAAGGTTATGTACTTTTAATTACTAAAATAAGGTCGCTGTTCCAGGACGTGTTCCGGGCTGTTCCGAACCGACGTAAAACGCAGAAATTACTAATATAAATTCGATACAGATGCCGTGTTCCGGGCTGTTCCGATCCGGGGTCCATCTGTCCATGTCATGGACGTGAGGTGGATCGACGAATGTTTCGACGTCGATCCGCGAAGCGAAGTCAGCGCTCGGCCATCGTGTACAGCGACAGGCCGCGCAGGTTCTCGTCGACGTGCAGGGGCACCTTGAGCGACGGCACGGCGCGCTGCTCGCAGTGGGTGCGCTCGCACAGCCGGCAGGTCACGCCGACCGGCAGCAGCGCGTCGCGGCTCTCGAGATCGACGCCATCGGCGTAGACCAGCTGGCGGGCGAACTCGATCTGACAGCCAAGACCTATCGACTGGACCGGCTGCTGCGCGTGGTAGCCGCCCGAGTCCTTCTGGATCGTGCGCGCGATGCAGAAGTAGGCCGTGCCGTCAGGCATCCGCGACAGCTGGATGCGGATCATCCCCGGGGTCAAGAACGCGCTGAACACGTTCCACCGCGGACACACGCCGCTGAACCGCGCGAACCGGATGCCCGAGGCCGAGAATCGCTTCGAGATGTTGCCGGCGACGTCGAGCCGGATCATGTGGAATGGCACCCCCTCGGCGCCCTGCCGCCGCAGCGTGGTCAGCCGGTGGCCGACCTGCTCGAAGCCGACGCGGAACCGCCGGCCCAGCACGTCGATGTCGTAGCGCTCGTCGCGCGCCGCCTGGTGAAACGCGGTGTACGGCATCAGCACCGCGCCGGCGAAGTAGTTGGCGAGCGCGACCTTGGCGAGCACGCGCGCCTCGAGCGACGAGAACCGGCCCTCGACCGCGTGGCGCTCGAGCAGCTCGCCCCAGGTGATGATCGCGATCTGGTGGGCGAGCTGGAACGTCCGGCTCCGCGTCGGCAACAGCTCCGAGAGCGTGAGCGTCTTGCGATCGGGATCGTAGCGCCGCAGCACGCCGGGCAGCGCCTCCCAGTGCGCGATCTGCACCGCGACGCCGAGGTCGCGCTCGAGAAACCGGATCAGCCCGGCGTAGAGATCCTCGCTGGTGAGCTTGGCGCGCGCGGCCAGCTCCTCCGCGGCGGTCTCGAGCAGCGGGAAGTGGTTCGACGCGCGCTGCACGTAGTCGCTGACCTCCTCGCTCGGCACGTGAAACGGCGGCCGCGCGCCGTCGGGCCCGGCCAGCGCCTCGCCATCGCGCACCCGCGACGACAGATCGTCGGCGCTGGCGCGCGCGGCCTGGTAGGCGCGGTACAGCCCGAGCACGGCGCGCGCCGCCTCGGGGCTCGCCGCCGCCAGCTCGCGCACGTCGACCGAGGTCAGGTCGTATTCCTCGAGCACCGGATCGGCGAACGCCTCGGTGAGGTCGGCGACCATGCGGCCGTCGTCGTCGGTGGCAAACGTGCCGACGTCGATCCCGAACAGCTGCGCCAGCTTGATCAGCAGGTTTGCCGGCAGCGGCCGCCGGTTCGCCTCGATCAGGTTGAGATAGCTCGCCGAGATCCCGAGCTGGCCGGCGAGCTGCACCTGCGTCAGGTTCTCGCGCCGCCGCAGCGCGCGCACTTTCGCCCCGAGCCGCAGCGGCTCGGCGGCTCGCTCGACCGGAGCGCCGGGGTCTGGTTTTGTCACTGACAAACTTTACAACACAACAAGCTGTCATTGACCACAGTAAACACCATCAACTCATAACCTATTGAAGTTTCATTGACTGGTCATGCGATCGACAGCTATCCCTGGTGAGCAAACCGAATCAGCTACCCGCAGGGAGACCTCGATGACGCACGAGACTTTTTCCGACCACAATGTTCTGCACGCCAAGCGGTTCGACGGCATCACCCGCGCCTTCAGCAAGGCCGACGTCGAGCGCCTGCGCGGCAGCGTGGCGGTCGAGCACACGATCGCCAAGCTCGGCGCCCGCCGGCTCTGGGAGCTGCTCCACACGGAGGACTACGTCGCGGCGCTGGGCGCCCTCACGGGCAACATGGCGGTGCAGCAGGTGCGCGCCGGCCTCAAGGCGATCTACCTGTCCGGATGGCAAGTCGCGGCGGACGCCAACACCGCGGGGCAGATGTATCCCGATCAGAGCCTGTACCCGGTCGACAGCGTGCCCAACGTGGTCCGCAAGATCAACGCCGCCCTGCTGCGCGCCGATCAGATCGACCACGCGGAGGGCCGTGAGGAGCGCACCTGGATGGCCCCGATCGTCGCCGACGCCGAGGCCGGCTTCGGTGGCCCGCTCAACGCGTTCGAGCTGATGAAGGCGATGATCGACGCGGGCGCCGCGGGCGTGCACTTCGAGGACCAGCTGGCCAGCGAGAAGAAGTGCGGCCACATGGGTGGCAAGGTCCTGATCCCGACCGCGCACTTCATCCGCACGCTGACCGCGGCGCGGCTCGCGGCCGACGTCAGCGGCGTCTCGACCCTCGTGGTCGCGCGCACCGACGCCGACAGCGCGAAGCTCATCACCAGCGACATCGACGAGCGCGACCGGCCGTACATCATCAAGGGCGAGCGCACCGCCGAGGGCTTCTACCGGCTGATGAGCGGCACCGAGACCGCGATCGCGCGCGGCCTCGCCTACGCGCCCTACGCGGATCTGATCTGGTGCGAGACCTCGACGCCGAACCTGGCGCAGGCCAAGCAGTTCGCCGAGGCGATCCACCGCCAGTTTCCGGGCAAGCTGCTGGCCTACAACTGCTCGCCGTCGTTCAACTGGAAGAAGCACCTCGACGAGCCGACCATCGCCAGGTTCCAGCGCGAGCTCGGCGCGATGGGCTACAAGTTCCAGTTCGTCACGCTCGCCGGGTTCCACGCGCTCAACCACGGCATGTTCGAGCTGGCGCGCAAGTACAAGGCCTCCGGCATGGCCGCCTACTCCGAGCTGCAGCAAGCCGAGTTCGCCTCCGAGGCCGCCGGCTACACGGCCACGCGCCACCAGCGCGAGGTCGGCACCGGCTACTTCGATCAGGTCGCCGAGGTGATCTCGGCCGGCAGCGCCTCGACCCTCGCGCTCGAGGGCAGCACCGAGCGCGCCCAGTTCTGAGGCCGGACGGCGCCCTCTGGCTCGCGGGTGGCGGGTTGCGCTTCGAGCGGGCCCAGCCCAGGATCGAGGGCCCACGCCGCCGCATGCCCATGGATCCGCTGTCCGATGTCCTGTCCCTGCTGGAGCCGCGCAGCTATGCCGCGGCCGGCTTCGCGCTGGGACCGGCGCTCGCGATCCAGTTCCCGAGGTACGCGGGCATCAAGTGCTACGCCGTGGCCTCCGGCGAGTGCTGGCTCTCCGTCGAAGGGTTCGACGCGGTCTTGCTGGGCGCGGGCGACTGCATCCTGCTGCCGCGCGGGCGGCCATTTCGCCTGGCGACGGATCGCGCGGTCGCGCCGATCGACGCCGCGGAGCTCCGCCGCACGTGCCGGGCCGCCGGCGAGGCTCCGCCACCCGGGGCGGACGACGCCTGCCTCGTCGGCGGCTACTTCCATCTCACCGGTCACCACGCCGAGTTCCTGCTCGACGTGTTGCCTCCCATCGTCCACCTCCGCGAGGCCGCGCAGAAGGCCACGATGCGCTGGTCGCTCGAGCGGCTCCGCGACGAGCTCCACCATCCGCAGCCGGGCGGCGCGCTCATCGCCCAGCAGCTCGCCTACACGATGCTGATCCAGGCCCTGCGCCTTCACCTCGTCGATCCCGGCTTCCGCGGCGTGAACTGGCTGTTCGCGCTCGCGGACAAGCAGATGAACGCGGCGATCAGCTGCATGCACGCCGATCCCGCGCATCCCTGGACGGTGAAGCAGCTCGCCGAGCGCGTCGGCATGTCGCGCTCGGTGTTCGCGCTCCGCTTCAAGGAGACCGTCGGGTCGACCCCGATGGAATACCTGACGCGGTGGCGCATGCTGCAGGCCAGCCGGCGCCTCGGGGCCTCGAGCGACTCGATCTCGGCGATCGCGCTGTCGCTCGGCTACGAGTCCGACCGCGCGTTCCGCAAGGCGTTCCGCGGCGTCATGGGCTGCTCGCCGCGCGACTACGGCCGCAGCGCCCGCCACGGCGGGTTGGCTCGCGCCCGCACCGCTTGACCCCGGACGATCGCGCCGATCGTCCGGACGCCGCGGCGTGGTCCGCGTGCGGCCAAGGTCCTACGTTCGATCCGGCAAGGCCACGTCCCCGTCGTGGCCACGACCCCAGGAGCCTGCTCATGTCCGACCCCACGGTTGCCTTCGACGCGCTCGCCATCGACCACGCCGGCGCGCCGGTCCGCCTGCAGCACAAGACCGTCGCGTCCTTGAACGACGACGAGCTGCTCGTCCGCGTCGACTACGCCTCGATCAACAAGATGGACCCAGGCCTCGCCCAGCGAAACTTGTTCCAGCTCCCCGAGCCCTACGTCCTCGGGTTCGACTTCAGCGGCGAGGTCGTCCGCGCCGGCGCCGCGGCGAGCGGCTCGTTCAAGGCCGGAGATCAGGTGTTCGGCCGCTCCGAGACCGGCGGCTGCTTCGCCCAGCTGGTGGTCGCAAAAGCCGAGAACACGCTCGTCCGCGGCGCGATCCCGGCGGCGGAGGCCAGCACCTACGGCATCGCGTTTCTCACCGCCTACGAATCCCTCGTCGCCACCGCGAAGATCCAGAACCACGCCGGGGCGTGGATCTACATCGCCGGCGCCGGCGGCGGCGTCGGCCACTTCGCCGCCCAGCTCGCCCGCCTCCACGGCCTCCAGGTCATCGGATCGGCGGGCAAGCCCGCGTCGCTCCGCCTGCTGCACGATCTGGGGCTCGACGCCGTGATCGACCACGCCACGCGAGACGTCGTCGCCGAGGTGCTGCGCATCACCGGGGGCAAGGGCGCGGACCTGGTCTACGACTCCACGTACACGCAGTCGTCGTACACCCAGTCCGCGGCGGTCGTCGCGGCGGGCGGTGAGTACATCCGCCTGGGCACGGACCTCCAGCTGGCGCGCATGGGCGCCCGCGACATGACGTCGGCGGTCGAGGCGCGCGGCGCCAAGCTGGTGATCGCGGACCTCGGGCGCTACCGGACGTCTCCGGCGTACATGGCCCGCATCCCCGAGATCGTCGAGGGCCAGCACCGCGCGATCACCTGGTACGAGCAGGGCATGCTGCGACCGGTGATCACGAGCGTCGTGCCGTTCGACGCGGCGGCGCTGCAGCAGGCGTTCGAGGACTTTGGCAAGGGCATCAATAACGTCGGCAAGGTGGTGGTGAAGGTCCGGTAGCCAGCGCGGACCGCGGCGAAACGCCGCGCCACAAAGCCCTGGGCGTGAGCGTGGGCGCCGAGCTACGCGCCGCGCTGCGATCGCGCCGCTGCTCGGTCCTGTCGTCGGATCAGCGGCTCGCGTTCCCGCCGGGCGAGCGCTACGTCTATCCCGACGTGACCGCGATCTGCGGGCCTGCGCAAGTCCAGCCTGGGACCCACGACGTGATCACGAATCCCGCGATCCTCGTCGAGATCCTGTCGAGCTCGACCGCGGAGTACGACCGCGGCCTCACGTGGAACGGAATACCAGCGCATCGACTCGCTGACTGATGATCTGCTGGTCGCGCAGGCCGACGTCCGGATCGAGCACTACCGGCGCAACGCCGACGGATCGTGGACCTACCGCGCAGCCGGCCCCGGTGACCGCGTCGTGCTCACCGGCGGCGCCGAGCTCGCGGTCGATGCGATCTACGCCGGCGCGTTCGAGCTCCCCGGCGAGTGACGCGCGACGCCGGCCGGGCCGCGTGTGCTATAGAGCCGCGTCGTGATCGCGTTCAGCTCGGTGACCAAACAGTACGGCGGGCAGATCCTGTTCGTCGATGCCTCGTTCCAGATCAACGGCGGCGAGAAGGTCGGGCTGGTCGGCCCCAACGGCGCCGGCAAGACCACGGTGTTCCGGCTGATCGCCGGCGAGGAGCAGCCCGACGATGGCGCGATCGAGCGGCCCAAGAAGCTGACGCTCGGCTACTTCCGGCAGGACGTCGGCGAGCTGCGCGGCCGGTCGATCCTGGCCGAGACCTGCGCCGGCGCGGGCGAGGTGTCCAAGCTCGGCGAGGAGCTCGCCGCGCTCGGCGCCCGGCTCGAGGCGGCCGGCGACGATCTCGACGACGTGGTCGCGCGGTTCGGCGACGTCCAGGCGCGCTACCAGGACCTCGGCGGCTACGAGCTCGAGGCCCGCGCGCAGACCATCCTGCACGGCCTGGGGTTCTCCGACGACATCATGGGCAACGACGTCGGCACGCTGTCGGGCGGCTGGAAGATGCGCGTCGCGCTCGCCCAGATCCTGCTCGCCCAGCCGGATCTGCTGCTGCTCGACGAGCCCACCAACTACCTCGACCTCGAGTCGATCCTGTGGCTCGAGGGCTTCCTGCGCGACTACACCGGCACCGTCGTGATGACGTGCCACGACCGCGAGATCATGAATCGCGTGGTCGGCAAGATCGTCGAGATCGACGGCGGCGCGCTGCGGTCGTACACCGGCAACTACGAGTTCTACGAGGCGATGCGCAAGCTCGAGGCCGAGCGCCGCGAGGCCGAGTACGCGCGCCAGCAGGCCCGGCTCGCCAAGGAGAGCCGGTTCATCGAGCGGTTCAAGACCCACGTCGCCAAGGCGGCGCAGGTCCAGAGCCGGATGAAGAAGCTCGACAAGATCGAGAAGATCGCCGAGCCGCGGCGGATCATCGAGAAGCACTTCGAGTTCCGTACGCCGACCCGCTCCGGCGACGACGTGATCAAGCTCGCCGGGATCAAGAAGGCCTACGGCGCGCGCGTCGTGCACGGCGGGCTGACCCTCACGGTCCGCCGCAAGGAGCGCTGGGCCGTGATGGGCGAGAACGGCGCCGGCAAGTCGACCTTGCTCAAGATGATCGCCGGGGCGCTCGCGCCCGACGCCGGCGACGCCGCGATCGGCGCGTCGGTCACGATGGGCTACTACGCGCAGCACGTGATGGATCTGCTGTCGGCCGACCACAGCATCCTCGAGGAGCTGCAGGACCACGCGCCGATGGCCAACCAGGGCACGCTGCGCAGCCTGGCCGGCGCGTTCGGGTTTCACGACGACGACGTGTTCAAGCCGGTCCGCGTGCTGTCGGGCGGCGAGAAGGCGCGCGTCGGGCTCGCCAAGCTGCTGTACGACGCGCCCAACCTGCTCGTGCTCGACGAGCCGACCAACCACCTCGACATCGTGACCAAGCGCGCGCTGGTCACCGCGCTGGCCGACTACGAGGGCACCTTGATCTTCGTGTCGCACGATCGCCAGTTCCTGCGCGCGCTCGCCAACCGCGTGCTCGAGCTGACCGCGGCCGGACCGCGGATCTACGGCGGCAGCTACGAGGAGTACGTCGCGTCGACCGGCCGCGAGGCGCCCGGCATGCGCGTCCAGGCCTGAGGCGCCGGGCCGCTACGTCAGCGGACCCACAGCTCGGCCAGGTCGAGCTCGATCACCGCGAACGGCTCCGCGCGCACGCGCACGTCGCCCTCATAGATCCGCACGTCGCGCCAGCGGCGATCGTCGCCGAGGGTATGGACCTCCAGCGTGGTCGCGCTCGGATCGATCAGCCAGACGTGGGAGACACCGTGCGTTGCGTAGATCGGGAGCTTCTTGGTTCGATCGATCGACTCCGTGGACTTCGAGAGCACCTCGCAGATCCAGTCCGGCGCGATCGAAAAATAGGCCGTCGCCGGTAAGGTCGGCATGCGCTCCACCCGCCAGCCGGCGAGATCGGGGGCCATCGGCTCCAGCGCGCTCAG
>Ga0302322_100002120_pt1 | contig 16651 bp, 22 predicted proteins | sample Fen_T0_2_FD_203757 | JGI IMG/M metagenome (GOLD analysis project Ga0302322, IMG submission 203757) | Peat permafrost microbial communities from Stordalen Mire near Abisko, Sweden - Fen_T0_2 | ecosystem: Environmental > Terrestrial > Soil > Wetlands > Permafrost | place: Sweden: Abisko... | reverse complement strand
ACAACCGATGTAACATTGAAAGTTACATGCGACATAACAACGCAGAATGAACCCCGCTTGACAGGTGCGTGCCTTCGGCGCACAGTCTGCGCATGAAGCTAGACACATGGATGACAGAAACAAACACCAGGCAGCAGACGATTGCGGATGCAATCGGGCTGCACAGGGCGTCAATCTCAAGGCTCCAGAATGGCGAAACGTTCCCGGAATGGGACACGGTGCACGCCATCCGGGAACTCACAGGCGGGCTTGTCACGGAAGCTGACTGGTACGCCGCATGGAAGGACAAGAAATGCAAGCGCAAGCGATGATGGGGGATTTCGATGTACACGCGGGGACAGACGGACATTTCATGGACGGCCTACCGTCTTTTTTGCGACGGCCTTTCGACCATGCAAATCACGGAATTGATGATCGAGCTTGGGTACGGTGGCTCCAAGCCATTGACCGAAGCCCGCATTTACAACGCGCTCGCGAAAGCGCGGGAACAGTTTTACGGACAGGCGTCCAAGCCTGCCGTGGAATCGGCTTCACGATTGGAGCCGGAATTACCAAACGGAAGGACAGAATCATGAACATCCTCAGCTTGTTTTCAGAAAAATACGACGCCCTCAACAAATCCGAGGGCCGAGTGACGGAGGTCAAGGGCCGCTATCATCGCCTTTCCCATCAGAACGGGCTTATTGAATTGTCGTTCAACTTGGCCCCGGACCAGAGGGCGTCATTTGACGCCAGATCAGCAGCGGTTGAAAGCGCCATGCACAAGGCGGTCAGCGCAGCCACAGACACGCTCAACGCCAAGATTGCAGAAGCCAAGCGTGAAGCGGAAGCCGTTGTCGCCCAAGCCAGGGCGAAATACGACGCGGACCTTTTTGCATTGTTCTCGGAGTACGGTCGCATCCCAAGCCGGGAAGAACTCATCACGAATGATACGCCAGTCGGTCACGTTGTCCGGCTTCCGGAAAGCGCGATCATCCCGGAAAAAGCGGTCGATTTGAAGCAGGTTGTTAACGTTAAGAAGTAACGTTACCTGAACCGCAGGCGGCATCCCCCCACGAACCCCCGCCTGTGAGGCCCGGACTGACTCCCCCAGCCAGTGCCGGGCCACCTATTTTCCGGAGACACCATGAAGCGCAAACAACCCGAGCGCACATTTCAGACGGATCTGTGCCGCTTCTTGGATGTCGCGTTGCCCCCGGGCGCTTGGTACTCAGCCATCCCCGGCGGAAACCGTTCCGTCACGACGACGCCCGGCTATCGATCGGGAACACCCGATTTACTCATCGTTTACAAGGGCCGTGCAATCTTCCTCGAATTGAAAGCCCCGAAGAATTACGCGACTGCGTTGCAGCGTGGCATTCATGCCGACCTGATGCTGGCGGGGGCGGTTGTGCATACGGTGCGCGATATCGGTGCCGCTTATGAATTCCTCGTGCAGTTCATCCCATTGAAAGGAAAGCCACAATGATGATCGACGTCACTGCCGCCCTGATGGGCGACCCCTCAACCGCCTTCAGGCGCAACCCGTCCCGGATCGAGATGATTCGTGACTGTCATGAAATCAAATGGGGACGAACGAAGTTGCCGGCCGTCTCCAAGCGCAAGCGATACGTGAAAACCTCGATCATGTGGACCATGAAGCCCGGGGACAAGCTGTTGCGGGAAACCAAGGGCAAGGCCGTCTATCTGTACCAGAAGCTCGTCAGGCACGGTTTTTTTGCAGAGATGGAAAAGAACCGGGATGGCGCTGGGTACTTCGTAACGCGCACCGCTTGAGATGGTTCCGTGAACGTAGTAAACAGAGATTGCCGGGACAGCGATTTGGCCATCGTTTCCCGTACCGCCTTCAACGGTGGGATTACCGGCATCCATACAACCTTTGAAGGGGGTTAAACTTGGCTCGTATACGTACCATCAAACCAGAATTCCCGCAGTCCGAATCAATGGGCCGTGTGTCGCGAGACGCGCGTCTTTTGTTCATCCAGATTTGGACCATATGCGATGATTCCGGGATTACTCGCGCGGCCTCGCGAATGCTCGCGAGCCTTCTTTTCCCCTATGATGATGATGCTCCGAGCCTTCTCGACGGGTGGGTTGACGAGTTGGAGCGCGAGGGCTGCATTGTCCGATATCAGGTTGATGGCGCGTCCTACATCAAAGTCCAAAAATGGGCGGATCACCAACGAATTGACAAGCCTTCAGCGTCCAAATTCCCGCAATTCGTGGAAGGCTCGCGAGTGTTCCCGGAGTCCTCGCGAAAAGTAGTTCAGGACCAAGGACCAAGGACCAAGGACCAAGGAAGGGATCAAGGAGGGGACGCTCGCGAGAAAGTTCGCGAGACGCCCAACCCAGAACCCCTTCCCCCCAAAGCCACTTTAAAAACCTCGAAGGGCACGCGGTGGCCCCCGGACGCCGTTGTGCCTGAAGACTGGATCGACAGCGGTGCCAGGTGCCGCGCCAATCAGGGCTTTCCGGAAATCGACCTTCGGGCCGAGGCGTTCAAGTTCGCGAATTATTGGGCCTCGAAAGCCGGGGGCGGTGCCACCAAACTCGACTGGAAAAAGACTTGGCTCAATTGGTGCATTTCGGTAAAAGGAATTTCAAATGGCTCAGGATTTAACGGAAAGAAATCCCAACTCGAACAGCTCGCCGACATCGTGGCGGAAGATCGTGCGGCATCCGTCTTCGACCACTGACATCGCGAAGATGGTGGCCCGTGCGGTGGCGAATTACGGCGAGCGCCGGGGCGTTGACATGCGGCTGCTGACGGCGGAATGGCACGCCACGCTTGGGGCCTATCCGATTGATCGAATCGACCGTGCGCTTTCGGAGCATGTCCGGACCTCGACCTACTGGCCGACCGTTGCGAACCTCGTGGACCTGATGCGCGAGGAAACCCCCGCTCCCGGCCTTCCGGCGCATCGTGAAGCTCCAAGGCAGTTCGAGCGGGACGGACGCACCGAAGCCGAGGAAATCGCCTTCAGGGCTGCCCAGACGCTGAAATGGAAACAGGAATCCGGCTTCGGGAAATTCATTGACCCGATCGAGGAAAAGCAGCCCCCCAATCCTGCCAGCCAGGCGCAGACGGTGGGCTATGAACTCGCCCGCTCCTGTGCGGTCCGTCGCACGAAGGGCTGGCTGACATGCGAGCCGAATTGCAGTCGGCAGAATTGTGATTTGAGGGCCGAGCGATGAACACGCAGCCCCTCAACCCCATCCCCGCCCCAGCCCTCACCGACCTCGAGCGCAAGCTGTTCGATACGCTCCGCCGCAACGCGGAACGCCCGATGGCGCTGCACGACATCATGGCCGGCATGTACGGCCCGGATGACGCGACAAGCCGCGTGCAGAAGATCATCGATGTCATGGTGCACAAGCTGCGCAAGAAGCTGGCCGGGACGGCGTGGTGCATCGAGACAACACGCGGATTTCGCAGGCTCACGACAAGCCCGGTAAACCGTGATATGACACAGACGAAACCGCAGGATTGACGACATGCCAGCCATTTTCGGGACCAGCACGGTCCAGGCCCAAAAGACGGCCACCATCATCCGCCCCGCCAACACCACCACCTACACGGCGAACACCGCGTGGAACACCTCGGCGACCAGCGCCCTTTGCGTGCCGGTGCCGATTCTCGGCTGTGCCCGTCCGGGCGTGGCGAATGGTTGCCTCATCCAGCAGATCGACATTTTTTCGAGCGCCAACCAGTCCACGAAGCTCAACGGCATCCTGTGGCTGTTCAACCAGCCCCCGGTCACGCCAATCGGCGACAACGCGACCTTCACGCTGTCCGCCGCCGACTTCGCGAACGTCACGGGCAACATGCAGGGCTTTGCCTTCACCATGACGAACACGCAGGCGGCGGCCGCCGGCAACGCTGGGATCAGCCTGACGGGCGTGACCTTCCACGCGCAGACCTTCCAGCCGACCACGCCTAATCCGGCATCAGGAGCCCTATACTGCGCAGTACAGGTGGTAAACGCCTATGTTCCGGTATCCGGTGAGGCTTTGACGATTACCCTCCACACGCTCGACCTGGACGGTTGCTGACGCCATGCCGTTTCCGCAGAACACGCTTGCAAGTCGTAAGGCTGTCATGGCGGCCAGCCTGTTCAACCATTCGCGGGTGCATGACGGCCTGAGCTTCAATGCGGCGACGCAGCAGGTCATCCTCAAGCCCACGGGCAGCCAACCGACATTCTCGACGCTGACGATCGCGTTTGCGTTCACGGGTGGCAACCAAAGCGTGTTTCGCGGCCCGTCAGGGTTGCTTGTAGCGTCAACCACGAACACACCCCGGGTTGAGTTTGACCCCACGGGGGCGTTGTTGGGGCTGTTGATAGAGGCTGCCCGTACGAACCAGTTGTTGCAGTCCCGCGACTTCACAAACGCTTCATGGGTCAAAGTCACCATGACGGCCGCGAAGGACCAGACAGGCGCGGACGGGACGGCTAATGGCGCATCATCGCTCACGGCAACCGCCGGCAACGGAACGGCATTGCAGACCATTGTTCAGGCGGCGGTCAATTCCACGCTGTCTTTCGACATCCAGCGCATTACCGGAACGGGGACAATCGGCATCTGCCAGGACGGCGTGACGTTTACGGACGTGACATCGCAAATCAACTCGACCGGCTTCACCCGTGTCACCCTGACGGCCTCGCAGCTAAATCCCGTCCTCGGGATACGGCTTGGAACGAACGGTGACAAGATTGCCGTGGACTTCGGGCAGTTCGAGGCGGGCGCGTTTGCATCGTCTCGCATCCCCACCACCACAGTAAGCGTAGCCCGCACAGCTGACTCATGCATCCGCACTCTTGCCTCTGAGTTCAGCGCGACGGCTGGAACTGTTGTTGTCGCGGGAAGGGCAAGCGGCGGGCAGGATGCGGCGAACCCGCAATTCGTCTGGGATTTCAACGATACGACCGCCGGCAACAGGTTTTTCATGAGCCGCCTTGCTGCCCTTGATACCGCCCGCTACAACGTGACGACCGCCACAGTCGGCCAAGGGCCGATTGACGGGACGTTCGTCAACTCCACGAACTTCAAGGCCGCAGCGACATGGGCTGCAAACGACCTCGCCTTGTCATTCAATGGCGGTGCAGTCGGCACGGATACGTCGGCTACGCTTCCGACCGTGACGAAACTTGAACTTGGATCCGAACTCAGCGTGAACCAGGGCAACTGCTATATCCGCACATTCGACTACTACCCGACCCGTCTGCCCAATACCTTCCTGCAATCCGCCTCCACATGACATTTGCAACCGTTGGTTAATTCCCCTATCTTTCCCTCACAAACCGGACAAGCACGATGAAATCGCGTCACAGGTCACACGGCAAGGGCAACGCGCCAAGCAAGGCGACAGCGCACAGCCACACGAACAGCGGACACGCTAAACTGCCGATGGGACAAGGCAAGAAAGCAAACGGCGCGAAGGCCTATGCGAGCGTCGCGCAGCGCAACATCAAGCCGTATGACATCAAGCGTTCCATCGCGATGCCGAAGGCTGGCCCGGATGACCGGACACTCGCCCGCCCACGCCGTTCACCGGCCTACAAGCCGAACCCAAGCACAAGGAATTAACACATGAGCAAGTTCAATTACGGCGATAAAGCCCGTGCCGGCGGCAAGAAGTCGGACGGCTATGGCGGGAAGATGGGATCAGGTGGCAAGGGTGGCAAGGGCGGCAAGGCTGCATCGTCCATGCCGGGCCCTATCGACCCGCGCAAGGTGGATGGCAAGGTTGCCCGCTCAAACCGGATGTACACGCCGGCAGAAAACAAGCCGAAGGCGAAAAACAACAAGCCGCCGAAGATGATCGAGAAGGACACGAAGACCTTCCTGCGCCCCGGCTTCGACCACAAGCGCGGCACCATCAGCCCGTCGCCATCCATGTCGGCCACCCATGACCAGGGTACAAGCTCGTACATGGGCAACGAAGCGGCGACACCCACGGGCAGCCGTCCGGGTCCGTCCCGTTATCCGCTGTCCAGTTCGGCGCCGGTCAATCCGCACATGATCCGGCCCGCTCCGGATCCGTTGAAATAAACTAGGGGAATCTAGGGCATGTCCGAAGCCAAGGCGAAGGGCGTCGGAAACAGAGGGGCAGGACGCCGAGCAGGGGTGCCGAACAAGACAACGGCACTCCTGAAAGACATGATCCTTCAGGCTTTGTCAGAGTCCGGAGGGATTGAGTACCTCAAAAAGCAGGCTGAAGAAACGCCCGCAGGCTTTATGACCCTCTTGGGCAAGATACTGCCAACACAAGTTACCGGGGCTGACGGAGGCGCTGTGAAGGTGGAACAGGTTCAAGTCAATGTCATCGACCCTAACCCTGAACATAGCCCGCGCGTTCAAGCCACTCCTGTACCCAAGCCGGTATAAGGGCGCACACGGCGGGCGCGGCTCGGGCAAGTCGCACGTCTTCGCAGAATTGCTCGTCCTCGCCTGCCTGCAACACAAGGGACACCGCGTCCTGTGCGGCCGCGAAGTGCAGAAGTCCCTGAAGGAATCGGCCAAGCGGCTCGTGGAAGACAAGATCGAGCAACTCAAGGCCCCGGGCTTTCGCGTCATGCAGGACCGGATCGAGACGCCAGGCGGGGGCGTCATCATCTTCCAAGGCCTTGCCGAACACACGGTCGAGAGCGTCAAGTCATTCGAGGGCTTTGACAAGTTTTGGTGCGAGGAAGCGAACCGCCTGAGCCAACGCAGCCTCGACCTGATCCGCCCGACCTTACGCAAGGCCGGCAGCGAGCTTTGGTTTAGCTGGAACCCCTTCCGCAAGTCCGACCCTGTTGACGCGCTCCTGCGTGGCCCTGCCGCCAAGGAACTCGGGGCCGTCGTGGTGCAGGCGAATTGGCGGGACAATCCGTGGTTTCCGGGCGTGCTTCAGGACGAGCGACGCTTTGACGAGGCCCACAGCCCAGAGACGTATCAGCATGTCTGGGAGGGGCAATACGCATCGGTCGTCAAGGGCGCGTATTACGCGAACTGCCTTGCAGAAGCCCGTCAGCAGGGGCGGATCTGCAATGTGCCGATCGACCCGATGCTTGAGATACGCACATGGTGGGACCTCGGGGTAGAAGACAGCATGGCAATCTGGGTGGGCCAATGCTCGGCTCGAGCGGTCGCAGTGCTGGACTACATCGAAGGCCAAGGCCAGCCGCTCAGCTATTACGTTAACGAACTGCGTGCGCGCGGTTACGGCAACAGCCTGTGCGTGCTGCCGCATGACGGGGCAAGGCGTGACAGTGTGACGGCGATCAAGTTCGAGGATCATCTGAAGGACGCAGGATTCAGGGTGCGGACCGTCGCAAACCAGGGCAAGGGTGCAGCCATGCTCAGGATCGAGGCTGCCCGCCGCATGTTCCCGCGTATCTGGTTCAATGAGGCGACCACGGTTTCAGGGCGTGAGGCGCTTGGCGCGTATCACGAAAAGCGGGACGACAACCGACAGGTAGGGCTTGGCCCGCTGCATGACTGGTCGAGTCATGCATCCGACAGTTTTGGGCTCATGTGCGTGGCCTCTGAAGGCCCCAAGCACATGAAGGCCAAGCCGGCCGAGCGGTTCAGCATCCAGCTCGGGCAAGGCGGGTCAACCTCTGATTCGGGGGGATGGCTTGGCTCATGAAATACCGTGAATTCAGGTTCTACAGCCCGGAGCGGGACGAGCGGTGTTGCCGCCTCAGCGTGACGAACGATCCGCCTCCGGGCAAGAACCCGGGCGAATACTACATCATCCTGAACGCCATGCCGGGACGGGACGCTCAGGGCATGAATTGGCGGAAGCGTCGCGAGCAGGCGTTAACTGTGATATCAGAGGCGATAGACGCAGGCTGTGACCCGGGCGAAGTGTGGCAGGACGAGGAAGGCTATGCGTACACGATTGACCCGCAGGAAGAATGGAGAGGGGCCTACAACTGATGAGTAACGCGCACGATTGGGGCATTCTCGTTCAAGCCCCGCTGAATGGTCTGTGGTGCCGGAAATGCGGGTACAGCCAGGCATCGGACATGGCGGCCAAGGATTGCAGCGGCTCGACCCCGACCGGCAAGGTTTTGAGCGTGGACGTGAACTGGACGAACAGCCCGGTTCAGATGGCAGAGTTGCAGATGCAGGCGATGGACGCAGCGGTTGAGCTGCTGGCAGGGGCAACGGTGCAGTAATGGCGCAGGATCCGCTCAAGCCGAAACAGGACGACAAGATCAAGCTCCCCAAGATCAGCGCGGGCATGAACAAGATGCCCCCGAAGCCAACACGGGCTGATGCGGAAGCGAAGGACTATGACGGCCCGGGAGGGGATGAGCCGGAGCGGGATGACGACAACGACCAGCCAGATGAGATGGACCCGAACGAAAACCAGGCGGGCGACATTGACGACGAGGACAAGGCCGAATTCCTGAACAAGGTGCGCAAGCGGTTTGAACGCTGCGTGAAGGCCGAGAGTGACAACCGTGCGGCCGGCTTGTCGGACATCAAGTTCAAGCGTGGCCGTCCGGAAGACCAATGGCCGTCCGACGTGCTTGCAAACCGCATGAGCGACCGCAGGCCAGCCATTACGGTCAACAAGATTCCAACCTTCGTGCATCAGGTGACGAATGACCTCCGACAGAACCGACCGTCTATCGTGTTCAGTCCAGTGGGAGACAAGGCAGACCGAGATGCTGCAAAGGTCTTCCGAGGCATGGTCCGCGCTATCGAGCGGGACAGTGCTGCTGACATCGCCTACGACACGGCCGTTGAAAGTGCTGTTGTCAACGGATGGGGATGGATCCGCATCCTTACCGAATTCGAAAGCGAAGACAGCTTCGACATGACGATCAAGGTGAGCCGTGTACGCAACGTGTTCAGCGTGTACGCGGACCCCGACCACCAGGAGCCGGACGGCGCCGACATCAAGTATGGCTTTGTGACGGAAATGATGCCGCGCGAGGAATTCAAGGAAACCTATCCCGACTGCGACGACCCGGCGAACTTCGTGCAATCCGGCATTGGCGATGCGTTCAAGGAATGGGCGGACAACGATAACGTCAGGATTGCCGAATACTTCGAGATCGAGCATGAGACCAAGACGCTCGTGAAGCTAGAGAATGGGCACGTTGGCTATTACGACGATCTGCATGACGACGTGAAGGAAGCCATCGAAGCCAATCCCGACATGATCGTTGACGAGCGCGAGACGCAGGTTCCGAAGATCATGTGGTACAAGGTGACGGCGCTCGACATCGTGGATAAGCGCGAATGGCCGGGCAAGTGGATCCCGTTCGTCAAGGTGATCGGCGACGAGACGGACGTGGAGGGGAAGGTCGAGTACGCGGGTATCGTGCGCCACATGAAGGGCGCTCAGACGATGTACAATTACTGGCGCACGAAGCAGACGGAAGCCATCGCACTCGCCCCCAACGCCCCTTGGGTGGGCGAGGAAGGGCAGTTCGAAGGCCACGAAGATGAATGGCGGATGGCGAACACCCGCCCGCAGGCCGTCCTGCAATACAAGGGCACGGCGGTATCCGGCCATCCCATCCCGCCACCACAACGCATTGCGTTCGCTGAAATCCCGGCGGGCTTTGTCAACGCGGTCGAGGGCGCGAATCAGGACATGCAGGGCACGTCCGGCATTCGGTTCGATGCCACGAAGAACGAGCGGCTGAATGACGAAAGCGGTATTGCCATCAAGGAATTGCGCCGATCGACAGACATCGGCTCGCTGCACTATGGCGACAATCTCGGCCGCAGCCTGAAGCATTTGGGCCGCATGTACCTGGACCTCATCCCGAAGATTTACACCCGCAAGCAGGTTGTGACGATCATTGGCGAGGATGACAAGGAAAAGCGCGTCACGATCGACCCGCACGCTCCGAAGGCTTATGCGGAACAGCAGGGCGCGGACGGCAAGACGGAAATCATCTTCAACCCGAAGATTGGCAAGTACGGCATTCAGGTCACGCTTGGGCCGTCCTATGCAACCCGTCGCATCGAGAACGCGGACAAGATGATTGAACTCACGAAGGCCATGCCGAACGCAATGGCAATGGCGGCCGATTTGATCGTCAAGAACCTTGAGTTTGATGATGCGGACGAACTGTCCCGCCGTCTGGCGGCCACGCTGCCGCCGCACCTGTTGGCTCCGGAAATGAAGGACATGCCACCACAAGCGGCCGCGATGCTGAACAGCCTGCAAAGCCAAGTTCAGCAGCTCGAGCAGGAAAAGCAGCAGATGGGCATGGCCTTGCAGTCCAAGCAGGCTGACCGTGCAATCGCGCAGGACAAGATCGACAAGGACTTCGAGGCGAAGCTCTTGACGGTTGCACAGAAGGCGGAAAGCGACTTCCAGGGCAGGCTGAACGATCAGTTGAACAAGCTCATGGACACCATCGCCCAGCGAATGCAACCGCAAGGACAGCAGCCACTTGGCGGAAACGGTTAATTGCGGTACAACGTGCATTACTGTTCATGCGCACAGGTGAAAAGCGCAACCGACCGGGCGAACCCGGGCTCCCACAGATAGGCATAACCGATGGTTGAATCCGTCACCAATGACACGCTTGCGCCACGTGCTGTCCCAGCCATTTCGGCTGACGGCTCAAAGCCTGATGCCGTGTTTTTGCAGACACCTGCGCAGCAGGGCGAAGCGACTGAAGCCGTAAAGACTGAACCGGCGGCCGACCCGAAGGTCGAAGCCAAGCCGGAGCGCAAGCCTGACGAGACGCCCCCGTGGATGAAACGGGAAGTTACGAAGGCGCGCAACGCGGAACGCGCGGCCCGCGAGGACGCCATCCGCTACCAGGCTGAACTCAAGGTGCTCAAGGAGCAACGCGAGGAACGCAAGGTCGAGGACGACCCGAAGCCAATCCGCTCCAAGTATTCCGACCCCGACCGCTACGAATCGGACCTTGTGGAATGGTCCGCCCGTCAGGGTGCCAAGACCGTCAAGAGCGAGATGGAGAAGCAGAACGCGCAGCGGGCCAAGGACGAGGCGGAACGCAAGCAGCGCGATTACGTGACGGGCATTCAGCAGAAGTGGCAGGACGCCCGCGAGAAGTTTGCAGCCGAGAACCCGGATTATGAAGAAGTCGCGGAAGCGGATGACCTTCAGATTTCGCAAGCCTTGGGTGTGGCTTTGCTCGAAGCGAATGACGAGACGCCCGGCGAAGGTCCAAAGCTGGCCTATTACCTCGGGCAGAACCCGGACGAGGCCGCCCGACTGTCCAAGATGAGCCCGTCGCGCGCCGCGATGGAACTCGGACGGATTGCAGCGCGGTTCGATGCCCCTGCAAAGCCTGCGCCGAACCCGAACCCGACCCCGAAAGACAAGCGGGCTCCGGCCCCGATCAACCCGGTAGGAGTGCGCGCGAACGCGACAACCGACCGGAACGACCCACGCTCATACGACATGGAAGCCCGATTGAGGCAGGTCCGGTCGAACAAACAGCCATTTTTCCCATCCCAGGCCGCACCGCCGGGAAGGTCTAACTAACGGCCCGGATGGGCTCAGGAGAACGATATGTCAACCAATAGCTTGCTGAACCCGTCGCTCATCACGAAAGAAACCCTCGTGATGCTGGAAAACAACCTCGTGATGGCCGCGAAGGTCAATCGCCAGTTTGAGAACAACTTCGTGAAGATCGGTGCGTCACTGACGATCCGCAAGCCGAACAAGTTCACGACGACCCTCGGGCCGGGCCTGTCCGTGCAGAACATCACGGAACCGCAGACCTCGATTACGATCAGCAACCAGCGTCACGTTGACTTTCAGTTCTCAAGCCAAGACCTCACGTTGACGGTCGAGGAATTCTCTGACCGCTACATGAAGCCGGCCGCAGCAGCCCTTGCGAACCAGTTGGACGTGGACGTGATGTCTCAATACATCAACGTCAACAACCATGTGGGCACGGCTGGCGTGGTTCCGGCGAACTTCCAGGCGCTTGCGAACGTTGGTCAGCGCATGGATGAAAACGCAGTCCCGCAGGACGGCCGCATCCTGATCCTGAACGCGGCCGCATACTGGACGCTCGCAAACGGCCTGATCGGCGTGTTTGTCCGTTCCGTGGCCGAGCCCGCCCTGAAAGGCTATCTCGCGAACATCGCGAACTTTGAAATCTACATCGACCAGAACGCGCAGGCGCAGACATGGGGCCTTTACGGCGGTACGGGCCGCATCAACGGTGCGGGTCAGACGGGCTCGTCCATCGTGACGAACGGCTGGTCAAACAGCATCACGAACCTCATTCGCGCGGGTGACGTCATCACGTTCGCTGGCGTGTTCAACATCAACCCGCAGTCCCGCCAGTCAACGGGCCAGTTGATGAACTTCCTCGTCACGGCCAACGTGAACTCGGACGGCTCGGGCAATGCGACGATCCCGATTTACCCGGCCATCACGACATCGGGTGCTTACCAGACGGTCAGCGCATCGCCTGCCAACCTTGCTGCCATCACGCAGCTCGGCACGGCGAACACGTCGCTGTTCCAGAACCTCGCGTTTGTGAAGGACGCTTTCGGACTTGTGACCGTTCCGATGGAATTGCCGCAGGGCGTGGACTTCGCAGCCCGCGAGATGTTCCGGGGAATTTCGATGCGAGTGATTCGAGCATACGACATCAACAACGACGTCATGCCTTGCAGGCTTGACATTCTATATGGCGCGGCAACGTTCTACCCGGAACTTGCTTGCAGGTTGACGAACTAAGATGTCGAAGCTTCTCGACAGCACGGCACCATTCAAGCCGATCAACCCTTGGGGCAAGGCGATGCCAAAGCCCCAAGGCGGGTACAACTCGGACCGTCCGAAGTTGTTCCAGATTGCGGTGGATGTGGTTCGTCCCACGGGTGAGATTGAGACAATTCGGGTGTTTCCGAAGATGGAAAAGACCTTCGCGGAAGATTTCCTCGAAGTTGTTTCGCGAGAGATAATCAAGGGCAAAGAGAAGTCTTGGGCAAACCCAAGGCTTGTTGCCGGTTAAACAGGAGTTAGACAAATGCCAGTAGTTACCGCAGCCGCAACCGCAACCGCTGGCCCACGTCAGCTTTCGGACAACAACCCGAGCGGAACCAGCCTTGGCGCATCCGCCACGGACCTGATCAGCTTTTTCAACCAGACCCCGCAGACCCAGCCCACGCTGAACGCCTTGCAGGCTTTCCTGCGCGGTGGTGCAGCCGGGTCCGTCACGACCTATTCAACCACGCAGTCCCCAAGCATCGTGAACACGATCACGGGCGGCGAGCGTGCGATGACGGTCCAGACGGGTACGGGCTTCACCATGCAGCCGGCCACAACCGACCTGTTCTACGTGAACAAGCCGACGGCGCAGGCAGGCTTGGGCGTCTGTAACGTCCGTGTGAGTTCCGCCAACACGGTGCAGGTTGGCTTCCTGAACCCGAGCGCCGGCAACATCACGCCGACCGGCTCGGAAGTTTACAAGCTGGTTGCGGTACGCGGTATCCCGACGGTTGCGCTGACACTCAGCCCGGCCTCGGTTGCGGCGAACTCGATCACGGAACAGCAGTTCACGATTACCCCGACGGCGGCACTCCCTCAGGGCGTCTCGCCGGGCCAGCTTGTCCAGGTGTCAAAGCCAACCAACCAGGCGGGCTTGGACATCGTGGGTTGCCGCGTTGTTTCCAACAACGTCATCGGCATCAGCTTCGCCAACGTGACGGCCGCGCCGATTGTTCCGACCGCTTCGGAAGTCTACACGGTCTTTGCGACGGCCGGTCTCGACGCCCTGAACAACCTCATGCACTACGGCATGAACATGGGCACGATTGGCGCGACGGGTCCGGGCGTGGTCATCACGGGTGGCTCGACCACCCTGACGGGCGCACTTGCGACGGACATGCTGGTTGGCATCCAGAAGCCAACGCTTCAGGCGGCCGCGACGAACGCCAGCATGGTGTATCCGGGCGGCTCGGTCTTCACGGCTGACACGTTCACGCTTGGCACCTTCGGTGTTGGCACGGGCGGCACGCTGACGGGCTCGGAAGTGTACGGCCTCACGGCTTATCGCCTGAACCCGACGGGCCCGATCAGCGTGTTCACGCAAGCCCTGACCCCGGTCAGTGTTGCGGCGAATACCACGGCCGAACAGACGTTCAGCATTTCCAGCCCGAACCTGCTTCCGGCCGGCTCGAGCGTCTGGATCAACAAGCCGTCATGGCAGGCGGGCCTTGGAATTGCGGGCGTCCGCGTTTCTGCGGCGAATACGCTGGCTGTGACGTACATCAACACGACTTCGGCGGCGATTGTCCCGACTGCGGAAACGTATGTCATTGGCGCGTTGAACCAGGTTGCGCCGGGCGCGGGTAACTGCGTGTACCAGCACACGGCAGCCGGTCTTGAGCGCACGACAGCCTTTGTACAGGCGCTTCGCGCGGCCCTGTCTTCGGCCACCGGTGGTCTTGGCCTCTTTAACGGTACGTAGTAGGTTAGGGGTGGCCGCTCTTTTCTCCTCCGTTGGGAGCGGTAAACTTGGAGCCCGGGACGAGTATTCCCGGGCTCATTTCCCAGAACAAGGAACCCCTCATGTCACATCAAGAATTCCCGAAATGGATGGCTCACCCTCACGCGCAGAAGTCGGTTCCCGTCAAGACGGAACCGGGCGCTCCGGACAAGGGGCTGTTTTCGTCAGGCTACCAAGGCACGGTCGAGAAGTTCCCACCCGTCACGGTGAACAATGAAGACGAAGAAGCGGAATACGTCTCGAAAGGCTACGCGGAAGCGGGCAAGAGCAATCCGTGGGCCTTTAACGACGCCCAAGCCACTCCAACCCCTCCCGGCTACGAGCCCGTCCAATACCCCAAATGGGTCAACGGGACGTTGGTCAATAACGTTGCAGAGGAAGCGGCTCTTAACCCGGCTCCGGTTGTGGTGGCTGAAGTCGTGGGAATGGCAGATGAGGCTGTTCCGGTCCCGGTAAAGAAGCGTCCCGGCCGCAAGCCGAAGGTTCAGACTGATGGAGCGGCTGGCGTCGCATGACAACCGCACTGGACCTCATCACGGACAGCCTGCAATTGCTCGGGGTTTACGCCCCGGGCGAGACGGTCACGGACGCAGACGCGCAACGTGGCCTGAACACGCTCAATCAGATGATGGATCAGTGGTCCAACCTCTCGCTCGTCACGTATGAGGTGCTTGAGCAATCGGCCACGCTCGTTCCGGGCACGCAGTCTTACACCATCGGCACTGGCGGGGTGTTCAACATGACCCGCCCGATTCGCCTCCTGGACGGCCCCGGGCGGGCTTACGTTCTCGACACGAACGGGAACAGCTATGACCTGAACGTGGTTGACCGGGCGTACTGGAACCAGATCGGGAACACGAGCCCGACCGTGGTGACGAGCAATTTCCCGAACACGCTGTTTTACGATCCGCAGTACCCGCTTGGCGTGATGTGGTTCTACCCGACGCCATCCATCAGTTACACGGCGTATTGGGACAGCATGTTGCAGTTGTCACGCTTCACGAGCCTAGTGAGCGTCCTGAGCCTGCCGCCCGGCTATGAAGTGGCGATTGTGAGCAATCTGGCCGTCAGGCTGAAGCCGTATTTCCTGAGTGCTGCGCTTGATCCGGAAGTGGCCATCCTCGCCACGATGTCGCTTGGCGACCTGAAGCGGTCCAATCTGAAGCCGATGCGGGCTCAGTTTGATGGCGAGATCGTCACGAAGTCGCGTGGGGTCTACAACCCATATACTGACGGCCAAGGCGGCGGGACACGGTGATCCATGAAAAGCCCATTCCTCGGAGCCTTTAGCGTCAGCCGAAGCCGCGATCTGTCCGACTGCCAATGCATCAACCTGTTTCCGGAATATGTCGAGACTGCGCAAGGCAAGGAAGTCGGCGCGCTGTACATGACGCCCGGCCTCACGCTCAAGGCGACAGCGGGCGCAGGCCCCATTCGCGGGCTGAAGACGTGGCAGGGCAACCTGTACGCGCTCACGAACAACACGCTCGTAAAGTTCGATACGGCCTTCAATCAAACCAGCCTCGGCACCGGTGGCAACACGCAAGGCTCCGTCTCGTTCGTGGCGAACCCGACGCAGATTGCGTACTTTGACGGCGTGGGCGGCTTTTCGTGGAACGGGACGACCTTTGCGAGCATTTCCCTCCCGTTCGTGACGCCCGGCATTGCGACGGAACAGGACGGCTTCGTCCTCGTCAACCAGAAGTCAAGCAACAAGGTCTGGCAATCGAACCTCAACGACCTGACGACATGGAACGCGCTGAACTTCACGTCAGCCGATGCCCGACCAGAGAACGTACAGGCCATCTTTGACTTGAAACGGCAGGTTTACGTCTTCAAGGAAGCCAGCACGGAAATCTGGGTGAACCAAGGCAACCCGGGCTTTGTATTCCAGCGCATTGAGGGTGTCTTCATCGAGCAGGGAACGGTTGCCCCGTTCAGCATTGCCAAGGGCGGGGAGAGCCTTTTTTGGCTGTCACAGTCCGAAAACGGCGGCAACATGGTCCTGATGACGGGCGGTGTGCAGCCAGAGCGGATCAGCACGCACGCGCTCGAGTACAAATTCCGGCAGTACAGCACGACATCGGACGCCATCGGCTACTGCTATCAGGACGAAGGGCACCTGTTTTACGTTCTCACGTTCCCGACCGCGGGCGAGACGTGGGTTTATGACGCCACCTATGGGC
>Ga0302322_100002119_pt1 | contig 16652 bp, 13 predicted proteins | sample Fen_T0_2_FD_203757 | JGI IMG/M metagenome (GOLD analysis project Ga0302322, IMG submission 203757) | Peat permafrost microbial communities from Stordalen Mire near Abisko, Sweden - Fen_T0_2 | ecosystem: Environmental > Terrestrial > Soil > Wetlands > Permafrost | place: Sweden: Abisko... | reverse complement strand
CGCGGCCTACGAGGCCTGGCTAGGCACCTTCAGAGCTTGGCAAGCGAAGAACCCGCAGCTCGCGGAGCTGCTCGGGACCTCCGGCGCGTCACTGCACACGCTCGCCAAAGACACCGCGCGCAAGACTCCGCCTGTGGCGGAGCTGTTGGCCGCGGTGCCCGAGTTCCCGGAGTCGACTAAAGTGGCGACGCGCAAAGCGGGTCAGGACGTGCTCCAGCCGTTGGCCGCGAAGCTACCGCTACTGATCGGTGGCAGCGCCGATCTGTACGGGTCCACGCTCAATTACATCGGTGACCTAAAGGCCGGCGATGACGACTTCACGCCCGGACATCGCGCCGGTCGGAACATCCGCTTCGGCATCCGCGAACACGGCATGTGCGGCATCCTGAACGGCATCGCCTGTCACGGTATCTTCCGTCCCAGCGGCGCCACGTTCCTGGTCTTCGCCGATTACTGCCGTGGCGCGATCCGTTTGGCTGCCCTGAGTCACCTGCCGGTGATCTACATCTTCACGCACGACAGCGTAGGCGTGGGCGAAGACGGCCCCACTCACGAGCCGGTCGAGACCATCCCCGGTCTGCGCGTAATCCCGAATTTGGACGTGATTCGTCCCGCAGATCCGGAAGAGACCGCGGGCGCCTACGTCGCTGCGTTGGATCGCACGGACGGACCCACGCTGCTCGCGCTCTCGCGTCAGGCCGTACCGCTGCTGAGCGAGATCCCGGTCGCCACTCGCCGCGAAGGCGCCCTGAAGGGTGGTTACATCGCCCGCAAGGAAACCGGCGAATTGAAGCTGATCTTGCTGTCCGCCGGCAGTGAGCTGCAACACGCTTTGAAGGCTGCCGAGACACTCGGCAGCGGCACGCGGGTCGTGAGCATTCCCTGCTTCTCGCGCTTCGACCGTCAACCGGCGGAGTATCGCGAGCAAGTACTGCCGAAGGCCTGCCGCAAGCGCGTTTCGATCGAGGCCACCGTCACGTCCACCTGGCATGGCTACGTTGGCCTCGACGGGATCACCCTCGGGATCGACCGCTTCGGCATGTCCGCGCCCGGTGCTGAGATCATGAAGGTATTAGGCATGACTGCCGAGCACGTGATCGCGGCAGCCCAAACGCTCGGCTGAGACTGGCTTCTAGCGAACCAAAGCAAAGGCGCGCTGAGCGGATTCGCTCAGCGCGCCTTTTGCTTGGCTAAGACAACCGTCGATCAGCTCTTGCGATTCGCGTTCTGGCGATCTTCACCGCGTAGCTCTTGCGCGCGGCCCTCGACTTCCAGGCGCTCGTTGTCGACCACCGCACCGACCCGGTTCTTGACGGCGCCTACGGCCTTTTCCACGCCGCCTTTGGCGCGTTCGGCAGCTTTAGCTGCTTCTTGCTTGGCCTTGCCCTCGAGCTCGCGCGCTTTGCCTTCCGCCTGCATGCGATCGTTGCCGATCAGCTTGCCGACGCCGCCTTTGAGCTTGCCACCGATCTCCTCAGCAGCACCTTCCGCACGCTTGCTATCGTTGCTCATGACCTACTCCTTGATGATTCGGACGGTATTGCGTCATTACTTACGTGATTGACGCGAACAATAGCCCTTAGAGCAATCCGCGTGCCGAGCGCATTTCGCGGCATTTCTCGGTTGTTTCCAAGATCGCGCTGTGGCGCCCTCCCCCCTCAGGGGCAGTTCGCCGCAGGGACCCGCGCCGGCGCTCGGCATTCCTCTTCAGCGTGAAGGGCTCTCGCGAGCCGCAGCGTGACACCTGGGGTTGCGGGGACAGAGGTGGCCTGCGCGCCGGTCCCCAGCGCGAGTGCGCCGCATCTCGATTCTGCCGCGGCGCGTCTTACTTTTCGATCAGGAGGGCGAGGGTCTGTTTGACTTCGTTTCTCAAGGCGACGATCAGGACGGTCATGCCGCCGAGGATCACGCTCGCGCCGCGCGGACCTTGGACGGAGCCATCAGCGGCGTAGATCCCGGCGAATACGCAGGATCTGGGGAACTCGGGCATCGCGGCGATCTCGCTGATGCTGCGGCCAACGACTCGACTCGTGTCGGGGATCGCGATTTCGAACGCCACCGACTCGCCGTTACCGAGCAGCATGGCGTGTAGCACCGCCTCGTGCTCGATCGCCGCTGCGAGTGAACCAATGAAGATTTCGGTCTCGGACAGAATACGGTGCACGCCCGCGGCCAGATAGACCGGGCGATACTCCGGATCGCGCATGCGTACCATCACGCGCGGCACCTGCGCGAGCTTCGCCAAGGAGGCGACCGCCAGATTGTCCGCGTCGCGATGCAGCATGGCCACCACTGCCTCCGCGTGGCGCACCTCTGCCTCGGTCAGGATCGCCGAATCGGCAGCGTCCCCGAGCAGCGCGACGATGCCCAGCTGATCCTTGACCCGGGCGCAGACCAAGGGGTCGCGGTCGATGACCGTCACCTGATGACCCGCGCTGGTCAGATAGCCCGCGACGCTCAGCCCAGCCCGGCCCGCGCCAGCGATTAAGATGCGCATTTCAGTGTGCTCCTTTGTCCGGCAGTGCAGCTGCCACGATTTCGGTGTCGAGCTCGGCGGCTCGCGCTTCGGCAGTTTCACTGCTGATGATGCCGCGGCGTGCAGCGTCCATGAGCGCTGTCTTTTGGCCGGTCAGCACGGCCAGATCGGACAGATGATCAGGCTCGGCCTCGGCGTTGGGCGCGCGCAGGATTTGTTCTGCCGCGATGATTTGACGCTGAAATGCCGACCAACGCTCGGCGTGCTGTTTGCGCGACAAGAGGCCCTCGGTGAGTAAGGCGTCGAGCTCCGTTTGACCGCGACGCGCGCTGATTAGGGTCGCCCGCCCCAGCTCGATGCCGCTATTTTGCATCCGCACTTGCACACCGAGCCAAACCAAGACGCGCCGGAACGGCAGGCCTTGCGTAACCAAGGTGAAGAAAGTGACGCCGAACACGACCGCGATCAGACGCTCTCGGTAGGCCAGCGTCGCGGGCAGAGCCAAGACGGCCGCCATCGACAGCGCGCCTTTGATGTTGCCGAAGACCATCACGTGCTGCCAACGGGTGGGAACGCTCTCCACGCGAAGCGCGCGCAGGACCGCGAAACAGCCGTAAACGGCGACCGCCCGCCCCGCGTGCATGGCAACCAGCGCCAGCACGATCGTGCCCGCCTCTTGCACCAGAAGCTCGGTGCGAAGCTGCATTCCGACCAGCAAAAAGATCCAGACGTTGAGCACGAAGCCCGCGGTTTCCCAGAACCCATGCAAAGCCAACACGCGCGATGGGCCGAGCACGTCGCGCGCCGCGCGGCTCACGAATACACCGACCACCACCACCGCGATTACGGGCGAAGCGTGCACCCGCTCCGCCGCCAAGGACGTGCCAAAGACCATCACCAGCGAGGCCAAGATTGCCGTCAGATTGTCGGGCGTGTGGCGCAGCACGATCGCACCCAGGGCGCCAAAGCCGGCGCCCAAGCCCACGCCGCCCACGATGGCCACGAGCAACGCGCGGGCCGCGTGTCCGAGATCCAAGTGGCCTTGCGCCAACATCGCGGTGGTCACGCTGACCAGCACCAACGCCGTGCCGTCATTGAACAGGCTCTCGCCTTCCATGATCGCCGCTAGGCGGTGCGGAACGCGCACGCTGCGAAACGCCAACAGCACGCTCACCGTGTCGGTGATGGACAAGAGTGCACCCAGCAACAACGCAGCGCCGAACGGCAAGGCCAGCACCCAGGTCGCGACCGCGGCGGTGGCGAGCAGTGACAGCAGCACGCCGGGCGCCGCCAACGCCAAAATCGGACGCTGCGCCTGCCGGAGCCCGGTGGCGTCCGTAAACAGCGCGGCTTCGAAGACCAAAATCGGCAAGAACACGATCAGAATCACCTGCGGATCCATGGCCGTGATCGGCAAGGCATGCATGAACACCAGCGCGGCCCCCACCAATACCAACGCGACGTTGTACGGCACCCCCACACGCTTGGCGGCGATTGCTACCGCTGAGCCCACCGCGATCACGAAAAGGATGGGTTCGAGCTGCTCTTGCACGGTGGCTGAGTGTTGCACAGGCCCCCACCTCGCCCCAAGCGGCGCACGACCGAGATCGCGCTATGCTGCGCGCGCTCATGAACGAACCACGCTTTCCCTGTCCTGCCTGCGGGCATCTAGTCTTCGATGAAGGGCCCGGCTCGGACGATATTTGCCTCGTCTGCCTATGGGAGGACGATTTGACGCAGCTCCGCTGGCCCGCGCTGGCCGGTGGCAAAAATGAGGTCTCGCTCAACGAGGCCCAGCGGAACATCGCCACGCTCGGCGCGATCGAAGAGCGCTTCGCCGGTGACGTGCGCCCAGCCACCGCGGAAGAGCCACTGGATCCGTCGTGGCGGCCGATCCAAGACTCCGATCCATTCGAAGCGCCGGACGACAGCGCGCCCTGGCCCGAAGACTCGACCACGCTCTATTACTGGCGCCCGAACTTCTGGCGCGCGCGTCAGCCCGACGCCTGAGCGTGCAACTGCCGGCGACTCAAGAGCCGCCGCCCTGGATGCGCAGCAGCAAGCGCTCGATTTTGCGCATCAACAGTTGAGCGTCGGTCTTCTCCACGTAATCTTCCGCACCGAGGGAGAGGGCGATCCGACGTTCGCTGTCCAAGTCGTGACGGCCTGACCAGATCAGCACTGGGATCGCCGCCGTGCGCGGCTCGGCCTTCAGCTGAGCCAGCACGTCGCGACCGTCAGCGTCGGGAAAGCCGATGTCCAAGACGATCAAATCCGGCTTCGACTCGAGCGCCAGAGACAGCACGGCCACTCCTTTTCTGACTTGCACGAGCTCGTGACCAAACTCCGTGGCCACTCGCTGTACCATGCGGTGCACGGCGGGATCATCGTCAGCGAGAAGGATGCGGCAGCTCGCCATCCGCCCACTATACCGCACGGCTCACACCGTGCTCAATTCGAGGCCGCTTTTGTCAGGGCGAGGGCCGGCGAAATCCGACGGAGTTCGCCAACGTCTGTCAGTCTCCGACGCGTTTCAGAACTACCCCGGCGCCGGCAGTATTCGGGCAATTCGACACATTCCAGGACGGGGTGCTGTTACCGCCAATCGGACCCGTGTAGCCCGCCAAACCCGCCAGCGGTGAGGGCTGACTTTGGATCAAATTCATGGTTTCGGCCACGGTCCCCGGGGTAGCCATGGCACCCGTGCCTGCGCGCGCCGCAATCACGACGTACCCGAAACTCCCCGCCTGATTGAAGTTCAACGCGACTCCGCGAGTCGCTTGAATCAGGCAATCGACGTCGGAGGGAGCGGCCACGCTGGTGACGAATGGAGTGGCGGTTTGTTGCACGTTCTGAAACTCGCTCGCGGTGAAGGCTCCGACGCCGTTCTGCGCGCTAGTACTGAACTGCACTTTGACCGGATAGGTTCCGGCAAGCACCGGCAACTCGCCATCCAGGAGGTAGTAGATCCCGGCGTACGACTGCCCTTCGGTAGATTTCGCCTCGATCGCCAAATGCATGACCGTCCCGTTGTACGAGACGAACTTGGTCGATGACAGGTACGGCTCCGTGGCGGTTACACCGACGAGCACGATCCGAGAACGGCCGCTGGCCTTGGAATTGGTCAGGGTATGGTCCTTCGACAAGATCGGGGTGATCGACATTTCGAAGCCCGATTGCGCCGTGATCGCGCTGCCGACCACGCCGATGTCGAAGTGGGCCACACAGCCGACGCCTGGGGAACAAAGCTTGGTCGCTCCGGTGCATGCCTCGTTGCACTTCGTGCAATTGGTGACGGTGCCCAGCGGCGTGTCACAGCCCGCTTCCGGCGCCCCACACTTGGCCAGGTTCGGCAGGCACGTGGACGTGCACTTGCCGTTCCCGCACGAGGGCGCACCCATCACGTTGGTGCTGCCACAGGTCACGCCGCAGCCGCCGCAATTCGCGATATCGGTACCGACCGGGCGTTCGCAGCCGTTGCCCGGATTGCCATCGCAATCGTCCCACGACGCGGCGCAGCTCGGGGCGCACGATCCGGCTGTGCAGTGATTGCCTTGCGCGTCCAGATGCGCACCGGAAGTGTTGTCGCAGAGCTTGCCGCAGCCGTTGCAGTTGTTGTCGTCGCTCGTGCGGTCGATCAGGCAACCGTTCTGTGGGTTGCTGCAGGAGATGAGTGTCCCCGTGCACTGAGGCGCGCAGGTGCCCAGAGCGCAATTGGGGCCCTTCGCGCCCGCCCCCGAGCAGGCGATTGCGCAAGTGCCACAGTGGTTCGGGTCGGTCTTGAGGTTGACCTCACAACCGTTGCTGGGCACCCCATCGCAATTGGAATAGTCGGTGGCGCAGGCTTTCAGGGTGCAAACACCACTCGTGCACTGCCCGCTGGCATTGGCGAATGCGGTGTCGCAGTTCGCGCTGGCGCCAACGCAAATGCCGCAATGAGTCTGGTTGGTCAGAGTGTTGATTTCGCAACCGTCAGTGACGCTCCCGTTGCAATCGGCATAGGGGGCGGTGCAGGTCTTGACCTGACAGGCGCCACTCACGCAAGCGGGCGTGCCGTTCGCGGTGCTGCAGGGCTTGCCACAGGTGCCGCAATTGTTGATGTCCGTGCTGGTTTTGGTCTCGCAGCCGTCGGCGTAGCCCCCCGTGCAATCAGCGAGACCCGCCGAACAGCTCTTGACCGAACAAACCCCTGCGGAGCACTGGGCTTGGCCGCCGGAAATGCCGCACGCGGTGCCACAGGCTCCGCAGCTATCGACGTCGGTCTTCAGGTCGGTTTCGCAACCGCCATGAGTTGGGTCGTCGTCTGGATCACCGTTGCAGTCCCCACGGCCCGTGGCACAGACGGTCTCACCGCATTGTCCCTTACGGCACCAGGCGGTCTTGCCAGCGCTGGCCGTGCACGCCTTGCCGCAGCCGCCGCAATTGTTGATGTCTCGGCTGACGTCCTTCTCACAGCCGTTGCCGGGCACGCCGTCACAGTCCGAGAAATTTTCCGCGCAGGTCAGGGCGCACTTCGAATCGGCGCAGGAGGCCACGCCGTTCAGCGTGGGGCACGGCTTGGCCGCGCACGCGCCGCAGTTGTCCACGTCCGTCTTGGTATTCACCTCGCAGCCGTCCGCCGGCTGGCCATTGCAGTCGTCGAAGGGCAGAACGCAGCTCTCTACCCGACATACGCCGCCTGCGCAGCTCGCGTTGGCGTTCATCAATGTGCAACCCGTGGCGCAATCCCCACAGTGGTCGGCGTCCGTGCGCAGGTTCGTTTCGCAGCCGTTGCTCGGGTTGCCGTCACAGTTGCCCAAGCCCGCAGCGCACGAAAGCGCGCACGTTCCGGCGTTGCAATCGTTACCCACGCAATCGGAGGGAATCAGGCAATGCTGACCGGCAACGCACTTCGAGCAATCGCGACCGCCACAATCGATGTCGCTTTCCTCACCGTTGCTGACGCGGTCGCCACAGGTCGGCTCCGCGCAGCCTTGCTCTCCGCACACACCGGTCTGGCAATCCGAACCGATGCTGCAGCCCCGCCCAACTGGGCAAGTCTTGCAGCCGCCGCCACCACAATCGACGTCGGTTTCGCTGCCGGTTTGGTTCTGATCGTTGCAGCCCTCGGCCTGGCAGGTACCAGCGATGCATTCACCGTCAGTGCAGTCGCCCACCGTGTTGCAATGCTGAGTGAGCGAGCACGGCAGGCACGCGCCGCCACAGTCGATGTCCGATTCGCCTTCGTCCTGGAGCTGGTCTTGGCAGTGTGGCGGCCGCGTGGACGTGCTGTCGACGAACTTGAATTCCGGCGTGCTGCAGGAAGCCATCAGTAGGCTGGCACAAACAAAAATGAACGCCAGTGCAGCGCACAGGCGATTCAAGCGCACCTCGACCATTCAACCGTCAAGATACTTGGCTTCTCCGGCGCGCGCTCGCAATTGTTTCGAAGCCAGCGGGGCTTCGCGCGCCCTCCAGCACGCTCCAGCACGCTCCAGCGTGCTCCAGCACGCGCCCCTCGCGCGCGGCACCACGCAGCAGCGGGTCGGGCGCCGCGAACGCGCTGGTTAAAGCGGTTATTGACCGAGCTACGGGCAAGACGCACCAGGTGTTACAGTGTAGGCCGGATGAAGGACAGTTTGGTTCGTTTCGGTGTCGCCATGGAGTCGAGTCTGATCGAACAGCTCGATGCGCTTGCGGAATTGCGAGGTTGCAATCGCTCGGAGCTCTTGCGGGATCTCACGCGCGCCGAGGTCAGCCGCACCGCACTCGACCAAGGAGTGCCGGCATTTTCCGCGGTGACCCTGGTCTACAACCACCATGTGCGGGAGCTCTCCGAGCGCCTCACGAGCCTACAGCATGACTTGGGCGAAGCAGTGCGCGCCAGTATGCACGTGCATCTGGATCACGAGCACTGTTTGGAAGTGATCGTGATGCGTGGCCGCTCGGATCAACTGAAGGAGGTCACTGGGCGAATGCTCGGCACCCGCGGCGTGATTCAAGGAGGCGCAGAGTACGTGGCGGAAGACACGCTCACCTTGAGCAACACCGGTCGGCGCATGCACCAGCATGACGGACTCGAACCGCATTCACACCCACACCCACACCCACACCCGCACGTCGCCACCCCGGCGGCCAAGATCAGCCTCAAGCGACCCACCGCAAAAACAGCACGCGTCAAGGCGGCCAAGGGTCGGCGCTGACAGCCTTCTCGAGCGCTAGCAGGTGCGCCGGTAGATCGCGCGTCGGACACTCCAAGCCGTGCGCAGTCATCAACGCGTCGTCGCGCAGTAATTCCTTGCTCGGGCCCGAGGCGACCAGCACACCAGCGTCCAGCAGCAGCGCGCGCGAGCACAGCTCGGCGACCAACGCCAGATCGTGCGTGGCTATCACACGCGTGACGGTCAAGCCGGCCAAAATCTCGATCAGCTCACGACGGCCGCGTGGATCCAAACCGGCACTCGGCTCATCGAGCACCAAGATGCCGGGCTCGTAGGCAAGCAGGCCGGCGAGGCACACGCGCTTCTTCTCGCCGCCGCTGAGGCGCTGCGGCAGGCGCAGCTCGAAGCCTGATAGGCCGACCTGGGCGAGCGCCCGAGCAACGCGCTGTTCGACGTCAGCGCGCGCATACCCGAGCTGCACAGGTCCGTATGCGACGTCTTCGCCCACGGTGGCGCAAAATAGCTGATCGTCGGCATCTTGAAACAAAACCCCCACCTGACGCCGCGCCCAAGCGGCGTCGCTCGGGCTGAGCAAGCGGCCGTGCACGCGCACGCTGCCGCTGGCGCGCGCCCCGGATCGCTCGGGCAAGATTCCGTTCAAATGCAACAGAAGTGTCGATTTCCCGGCACCATTCGGACCGATCACCGCCACACACTCGCCAGCTTCGACCGAGAACGACACTGAACGCAGCGCGGGCACTCCAGCGGCGAACTGAAAAGCCAGCTGTTCGACGCAAAGCGCCGGCGTCACGCGCCTCCGCGCGAGCGCATCGCGACCTGCACGCGTTCGGCTCGTGACACCGTGCGCACGAACAACAGACCGATCGAGTTGCCGAGTGCCGACCATAGCAGCCAGCGTGAAGTGCTCAGTGTTCTTCCCGTGCGTGCGCGGCGCATGCGCCGGGCTTCGTCGACCAACAACGACGAGTAGCGCGACAAGAGCGCAATCACCTCGCACAAAAGCTCCGGCACGTACAGGCGGCGCAACGTCTGTACGAGCTCGCTGAGCGGCGTGGTGCTGGCAAGGAGTTGCAGGGTGAACAAGCAAATCGCGGACTTAATCAGCAAGCCGAGGCTCGCTTCTAGTCCGTGCGGCTGGAGCAGTGAAAGGCTCGCCACACCGAGCAGAAACGGAGCCGCCAGCGCCAAGCGCAAGAGCAACGATTTGAACTGCAGGCGCGCCAGCGCGCAGACGAGCAACAACGCCGGGAGCGCACACAGCCCCCACAGCGTGTGCTCAGCGGGCAGAGCGGCCAACCCCAATATCAAAGCTAGGCAAATGCCGAGCTTGAGCGCGGCTGGGGCGCGATGGATCGGACTCATCCCGACGCTTCGACGGCGACGCGCGACGGCTGGGTCGAGCGAGGCGGACGCGGCACGAGCGCCAATGCCAGCAGCCAACACAAACCGAACAAGAGCAGCGTGCCCAAGCAACCCGCGAGCACGCCGGCGAGCGCGACCGAAGCGACGCCGGGCACGCCGTATTGCGAAAGCGGCCCGAGCCAGGCTGGCTCGGCGCTGGAGTGAAGCCCCAGAGCGTGCGTGACGCGCGAAAATCCGTCCGGCGCCCGGTAAGCAAGTGGCGCGAGCAATGCCGCGACGGCGAGCGACAAGCCCAGCCCCGCGGACACCGCCGACGCCACCGGCCGCGCGGGCGCGGCACCGCTACTTTCCAGCAAATCCGGCCGAAATCGCAGAACGCTCGCTACGATCAGGGAGCTTATTACTGCCTCACCCAAGCCGATCAGTGCGTGCACTCCGAGCATGGCGGGCAGCACGACGGGCAGCCGCGCCGCCCCCGAAAGCGAAAGCTGCCCGGCGCAACTCGCGGCGCCCGCGACGGTGGCACACCAAGCCGCGAAGGCCACTGACGCCACCCGCCGTGTCGGACTCGGCGCGCTGCCGCACAACAGCCGGTAACAGCAGAAACCAACGACACAGCCCACCAGCCCCATGTTGAACACGTTTGCCCCGAGCGCAAACACCCCGCCATCTGCGAACACGAAGCACTGCATGATGATGACCGCGGTCATCACCACCAGCGCGCCCGGTAGTCCGAGCAACACGGCAGCCAACGCGCTGCCCACTAAGTGCCCCGAGGTACCGGGGGCAACAGGGAAGTTTACCAGCTGCGCCGCAAACACGAACGCGGCGGACACGCCGAGCAGCGCACTCGCCCCGTGCTGCCGTTGCACGCGCAACCGGTAGCAAGCCAGGCCGATCCCGAGCGATGAGAGTGCGGCGTAGCCAAGGGCAACGCGAGCGCTCAAGAAACCGTCGGGAATATGCATGGCGACGCGGGCCCCGCAGGGCCGGCCGAGGATGCCACGATTCTTACAACGGTGCTACCACCAGCTCTGGCCCTGACCGGGGACCCCCGGTCGTTGAATTCGAACGCGATTTTCACGATTGGAGCCGCCCCGCGGCAGAGGGGACGATCGACGCGCTTCGTGCTACCCGAAGGCGTGCGATCCCGCAGCGCAGCTCGCGCTCGGCATCATTCCCGGCCACCCGTAGAACGCGCCACGGGCGTCGAGCGGCCCGCCAACCCGGCGACCAGCTGGACCAAAAGCAACGGATCGACCGGCTTGGCGATGTGGCGCTGGTAGCCGGCATCGAAGGCCCGCTCGGCATCGGCCGTACGCGCGTAGGCTGTGAGCGCGAGCGCGGGAATTTCTCCGCCCTGTTCCGCGGGCAGCTCGCGGACCCGACGCATCAACGCATAGCCGTCCTCGTGCGGCATGCCGATGTCGCTCACGAGCACGTTGGGCCGCGCTGCAGCGATCACGTCCAGGGCATCTCGGGCAGAAGCCGCCATGAACACGACCGCACCTGCGCTCTTGAACGCTTCGGCGACGAGCTCGCGCGCATCGAGCTCGTCATCCACGACCAAGATGCTCACGCCGGAAAGCAAGCCACCCGCGCCCGAGCCGAACGGCGCGGGCCTGTGCGACGGTCGTGACGGCCTGACGGCTTCGGTGGCAGCGCGCGCTGGCAAGCGGACTAGGAAGGTTGCGCCTCGCCCAATGCCCGCGCTCGTGGCTTCTACGGATCCGCCGTGCGCGGAGGCGATCTGGCGCACCAGGGCCAAGCCCAGGCCCAAGCCGCCGTGACGGCGCGTCGTCGAACTGTCAGCCTGACGAAATGGCTCGAAAATGTGCGGCAGCACGTCTTCGCCGATCCCTTCACCGCTGTCAGTCACTCGAATTTGCACCTCGGAACCCAGGCGGGTCGCAACAATTGCGACCGAGCCCGCTTTGGGCGTGAACTTCAACGCATTGGTCAGCAGGTTCCAAAGGATCTGCTGCAGTCGATCCGAATCCGCGCTGATCGTCAGCAGCGCGGATTCGTCGACGGCTTCGACGCTCAGAGTAATGTCCTTGGCCTCCGCCGCTGGACGTAGCGCAAGCGCCGCCGCGCGCACGGCCTCGCCGACGTTGACGGAGCTCAACATCAAAGACAACTTGCCGCTGCTAATCCGCGACAGATCGAGCACGTCTTCGATCAGACGCGCTTGAGCCCGCGCGTTCCGTTCGATCACGGTCAACGCGCGATGGACCTCCGGCGACAAGTCACGCTCACGCAGAACTACGGCCCAGCCCAGAATCACGTTCAGCGGTGTGCGGAGCTCGTGCGACACCGTGGCCAAAAAATGATCTTTGGTGATACTGGCCTGTTCGGCTCGCTCGCGCAGGGCCTGTTCGCGCGCCCGCGCAGCCTCTAGCTCCGACGCTGCGCGAGCGTTCTCGATCGCGAGCGCGGCGCGCAACAACGCTTGCCCGCACAACTTGGCAAAGGTCTCGACGAAGCGCCGATCGGCGACCGAGAACTGCTGCTCCTGGTAGAAGCCCATGGCCAACAGACCCACCGGACGCCCTTGAACCACCAACGGCACCGACCAGAATGCTTTCGCCCGCCGCCCGGTCGCAGGCATGCTGGCCAGTTCCGGAAAGATCGCGGTATATTCTCGTTCGGTCTCGGCCCAAACCGAGACGCCCGTGGCGAGCGTCTCGAGCACTCGGGGGTTGCCCTGCGTCTTGCTGATGAGCGCGATCCTTTGCAGCACCTCGGGGGCCAAGCCGCGATGCGCCAGCAGCTCCAGCGTTTCACCGCTGTCAGCGAGCACGTACAGCGTTGCGATGTCCGCAGCTGCCTGGCGCATGCCCTGCTCGACCACGAAATTGGCGACCTCGCTCTTGGTCACCGCGCCAGAAAGCGCGAAAGCCAGCTCCGCCAGGCTCTCCAGACGGGCCAGCGTCACGCGCAGCTGCGCAGCGTCCGGGCCGCTTTGCGAGCTTGTCGTGTCGTCCATACCTTACGAGCCTGTTGGGATTGCAGCGGATGCCACTGGCGTCGCCAGCCCCTGGCCTGACGAGCCAAGAAAGCGTACAAGATCGACCGTGAGTCCGACGGTGTCCAGCAATCATTTCCTAGCGTCCGCAGCGGCCGAAGTCCATGTGCTCGTGGGTGAAAGGCTCGTGCCTATGCCAAAGTTGGACCGCGGCGACCGCGTCGTGCCACTGGCCGAGTTCGGTGAGTTGGTGGTGATTTCGAAAGCCGCAGCCGAAGCCGCGCACGCAGCCGTCGCCCGCGCCAGCGCCGCCCTGGCCCCCCTCGCCGAGGCGAGCGATGCAGCGATTTTGGAGTTTTTCGAGGTATTCGCAGCGCGCCTAGAGGACGACCGAGCGTTCGCGGAGATCCAGCGCGCCAACTCCTTGGACGTCGAGAGCGCGCGCGCGCGCGGGCGTGCCACGGGTCGACTGGAACTCACCGAGCGCATGCGACGAGACATGATCGCAGGCCTGCGCGTCTGGCAAAGCGCCCCCGCACGCGTCGGTGAAGTGCTCGAACGACGTCAGGCCGAGGGCTACCTGATCGAACGGCGCCGGGCCCCCCTGGGCGTGATCGCCTTCGTGTTCGAGGGGCGGCCCAATGTGTTCGCAGACGCGGCGGGCGTGCTGCGCAATCGCAACGCGGCGGTGTTCCGCATCGGCGGTGACGCGCTAGGTACCGCCATCGCGATCGAAGAACAGGCCCTCCGGCCCGCGTTGCTCGCCGCAGGGTTACCCGACGGCGCGCTCAGTTTGGTGCGCAGCAAGGAACACGCCGCGGCGCACGCGCTCTTCTCCGAGCGCGCGGTGCGCCTGGCCGTGGCGCGGGGTTCGGGCCGCACCGTCGCATTGCTCGGGGCGATCGCCAAGCAGCACGGGATCCCGGCTTCCCTGCACGGCACCGGTGGCGCGTGGATGTTCGTCGAAGCCAGCGCGAGTGCCGAGCTGGTCTACAATGCCGTGCGCTTCAGCCTCGACCGCAAGGTGTGCAACACACTCAACGTGCTGCTTCTGGAGCGCGCGGCGCTGCAGACGTTGGGACCCGTGGTCGAGCGCGCACTGCGCGAGGTCAGCGCACGCGTAGCCGTGGTGCCCGGCTCCGAAGGCGTCGTCAGCGCCGAGCGAGCAATCGAGGAAAGCGCGCTCGGTCAGGAGTGGGAGTGGGATCGCGTCCCGGAACTGTCGTTCCAGGTCGTCGATGATTTTGCGCACGCCGTGTCGCTGATCAACCAGTACAGTCCAAAATTCGTAGCGTCGATCCTGTCCGAGCGCCCCGGCGCCTTCGAGTCGTTCTACGCGGCCGTCGAAGCCCCGTACGTGAGCAACGGTTTCACGCGCTGGGTGGACGGGCAATGGGCCTGGCACCGCCCCGAGCTCGGCCTGACCAATTGGGAGACCGGACGGCTGCTTGGACGCAGCGGCTTCTTGTCGGGCGATGATCTGACCAGCGTGCGCGACGTATTCATCGATCAAACCGGACGCGCCACCCAGAAGCGCTGAGCGCCCCCCGCGCCAGGCTTCCGCCGATCGCCCGATCCGGCATCGAGCTGATGCCGTCTGCCGTGCTCGACCAGGACCAAGAGGGTGCCGCTCAGCGCCCCACGCGCCAAGCTTCCGCGCCCGTCGCCGGATCGTAAGCGCGTAGCGCGCCCCAGTTCACGGCCAGCACGTACTTGCCGTTGAATTCGAAGAACTCGGGACTGTTGCTGACGCTATCTGGAACTGCAATTTCATACAGCTGGTTGCCGGTCTGTTCGTCCAAGCCAACCAGCAAGCCCTTACTGCGCTCGGAGGGCTGCGCGGCCCAAACCATGATCTTGCCTGCGCCGACCGCGATCCCAGCGCCGAACGTGCAGGTCGCGTAAGGCAGTTCCTTGATCCAGATTTGCTTCCCTCCCTCAGTCACGCGCACGGTCAGGATCTCGGTGCCCGAGGCGCGCACAGTCATGCTGTACTTGCGTGCACCGACCGTGAGCTCGGTGTTCTTGTCGGTGAGCCCCATCAGCCCCGGTTCATCGAAGCCGTAATAGCGACGCATGAGCGTCACCGGACAGGTGGCCGCGACGCCACTCGGCAATTGCAGGCCCTGCGTCGTGCCGTCGTCGGTGCGCAGCTGCACGCAGCCCTGACCAACGCCGTACGCGCTCACTTTATCCCTCGCCATCACCGCCGTTTTGCCCCACGGGCTACGCGCCGTGAAGAAATCGACCTGAAAATTGCCTTCGACGACGAAAAATCCGTTCGAGCCCAAACAACCGAGCTGCACGGCTTTGCCAACCGCGGGCGCCGTAAACAGCACCTGGCCACTGTTGCCGTCGACCACCGTCGGCTGATTCGGCTCGGTCGCGCCGGTCAATCCGGCGATGTCGAACACACCATCGCCATTGGCGTCGATCAGGCAGCCGGGGTCGGCGGCGCTCCAGCTAGTCATGCTTAGCGTGGGCAGCGTGGGCAAAGACCCACCGCCCACGTTGCTGAGCGCCTTCTGGATCGCTGACGAGCCAGTACTGCTCATGAGCCGGGGAACGATGCTGACCGCGACGCTACCGAGGACCGCCAGCGTGGTGGTCACCACAATCAAAGTACTGCCAATGCGGCTGGCGGCTTTCGCCCCGGCAAGCGGAACCCGAGCGCGAACCGGATGGTTTCCATGCCCCGTGTGTCCGTGGCCGTAACCGTGAACCGGCCCGGGCCCGGGCCCGGGCGCGCTGGCCGTGGTCCCACAGTAGTTACAGCGTACTGAGCCGCCGGGGGGGACTTCGAGAGGCGCGCCGCAACGCTCGCACTTGAGCAGCATTACGGGTCACGATAGCGCGTTTTCCGATTGCGCTATAAAAGGCACGGATGCACGGCCTTCCGAGACGGCGATTTCTGGAATTGACGGTGGTTTCGGCGGGCGCTGCGCTAGCCGCCGTGGCCTGCGGCTCGGACGCCAGCGCGGGCGCTTTGGACGCAGACCGAGTCTTCCCGCAATCGCTGGCATCGGGCGATCCGCGACCTACGAGCGTCGTGCTCTGGACGCGAGTGGTCGATAGTGAACAGGCAAGCGCGGACTTGGAGCTGGGCCTCGAACTCGCCACGGACGAGTCCTTCACCCAGCTCGTGAGTCTCGATGGCGCTGCCAGCCGCAAGTTGCATGCGCTCGCGGAATTCGATCATTGCGTCAAAACTCGGATCGATGACCTGGCACCCGGCACCGAATACTTCTATCGCTTCAGTTACGCGCGCGGCGCTGAGCGCGTTACGACGCGGATCGGACGCACCAAGACCGCTCCGGACGACGACGCGGACGTGAGCGTGCGCTTCGCGGTCGTGTCCTGCCAAGACTACTCCGGCAAATACTTTCACGCCTATCGAAAGCTCGCCACGCTCGACCTCGACGTGATCGTGCACCTGGGCGACTACGTGTACGAGACCACGGCCGACCCGTCCTTCCAGGTCGCGACCGCCGCGCGCCAAGTGAGCTTCGGCAAGCCAGAGCAGGCGCTCAGCCTGGGCAGCGCTCCCAACGGCTATCAAGCCGCGCAATCTTTGGACAACTACCGAGACTTATATCGGCTGTACCGCGCCGATCCGGATCTGCAGGCCGTCCACGAACGCTTCGCGATGATCGCGATTCAAGACGACCACGAATTTTCGGACGAT
>Ga0302322_100002117_pt1 | contig 16657 bp, 12 predicted proteins | sample Fen_T0_2_FD_203757 | JGI IMG/M metagenome (GOLD analysis project Ga0302322, IMG submission 203757) | Peat permafrost microbial communities from Stordalen Mire near Abisko, Sweden - Fen_T0_2 | ecosystem: Environmental > Terrestrial > Soil > Wetlands > Permafrost | place: Sweden: Abisko... | reverse complement strand
CCCAGTGCCAAACCTCCTTTCCAAGCCTGCTTGCGTTGCTGTGTCATAAAGCAAAGCTGCCAGTCATGACCTCCTTCTTGCCGCCGGATGCGAGCACTGAAAGCGCGGTTCGCGCCAAGGGCGAACAGCTGTTTGCCCTGATGGCCAAGCAGCCTCCGCCGGTGCTATTTTCCAAAAAGGGCGCCTACGCCCGTCTCATGGATTGGTCGATGAAGGATCCGGTCTTCAAGACTCAGCTGTTCCGTTTCGTCGATGTGCTGCCTTCACTGAAATCATCCGGTGAAATTGTCCGCCATCTGCAGGAATACCTCGGCGACAAGGCCGTCGCCCTCAATCCCGCCCTCAAGGCCGGTTTGGTCGCTTCCTCGTTCGCCCCCGCGCTCGTCGCCACCCCGGTCAAGGCCCAGATCGTCGACATGGCTGGCCAATTCGTCGCCGGCGAGTCCGGCGAGGATCTTATCCGGCAGATCAAAAAAAATGCCGGCCTTGGTCTCGCCACCACGATCGACCTGCTGGGCGAGACCGTCGTGAATGATGCCGAGGCCGATGTCTTTCTCCAGCGCAACCTGGAGATTCTCGACTCCGTCTCGAAATATTTCACCCGGGATACCACCCCCTGTTTCAGCGACCTCGGCCCGCACGGTCCACTGCCTCGCCTTAATCTCTCTGTGAAGATCTCCGCCCTGACGCCCGACGTCCATCCGGCGGATCCGGAAAACTCGATCGAAGCCCTCAAGCTTCGCTTCCGCCCGATTCTTCGCCGGGCCATCGAGGTGGGAGCGCTGATCAATTTCGACATGGAGAGCTACAAACTGAAGGACCTCACCCTCCAGCTCTTCAAATCGATCTTTTCCGAGCCGGAGTTCGCCCAAAAACCCGCGATCGGCATCGCCGTTCAGGCCTACCTGCGCGACTGCGAACATGACCTGCGCGATCTGGTCGCCTGGGCGCGCCAACGCAATCGTCCCCTCAATGTCCGTCTGGTCAAGGGCGCCTACTGGGACTTCGAAACCATCGTGGCGCAGCAACGCGACTGGCCCGTGCCCGTCTGGCAAAAAAAGGCCGAGTCCGACGCCAACTTCGAGAAACTCACCGTTTATCTGCTCGAGAACATCGACATCGTCACTCCCAACTTCGCCTCCCACAATGTCCGCTCGGTCGCCCATGCGATCGCGCAAGCCGAGCGTCTCGGCATCAAAGCGAACGCCTACGAGTTTCAGGCCCTCTACGGCATGGCGGACGAACTTAAGTTGTCGCTGCTGCAAATGGGCCACCGCGTCCGCGAATACTGCGCCATCGGCGAATTGCTTCCCGGCATGGCCTACCTCGTCCGGCGATTGCTCGAGAACACCTCCAACGAGGGTTTTCTCCGCCTGAAGAACACGGGCGAAGCTGCGCTCAGCCAATTGCTCGAAAACCCGGCGACCGGGCGAACAGCCGACCGGCCCCCCGCCCAGCCTCCCGCCGGTCCCGCGTCCGACCGTTTCAAGAACGCACCGAACACCGACTTCACTGTCGCCGCCCATCGCGACCAGCAGCGCGCCGCGCTCAAGTCGGTCTCCGCTCAACTCGGCCGAAAATGGCCCTTGATCATCGGGGGGAAAAAAATCTCCGATCGCGAACTGATCGCGTCCACCAATCCGGCCAAGCCCGACCAGGTGATCGGCCGGTGGGCGCGCGCGACCGTGGCCGACGCCGACGCTGCCGTCGCCGCGGCCCGGGCCGCGTTTCCGGCCTGGCGCGCCACCTCCGTCGAGGAACGGGCTCGAATTCTCGAACGCGCCGCGGATCTCATCGCGGCGAGACGCTTCGAACTCAATGCCCTCGAAATCCTCGAGGCCGGCAAACCTTGGATCGAGGCCGACGGCGACATCTCCGAGGCGATCGACTTCTGCCGCTTCTATGCCGTCGAGATGCGCCGCCTCGCCCGGCCGACGATCACGCAGGCCGTGCCGGGCGAACGCTGCACGCAATCCTGGACGCCGCGGGGCGTCGGGGTGGCGATCGCTCCGTGGAATTTCCCTCTCGCCATTCTCGCCGGCCTTACCGTGGCCCCGCTGGTCGCGGGAAACTGCGTGATCATCAAGCCGGCCGAGCAGACCTCGGTGATCGGGGCCGTATTGATGGAAATCCTCATCGAGGCGGGGGTACCCGCCGGCGTGATCAACTTTCTGCCGGGATTCGGCGAGGACGTCGGGGCGCATCTCGTCGGCCATGCCCAGATCGATTTCATCGCCTTCACGGGATCGCGAGCCGTGGGTTGCAAGATCTGGGAGACCGCCGGCCGGACCCAGCCCGGTCAGCAAAATCTGAAGAAGGTCGTGTGCGAGATGGGCGGCAAGAACGCCCTGATCATCGACAACGATGCGGATCTCGACGAAGCCATCCCGGCGGCGCTCTACAGCGCGTTTGGTTTCAGCGGCCAGAAATGCTCGGCCCTCTCGCGCCTGATCGTGCTGGACGAGGTGTACGACCTTTTCGTCGACCGGTTTGTCGCCGCCTGCCACGCCATCCCAGTGGGTGATCCCGCCCGGCCCGGCACCGTCGTCGGCCCGGTCATCGATGCTGACGCCCGGCGAAAAATCCTTGGGCTAATCGAGCAGGGACGGAAAGAGGCCCGCGTCGCGTTTGAAGGCCAGGCGCCGGCGGAGGGCTGGTTTGTCGCGCCCACCGTTTTCGTCGACGTGAAACCCGGGCATGCCATCGCGCGCGAGGAAATCTTCGGGCCGGTGGTCGCCATCCTGCGGGTCAAGAATCTCGACGAGGCGATCGCGCTGGCCAACGGCACGGACTACGCCCTGACGGGCGGCCTTTTTTCCCGCAGCCCCCGCGCGCTCGAGCGCGCGCAAAACGAGTTGTTGGCGGGCAATCTGTATCTCAATCGCGCCGTCACCGGGGCCATCGTTGAGCGGCATCCGTTTGGCGGATTCAAGATGTCGGGCGGGGGCACCAAGGCCGGCGGCAAGGGCTACCTGGAAAATTTTCTCTTCCCGCGCAGCGTCGCCGAGAACGTGCTGCGCCGCGGATTCACCCCTCCGGAGGAATAGCACCGGGCGGCTCAACTTTGCATTCCAGTGGCGCTCCCGCTCTCGCCTCAGCTCAACGATGAGCAAAGCGCCAGGTAATGGGCGTGGGAATTTTCCGTGCATTGCTCTAGCACGAGATCCGTCACGCCGCCAAGGGTCAGCTTGGCGTCACTGCGCACCCAGTGACCCGCTTCACCGGGGAGGTCCAAGCCAAATCGCGCCGAGACTCCGCAGGCGAGGTTCAACACACACGCTCCGAGGTTCGACTGCGCATCAGCAAAAGGATCATACTGGGACCGCACCGCATCCACGACGTCCGACGGAAAACGCCAGTGCTCAAGCAGGATCGCGGTGACTTCCGCCGAGGTCAGGCCAAAGGCGGATTGTTCCCATTCCGAAACCAGCGGCCACTCGGCTTCGCCCGGGTAAACCCGGCCGGCCGAGAATGCGTCGATGATCACGATTCCGAGATTGCGGAGCAGACCCGTGGCGTAACTCAGACCCGCCTCGGTTCCGGCCGGCAAGGCCAGAACTTCGGCCGCAGCTGCCGTGGCCACGGAGTTTTCCCACAGTCTCGCCGCCGAAAGCCCATAGGTGGCGAGATCGTGCTGGCAAAGCTGTTTCGACGCCGCCAAGCCGACCAGACGGTAGATTTCCATGAACCCCACCCGGCCCACGGCGCCTTCCAGGGTGTTGTTCCTTTCGTAGGTGCCAAACAGCACGCTGTTGCTCATCCGCACGACATGAAAAGTGAGCGCTGGATCGAGCCGGATCAAATTAACCACCTGGTCCAGATCCGTGTTGGAATCGGCCAGCAACGGGCGGAGGCGAGCCAAAGTGGCCGCGGCGGGCGCCAGCTTGCTGCCGAGGGCAATAATCTGTTCGCGGGTGAGTGGAGTCAAAAGGCGTGGCGGTTGCACCCATCCTGTTCGGCACAGCATGGCCGCAGACTAAGCGCTGTTTTCACAATCCCTGTAACTTGATCGCCGTCAGTGGCTCCGCCACCGGAAAAGTGCCCGGTTGTCGCTTCTGGGAGACCCTCCAGAAGTCGCAAAACCGCCGCCGGCACGAGTCGTTCCTCCTAAAAAAAATCAGCGACTCTGATAACCGAAGTGCGCGAATTGTTCCTTCATCAACCACCAGGTGACCGCCGCTAAAACCAGACTCGCGGCCATCAAGATTATTCGCGCTTTCGGCCGCGTTTGCCACCGACGAACCGCCTCGTAGCCGGCCAGCCCGCCCACCAGCCAGACCCCACCGAGGACCACGAAAAGCTCGCCGAACAGGATCAGAGTAATCGAGTATTCAACCTGCGGCTCACCGGCCTCCATCCGCCGAAACGTGCCCAATACCTGCCAGCAAAGGATCGCCCAGCCCGCCAGCGCGAACCCCAACCCAAGAAGTCGCGCGGCAAGACTGGACCGGGGTAACCAAAGTGGTCCTGGCCCGACGAGCTCGTTCATGGGCTCATCGCGCGTAGAATCCAGTCGCGGAATAGACCGCCGCCGGCCCGCCGCTAAGACCCGCCGGCGGCAGGATAATGGGCAACGGCTGCCCATTCACGACCACCCGGGCTTCCGCGGCCCGGGCTTCCACCGAATGCTCGCCAAACGGGAGACTTCCGGCCGGCCGGTCCGCGGACCGCAAGTCTCCCAGCCTGGACAGCACTGATTCGATCACGAACCCGGCCACACTGACGCGCACCGCGGCCCGTTTCTCCACCAAGGCCAGCGTGACATCGATCGTGCCGGTCAATACCGGGGCTTTTTCGAAAGGCGTGCCGGCAAAAATCTTCGGCCCGAAATACGCTCCGACTTCCGGGTCGGGCGAGACAAACCCAAAGACGCGGGGCTGCGCCGGGTTCGCCGCATCCGGAATGAAGATCATTCCCGCCGGCGCGGATCCGACCGGCGTGTGCACCAGGCGGGCAAAATGGACAATGACATTGGGCATCGGCAGGCCGGCAATGGAAGCGGCCACGAGATCGACGCCGTCGAACCAGGACATGTAGGAGGAAATCATCAGATAAAGGCTGAGCGATTGGCGAGTTCGTGAAGGGCGCGCGAGAAAAATTCCGGCACGCTCGGGACGCTGCACTAACGATGGCACGCGTCTGCGCGGCAACGGGATTCACCCGGGCTACGCAGGAATGCGTAGGCCGGGCCGACCCAAACCGGGCGCCATGAACCACCGGCTCCTATTCCCGCAGCAGAATCGCGTCCGCCTTGGTCACGTCGAACGCCCCTTCCCATTTGGCGATCACCACCATCGCGACGGCATTTCCGCAGAGATTGGTCAGCGCGCGCGCCTCCGACATGAACCGGTCGACCCCGATCAACAAGGCGAGTCCGGCGATCGGAATGTGACTTACCGCGCCCAACGTCGCCGCGAGCGTGATGAATCCGCTTCCCGTCACCCCCGCCGCGCCCTTCGAAGTTAACAGCAAGACGGCCAGAACCGTCAGCTGTTGCAAGAGCGTCAGCGGCGTGTTCGTCGCCTGCGCCACAAAGATCGCCGCCATGGTCAGGTAGATCGAGGTCCCGTCGAGGTTGAAGGAGTAGCCCGCCGGCAGGACAATCCCGACGACCGGCCGGTCACAACCGACTTCCTCCATCCGCTGCATCATGCGCGGCAAAACACTTTCCGACGAAGAGGTTCCCAGCACAATCAAGAGCTCCTCCTTGATGTACGCCAACAGCCGAAACACGCTGAATCCATGCAGGCGAGCGATTCCCCCGAGCACCACGCAAACGAACAGCGCGCAGGTCAGGTACACGCAAACCATGAGTTTCCCGAGTGAAAGCAGCGAACCGATCCCGTATTTTCCGATGGTGAAAGCCATGGCGCCAAACGCGGCCACCGGCGCGACCCGCGTCACGAGGCTCACCATGCCGAAGAACGCGCGCGCCACTTCGTGCAGGAAGTTCACGACCGGCCGCGCATGATCCCCGATCCGGGCCAGCGCAAAACCGAACAGGACCGATATCAACAATACCTGCAGAATCTCCCCTTGCGCGAAGGCGCCGACGAAAGTTTCGGGAATGATGTGCAGCACGAAATCCACCACCGACATCTGCTGCGCCGCTGCCGTGTAGGTGGCGATGGCCTTGGTATCGAGCGTCGCCGCGACCGCGTTCAAACCCGCGCCCGGCTTGATCCAGTTCACCACGAGCAGGCCGATCACCAGCGCAAGCGTGCTGACGACCTCAAAATAGAGCAGCGCCTTCAGCCCGACCCGGCCGATCTTCCGGAGATCCCCCATGCCCGCGATCCCCGTGACCACGGTCAGGAAAATGATCGGGGCGATCAGCATCTTGATCAGCTTGATGAAGGCGTCGCCGAGCGGCTTCATTGCCTCGCCCCAGCCGGGTTCCGTCTGGCCCAGCGCCACGCCCAGCACAATCGCCACCAGTACCTGGACGTAAAGGTGGCGGAATATTCTCATGCGGCACCCGCCACCGGGGTATCAATGCCCGGCGCCCGCCTGGTGTTCCTGGATGTACTCCTGCTTGAGGCCAAGTTGCTCCGGGGCATGCAGCACCAGCATCTTCATGCGGATGTCGGCCGGCACCGTGGCCGCACTCGCCTTGGATACCACCACCATCAGTCCAATCGCCAGTGGCACGGTCCAGATGGCCGGCTGCTCGCAAAGAATCCGGAGCAGCGGATGATGCGCCCAATATCCGTTCAGAGGGGCGAAGCCGGCGAAGATTTTTCCCATCGGTCCCTTGTCGAGGGCGAGTGTGCTGAAATTGGTCAGCGCCGCCGCCGTCAAGGCGCAGAGCCCGCCGGTCAACATGCCGGTGGCAGCGCCTTTCATCGTCATGCCCCGCCACCACACGCTCATGAACAACAGCGGGAAATAACTCGCCGCCGCGATCGCAAACGCCTGGCCGACCATGAAATTGATCTCGAGCAATTCGACAAAACAACCGAGACCGATGGCCACGCCGCCGATCAGCACGGCCGCCACCTTGAACGCCCGCATGCGCTGCGCCGGCGTCGACTTGGGTCGCAGCATCCGGCCGTAGACGTCATGCGCCACCGCACCGGTCATCGACACCAACAGTCCGCTGAAGGTGCTCATGAACGCCGCGAAGGCTCCCGCGCAGGTGATGCCGCTCAGGATCGAGCCCAGCACGCCGAAGCGGGCTCCCAGCAAAGTGGGGAGCTCGAGCACCACCTTGTCCGTGCCCTTGGCCCCGACGCCGGAATACAGCTCGGGCATGAGGTTGCGGCCGATCACGCCGAACACCGGGGGAAACACGTAAAATACTCCGATCAGAATCATCACCCACATCGTCGTGCGCTTGGCCGCCGTGCCGTCCGGATTCGTGTAGAAACGCACCAGGATATGCGGCAACCCCGCCGTGCCGCACACCAGGGCCATGATTAGCGAGTAGGTATAGAGCAACGAATAGGGTTTCTGGTATTCGGCTAGGTAGGCCGGCCGTTGTTCCGCCGGCAGGGCCGCCGCCGCGGCGTTCACCGCCTTGGTCGTGAGCGGACCGAAGGGCGAGACCCACGCGACATCCTTGGGCGCTTTTTCCACGAGGGGTTTCCGCGCCACGGTCTGTACCTCGGCGCTGGTCGGCGGCGCGACCTGGTCCCGGCGACCATCGTCGTTTGCTCCCAGATGGGAGCCGTAAAATCCGTAGACCGACGCCAGCACAAAGATCGGGACGCTGATCGCGAAAAGCTTGATCCAATACTGCACGGCCTGGACCAGCGTGATCCCCTTCATGCCACCCAAGGCGACATTCAGCGTGATCACCGCCCCCACGAGCACCACCCCCGCCCAGTAGGGAATCCCGGGGAAGATATAAGCCAGCGTGACTCCGGCCCCCTTCATTTGTGGCATCGTGTAGAAGAAACCGATGAACAGGACGAAACAGACGGCGATCTTGCGGAACAGCGGGGAATCAAAGCGACCCTCGGCAAAATCCGGAATCGTGTAGGCCCCGAACCGGCGCAGCGGACCGGCGATGAACAAGAGCAGGAACAGGTAACCACAGGCGTAACAAACCGGGTACCACAGGGCATCGTAGCCGGAAGACATCACCATCCCGGCGATGCCCATAAACGATGCCGCGGAGAGGTATTCGCCCGAGATCGCCGACGCATTCCAACCCACCGACACCGAGCGGCCCGCCACAAAGAAGTCACTGGCGGTCTTCGAGGTCTTGGCCGAACGAAATCCCATCCAGACCGTGGCGCAAACCGTGACAAAGGAGAAGGCGAAGATCCACGGATCGACCCCGTTCAGAAAGGCAAGAGCGGGCGTCATGGATCAGCGTTTGATGGAGTTTACCTCTTCCGCCTCGAGCGCGATGGAGCGCCGGATAAACCGCCAGGAGATGATCCAGACGAACGGAAAAAATAGCACCCCGAGGATGAGCCAAGTGAGGGTGAAGCCGGCGACGCGCGTGGCCATGAAGGCGGGCGCGAAATAATTGAGCAACGGCATGCCCAGTAGGGCGAGCAGGAACGTGGCGGCACAGGCCGCGGAAAGCTTCAACTGGCGACGCATGAGCAGGCGGAGGAACTCCTCGCTGTGCATGTCATCCGAGGGGGACGGGGGCGTGGACATTTCGCAGCACCATGGCGCCGTCACCCGGACAGGCAACACGGTTTTTTTCGCCGGGCCACATACTGCCGGCAGGCAATTTCAATAGTCCAGGAACTGCAGCGGCGCCAGACGGACGGAGAGACGCTCACTGTAGGGCTTCACCCGCTTGAAGTCGGTGCGCAGGGCCGAGTAGTTGCCCCCGACCTTGACGAACAGAATAGAACCCTCCCCGTCGGCGCGCAGCGACGTGATCGGCGGGGCGAACTGGGGATCGATGACGGTGAAATCCATGTCGGCCTCGCCCGATTTCAACTTGAGAATCAGCGCCATGCGCATCGACTCCCGCAGGCGCACGCCAACGTTCTCGAACGCCTGCCGCTCCTTGTTGATCCGCGCGGTGACGCGAAATTTTTCCGGCGGCAGCCGCTGGTTGTCATTCTTGCTCAAGGGAACCTCATACGTGACCGTGGTGGTGCCCTCTTCAACTACCGTCGCCCGGTCCAAATCGAGCAATTCGCCCAAGGCCCGCCGGCTCTTGCGGCGCTTGTCGTGTTCCTTGCGATATTTTTCGATCTGCCGTTCGGTCGGATCCTTGCCGTTGATTTTCAGCGGCGTCCATTGGACGTCAAACGGCTGCGACGGGTCGTTTCGGACCACGACCTCCTCCTCGACCTTCCCTTGCCGGTCCTTGCTGATGACCGTCTGGGTGTAGGCCCACCGCTCGGCATCGGTCGCATAGTTTTTAACCGCCGCCTGCAGCAGGGCGGGGATCTCGGCGCGGCCAGCCGCGGCCGCAATTGAAGCGAGCAGGAGGAACCTGATGATTTGACGCATACCCCTGAGACAATGCCCCGAATGGAAGTTGCCGCAAATCTTGTCCGGGGACGAAAAACATCCGCCCACCGCGCCGCGCGCTTGCCCCTGAGCCAACTCAGGGGCAAGCCGCCTGGCCCGTCAACCACCCGCTCTCGGCTACATCCGACAGATCAGGAGCTCGCGCTCAAACATGAGCTCCTTCGGCAAGTGCGAGTGAAGGTCGATGAAGAGTTCCTCGTGGCCGAGCACCTCCGAGCGCCACGCCGCCCGGTCGAAGGCCTGCAGGGCCTCGAATTTCTCCTGCGGAAAATCAAGCCCTTCCCAATCGATGTCGTGGTAGTGCGGCATCCAGCCGATCGGCGTTTCCTTGGCCCGCCCGCCCGCGCGCACCCGCTCGAAGATCCATTTCAACACGCGCATGTTCTCGCTGAAGCCCGGCCAGAGGAACTTGCCGTCCGCATCCTTCCGGAACCAGTTCACGTGGAAAATGCGCGGGGTTTCCGAAAGGCTGCGCTGCATGTTGATCCAGTGGCGGAAATAATCCCCCATGTTGTAGCCGCAGAACGGCAGCATCGCCATCGGGTCGCGGCGGACCTTGCCGATCGTGCCCGCCGCCGCGGCAGTCATTTCCGAACCCATGGTGGCCCCAACGTACACGCCGCTGCTCCAGTTGAATGCCTGATAGACGAGAGGCATCGTGCCGGCCCGGCGTCCGCCAAAGATAAAGGCGCTGATCGGCACCCCCTCGGGGTTTTCCCAGTCGGGGTCCATCGTCGGACACTGCGACGCCGGCGCGGTGAAGCGCGAATTCGCATGCGCCGCCTTGACTCCCTTCTCCTTGGCGAGTGCGGGGGTCCAGTCCTGACCCTGCCAGTCGATCGCGTGCGCCGGCGGCTTCTCGGTCATCCCTTCCCACCACACGCCGCCGTCGTCGGTGAGGGCGACATTGGTGAAAATCGTGTTCTTCGACAGCGCCGCCATGGCGTTGGGATTCGTCTGCATGCCCGTGCCGGGCGCGACGCCGAAGAATCCCGCCTCAGGGTTGATCGCCCGCAGGCGCCCGTTGGCGTCGGGTTTGATCCAGGCGATGTCGTCACCCACCGTCGTGACCTTCCAACCTTTCTGCAAAAACGCCTTGGGCGGAATCATCATCGCAAAGTTGGTCTTGCCGCAGGCGCTCGGGAAGGCCGCCGCCACGTAGTTCTTTTTGCCCTGCGGGTTCTCGACGCCCAGAATCAACATGTGCTCGGCCATCCAGCCCTCGTCGCGGGCCATGGCGCTGGCAATGCGCAGCGCAAAGCATTTCTTCCCGAGCAGGGCGTTGCCGCCGTATCCGGAACCGTAGGACCAGATCTCGCGCGTTTCCGGAAAATGGACGATGTACTTCTCCTTGTTGCACGGCCACGGAATGTCGGTCTGGCCCTTCTTCAGGGGCGCGCCCACCGAATGCACGCAAGGCACCACGCGCTTCTGTTTCTGGTCGATCAGCGCGAAAACTTTTTTGCCGATGCGCGCCATGATCCGCATGTTGACCACGACGTAGGGCGAATCGGTCAGCTGCACGCCAATCTGGGCCATCGGCGAATCGAGCGGACCCATGCTGAACGGCAGGACATACATGGTGCGGCCCTTCATGCAGCCCTGGAAGAGGCCCCGCAGGGTCTTCTTCATCTCATAGGGATTTACCCAATTGTTCGTCGGACCGGCCGCCGCCTTGGACTGGCTGCAGATATACGTGCGGTCCTCCACGCGCGCAACATCGCTGGCATCGGAACGGGCCAGGTAACAGCCCGGCCACAGCTTTTCGTTCAGTTTGATGAACGTTCCATTCTTCACCATCAACGAGCACAACGCATCGTATTCTTTCTGGGAGCCGTCCACCCAGTGGATCTGATCCGGCTGACAAAGGGTCGCCATCTTCTTCACCCAGCGAATCAGATGCAGATTCTTACTCAGCGGGCGCGTCGTTAGCTTCATTGCTGTATTCTGGAGAAGCCGTGACCACGAGTAAACCGGAAAGCCCGCCCGCGATCAGTAATGATCAGCGTTGCGAGAGGCTATTAGACATCACGCTGCCCGCTGGCGTCGGCCAGGGTCCAGCCGCCATGGTCAAACCCCGCATTTTGCCGGGCACCATCGGCGGCGCCTTCACGCTCAGCGGAGTGGGCGCGTAGTCGGTGTCGACGCGCGCCGGAAGATTGCCCAACCGTTTCCGTAAGCAAGGGCGGGCGGACCACCGCCGGGCTCACACGGGCTCGATGTGCACGGTCACGTCGCTGATGCCATGCACCGCCGAGCCGATCAGCGCGTCCTTTACGGCGTGGGCGATATCGTGGCCCTCGCGCACGGTCAGATGGCCATCCACCCGCACTTGGATGTCGACGAGATGGCTGAGCCCGCTCTTGCGCATGCGGACCTTGTCCAGCGCGTGAACTCCGGGCACGGCGAGCGCCAGAGCCCGCACTTCATTTTCAAAATTCTGCGGGGCCGCCGCGTCCATGACATCGCCCAGCGCCTTCGTGAACATCTTGAATCCGTTGAAGGCGATGATCACGCAGGCGAAAAGCGCGGCCCAATCATCCGCTGTTTCCCAGCCCTTGCCGCCGCCGAGGGCGATGCTGATGCCGACAAATGCCGCGCCCGACGTCATTGCGTCCGACCAATGATGCATCGCTTCGATGTCAAGGGCGGTGCTGCCCACCAATTCGCCCGCCAGGCTCATCCGCCGGGAAAACCAGGTCTTGGCGACAATCACCCCGGCCAGTACGAGGAGGGTCCACCAGGCCGGACCTTGGTGCGGGGTGATGATTTCGTGCACCGCGTGCACCGCCACCCAGATTGCCATCCCAAAAATGAAGAGCGCCACCATGAGGCCGGCCAGCGGCTCAGCCTTTCCGTGGCCGTAGGGATGGTTCGCATCCGGCGGTCGGGCCGCCACGCGAAAGCCTGCCCACACCAGCGAGGACGACAAGATGTCGAGCATCGATTCGGCCGCATCGGCCACGAGGGCATACGTGTGTCCGAATATCCCGCCGGCGAGTTTCACGACCGCCAACAGCGCGTTCAATCCGATGCCGCGCAGCACCAGGCGAGCGCTGCCGTCGGCCCGCTGGCTGATTGCCATCTGCGCGTCGCGTTCGTTCATGGCTGGATCAGGCCGGATCCGGCCACCGGCCATCCCCACGATGACGATCGCGCCGAACCGCGAGGCAACCAAACAAGCGTTGACGAATCCGGGCGGCCGGCTCCGTAGCCGTCGTCCGCGCGATCCGAGTTGGGGCTCTGGGGAGGCATGGGGACACTTAAGTTGTCCGCTCGGCCGATGACACACAAGCCTGCGAACGAACCCACGGTCGGGGCGCAGGCTTGGTCTTGCCTGTTGACCGCTCGGTTTTTCCCGGCTAAGTTTTGGCCAGTCGCATGTCAGACACCGCCTCACCGGTCGCCGCCGACCCCGTCAAGCAATTCTCCGTGTTCATCCCGAACCGGGTCGGTCAGCTCTACGACCTCACCGCGCTGCTCGCGAAACACAACGTGCACATCATGGCCATGACCACGCTGGACACGACCGATTGCGCCATTGACCGGTTGATCGTCGACGATCCCGACAGCGCCCGCGACCTCATGGTGGCCAATAATTTTTCCTTCACCGAATGTGACGTGATCGCGGTCGAAATCACCAACGAATCACAGCTGAAGGACATCCTGAACGCGCTGCTGACCGTGGAGATCAACATCCATTATCTCTACGCCTTCCTGATGAGGCCTGACGGGAAATCGGCGCTCGCCCTCAACGTCGAGGACACCGATCTGGCCACGAGCTCCCTCAACACCCGTGGATTCAAGGTTCTGACGCAGCGGGATATCAGCCGCTGAGGCGGGGCGGCGCGCCGCCTCAGCCTTTCGATTCGGCCTGGTGGTCGCCTTCCAGCAAGTAGAGTCCGGTCAGGTAACCGTTCTCGTACATTTCGCCGACGCGCAGTTTTCCCTCGAAGGTGATCGGGATATCCATCAGCGGCTTCACCCCCGCGCCGGTCATCTTGACGACAATCCATTCGTTCACCTTGGGCATGACGCCGTAGCAGCACATCATCGGGTCCTTCACCAGGAGAAATTCCTTCACGAGCCCCGCTTCCATTTTTACCGGCAGCATGAATCCGGTCACCGCCACCTTCTGCTGATCGAGGGCTTTGATCTTATCCGGAATCTGCGCCGCACCGGAGGGCGGTGGCACTTCCGGTTTCGCCGGATCGGATTCTGGCGGGACGTATGCGTACGAAGCCAGCCGATCAAATCCGACCTTTTCGTACGCCGGCGCATCCGCGGCAAAGGCGCCGGTCGTCGCGCCCAGCAGGGCGGCAAGCCAGAGGCCGGAGCGAATCAACGCCGTAGTCGCGATCTTCATCGACTCTTACAGATAGTCAGCGCGGAAGAATCGTCAAAGGATTATCCGATACGCGTTTCATGGCTTTCAATGCCCCGATTTTGTCCCCGCACATGGTTAACGGAGAAACATCTACCGCACATAAGCCGGGCTGGAAAAGCGCGCCCCTGACCTGACCCCGCCGCGATTAAACTGGCCTCGTTTCTCGCGCTTTGCTACCGACTTCGGTCAGGATCGTCCGCAGTCAGTTTGCCAACCCCTACCCCTGTTATGTTAAAAACAAACGCTTGGAAATCCCTGGGCGCCCTGGCCATTGCTTTGGCCGCGTCCGTTACTCCGGCCTTCGCCAGCGAAGCCGACATTCGCATTCCCGATGTCAAGTCGGTGCTGTTCCTCGACGGTTCGCTCAGCGGCAACACGGTGCTCATGGTCGGCCTCGCCGTCTGTGCCCTCGGGGTCCTCTACGGCTGGATGCAGTACCTCCAGACGAAGCACCTGCCCGTCCATGCCTCGATGGGCGCGGTCTCGCAGATCATCTGGGAAACCTGTAAGACGTACCTTTTCCAGCAGGGCAAGTTCCTCTCCGTTCTTTGGGTGCTCATCGCCATCTGCATGACGTACTACTTTGGCGTGCTCTCGCAGAACTCTGTCGGGCATGTCGTGATCATCTTGCTGGCCTCGGTCCTCGGTATTCTCGGCAGCTACGGTGTCGCCTGGTTCGGCATCCGCATCAACACCGTCGCCAATTCCCGCGCGGCCTTTTCCGCGCTGAAGGGCAACCCGCTGGCGACGCTGCTGATCCCGCTGAAGTCCGGCATGAGCGTCGGCCTGTTGCTCGTCGCGATCGAGCTCTTTTTTATGATCTGCATCCTGGCGTTCCTGCCGACCGACCTGGCTGGACCGTGCTTCATCGGTTTCGCCATCGGCGAGTCGCTCGGGGCGTCCGCCCTCCGCATCTGCGGCGGTATCTTCACCAAGATCGCCGACATCGGCGCGGACCTCATGAAGATTGTCTTCAATCTCCCGGAAGATGATCCGCGCAATCCCGGGGTGATCGCCGACTGCACCGGAGACAACGCCGGCGATTCGGTTGGCCCGACGGCCGACGGCTTCGAGACCTACGGCGTGACCGGCGTCGCGCTCATCGCCTTCCTCGCGCTCGCCCTGGCCGCCTCGCCCACGCTCTGCGCCACGCTCATCGTCTGGCTTTTCGCCATGCGCATCCTGATGGTCATCACCTCGCTCGTCAGCTATTGGGTGAACGACATCGTCAGCCGCGCCCTGTGGGGCAACGCGAAGAATTTCAACCTGGAGCACCCGCTCACCAATCTGGTCTGGATCACCTCGATCATCTGCATCGCCGTGACCTACGCTGCCAGCTACATGCTGCTCGCCAAGCTGCCCGGACACGCCGGACTCTGGTGGGTGTTGTCCTCCATCATCTCGCTCGGCACCATCGCCGGAGCGCTCATCCCCGAGTTCACCAAGATCTTCACGTCCACGGAAAGCCGCCACGCTAAGGAGGTCGTCACTTCCTCGGAGCAGGGCGGGGCATCGCTCAACATCCTGTCCGGCCTGGTCGCGGGCAATTTCTCCGCTTTCTGGACCGGTCTCTGCATTCTCAGCCTCATGTTCGCCGCGTACTGTTTCTCCGGCAATGGGGCCATTCAGGCCATGATGCCCGACCAATTCCGTTTTGCCGCCCCGATCTTCGCCTTCGGCCTCGTGGCGTTCGGCTTTCTCGGCATGGGACCGGTCACCATCGCCGTCGATTCGTTCGGTCCGGTGACCGACAACGCCCAGTCGGTTTACGAACTCTCCCAGATCGAGACCAAGCCGGGCATCTCCGCTGAAATCGAACGCGACTTTGGCTTCAAGCCCGACTTCGAGGGCGCCAAGTACCAACTCGAAAAGAGTGACGGCGCGGGCAACACCTTCAAAGCCACCGCCAAACCCGTGCTAATCGGCACGGCAGTCGTCGGCGCCACCACGATGGTGTTTGGCATCATCATGATGCTGCAGGCGCACTACCAGGCGATCGATCCGTCGTTTAATGTGCTGGAGCGCCTCTCGCTCGTGCACCCGGAAGCGCTGATGGGACTGCTCATGGGCGGCGCGGTGATCTACTGGTTCACCGGCGCTTCGATGCAGGCCGTCGTCACCGGTGCCTATCGCGCGGTCGTGTACATCAAGGACAACATGAAGCTGGATTCCGCCACGGCCGCGACCGAGGCTTCGAAGGAGGTCGTCAAGATCTGCACGCAGTACGCCCAAAAGGGCATGGTAAACATCTTCATCGTGATCTTCTGCTTCTCGCTCGCGCTCGCGTTCTTCGATCCGTTCTTCTTTATCGGATACCTTGTCGGGATGGCCTTCTTCGGCCTCTTCCAGGCTATCTTCATGGCCAACGCCGGCGGCGCCTGGGACAACGCCAAGAAGATCGTGGAAGTGGAACTCAAGATGAAGAACACCCCGCTGCACGCCGCCACCGTTGTCGGCGACACCGTCGGTGACCCGTTCAAGGACACCTCCTCCGTCTCCCTGAATCCCGTGATCAAGTTCACCACCCTCTTCGGCCTGCTCGCCGTGGAAATCGCGGTCAAGATGCCCGACGGCTTGAAACATGTCGTGGGTGCCGTGGTCTTCGTCGTGGCCCTCGTCTTCGTCTATCGGAGCTTTTACGGCATGCGGATTCCGATTAATCCCAAGGAGGTCGGCGTCGCACCCCACCGTCTGCACAAAGGCTGACAATCCCGCGCCGGCCCGACACGGTCACCCTCGCTGCTCCTGCGCTCCCATCGGCTGCGGTTCGCGCTGCGGCCTTTTTCGTTCGATGAAAGCGTGCGATTACGACCAACCGGG
>Ga0302322_100002115_pt1 | contig 16670 bp, 17 predicted proteins | sample Fen_T0_2_FD_203757 | JGI IMG/M metagenome (GOLD analysis project Ga0302322, IMG submission 203757) | Peat permafrost microbial communities from Stordalen Mire near Abisko, Sweden - Fen_T0_2 | ecosystem: Environmental > Terrestrial > Soil > Wetlands > Permafrost | place: Sweden: Abisko... | reverse complement strand
AGCACACCCGCAATAGTCGTACGTGAAGGGTGAATCCGTGAGCAAATCATCGATGCCATCTCGGTCGACGTCGCCGGCGGCAACAATGTGCTTCACTCTCTGGGGTAGGGCCAAAGGCACAATGCGATTACCACGAAGGGCGTACACTGCGCCCTCCCGGTGACCTCCGTTGTGAAAACCGCGGGCAGAGAACAATGCAACCCTTGGTTCATTTTTTGCCGAGGACAGCGGTACCGCCGCAAAGAACGTTGTGTCCACATTCCCACCTTCAAACGGGAAGTCCGGTCCTTGAAGGATGCTCCCGTTGTCACGAGCGAATACCAGTTTTACCCGATCAAGTACGGCGTACTCGCCCTTTCTCTTGTAGCCGTGGGGAAGCAGGGCCCAGACACCTCCCTGGGTAGGCCAACAGTACGAAAGTAGGGACTTTGCCTCAAAGCCTGCGCCACCTCCATCGCTGATGTCCTCCAAACGCAACACGCTTGCGGGTACCCAATTTGGCATTTTTGCGCCACAGGGATCGGGCCCCTGCCACGGGTGAGCTGGTAGAACTGTGGAGAAGGCGGTCTCATTCGGATCGGTCGCGAAACGGCTGGTTTCAATGGGGGCGCGCTCAGGCGTTGTCGCGCTCGCTAAGCGAGCGCGCGGCCTAGAGGGGGTTGACGGCGCTGAGCCACTCGACGCCGTAGCAACGGTTAGAGAACCTGCAGGTGAGGCGGTTGCGCGCAACGCGGGGGCCTCCTGCGGCCGTGGACCGGACTGAGCAGAACAGCTCGTACTTAGGATGAACATCAACGTGAGTTGGTAAGCACGAGTTGACATTGCCAAATCTGTATCACGCTGTGGAAGCGCAGAGGTCGATATCTCATCATGAAAGCTTACAAACGTTCAACCTTGCTCTGGACGCTGGGCCTTGCAATGGGTGTGTCCGGGTGCCATTCAGACGGCACTCCCGACGATAGCGGGGCTGCGCAAGGAGGGATCCACTCGAGCTCATTGAGTGATCCCACAGGTGGCTCAGTCAACCAAGGACGTGCGTCAACCGGGGCTACTGTCATCGGAGGTACATCCGCAGGTGCATCTCTGGGCGGTGCAGCCACGGGTGGCAGCTCAGGCAACACAGGTGATCGAGTTTCATATGACCACCCCGTGGTCGTTGCTGCATGACGCGGACATCAACAAGTTCATGGATGGCGTTCCCTTTCGCCTCTCGTGCAATGGCCAAAGCCTATTTGTAGGTGTGTTCTACATCATCTATGGGCAAGCTGCGCTCGACACCCTCCGTGCTGCACCCGGATAGGGATGCGGACAACGCTGTCGTCCTACGACTGGGTGCGTGGCAAGGCGCGTGGGCATCGTTTGCTGCGGGCGGCCATCCTGGCGAAAAGGAGCGCATCGATCATCCCGGGCTCCGTTCGGTTCTTTGCCAACGCGGCGCCCTGCGAGTGCTGAATCCTTCAGATGTGCCCCCTCACATCTAGCCACGCATGCGACCATTGCCCGTAGAACCACGCGTCTCGCTTCCCGTGGTTCTACGGTTCACCAACAACCAATCTCTTCTACTTAGGATTGCGTTGCAATAAACGGAAATCACGCCGGATGGGGCAGGCTCACCATCCATTGCAGGCCAAATCGATCGGCGCACATCCCAAAGTACGGGCCCCAGGGGGCGTTGGCAAGGGGCATTGCGACGCTGCCGCCCGTGCTAAGGGCAGCGAACACGCGATCGGCCTCGGACTTATCATTCGCGACGATTGAGATGTGAAAGTTGTTACCGAACGTAACCGGTGGACCAAAGCCGTCAACGACATCGCTGGCCATCAAGTGGACCGATTCGGTGATGGGGAGTTGACCGTGCATGATCTTCGATTTTGCCGCATCCGGAACGTTTGGCATAAACGACGCATCCCCAAACGTCTGGATCATTGCGATCTTGGTCCCGAATACGGTCTCGTAGAAAGTTAGCGCTTCACGTGTGGTACCTGGGAAATTGACGTAAACATGAACAAGTTGCATGGGTCCTCCGCATCTGTAGCCGTAGCCGTAATTGGCTAGCACTCTATTACCAACACACTTGGGCCTTGGCTAACGAAAGTTGGATGATGGGCGCACACCCCACTTATTGCGATTTGCCCTGTATACAAGCTCAAGGCTGAGTTTTGGGAGCGCAAAACCCAGCGTCCAACTCGAGTCGAGAGATAAGTTCACCCAACAGTAGCGGCGCATCGCGAAAAACTGGCCACCCGTCGCCAGGGAGCACGGCTTGTAGGGTCCCAATCGATAGGAGTTGCCGCACGGAGCGAAGTGCTTCGCTAGGATCCTTCAGCTTCGCTGCTGGAAGGATGTCCAACCGTCCACCCGCGTGGGAGCGGATCAGATCACCCGTAACGAGGGTCTCTCCATCAATCAGTAGCGCGAGCTCTCCTTGCGTCTTCGAACCTGAGAGTTCGTAAACAGCCAGGCCATCCATCAATCGTTCGCCATTAGACAACCAGGCGTCACACGAGATTGGAAATGTGTGACGTTCTGCCGCGGGACCGTAGAGAGTCGCGCCAGTGCGTTCCCTTAGCACTTTAGCATCACGGACGTGATCGGAATTGGTGACCACGATCGTCGTCACACCACCGAGCGTTTGGAGGTGCGCCCAATCGTGTTCCGAGAGGGGCAAGGGATCGATCACGACGTTTGCGCGGTCTCCATTTGCGTTTCGAGTCGTCCAAACCACGCTATTGAAGTCAATATTGCGGGAACAGTCGAAGGTGGACCACCCGAACAAGTTGGGGCGATGTAACAATTTCATGGTTTAGACCTCCTGGGAATGCCAGAAGAAAGCATAGTGTCGCATTGGTCGAACGCACAGGTGCCTGGCTTTGCGGCGCATTTGTTGGTACCCTCCAGGGGCTATGAAGCATCTCGCAGCGGTCTTTCTGGTCGTATCGTGTTTGGCCGCGGCCCATGGCGGGGCGGCGCCGGCCGAACACACGCAAGCCAACATCGCCGCACCTGACCAAACACGCTTTGTCGCTGACACGGACGATGACGACGCTGCTCCCACAAAAGACGAAAAGCCAGACGAGCCGTCCAATGGCGATTGCCGCGAGAGCAAGTCCGCGCTTCTGCTAAGTGTGGATCGGAAGACTGTAAGTCTTGAAGAGGGACGTCTGCGAGCGAAAATGGACGGCCCCATCTGCAACCTGCGGGTGCAAATCATTCGAAAGGACGGGACCACGACCGAAAAGTCGTTCCAGTATGAAGGCCCGGAACAGGAGCTAACCTGGGATCCGGTACCCCGTGACCAGACCGAAAAGATCGAGATCCGTATCACGGCCAAGAATGGTGCTTACCAAGCTGTCCTGCTCATTCCTTGGTCGGTGAAGATTGATCACCAGGAGGTCAACTTTGACTCCAACAAGGCGGTCATTCGACAATCAGAAATCTCGTCGCTAAAAGAAAGCTTCACCAAGGCCAAGGAAATCCTTGAAAAGGTCGAAGGCAAGGGCCTGGGGCCCATTACCTTGTTCATCGCCGGGCACACCGACACGCGCGGAAGCAACGAGCACAACCTGAATTTGTCACGCAGCCGCGCAGAGGCCATTGCCACTTGGTTTCAGAAGGAAGGTCTTTGCGTACCCATTGCCTTCGAAGGGTTCGGCGAGACTGCGTTGAAGAAGCTAACTGCCAACGAGGTCGATGAACCGGCAAACCGACGCGTTGACTACATATTGTCCGTGGAGCCACCCGTAATCAAAAAGGGCGCCTCCCCCGCGTGGAAGCTGCTCTCGAAGGGCTGTCCCTAAGCCGCTGTCTAATGCTCAACGTCGTGTTGCTCCACGCGGCAGCTCCCTGTGAAGGGGTGTTTCTTCGCGGTGAAACCGCCCTTGCATTCCTTCGCAAGCTGTTGAAGGCGATCAGGCGCGACGGGACCGCCAAAGCAGCGAGCGGCTCCGGGTTCGATTATTTCGGTGTATTGGCCAGTTTTTGTGACATTGGAAACCACGTTGCCCGCAGGCACGGTGGCCCGCGCGAAGGTGGACGTTTCATCGAATTTCTCGCCCTTTGTGAGCTCGCGCATCCGTTGGGGCACGAGGCCCCGTCGCGATGGGCGCTTGGGGGCAGAAGTGATTGGCGAGCGTGCCTAGCATTCGCGGATTAGCGTTGAGTGAATCGAGATTGCGCCATGACAGTCGACCGTCGCGTCGTGATTCTGGGTGCGGGATTTGCCGGGTTGAACTGCGCGAAGGCCTTGGGCAATCGTCCAGGCGTCACCGTGACCGTGCTCGATCGACGCAACCACCACCTGTTTCAGCCGCTGCTCTACCAAGTCGCAATGGCGGGATTGAGTCCCGCCGACATTGCCGCTCCAGTGCGAAGTATTCTGAGCCAGTACCGCAACATTGAGACGCTCCAGAGTGTTGTTGAGCGGATCGATCCTACCGCACGCATCGTCCACGCTGACGCGGGTACGTTTGAGTACGACTACTTGGTGTTGGCCACTGGCGCAAAACACAGCTACTTCGGGAACGAACAGTGGGAGGAGTACGCGCCAGGGCTCAAGACGCTCTCGCAGGCCACTGAAATCCGAAGACGCGTGCTGATGGCCTTCGAAGATGCCGAGATTTGTCGCGATACACAACGTCGAAAGCAGCTGCTCACCTTCGTCATCGTTGGAGGCGGCCCCACGGGAGTTGAGCTCGCGGGCGCCATGGGGGAGATGACTCGATACACCCTCACACGCGAATTTCGACGCATCGATTCGCGCCAAACGCGTATCTTGTTACTTGAGGGTGGACCAAGAATTTTGCCGAGTTTTTCCCCGGAGCATTCGGCCAAGGCGCTGCGGGTACTGGAGGGGCTTGGCGTTCAGGTTTGGACGAATGCCAAGGTGACGGACATTAGTGAGCACGGTGTCGCGGTAGGTAGTGAGTTCATACAAGCCGCCACGGTACTTTGGGCAGCTGGCGTACGCGGCAGCTCGCTTGCGGAAAAATCCGGGTTCGAAACGGACTCCGCAGGGCGCGCGATTGTAGAGTCGGATCTGAGCGTCAAAGGTCATCCCGAGGTTTTCGTGGCCGGCGACTTGGCGCACGTTCTGGACGAACACGGGAAAATGGTTCCCGGCATGGCACCTGCGGCACTCCAGGAAGGCCGCTACTTGGGGAGGCTGATTCGTGATGATATCGCCGGAAAGCCGCGCAAGCCATTTCGTTACTGGAACAAAGGTCAAATGGCGACCATCGGCCGTAGCCAAGCGGTGCTCGAATCCGGAAGGCTCAATCTATCGGGAATGGCCGCTTGGATGGCTTGGCTCGTCATTCACATCTACTACCTCACCGGCTTTCGCAATCGGTTCTTCGTGGTCCTCAGCTGGGCGTGGTCGTACTTGCACTTCCAGCGGGGCGCTCGTCTCATTGTGCGCAAAGAGTGGAAGTTTTTTTCCTAGTGTTCCAATAGGCCTGCGTCAATCAGGGCGGGCTCAAGCCAGCGCGTGGTCCGCCCATGGTCTCGCCCTTACTCTTTAACTTCCGCTTCGACCAACTGAGCCAACAACGTTAATGTTTCCTGCCAGCCTAGGTAACACATCTCAACGGGTATCATCGCTGGGATCCCTTGTTGCTCAACACGCAGCTCGGTCCCGCACAGTACGGTCCTCAACGATATAGTCGTCTTCATGGTGCCCGGAAGATTCGAGTCATCGAAGCGATCCGAATACACAAGCCTTTCATTTTGGGTCATCTCAAGGAATTCGCCACCGAAAGCGTGACTGTTACCCGTCGAGAAATTGGTAAAGCTCATTTTGAAGGACCCACCTACCTTCACATCCAGTTGATGGACCTTTGCCGTGAACCCATGCGGCGGGTAAAACTTGACGATGGCGTCCGGTGTGATGAAGGCGCGATAGATGCGCTCGGCCGGAGCGCGCAGAATGCGGTGAAGCGTTACAGTTCCGGTTGTCATGGTTGGTCCTCCGCCGCTCCATGGAGCCGGTCGACCCCAGGCGCAAGGGCCCCCAACTTCGCAGAAACGTGGGGCAAGTGTCCGATTGCGGAATCCCTCCGTATGGGCGACGGGAATCGACACGAGCACTGGCGACGCCTGGTTGATCATTCGCGACCTCTAGCGTCGTAAAATGAACATTCGGTGTGCTAGACACTGCGCCCCGTAGGGCGTGCTCTGATTCGCCCCTGGCACGCATATTGCGTTGCTTGTGAACCAAGAAAGCGATTTACCGAATGATTGGTTCCTGGTGGCTGCTTTGGGCATTGGTCATGTTCGTGCTTCTCGTTCCGGCAACTGGTTATGGCTGGGGCTATCGGGGTTGGGGACCTCCGTACCCTAGGTACATCCAGCGACGTCGAGGTCAACGCGCCGTGGCAGCCGGTGACAGCACACGATTCAACCATCACGCTTGGGGATGGGGCGGCGATACCTTGTGGCTACTGCTGCTGGTTGGCGTTTTCTGGGGCTGCGCTGCGGTGTGGTGGCACTGACAGACTGCACACTCAGGCAGGCGCTTCGGTATCTCGACCGTTTGTGGAGCCAGACGCATTCTGCTGATCTGCTGAAAATTGCGTCCGGCTTGGCAAAATGCCAGTGACATACCGAAGGCGTTTACGTGAAAGTGATCTATCAAGTCGTTGACCATTCGCGCTGTATGCAATTTGCCTATTCGCCAGTAGTAACTCTCGAGGCGCGGGAGGCACAATAATCGCGGATATGCCAGAATCAATGTTCGCATCTTGCGACGACGCTGGTTCCAACGAGCCGCAAACGCGAGTCCAACTCGGGGCAATCGCCATGGACCGGTCCTTGCTTACTGCTCCGCCCAGGAATCTAGAAGAGATCAATGAAGGTCGAACATGCCAATGCTAATGAACCTTAAGGTCCTACTGCCGTTCCAGGTCTTTGCCGACAAGACAGGGGTATCGCGCATCGTAGCTGAGACGCTTGACGGCTCCTTCGGCCTCACGCCGCATCGTCTGGATTGCGTGGCCCCACTCACACCGGGGATTCTGATCTACGAAACCGAGACGGACGGAGAGGTTTGCGTTGCCGTGGATGATGGGGTCCTCATCAAAAATGGTCTCGATGTGCTCGTGTCCGCTCGTCGCGCAATGGGCAGCCCCGATCTCAAACAATTGCGTCGTTTGGTAGACCGAGAGTTTCGTACCTCGGCGGGCGAAGAGAAGAGCGTTCGCTCGGTGATGACGAAATTGGAATCCAATTTGTTACGAAGGTAGGGAACCTCGGAATTGCGGTGCGGTGCAATCGGGTTCGGCTCTTCGCGATTGCGCGCTAACTCCATTGCATCGCCGACGTGACACGAGATTTCAGGTGTCTCGACCTATACGAATCGCTGGCGATGGCTTGATCTGCACAGGAGCCTTTTGTTTGGGTTCGGTGAGCCGCGGAACCACGTGGGACGGACAGCGCGGTTCTAGCGACAAGTGCGCAAACAGCCGATTGTGCACGGGCGGCGCTCCCCATTTGCATAGTGCGCGACCGCGGGAGGCCTTGCCGCGTTTCACGCCGAATTTCGTAATAGGGACATCGTGATGCGAAGCTCATCTTCGACCATACTTGTCATGCGCAAAGGGCCTTTGGACAGTGCAAGCGCGGAAGACTTGGTCGAATGTGCACTCAAAAGAACCAACCCATGAGTCCATCACTGTTTGACAGGAAGATCGTCCTAATTACCGGCGGCAATAGCGGCATTGGGTACGCCACCGCAGAGCGCTTCGTTGAAGCCGGTGCGAAGGTCTAGATCACTGGACAGCGCGAAGATGCCTTGCGCGACGCGGCGTCCAAACTTGGCGACAACGTGAGCGCTAAGGTTGCCGACGCGGGTGATCCACAAGCGATGAAGCAATTGATGACACCGGTGAAGCAGGAAAGCGGCGGAATCGACGTCCTGTTTCCCAATGCGGGGCTTGCCCTATTCACCCCCGTTTCCGAACAAGCTTTGGACGGATACGATGAGTTGATGCGCGTCAATGTCAAAGGTCCGCAATTCACACTGCAAGCGAGCCGCCCGCTTGTACAGACTCCAATCTTCGGCAAGATGGGACAAAGCCCTAGGCAATTGCAAGCGATGGAAACACACGTAAGACTCAACGCACGATAATGCGCTGATCCCACGTGGCAAAACCGCCGCGTGTGTCCCGCACGACCGCCCACAAATGAGCCTCTTCCGTCGGGGTTCTGGGCGGTCGCCAGCGGATACACGGTGTCCGTTTGACCGTTGCCCCATCCGGCGGCGCGTGTAGGGCGAAACTTGCTTCATCATCCGGCAGATTGCCGGCATTGGTGAGGTAGGTGAGCCACAGGGACTTCTTTGGAGCCTCGAGTCGGTCGCCATTGATGGAAAACAAACTGTAACTGTCAATTCCCAGCTCGAAGTTGAGGCAGTGCTCCTTGCAATCCGCCGAGTTCTCTTTCATGCAGGACTGAACCACTGGAAGGCATCGGTTGCCCGTAGAACACTCAAATCCAGTGGGGCACTTGGCGTCTATACTGCAGCGGCTAGGGATCTCGACGTTATCGAAACGCGGGGCTGAGAGGACCGGGTTTCGATTGGTTATCCGATCGTAGCTGTAGACGGTCGTTACACCCACGACAAAGCGTTTCTGATCGAGTGGTTTGCCGGTTTTTCGATCTCGGCACTCGACTGGCAACCGGTCAGAAACGTTTCGCACCGTTACGAGCTGTCCGGCGCAGATCGCAAAAAAGACGTAGGAAGTGCCGTACTTCACAACACTGCCCGCGGCTTCGAACCCCTCGCGGAGGACATCGTCGGGTGCCGTGAAGTTGAAGTAGGGACCAAAGCCGAAACCGTCTGGATAGTCTACCGCTTGCGTCTCCGCGATGCGCGAGGCAAGGTGGTTTGACAATTGCTTGTAGCCGCCAATGCAGTGATCGGGATCGTTGTCTTTGGGATTGTTGCACCGAGCAAACCAGGCGACATCAACGTCACACGCGGTTGTCGTGTTAGCCTCCTTAGCACCATCGACACAGTGTATCGATAGCTGGGTAGACGCGCCGGGCGTCAACGTGGGTGGGTTCGCTTGTACACCGAGAACCCTTAAGGAACTTACATATTGGGGTTCTGGCCAATCGACGTCATCGCACCCGGTATTGAAGAACAACCATAGAGCACTAAGTTTCATGACCCGGCGATCTTGAAGCATTATATTTCCCCCCGCACACCGATACTGGGAAGTAGCGGAAGGCTGCGTGACAAGGGTTTTACGCCCGAATAGTCGTAATTCTCGACGGCTTTGTCGGGACTATAGCGACCGTAGGCGTTAAGGATGTCGATATAGGCGGACAGACGGCACGTGGGCCACACCCAGGACTTTTCCACGCGCAGATCGAGCCTGTGGTACGGTGCTAGGCGCCTTTGGTTTTCGGTTCCGTAACAGCGATAGTCCCCGGTGGCACTATTGAAGAGTCCAAAAGAACACGCTTTGTAGGGCAAACCGGTTGCGTAGTGGAAGCGTCCGCCGATCTCCCAACCCCGTCCGAGACGGTAGCTTCCGAGGAGGTTCAGTATATGGGTTTGATCGTAGCGGTAAAGTTCTACGGGCTCGTCAGTCGCAGGCTTTCGCGTGGAGCGTGACAGTGTGTAGGCAAGCCAACCAAAAAAGCGTTCGCCCCCGTGATACCGAAGTAGAAGATCGGCGCCCCACACGCGTCCCCGGCCGTTGTTTTCGGTGGTTTGGTTCCCTGAGCCGTCCTCGCGAATAGACTGAAGCCGGCGCAGTTCCTTTTCGAAGCCCTCGACGGAGAGGGTCACGTGCTTGGTTAGGGACTGTTCAACGCCGAGCATGGAGTGAAGGGCGCGGCTCGACGTAAGCCCATTCGTCCCCAATTGCGGCAGAGTTTGAGCGGGGTCTGGGGGTTGATAAAATAGCCCAATCCCGCCCTTGAGCACGGTGCTATGCGGTCCGTCGACGAGCACGTAGCGAACAGCCAAGCGCGGAGCGGTGTCGAAGTGGTTCGTATCCTTCGTGTAGTCGAGTCGTGTTCCCGCGGTAACGTCGATGCGACGACTTGGCGCAAATTCGTACTCGGCATAGACAGACGGCCGCAGGTACACGCCTCGGATGTCGTATTGGGTTAGTTGCGGTGCGTTGCTGTAGATACTCGCGAGTTCACCCCCTGCGCTTTTACGGTCCGAATAGGCCTTGACTGCGAAGGGAGCGTACAACGTATCGGTGCCGATTCGAGCGATCCCGACGCTTGCAGTCTTAAGCGAAAGCTCCGAACGCAGGGTGCCGAGGGTGTAGGTGGTGTTCCTCGTGCGATCGTCTTCGGCTATATGGCTATTGTTTCGTCCTAGGGACCAGCTGGCTTTGAAGTCGACAAGCGGGGAAAGCGGCAAGCGTAACTGTGACTGCAGGTGTCCAAAGGAGTTTTGACGGGGAACGTGCCAATTCGTTGGGTTCGCAAGGACGGGCACGAACGTGTCGTTCGCACCAATGAAGCCCATGCGGTAGACGCCGTTTCCCGGTAAACGCCGCTCAAGGTAAAGCTGGTAGTCGTGGTACCGTGGCAAGCCGTCTTCCGAACTTGCGCCGTCGCGCATGATCGGGGCAAGCCACCGATCGAAGTAACTAGCACGGACGCCGCCCATGAAGCTCCAATGACGCAGCTTCGGGATTGGACCCTCGGCACTAATGCGCGCGTTGATGAGATCCACCTGGGCTGTGCCGTGGTATTTTTCATCGGGGTTCGTTTGCCGCAACCGAGCCTCAACGATACCACCCATGGCGCGGCCGTAACGTACGCTAAAGTTGCTGGGGTAGAACTCGATCCTTTCAAGCATTTCACCGGGAACGACACTGGAGAGATCACCATAGTGAAAGATCTGCGAAACGGGGGTGCCGTCAATGTAGACCAGCGAGTCTTCCGCGGCTGAGCCACGGAAGACCAGGTCTCCGCTCAGCCCCCGCGGACGGGCGACGCTCGGCATGGCTTCTACAGCGTGAATGGCATCCCCCATTGTACCTGGCACCCGGAGCATCTCTGTTCTCGGGATTTCGTAGTGTGTGACTTCACGTTGTAACGCAGCTCCGCGTACCGTGACCTCGAGTGGTAGCTCGTCGCTGGTTTCGAGGCTGTAGGTGACGGCCGTCACGTTACCTTCCTCGACCTGTTCAAGCTCAGATACTCGACGATAGCCGCTCGTTGCAATCTCGACGACGTATTTGCCCGGGTCTAGGTTCGGCACGAGCCAAGCCCCGTCGACCGTGGTGACAACGCTGATCGGCTCCACGCCGTGTCCTCGGATCGTGACTTTTGCCCCGACGAGGGGAGAAGGTGGGGTTCCCGCGACGATTTTACCTCGAAGTTCACCCACTCGGGGGAGCATCGGCGGCTGCTCGGTCTGAGTCGCGGGCGCCTTTGGTTCGAGCTTGAACTGGTACCGGTAGAGGATCTTTGCAGCGACGGGCATGCCTGTCCGCAGGGCAGGTTCGAAGACGAACCGTTCGGCAGCCGCGACCGCAGCTTCGTCGAAACCTTCTCCCGCCGGCTCCCGCACCTCGACGCGTGTGACTTTTCCCTCGCTGTTGATCGCGATTACGAGCACCACAGTTGCTTCGAGGCCCCGCTGCTCGGCCCGACTTGGATAATTGGCTTGCTCGAAGTGCAGCAGGCGCGGCGGGACGACGTTGGAACGCGTAAGGGGCGCACTTGGCTCGGGCGCCGGCTGTGCGGAGGCAAAACTCGAGCAAAGCGTTGCTGTAAGAAAACCGATGACGAACCGCATCCTATTTTTCCCAGCAATGAGCCCAAGAAGAGGTTTTGACACTGACCTACGGCGCCAGCTCGATGACGGCGGGCGCCAAAATGTTACGATCGCGCGATGCCTTCGGAGTTGACGTGCAGCGGGCGAGCGGTAGGCCCGATCCTTCTCGTTCTACATGCGGCGGGGATCGACTTAGGCGTCATTGCCAAGCGTTTAGGTGTGGGTCCGGAGCTGCTCCTTGATTCGGACGCGCGTCTGCGCGTCGATCGGGTGCTTCTGCCCCTATGGAACTTGGCTGAGGAGCTACTGGATGACCCTCTGGTTGGTCTGCACGCGGTAGAGAACATCTCGCGAGAGAGTTTTGACGTGTTCAGCTACATCGTGGCTGCGAGCGCGACGATGGGCGATGCCGTGACGAGAGTAGTGCGATATTTTCGTTTGATTACGGAGGGTGGGGCTTATGAGATCGAGAGAGACGGCCGCGACGTTTGGTGGCGCTATCGACCGGCGGACGCCGCTACAGCTGCCTGTCGTCAAGACTCAATTTTCGCATTGACCGTCGTTGTGGCGCACCTGAGACTTTGGCTCGATCCGAATTTCGCGCCGCTCGAGATTCGGTTCCCTTTCGCGGAACTTCCAAGAATTACCGAGCTTGAGGCGTTTTTTCGAGCACCAATCCTGTTCGGGGCGGAGCTGTGCGCCATTCGGTTCGATGCGGCCGAGCTCGCGAGGCCCTTTCGCTCTGCCGATCCGACGCTCGCCAAGTTCCTCGAGCGCTACGCTGAAGACGCGTTGGCAGAGTTGCCCGCCCTCGGTCAAGTCAGTACTCGCGTGCGTGAAATCCTGTCGCGCGAACTACAGGACGGGGAGATATCCCTCAAGTTTGTCGCCAGGAAACTCGCGATGAGTGAGCGAAGCCTCCAGCGTCAACTCAGCCTCGAGAATACCACCCTCAAGCAGCTTACCGAAGACCTCCGACGGGAGCTTTCGATCCGTTACCTCAGTCGCCACGAACTGTCCGTATCGGAAGTGGCCTACATGCTAGGATTCTCCGAGACGGCGCCGTTCTTTCGCGCTTTCAAGAAGTGGACGGGATTGACTCCCGGTGACTTTCGCCGCAGTGCACGGGCAGGTGCGCCGTTGCGCTCGGTCGCGAATGGTGAACTAACTTGAGCGGCTGTGACAGAGCAGACGCCACGAAACGTGCAATCGACGAGCCCCTAGCCTAGAATGCCACCATGGCGCATCGGTACTGGTTCGTCCTTCTGGCTCTTTTGCTCGTAAATTGCAGGAAGCCCTCCGTGCGCTTGCTCGAGGCAGGTAAAGTTCCTAGCGACGGAGGCCAACCTGCCGCAGCTCCGCCAGATGGCGGTGCCGCTAAAGCGCACGACAATCTCGACGGTGTTCGACCTGCTGCGGAACAAGCGGTTTTGAAAGCTGAGCTTGCGGCGCTTGCTGCGCGTTCAGCCGAGGGTTCCTTTGGGTTGGTTGCGGTCGCGCCGAAGACTCATATTAGGCTTTGGGTTGGCGGTTCACTCGTATTAGCATGGGGCAAAGGGTTGCAGGCATCCGCAGATGGCGATGCCCCATTGGCTCGAGACGAATTTCTGAACGGTCTAAACTACGATGCAGACAAGCAATACCTGTTGATGGCCGGTTCGTTTCCCAATCTCATCGCCTTGCGCATCAACGATGCGCCATGCGCAACGATGGAATTTGCCGTGAATGCGTTTGCGCGAAAAAATGGACGCTGGACGGCTCGCGCAATCGGCAATCGGGGCAATGTTGAAGGTTCACCACCGTTTGCCTTCGTTTCGTGGTCGAACGGAGGCTTAATGGTTGACTCCATAGGCTCAAACTGCGGCGCCTACACGAGTGGTGGTCCAATTGGCGAGCTTCCGGATGACGAACGAGGGACAAAACTCACGCTTCTTGGCGCAAACGGGAAGTATAGCCACCCCACGCTCGGGGTCGACCGAATGTTCATCGTTTGGGGAGCAAGCAGCTCGGGCGATACGTTATCGCTCGTCGGCTCGTATGCGGCACCGAAAGGTCATGGTGAGGATGCGATGTTGCCCGCGGCGGTTGTCATGCGGCGCCACGGCGCGCACCCCTTTCGCGCTTCTGAAATTGGTCCCAAAACGGTATTGGGGACAATCTCCTCGCTGCAACGTGTTCGCGAATTTGGCAAGGCGGCTCTTTTTCTTCCGTCACCCGCGCGCGACGACGGAACGTCTCCCTTTGGCTATCCGGAAATGGGCGACGAAATGAACTCGAAGGACAACGCGAAGTCCCTCTTCATCGTCACAAACCGGGATACCAAGGAAGTTAGGTGGCGCACGCCCGCTTTGCAAGACTGCTACTTGCCCGACGCCGTTCTCGATAGAGAAGGCGTATTGGCTATTCTCGAATGCCCCATGCCTCCTCCCACGTTGAAGGTCGATGATGAGAATTACGCAATCCGAATGCGCCGCTTGCTGCGGATCCGCCTCGATGGAAGCAAAGAGCTCATCGAGCTACCGAAACTTGCGCACCAAGGCGAACTTGTGTGTGAACCCCAGCGCCTCGAATTGCGCCCACCCGATGACATTTGGGTGAGCGCTACCTGCGGCAATGGCGATTCACCCGTTGCCGCCCTTTTCCGCCGCGACCATCCGCAGACGCCGCTCGTGGTCCAATGACGTGGTTCCTCGGGGGCGAACGCTACGTTCGGTTCCTGCAACACGATCAAACGCCCGCACCGCCAACGCTGCTGGTGCCCCCGGTTCCCGAACCACCGCCGGTCGTCGCTCCTAAGGAACCCCCTGACAGACTTCCCGCGGCGCCACCATTATTGTTCTGGCCCCCGGCACCAACGGTGTTGGTTGTGCCTCCGGCTCCTATACGACCGCCAATCCCAGTCGAGCCGACTCCGCCAGACATGGATCCGGCTTCACCTGGATGCGCCGTCAGCCGCGAAGCAATCACGTCATCGCTTGAACCGCAACCATTCGCCATGGCGCACCCACTCAAGACGGCGCCTCTGAAGGCGGCGTTGCGGAGGATTTTTCGTAGAAGGGCGGCAGTTAGTTGAGTCATGTCGTCCCAAAGCTAAAATGATGGCGAGCGGCTTGTCGGTGCCACATCAAGCATCAATGCTGCACGCCACTATACAGTGCCGAGACTGACTGTCCAAATTCGATAGGGGGGTAAAGCTGAAGGCAAAGTACTTGGGGAACTAAATGGCTAATGTGGCTACTGGTTCTTCCGAAGCGCCGAAGTGTCTACGTCGCGTGAGTGCATTAGCTCACGAAGCTGCTTAGTGGATGCCGTAACATCCGCTAGATTCATCTGACGTTGCAGCTGAACGAACTCAACCATGTCGTTAGGTGCAATCTTTCCACGGTCTCGAATCGCTACCAAGAGTTCTTCGGCGCTATTGAACGCTTCTTCCGACGAAGGCTTCGAACCGAGATTCGGTTGGTCGACGTCTTCGTTTGCGCCGTTCACTCCTGACTTCTCACCCTCATTGGGTTTAGCACTAGCGTCGGCGACAACGCCCTCCGGCGATACTTGAGGTACAGCAGGCGCTTCCCTAATCACCGCGTGATGAGCGCCCGAATTCGGCGCACTCGCATCACCGTGACCGACGACAGGCGCAACGGTTGCCACTTTTGAAGCGGACGCGGACATGTACTTAGCGAGACTGACGCAAACCAATAGACCTACAACACCAAACCAAATCCGACGACTCATCATATTTCGCATTTCTCCGGTTTGCACCCGTTCCGCAAGGTTTTCACTACGGTAATACGAGTTTCATTACCGTTTGCTCGGAAATCCAGAACAACCGCCTCGAGTCGCCCGTCAATTGATAGATAGGCTTCGAAAATGTAGCAAGCTTCAGAATGGTTTTGCAGTCGGGCAATTCACACACTGAGAGTTCACCGACAGTCTTCGCGGTTGGGTACGTTCCGACAAATAGCCGTGACGGTTGGACGTAAAATGTTGCTGCTTGCGTCAAACCCACGGCTCGCCGAAGGATGGTCGGTTGCGGGCAATTGCGCTTGTTGCAAGTAAGAATCGCTGCGCCATCGGCTTGCCAAGTTGACCAATAGAGGTCACGACCAACCAGTGACATTTCCACGATTGTCGAAGAGGCAACGGAACCGGAATAGACCTTGCTTGCCCCGAACACACCACAGTCGGTTCCAAGCGGACAACGTAAGATCGTCTGGTTCTGATCCCAGAAAACGTCTTCGTCGTCGGCAACCACATGTCTGCCTTTTTCTTGATAGGACGCGACCGTAGACACCGCACCGCCACCGCGTGGCCAGACTTTGATACTGTTCGTTCCAACATCACGCCAAAAAAGGTGCAACCCCGTCAACGCAAAGAACGATTCCCCTCCGGCATCCATCGTAACGGGGCCAGCTACTGGACAACCAGACGTGGAGCAGGAGAGGACGAGGTTTCCGATAGGGTTCCAAACATGTCCGACCATCCAATAAACGTCGTTACGATCAGCCGCGATCGCGAGATTCGACAAGCGAACGCTCAAAGATAGGGTAAACCCACTGGCGAACACTTCTGGCTTTTCACCGCACCCGCTAGTCGCACAACGATGAATCTCCGCAGGCCCCAGACCACTCGTTACACCTGCAGAGGGTTGTGGCTTCGTAGACCAGTAAACCAAGTCACCACCAACGGCCAAGCCCGCTAAGTCGGTTCCGATCACCTCGAGCGGTTGGGGTTGACACCGGCCTTCCACGCACGAAGCTCCCTCGCAATCGTGATGGCATGCGCCACAATGCCGTGCGCTATTTAGTACGTCCGTCTCGCAAATAGTAGCGGCCGAGCCATCGCAATCCGCTGAACCGGCAGCACAAATTGGCGCGGAACCCCCCGTACCCAATTGACCCGCCTCACCACCAACCACGGT
>Ga0302322_100002114_pt1 | contig 16671 bp, 15 predicted proteins | sample Fen_T0_2_FD_203757 | JGI IMG/M metagenome (GOLD analysis project Ga0302322, IMG submission 203757) | Peat permafrost microbial communities from Stordalen Mire near Abisko, Sweden - Fen_T0_2 | ecosystem: Environmental > Terrestrial > Soil > Wetlands > Permafrost | place: Sweden: Abisko... | reverse complement strand
TCGGGAACCTGCGCGCCGAGGCGTGACGGCCGGCAAGGACCGGTGCGATCTCACGCACCGTCACTGCGGCGCGGGTGACTGCCGGGGCCGTCACCACCCCCCGTGTACCCTGCGCGGTCCACTGGTTCGGCCGCACCCGGCCGGACGACCCCGGCGGCCTCCCGGTCTACGACCGTGACGCACGCAGAGTGACCGGTCCCTCCCCGCGGACCGTCAAACCGGCTTAACACGGACCTCGGCCCCGGTCCTGGGACCTTGGCCCGGAACCGTCCGAGCGGGCTCCTCCCCCACGCCCTCACCGTCGTCACGCCTCGCACGTTTCCTGGGACAGGACGATGTCGACCGGGCATCGGCGCAGGTGGGAGGCCACATGACAGGCTGTCGGACGGGCGCCGGGCGCGGCGGGGCGGGTCATGGCAGGGCACGCCGCCCGGACCGTCACCCGGAGGTCACCTCTCCTGTTCCTCAAGGTCGGGCTATCGGGCCCGTCACCGTCACGGGTCGTCCTCGGCCGCCTCGGAACGGGAGCGGTCGCCGTCCGGCTCCGCTGCGCCCCGACCCACCGGCGTCCGCTCCGTACCGAGGCCCGCCGGACCTGTCCGTCGGTCGTGACGGCGTTGCTCTGCGTGCTCCCGCTCCCGCCGTCCGCCCGGGTCCGGACGGCGCGGCGACCGCCCCGGGAGCCGCCGACCGGTGACCTTCGACACCTTCGCGCCCGTGTCCCCGTCGCGGCACGGGTGACATGCTCGACCACCCGGACCTCGCGGTGGCGGCGCTCGCCCCGCCGGGCCGGTCGACAGCGACGTCGCGGTGAGGAGCGGTGGTGCGGCCATGACGGTGGCCCGTCCGGATACGTTCGCGGCACTCCTGGGGGTGGCCGTCCACCGGGACGGCGAGGGCCGCGCGCAGGCCCGCCTCACCGTCGGACCGCACCACCTGAATCCGCACGGCACGGCCCACGGCGCGGTCCTCTACACGGTGGGCGGAGTCGCCCTCGCGGCCGCCGCCAACGACGCGACGTACAGCGGCGTGGTGACGGCCGTGCACGTCGACTACCTGCGGCCCGCACGGCTCGGCGAGGACCTCGTCGCCCGGGCCGAGGTCGCCGAGCGCACCGACCGCGAGGACCTGTTCGTCGTCCGGGTGACGCGCGCCGCGGACGGCGAGCTGGTCGCCCGCCTCACCGGGCGCGCCACCCGGCGCCTGCGCGAGTGACCGGCTCTGCCGTGGACGGGTCCGTCTAGGGTCGGGGCGTGACGGCCTTCGAGACAATGTCCCTGCCCGCCGATCCGGACGTCGTGGCACCGGACGGGTCGGACGTCCGGGTCCTGCTGCGCCTGGCGGGCGGCAGCGCGGCCCACTTCGAGCTGGCGCCGGGTCGGGTGTCGTCGCCGGTGCGGCACCGCAGCGTGGAGGAGATCTGGTACGTGGTCTCGGGCCGCGGCCGGATGTGGCGGCGGCAGCCCGCGCCGGACGGGGACGGCGACCGCGACGAGGTCGTCGACCTGCGGCCCGGCGTCTGCCTGACGATCCCGCTCGGGACGGCCTTCCAGTTCCGCGCGGACGGCGACGAGCCCCTCGCCGCCGTCGGCGTCACGATGCCGCCCTGGCCGGGTGACGGCGAGGCGGTCCCCGCGGAGGGCCGCTGGGAGACGCCGACCGGCTGAACCGGCGCCCGGCGGGGCCGCCGACCGGCTGAACCGGCGCCCGGCCGGGCCGCCGGGCGCCGCGGGACGGCCCGTGGGCGCGCCCGACCCGCCGCTCGGCGCGGGATCCGACGGTGTGACTCGGACGACGGGGGCGATCTGTCCCCCTTCGACCCCCTCGGAGGGACCATGACGGGACCTGCCGGGGACCTCGACATTCCGTGGCCACCCCGGGACGACAGCGCGCGGGACGGAAGGGAAGGGATCTGCAATGAGGCACAAGCCCGATCTTCGTCATGGTGATCCGGCGGTCCACGATCTGATCGCCGAGATCGACGAGGCGATCGACGCCGGTGACGAGCCCCGGGTGGAGGAGCTCAGCGCCCGGCTGCACCGTCTCGACCCGTTCGCCGGGGCCGGCAGCGACACCTGACGACGTGGCCGGTCGCCTCGCCCGGGCGGCCGGCCCCGCTCACCCTCCCCGTCCTGACCCATGACGGCCCCGGGCACCTAGACTCGTCCCGTGACGCCGGCACACCCCCGAGGTCCCTACGCCAAGGGCCGGGAGCGGCGCCGGGAGATCCTCCGCGCCGCCCTGGACGCCTACTCCGAGGCCGGGGTGCGCGGCGTGCCCCTGAAGGAGATCGCGACCCGGGCGGGCGTCACCGAGGCCGGGCTGCTGCACCACTTCGGCAGCAAGGAGGCCCTGCTGTCCGAGGTGCTCCACGCCCGCGACGCCGCGACGGCCGAGGCGTTGGGCGACCTGCTCGACCGCGACCACGTGCGCGAGCTGGCCCGGCACAATACGACGACCCCCGGGCTGGTGCGGTTGTTCGTGGACGTCGTGGCGGCGGCCTCCAGCCCCGACCACCCGGCCCACGACGGCTGGCGCGAGCGCTACCGGCGCATCTGCGCCCTGAACGAGGACGGCTTCGAACGCGAGGTGGCCGCGGCCGCCGACCCCCAGGACGCCTCCGGCGGCGAGGCGGTCCCGGACGGCGTCTGCGCCGACGGCCGGCTGGACGACGCCGCCTGGATGAGCCGCATCCTGGTCGCCGCCATGGACGGCCTGCAGCTGCAGTGGCTGCTCGACGGCGACGTCGACATGGCGGCGGACATCGCCCGCCTGCACTCCGCCCTGGTCGCCGTGGGTGCCCGGGCGCGGCGCACCGCACCCCCCAGCGGGACCTGACCGCGCGAGCCCCCGCCGGGGTCAGGCCGGGCGGCCCCCGCCGGGGTCACGCCGGCGGGGAGGCCGCCGACGGGAAGGCCGGAGGTCGCCGGGCGGCGAAGGCGGCCACGCCCTCGGCGAAGTCGGCGGTCCGCAGCAGCTCCACCTGGCCGGCCCGCTCCCGGGCGAGCGCGGCGTCCAGGCCGGGCAGGGTCGCGTGGTTCACGGCGCGCTTCGCGGCGGCCTGGGCGTCCCGGGGCCCGGCGGCGAGGCGCGCCACCAGGGCGGACACGGCGCCGTCCAGGTCGGCGTCGGGCACCGCCCGGTGGATCAGGCCCCACTGCCGGGCCTGCGCGGCGGGCACCCGCTCGGGGACGAGCGCCATCTCCATGGCCAGGGCCCGGCCGATCGACGAGGGCACGAGCAGCGTCGCGCCGCCGTCCGGCATGAGCCCGATGTTCGTGAACGACAGCAGGAAGTAGGCCGACTCGGCGGCGACGACCAGGTCGCAGGCCAGGGCGATCGAGCAGCCGATCCCCACCGCGGGGCCGTTCACCGCCGCGACGACCGGCTGCGGCGCGGCCTGCAGGCCGTGCACGAGGCGCTCGGCCGCGTCCAGCGTGGGTGGCGACGGCAGGCTCCGCGGGTCGATCCCGTCGCCGGCGAGGTCGGCGCCGGAGCAGAAGGCGCGCCCCGAGCCGGTCAGGACGACGACGCGCACCGACGCGTCGGCGGCCACCGCCTCGACCTGGTCGGCGAGGCCGTGCAGCATCGCGGCGGTGACCGCGTTGAGCCGGTCGGGCCGGTCGAGGACCAGGCGCAGCACGCCGTCCTCGCGATGCACCGCGAGCCCCGGCACCCCCGGCACCGCCACCGCCGGCCCCGACGGCTCGGGCGCCGTCATCGCGGGGCCATCCGGATCGCGCCGTCCAGCCGGATCGTCTCGCCGTTGAGCATCGGGTTGGCGATGATCGCGGCCACCAGGTCGGCGTACTCCGACGGGCGCCCGAGCCGCGACGGGTGCGGTACCTGCTCCCCCAGCGACACGCGCGCCTTCTCGGGCAGGCCCGCGAGCATCGGGGTCTCGAAGATGCCCGGCGCGATCGCCATGACCCGGATCTGCAGGGACGCCAGGTCGCGGGCCAGCGGCAGCGTCATCCCCGCCACCCCCGCCTTGGACGACGCGTAGGCCGCCTGGCCCACCTGCCCGTCGAACGCCGCGACCGAGGCGGTGTTGACGACGACGCCGCGCTCGCCGTCGACCGGGTCGTGGGCGGCCATCGCCGCGACCGCCAGCCGCACGACGTTGAACGTGCCGACGAGGTTGATCTCGACGACGCGGCGGAAGTCGGCGAGCGCCGCGACCCCCTGGCGGCCCAGCACCTTGGCCGCCGTGGCGACGCCGGCGCAGTTGACGACGACGCGCAGCCGGCCCAGCTCACCGGCCGCCGCCACGGCCGCCGTGACGGACTCCTCGCTCGTCACGTCGCCGGGCGCGAACCGGGCCCGGTCACCGAGTTTCCCGGCGACGTCCTCACCGGGCGAGCCGGGAAGGTCGAGGAGCACCACCGACGCGCCGTCGGCCACCAGCCGTTCCGCCGTCGCCAGCCCCAGGCCGGACGCTCCCCCGGCCACCAGCGCGACGTCGTCCTGCGCGAGCCTCACACCGTCCTCCTCGCCGTGGGGTGCCCTCGGGTGCGCCCGCGCGGGGCGTCCGGGAGCGTCAGAGCCGCTCGATCACCGTGGCGTTGGCCAGGCCGCCGCCCTCGCACATCGTCTGCAGACCGTACCGGCCGCCGGTGTCCTCCAGGTGGTGCAGCAGCGTCGTCAGCAGGCGCGTGCCCGAGGAGCCGAGCGCGTGCCCGAGGGCGATCGCTCCGCCACGCGGGTTGAGCCTGCCGGGGTCGACGTCGAGCTCGTGCAGCCACGCCAGCGGCACGGGCGCGAACGCCTCGTTGACCTCGAACGCGTCGATGTCGGCGACGGACAGCCGGGCGCGCTCCAGCACCTTGCGGGTCGCCGGGATCGGGCCGGTGAGCATGAGCAGCGGGTCGTCGCCGACGACGGTCATGGCGTGGAAGCGGGCGCGCGGGGTCAGCCCGAGCCGCACGGCACGGCGCTCCTCCATGATCAGGACGGCGGACGCGCCGTCGGTGAGCGGCGAGGAGTTGCCCGGTGTCACCTGCCAGGCGATCTCCGGGAACCGGGCCGCCGTCGCGTCGTTTCGGAACGACGGCTTCAGGCCGCCGAGCGCCTCGACGGTGGTGCCGGGGCGGACGGTCTCGTCGCGGCTCACCGTGACGTCGTCGCCGTCCGGGCCGGGCACGGTCACCGGGAGCGTCTCGCGGGCGAACGCCCCGGCCTCCGCCGCCGCCGTGGCCAGGGCGTGGGAGCGGGCGGCGAACTCGTCGAGGCCGAGCCGGTCCAGCTTCCACCGGGCGGCGATCAGCTCGGCGGAGACCCCCTGGTTCACCAGGCCCTGCGGGTACCGGCGGGCGAGGCGCTCGCCGAAGGGGTCGGCCCCCGCCGTCGAGCTGAACATGGGGACGCGGCTCATCGACTCCACGCCGCAGGCGATGACGACCTCGTACGTGCCCGCGAGCACGCCCTGGGCGGCGAAGTGGGCGGCCTGCTGGCTGGAGCCGCACTGCCGGTCGACGGTCGTGGCGGGCACCTCGTGCGGGAGCCCGGCGGCCAGCACGGCCTGCCGGGTGACGTTCATCGCCTGCTCGCCCGCCTGGGTGACGCAGCCCCCGATGACGTCCTCGACGAGGTGGGGATCCAGGGCGGAGCGCTGGATCAGCGCCTCGAGCACGCCGGCGAGCAGGTCGACCGGGTGGACGCCGGACAGGGCTCCCCCGGGCTTGCCGCGACCGGCGGGAGTGCGGACGGCGTCGACGATGACAGCGCTGCGCATGGCTGGCCCCTTTGCCGGTTCGTGCCCCTTCGTCGCGGGATCGCACCTGCCCGCGGACGGCCCCCCAGTCTCCCCACGGGTCGTGCTGCCCGGCAAGGCCGGGCGATGTGGCGAAGGGCTCGTCCGCGGGCCGGGATCTTGACCGTGGGGGTGGGCGGCGGCAGAGTCACGGGCGTGACCGACCCGGCGCCGCCCGTCCCGCCGTCCCCGCCCGTCCCGCCGGGTGCGGAGGCCTCGCGCGGCCCGCTCGCCGGGCTCCGGGTGCTGGAACTGGCGGCGCTCGGGCCCGCACCGCATGCGGCGATGATCCTCGCCGATCTCGGCGCCGACGTCGTCCGGGTGGAGCGCCCGCCCGGCCGTGGGCTCGCGCTGGGCCCGGAGGGGGGGCCGGACGGGGTGCGGGACCAGGTGCTGCGCAGCCGCCGGTCGGTCGCCGCCGATCTGAAGGCCCCCGGGGGGCTGGAGGTGGCCCGCCGGCTGGCCGACCGGGCCGACGTCCTGATCGAGGGGCTGCGCCCCGGCGTGCTGGAGCGCCTGGGCCTCGGGCCGCAGGAGTGCCTCGCCCGCAACCCGCGCCTGGTCTTCGCGCGGGTGACCGGGTGGGGGCAGGAGGGGCCGTGGGCGCGGGACGTCGGGCACGACCTGAGCTATCTGTCGGTGACCGGCGTCCTGCACGCCCTGGGCCGCGCGGGCCAGGCGCCCGTGCCGCCGCTCAACCTGGTGGCCGACTACGGCGGCGGGTCGATGCTGTGCGTCGTCGGGGTGCTGGCGGCGCTGCTGGAACGCGGGATCTCCGGGCGGGGCCAGGTCATCGACGTCGCGATGGTCGACGGCGTGGGCCTGCTCGCGCAGCTGCAGTGGTCGCTGCGGGGCTCCGGTGGGTGGTCCGACGAGCGGGGCAGCAACCTGCTGGACGGCGGCGCCCCCTTCTACGACGTCTACCCGTGCGCCGACGGCGGCTGGGTGGCGGTGGCGGCGCTCGAACCGCACTTCTACGCCGACCTGCTGCACGGCCTCGGGCTCGCGGGCGAGCCGCTCCCGGCCCAGCACGACCGCGCCGGGTGGCCGCAGCTGCGCCGCCGGTTCGCCGCGGTGCTCGCGACCCGGCCGCGCGACGTCTGGGTGGAGCGGTTCCGGGGGACGCAGGCGTGCGTGACGCCGGTGCTGTCGTTCGCCGAGGCGCCGTCGCACGAGCACGCGGCGGCCCGCGGCGCGCACGTGACGCTGGACGGCGTCGTCCAGGCGGCGCCGGCGCCGCGCTTCTCCCGGACGCCGGCTCCCCCGCCACGCCCGCCACGCCCGCCGGGCGCCGACCCGGCCGCCGAGATCTGGCCCTCCCCGGCGTGATCAGGCGGCGAGAGCGGCGTAGCGGCCGTTGGAGCTGACCAGGGCGTCGTGGTCGCCCTGCTCCAGCACCCGACCCCGGTCGAGGACGGCGATCTGGTCGGCGTGCCGCACGGTCGAGAGCCGGTGGGCGATGGTGATCGTGGTGCGCCCGTCCGCGAGCCGGTCGAACGCGGTCTGGACCGCCCGCTCGGTCTCGGTGTCGAGAGCGCTGGTGGCCTCGTCGAGCACCAGCACCCGCGGGTTGCGCAGCAGGGTCCGGGCGATGGCCAGGCGCTGCTTCTCCCCGCCGGAGAACCGGTGCCCGCGCGAACCGACCATCGTGTCGTAGCCCTCGGGCAGCGCGGCGATGACGTCGTGGATCCGGGCGGCACGCGCGGCGTCCTCGAGCTCGGCGTCGGTGGCCTCGGGGCGGGCGAAGCGGAGGTTCTCGCGGACGGTCGCGTGCAGCAGGTAGGTCTCCTGGCTGACGACGCCGACGACGGCGGCCAGGTCGGCCAGGCGCAGGTCGCGCACGTCGACGCCGTCGATGGTGACCCGCCCGCAGGTCGGGTCGTTCAGGCGGGCGACGAGCGAGGCGAGCGTCGACTTGCCCGACCCCGTCTCGCCGACGAGCGCCAGCGTGGTGCCCGCCGGGACGTCCAGGGTGACGCCGTCCACCGCGGGGCCGGCAGCACCCGGGTAGGTGAAGCTCACGCCCTCGAACCGCACGTGCCCGGCGACGCGCCGCGGGTCGACGTCGACCGGCTCGGCCGGGTCGTCGATGTCCACGGGCAGGTCCAGGTACTCGAAGATCCGGGCGAAGAGCGCGAGCGACGCGGTGATCGAGACGCCGACGTTCAGCAGGCCCATCAGCGGCCGGAACAGGCCGGACTGCAGCGCGGTGAACGCGACGAGCGTCCCGATGGTCATCCGCCCGGCGCTCACCGGCAGGCCGGCGCCCAGGTAGATCATGGCGGGGGTCACGGCGAACAGGACGCTCATCGAGGCCATCCGCCACCGGCCCGCGAGCTCCGAGCGCAGCTCCAGGTCGATGAGCCGGTTCGACGAGGCGCCGAACCGCTCCACCAGGGCCGGGCCGGAGCCGAGGGTCTTGCTCAGCAGGACGCCGCTGATCGACAGGCCCTCCTCGACGATGACGTTGAGGTCGGCCAGCTCGCGCTGGCGCTCGGCGGTGATCGCGCGGCGCATCCGGGCGACGCGGCGGGTCAGGTGGATCGCGGGCGGCATGACGACGAGGGAGATCAGGGACAGCCGCCACGAGAGGGCCGCCATCGCCACGACGGTGGCGACCGCCGTCGTCAGGTTGGAGGCGACGGACGTCGCGGTGGAGGTCACCACGGACTGCATGCCGCCGATGTCGTTGGTGATGCGCGACTGCACCTCGCCGGTGCGGGTACGGACGAAGAAGCCGACCGACTGGCGCTGCAGGTGCGCGAACACGCCGGTGCGCAGCCCGTGCATGACGCGCTGGCCGACCGAGGTGGCGATCCAGGTCTGGACGACGCCGAGGCCCGCCGTCACGACGGCCACGACGAGCATGCCCGCGACCAGGCGGACGAGGAGGGTCAGGTCCTGCCGGGGCAGCGCGACGTCGATGACCGCGCGCAGCAGGAACGGCGAGGCCATCCCGACGACGGACGACGCGACGATGATCGCCGTGACGACCGCGAGCGGGCGGCGGTGCGGGGTGAACAGGGCCGCGACGCGGCGCAGCGACACCTGGCGGGCCTGCGCCCGCTCCTCGGCGGTGACGGTGCCGCGGCCGGGGTGACGGGAGGCCCTCTCGAGGGAGGGAGCGACGGTGGGGGCGGGGGATGCGGGGTTCGGGGAGGGCAAGGGACCTCTTCGGGGTCGGGGACGGAATATGGTGAGGTTACCTCACTATGAGGCTCCAACACCATCCGCTGCTACGGTTGTTCCCATGCCGTCCGAACGCGCGCCGGCCGACCCCGACCCCCTCGCCGACCTCTTCTGGAGCGTGGCCGGCCGGCTGCGGGTCCTGGGCCGGGCCACGCTCGCGCCCTGGGACATCTCCCCCTCGCACGCCCGCGCCCTCGGCGTCCTGCTGCGGCAGGGCGACCTGCGCCTGAGCGAGCTGTCCGACCACCTGCACATCGCGCCGCGCTCGGCGACGGAGGTCGTGGACGCGCTGCAGGAACGCGGGCTCGCCGAGCGCCATCCCGACCCGCACGACCGCCGCGCGACGCTGGTGGGGCTGACGGCGGCGGGCCGGGAGGCCGGGGAGTCCATCCGGGCGGCGCGGGCGGCGGAGGCGCAGGCGTTCTTCGGCGTCCTGGACGACGACGACCGGGCCGCCCTGACCCGCATCCTGACCCACCTGCAGACTCCCCCGGGCTCCCCCACCCCTTCGTGAGACCCCGCCGGCAACCCCCCGTGATCATGCGATCCGGGACGATCATGCATGATCACGGAGGAAGGGGGGTCAGACGTCGATGTGGGTGCCCATCACGACGGTGCGGTCCACGGGGAGGCCGAAGAACGCCGTCGGGTTGGCGGCGTTGCGGGCCAGGGAGACGAACAGCAGCTTGCGCCAGCGGGCCATGCCCGGGTCGGCGGTGACCCGCAGGGCGGCGCGCGAGAGGAAGTACGACGCCGTGTCCGGGTCGATGTCGATCTCCAGGGTGCCGGTGGCGCACGCCTCGGCGAGGCCGCGCGGGACGTCCGGGCCCTCGGAGAAGCCGTAACGCAGCGTCAGATGGAAGACGCCGTCGTCGGTGTAGCCGAGGTCGTCGACCTGCAGCCGGTCCGCGGGCGGCACGATCGGCACGTTCGCCGAGGCCACCGAGACGACGACGACCCGGTCGTGCAGCACCCCGTTGAACCCGACGTTCGCCCGCAGGGCGAGCGGGGTGGTCTCCTTCGTGGGGTGCAGGAAGACCGCCGTCCCCGGGACGCGCGGGATGGCGTCGGCGTGCAACTGCTCGACGAAGTCGCGCAGCGGCCCCTCCTGCCGGTTGCGGTTGGCGCTGACGATCCGCCGGCCCGACTGCCAGGTCGTCATCACGGTGAACACGCAGACGGCGATGAGCAGCGGCAGCCAGCCGCCGCTGACCACCTTGACGATGTTGCCGGAGAAGAACGCGAACTCCACCCCGCCGAACACCACGCCGGCCAGCACCAGCTGCCAGGTGCGCCAGTGCCACAGTGCCCGGGCGACGACGAGCAGCAGCACGGTGTCGATGAGCAGGGCGCCGGTGACGGCGACGCCGTACGCGGTGGCCAGGTGCGCCGACGAACCGAAGCTGACCATGAGGGTGAGCACCCCGACGAAGAGGAACCCGTTGACGGCGGGCAGGTACACCTGGCCGCCCTCCACCTTCGACGTCTGGTGCACCGTCAGCGGCGGCAGGAACCCCAGCCGCATCGCCTGCCGGGTCACCGAGAAGGCCCCGGAGATGACGGCCTGGGAGGCGATCACGGTCGCCGCCGTCGCGAGGAACACCATGGGCAGCCGCGCCCAGTGCGGCAGGAGCAGGAAGAAGGGGTTGGTCCGCGCCGAGGGGTCCTCGAGCATGAGCGCGGCCTGTCCCAGGTAGTTCAGCGTCAGGGCGGGGAACACGGCGAAGAACCAGGCCCGCACGATCGGCGGCCGCCCGAAGTGGCCCATGTCGGCGTACAGGGCCTCGGCCCCGGTGATCACCAGCACGACGGCGCCGACCGCCACGAAGGCGACGGACGGGTGCGACACGACGAAGGAGATCGCGTACGTCGGCGACAGCCCCTTGACGACGGACGGGTGCCTCGCGATCCCGCCCACGCCCGTCACCGCCAGCACCCCGAACCAGAGGATCATGACCGGGCCGAAGAGGGCGCCGACCCGGCCGGTGCCCCAGCGCTGCACGAAGAACACCCCGGCGAGGATCACCGCGGCGATCGGGACGACGACGTCCGCCAGCCCCGGCGCCGACACCTCCAGCCCCTCGACGGCGGACAGCACCGAGATCGCCGGGGTGATCAGCGTATCCCCGTAGAAGAGGGAGGCGCCGAGCACACCCAGCAGGACGACGGCCCGCGCCCTCCGCTCGCCCAGCAGGCGTCGCGCCAGCGCGACGAGGGCCATCACCCCGCCCTCGCCCTCGTTGTCGGCCCGCATGACGACGCCGACGTACTTCGCCGAGACGACGACCGTGACGGCCCAGAACATCAGGGAGACGACCCCGTAGACGTCGTCCGGCGTCGGCTGCACGGCCCCGCCGTCGATGGAGAACACGGTCTGCAGCGCGTAGAGCGGGCTCGTGCCGATATCGCCGAAGACGACACCCAGCGCCCCCACCGCGAGCGCGAGCCCACCGGCGCGGTGGTGCCCCGACGCGGCACCCGACCCGGCGTCCGAGGCGGTGCCGGGTTCGGGGGCAGGTCCGCCGTTCGGCGCGGCGCCGATCGCGCCCCCATCGGTCAACACCTCGTCCGTCATGGGCGAGAGCTTGGCACAGGGGACCCTACCCCGACCTCGTGATCATGAGATCGAGAGTGATCAAGGACACCGCGCTCCCCGGTCCACGACCGCGCCGATCACTGGCGCGGGGTCAGAAGCGGCTGAACTTCGCGTCGTCCTCCAGATCGGGCGCCGCGTCGCGGCGGCCCTGGACGGTCGGGGCCGGCAGGACCCCGGACCCCGCCTTCCGCCGGGCCACCGGACGGGCGGACTCGGAACCGGGGCCGGCCCCGCGGGTCGGTGCGGTGCCGGAGAAGAACGACATGATCTCCTGCAGGGTGCGGGCCTGGGCCGTCATCTCCTCGGCGGTGGCGGCCAGCTCCTCGCTGGACGCCGCGTTCTGCTGGGTGATCTTCCCCATCTGGGTCATCGCAGTGTTGATCTGGGCGACGCCGCCGGACTGCTCGTCGGTGGCCGCGGCGATCTCCTGGACCAGGCCCGACGTCCGCTCGACGTCGGGCACGATCGCCTGCAGCAGCTGCCCCGCCCGCTGCGCGGTGACGACGCTGTCGCCCGCCAGCCGGGAGATCTCCTGCGCGGCGATCTGGGACCGCTCGGCGAGCTTGCCGACCTCGGTCGCGACGACGGCGAACCCCTTGCCGTGCTCCCCCGCCCGCGCCGCCTCGATCGTCGCGTTGAGCGCCAGCATGTTCGTCTGGAACGCGATCTCGTCGATGATCGCGATCTTGTTGGCGATCTGCTGCATCGCCTCGACCGTCTGCTCCACCGCGGCCCCGCCGTTGGCGGCCTCCGTGGCCGCCTTGGTCGAGATGTCGTCGGTGACCTTGGCGTTGGCGCTGGTCTGGCCCAGGCTGCCGGCGATCTGCTCGACGCTCGCGCCCGTCTCCTCCACGCTCGCCGCCTGCTCGCTCGCCGACTGGGAGAGCGACTGGGACGCCCGGCTCACCTGGTCCGACGCCGAGGAGAGCTGGTCGGCGGCCTCGCTCACGTCGGACACGATCTCCGACAGCCGGGCGACGGTGTGGTTGGCGGCCTCGGCCATCCGGCCGATCTCGTCGCGGCCGGACACCTCCGCCCGCCCGCTCAGGTCGCCCTCGGCGACCCGGGTGAGGACGGCGGCCACCCCGCGCAGCGGGACGACGACCCGGCGGGCGATGTACTCGGCACCGGTCATCGCCAGGACGAGCCCCACGATCGCGATCAGGAGGATGAGGGTCCGGGCGGAGTCGTAGGTGGACTTCGCGGCGGCGGCGTTGCGGTCCGCCTGCGCGGCCTCCGCCGCCGACGCGGTGTCGAGGAAGGCCGACGCCTTGGTCGACAGGGCCATCAGCTCCTCGCTGATCTTGGCGAAGGACTTCAGGTCCCCGGCCCGCGCGACGGCGACCAGCCGGCTGTCGCGGCCCTGCCGCCACTCTCCCCAGGTGGTGCGGAACGACTGCATCGCCCCCGGGTCGGCAGCCCTCGGCGCGTACTGGGCGAGCGCGGCGTCCAGGGCGTCGTCGTCGGCGGCGACCGCCTTCATCGCCTCGTCCCGGGCGTCGGGGGTCACCGAGAGCGCGAGCTGGCGGATGTCCACACGCGCCTGCTTCACGCCCGTCTGGACCTTGGCGAGCTCGGTGAGCGGCTTCACGTTCTCGGTGACGATGTCGTCGGTCACCTGATAGACGGCCCCCAGCCGGCTGATCGCAAGCGCGGACACCACGGCGGTGAGCATCGCCAGGGTGAGCGCCACTGCGAGGATCTTCACGCGGACGCTGCGGTCGGACACCACGCGCTTGAGCATTGCGACGATCCCTTCCCTGGGGCGGGCATTCGCGCCGGGCGGGCCGCGCGACGGCGACCCGCCGGAGCCGCGGTCCACCCACGCCTTCCGGCCACTGACACCTCCCCATCGGCATCCGGGCGCCGTCGATCAACCGATCGGGCGACGGCGGCCTGAGGCGCACGTCACCTCCAGTCGCCGTCGTCATGATCCGACGAACCGCACGCAGGGCCCGCAGGAACGACCGGCAGGTGAGGGGTGTCCGACATGGATCAGGTACGACACGGCAGCCAGGCGACGGGGGTCCCGGTCATGGACGACGACCACTGGTTGATCATGGGCATCCTGGCCGAGCTGACGGCCGCGGTGAGCGAGGGGGAGCCGCCCGCGCGCATCCTGGCGGCGGCCGAGCGGCTGCGGGAGGCGACCCTGGACCACTTCCGGTCCGAGGAACGGGTGATGCGCACCCGGGGATATCCCATGGCGACGAGCCACATCGCCCAGCACGCGCTCTTCCTGGAGGAGATCGCCCGGGTCGCCGCGCCCGGCGCCCCGCCGTCGGGAGCGGACGTGCAGCACCTCGTCACCTGGTTCCACCGGCACATCGCGCTCGCGGACCGCCCGCTCGCGGACTGGCTGCTGGCCCAGCCCGCCTGACCGCAGCTCAGCCCGAGGGGGGCGCACCGCCGCCGGGGGGCACGGCGTCCGGGACCGGCGCGTGCGCCTCGACCCAGTCGACCAGGTCGGCGAGGGCGTCGCCGATCGTGGCGTCGGACGCGCGGAGCTCCTCGAGCGGGCCGCCGTCGCCGCGGTCGACCGTCACCGTGTACCGGAGCGCGTCGGCCGACCCCGCGGACCCCGACGACCCGTCGGGCCACCGGGCCAGGGCGGCGTCCACCAGGGCCGCGTCCGCCCGGGCCCGGTCGACCAGGGCACGCAGCCGGACGGCGTCGCCCGCGGCCAGCATCCCGGAGTCGACGACGCGGTCGGGCCGCCGCCGGGCGACCCCCGCGGCGAGCCCGCCGCGCGTCCGCACCCGCACGACCAGGCGGCCGGACCCGTCGCCGCTCACGCCGGCCCGGCCCCCACGGTGACGCCGACGCCGTCCCAGGCGGCGGTGACGGCCTGCTGCTCGTGGCTCCCCGTGCCGTAGAGCCGGCCCGCCTGCAGGGCGGTCGTGTCGGCGAACCGCTGGAAGTCGGCGGTGTCGGTCGAGGCGAGGAGCGCCTCGTACCAGATGTGCACCGGGGCCTCCCAGGCGTTGCCGCCGATCCCGGTGGCGGCCAGGTAGAACGCCTTGTTGGGGATGCCGGAGTTGATGTGCACGCCGCCGTTGTCCTCGTCCTCGGTGTCGGGCAGCTGCACGTACCGGCTCATGTGGTCCGGCTGCGGGTCCTTGCCGAGCTGCGGGTCGTCGTAGGCGGTGCCGGGCGCCTTCAGCGACCGCAGCGCGTCGCCCGGCGTCCCGGGGGTGAAGACGTCGGCCCCGACGAGCCAGTCGGCCTGGTCGGCGGTCTGCCCGAGCGTCCGCTGCTTGACGACGCAGCCGAACACGTCCGAGACGCTCTCGTTCAGCGCCCCCGACTGGTTGTGGTACTCGAGGTTGGCGGTGAACTGGGTGACGCCGTGGGTCAGCTCGTGCGCGATGACGTCGAGGGAGGCCGTGAACGGGGTGAACAGGACGCCGTCACCGTCGCCGAAGACCATCTCGCGCCCGTCCCAGAACGCGTTGTTGAAGTCGACGCCGCGGTGCACGTACCCGTCGAGGCGCATCCCCCGCCCGTCGAGCGAGTCGCGCCCGAGCACCTGCCGGTAGAAGTCCCGGGTGGCCCCGAGCCCGTCGAACGCCTGGTTCACGGTGACGTCGGACGACGCGGGGCCTTCCTCGGTGCGGGCGATCACGGCGGACGACAGGCGGGTCTTGTGCCGCGCGTCGAAGATCGTGCGGCGGCCCTCGGTGGGCGCGGTGACGTGGCCGGCCGCGGCGAACGCCGTCCGGGTGGCGCGCAGCGACGCCGACCCGAGCAGGGTGCGCAGCGCGGCCGCCCGCACCCGCGGGTCCTCACTGGCGAGCAGGTGCCGCAGGAGGTGCGGCGGGACGATGCACGGCACGGACGGCCTCCGATCGGACGACCCCGCGATGCTGTCCTATTTCGTCCCTCCCGCCAAGTCCCCCTTTCCGGTCGCACGCGGCCCGATCACGGGAGGGCCGGGGTCACCAGCTGTGCACGGTGCCGTCCTCGAGGCGGTTCACCGGCAGGTACGCCTGGCGGTAGGGGTGGCGGGCGGCCTCCTCCTCGTCGAGCTCGACGCCCAGGCCGGGTTCGGTCGACGGGTACAGGTGGCCGCGCTCGAAGCGCCAGGTGTGCGGGAAGACGGCGTCGGTCTCCGCGGTGTGGCGCATGTACTCCTGGATACCGAAGTTCGGGATCGACACGTCCACGTGCAGGGCCGCGGCCATCGACACCGGCGACAGGTCCGTCGCGCCGTGCGAGCCGCTGCGCACCTGGTAGAGGTCGGCCAGGTCGAAGATGCGCTTCAGGTGGGTGATCCCGCCCGCGTGCACGACCGTCGTGCGGATGTAGTCGATCCACTGGTTCGTGATGAGGTCCTGGCAGTCCCAGATCGAGGTGAGCACCTCCCCCACCGCGATCGGCACCGACGTGTGCGCCCGCAGCAGCTCGAAGGCCCGTTGGTTCTCCGCGGGCGTCGGGTCCTCGATCCAGAACGGCCGGTAGGGGCGCAGGCTCTCGCCCAGGCGCGCCGCCTCCATCGGGGTGAGCCGGTGGTGGACGTCGTGCAGCACCTCCAGGTGCGGGCCGAACCGCTCGCGGACGGCGGCGAACAGGCGCGGGACGACGTCGAGGTAGGCGGTCGTCGACCAGGTGGCCTCCTGCGGCATCGCCCCCACCTGCGCCGGCTCGTACGCGCCGAACGAGGACCCCTCCCCGTGCGGCACGCCGTAGGTGGCGGGCAGGCCGGGCACGCCGCACTGCACCCGGACGGCGCGGTACCCCTCGTCGACGTACGCCTGCACCTGCTCGAGGGTCTCCTCGACGGTCTCGCCGCTGGCGTGCCCGTAGCACAGCACCCGGTCGCGGGCCGCGCCGCCGAGCAGCTCGTACACCGGCAGCCCGGCGACCTTCCCCTTGATGTCCCACAGCGCGGTGTCGACGGCGGCGATCGCCGTCATGGTCACCGGGCCGCGACGCCAGTAGGCGCCCTTGTAGAGGTAGTGCCAGAGATCGGTGATCCGGTGGGCGTCCCGCCCGACCAGCAGCGGGGCGACGTGGTCGCGCAGGTAGCTCGCCACCGCCAGCTCCCGCCCGTTGAGGGTGGCGTCGCCGAGGCCGGTGACGCCGTCCTCGGTGGTGATCTTCAGGGTGACGAAGTTGCGGCCGGGGCAGGTGA